>Ga0315338_1000276_pt1 | contig 151580 bp, 134 predicted proteins | sample ASW8metaG_FD_204518 | JGI IMG/M metagenome (GOLD analysis project Ga0315338, IMG submission 204518) | Ammonia-oxidizing marine archaeal communities from Monterey Bay, California, United States - ASW #8 | ecosystem: Environmental > Aquatic > Marine > Coastal | place: USA: California | collected... | reverse complement strand
CGGATCCCCGGCGGCGCCGGCCGCCACCGGTGCGATCGCGATCGCGATCGCGAAGAAAGACAGCGCGGTGGTCATGAGCAACGAGCGTTCGGTCACGGACATGGGCAGCTTCTCCTTGAGGTTGCGCCGATCGAGCGTTCAGGCGGAAACCGGCGGTACAATCCGCCGGCAACGGGATCGATGGATCCTCAGCGGACAGAGAAACACAGCTTGCTCCGGTGAAGCAAGGGGAAACTGGACACCCATGTGGGGAAACGACGTGGACAGCCCCCACGGTCCGTTGTAACGTCGAAGACTGACCGCGGGGGCTGATTCCGGCCGCCGGCCCGGCGGATCCAGGGCTTACCAATCGTGTACAGTGGGATGACCGTACGACACGTCGTGGCGTGCTGGTTCGCGCTGGCGAGTGGCCTCGCGGCCGCTACTGCGCTGGCGGACCTGGGCGACTGCGGGCAGCCGATCACCGCAGGCGCCGGACCGAGCGCCTCGGACGCGCTCTTCACCCTGCAGGCCGCGGTCGGCAACGGGTCGTGCGAGCCGGCGGTCTGCGACGTCGACGGCACCTGCACGGTCACGGCCGTCGATGCGCTGCGCATCCTGCGCTACGCGGTCCAGCTTCCCGAGATCCTCGATTGCGAGCTGTGCGGCAGCTCGAGCACGACGACGTCGACCCTGATGTCGTCGAACCAGGCGCCGGTGGTCTCGCCGGCGAACGTCTACCGCACCTACCCCGACTACCCGATCGAGCACGCCGTCGATGCGCAGGACCCCGACGGCAACGGGCTCTCGTATGCGCCGTCAGCGGTTCCCGACGGCTGCAGTCTCGACACGGTCACCGGTGTCCTCACGTGGACGCCCACGGCACAGCAGGTCGACGCCCACTACGTGGCGGTTACCGTGACCGACGATGGCGTCCCTCCGCGCGCCACCGAGGCTGTCCTGCCGGTGAAGGTGCTGCCCCCCGACGCCTGCGTCGATCCGCTTTGCGACCCGGCGACCGGTTGCGAGTCGGTCCCCGTTCCGCTCGACCAGCCGTGCTGCACCGCCGAGCCGGTGGTGCGCGTGGCCGAGCCCGACGCGACCTGCCCCGAAGGGCGCGTGCTGTTCGTCGGCCGCAACAACGTCGGCTTCGGCCGCATGCAGAACTGCGATCTGCTGCAGATCATCCCGTTCGCCCAGGGCGGCATCAACACGCGCTTTCACATCGAGACGCGCTGCATCGATACCAGCGAGCCGGTCACGGTCGAGGTCAGGCTGTCGACCGTCGCCGATGGTCAGATCGTCGGCCGCATTCACGGCGTGGAGCTGCAGGAGCGCAACGACGGCTACGCCCAGCGTCTGGCCCTGGTCTATGCTCTGCGGCGTGTCACCGATCCGGCCGCGCTCGAGGGCGCCGAGGCCCGGCTCTACGTGAAGGTAACCGACCAGGGCGGCGCGATCGCCGAGCGCACGTTGCGCGTCGTGCTCACGCGCGACGATCTCGGTGACCTGCCGAATCCCGACATCGAGGACATCCCGGCCGGCGAGGCCGGCTGCGTGGGCTGCCACCGGCCGCTCACCGGTGAGGGCGAGCGCGTGGGCATCGAGGACGCGCACCCGTGGTTCTCGCTCACGTGCGTCGACTGTCACGGCGGCGACGCGAGCGCCTCGACGCGCGCCGGCGCGCACGTCTCATCCGGCGACGGGCCGCAGTTCCTGAAGAGCCTCGCGTCCGACGAGCTCGACGACGTGCCGCTCGACTACCTGCGCTTCGTGAACCCGGGCGATCTGCGCGCCGCCGCCGACAGCTGCGGGCCGGTGGGCTGTCACCCCGACCAGGTAGCGGCGGTGTCGCTGTCGACCATGTCGACGTACGGCGGCCACTACACGCTACCGCGGTATCTGGCCGGCATTCAGGACCGCACGCCCATCTACGGTGCGGTCGACGTGGCCCATCCCGACTTCGATCCCGGCGATGCGCCCGAGGGCGCGGTGGAGATGCTCGAGGCGCTGCGCGGTCCTCACGCCCTCAGCCAGCGTGGGAGCATGGAGTCGGTCATCGACGAGTACCTGCCGAAGTCGTGCCCCACGTGTCACCTCGGCGCGTTCGGACGCAACCAGGCAGCCGGAACCTACCGCTCGTCGGGCTGCACTGCGTGCCACATGGTCTACGCCGACGACGGCCTGTCGCGCTCGGCCGACCCGGTGGTGCAGAAGAACTTCCCGCCGCACCCGGTCGCACATCGCCTCACCAGCGCGATCCCGACCGAGCAGTGTACGCATTGTCACTTCCAGGGCGGTCGCGTCGGGCTGGCGTACCGGGGCATTCGCGAGGGCGGATTCCCGCCCGCGCGCACACCGCCCGACGCCGTCAGCCTGGGCGAGCCTCTTTACGGCCACGACGCCGACTTCTACTTCTCGGATGAGGACGGGACCAACGGCGTCGACGAGACGCCGCCCGACCTGCACTTCGACGCCGGCATGGTGTGCGCCGACTGTCACGTGGGCGGTGACGTTCACGGTGACGGCAACCTGTACTCGGCCGAGCGCTATCAGGTGGGCATCCGCTGCGAGGACTGCCACGGGACTGTGCGCCAGGCGATCACCGAGGATCCGGCCGACGGGCTGTTCAAGAACTCGAAGGGCTTCGCGCTGAGGCGCCTGCGGCGCACGGAATCGGGCGCGATCATGATGGCGATGGCGACCCAGGCGCGCGAGCTCGATGTTCCGCAGGTCGAGCGCATCATCGCGGCCGGCACGAACCCGCTCATGAACGTGGCGATGGGCGTGTACAGCGATGGGTACTCACACACGGACAGCCTCGAGTGCTACACCTGCCACACGTCGTGGCGCCAGAACTGCTTCGGCTGCCATATCACGGTCGACGATCGCGGGACGGCGCGTAACGAGACCACCGGCAAGACCACGCTCGGCGCCGCGTCGGCGGTACGCGAGGACTACTCGCTCGACTTCTTTGCGCTCGGCATGGACAGCAACGGAAAGCTGGCGCCGCTGTGCAGCTCGATGAGCATCTTCGTGAACTACATCGACGCGGCCGGCAGTGCGGGGCTCGACGAGGTGCCCCGTACCAGCAGTGATGGCAAGAAGGGATTCGGCTGGAACCCCTTTCACCACCACACCGTGAGCAAGATTCCCCAGAACTGCGACCGCTGTCACCCCGTCCTGCCGGGTGCGGCGCCCGACAACAGCGAGATGCTGAATGCGACCTACGGTTTCGGCGACGGCTCGATCCTGGTCGAGGACGGTGAGGGTACGGTTCACGACCTGACGGCCTTTCTCGACGAGAACGGCGAGCTGATCGCCGACTTCCCGCATCCGGGCACCGGCCCGGTTCCGGCCGACGTGCGCGAGCGTGCGATGGCCGTGCAGGTGGTTCCCCACCCGCGCTAGCTTCAGGCGAGCCGGTACACCGACGTGGTGGTCAGAACGTGAAGGCCACGCGTTCGATGCCGCGGATCAGCTCGACGCCCACCGTGGTCGGCTCGATCGTGCGGCCGTCCATGAGCTCGTCGAGGGAGATCCCGGCTGACCAGGTACGCGTGTCGTCGCGCGCGTTACGCAGGGCCATGTGGATCTCGCCCTCGCGGCTGGCGGTGGCGATCACCTCCGCCTGTCGCGGCGTGACGTTCAACGTGACCGTGTCGACCACCATCGGCTGACCGTTGTGATCGGCCGTCGACTGGGCCACGGCGAGCACCTCGGTGTCCTGGACGATCGTCACCGTGCGCGGCGGCTCGTCGTCTCGCTCCGACAGGCTCAGCATCACGTCGACGTGACTTCCCGGTGCGACGAAGCCGGCGATGCCGGTGACCTCGTTCACCTTGATCGAGATAGCCCGGCGGCCTGCGGGAATGAGACCTGACAGCGCACTGGTGGCGTGGGTGTCGAGGAACTTCGCGTTCGTGAGCACGTCGTCGGCGTAGATCGCGGAGCGGGCGAGCTTGCCGATGATTTCCTCGCGCGACGCCACGGCGTCGGCCGGCGCGCTCTCCAGCGGCAGCTCGATCTCATCGATGAGCTCGGCCTCGACGGCCTGGCCACGTGCGATGGGGCGGGCGGCCACGATGACCCGTCGGGTTTCTGGCGGGACCGGCGGGTTCGCGGCGAGGCGACGCGACTCGAGCTCGTTGAGCGTCATGATGCCTGCGATGCCGGCCATGACGAGCCCGCCGACCACGGCGGCGGAGGGCTTGCCGAGCAGGCGGCGTGGTGCGGGAAGTATGTGGTGCATGGCGACGCGGCCGACTTCGACGTTGCAACGCGCGCGCCACGCGCGGCGACCGCGCTGATTCGCGGGAGGCACAGCGTTCGGCACGCAGCGCTCCTCGTAATCGTCACGGGTGGCATGCTGGCGCGTATGCGCGCCGCGACGATCGCGGCGGTGCGGCGCTGCGGCGGCCACCCGGCGACGTGAACGTCACCGGTGCGGCGCTCACGTGTCATGTCGAATGTCGCGCGTGATGCGATGCCGGACGGCGCCCGTGTCGCCGACCATCCGCGCCGGGCGGCGCTACGGCAGTCGTGGCCAGATGCGGAAGTAGTAGCCGCTGCGTCGCATCAACGCATCGAGCCTGGTGGCGGGATCGGCCTCCCTGAGATCGTCCGGAACCGCATCGGCGCCGATCTCGACGAGGTCTTCACCACCGGCCGCGATGTCGTGATGGGCGCCGAGCCAGTCTCCGACCGTCGCCGGGCTCACCTCGTACTCGTCGGCCACTTCCGCGACCGCCTGCTCGACCGTGACACCGGCAATGATGTTCTCGCGGCAAGCACACACGTAACGCACGGCGTCGTCGACGTAGCGTGCCTTCTGCCCGCCGGGAAGCGCCCCCCCGCGTCGGTGCAATGCCTTGAGCTCCTGCGGCCACTCGCCACGCACGAGCCGCTCGAGGACGTCGGCGATCTCGGCGGCCACGTCGGCAGGAAGCGGCCCGGCCGCGTCGCCGCCTTCGCCGTGCGCGCGCAGCAGGTCTGCCGCGGCCTGCCACAGCCGTCGCTCGACGTCACGATCGGGTCGCGCATAGCCCGCTCGCGCCTGTCTCGCCGCTTCGTATCTCCGGTACGCGTCGTCCACGTCCGACTCCTCCGCACCTCGCCTCGGCCCACGGCCGTAGCGATCATGGTAGCAGTTCGGTCCGCGGCCGCGCGAGCCGCGCACGGGCATGCCGCCCCGGCGGCGGGCCCCGCGCGGCCGCCGCGGTTCCCGGCCTTGCCCGGCCGCCACGAGTGGCCTAGAAAAACGCGTATCACCATCTCGATCGAAGAAGACGCGGCTCGCTGGTATGCCGCCGGCCTGCGATTCGAGTGCACGCAGTGCGGGCGCTGTTGCAGTGGTGCGGCAGGCTACGTGTGGGTGACGTCCGCCGAGATATCGGCCCTGGCCGCGCTCCTCGAGCTGCCGCTCGACGAGCTCGGTCGTCGCTACCTGCGCCGCGTGGGCACGCGCCACGCTCTGCTCGAGAATCAGGCCACCGGCGATTGCGTGTTCCTGAGCGACGGACGTTGCTCTGTGTACCAGGCTCGCCCTGCCCAGTGCCGCAGCTACCCGTGGTGGCCGGCGAACCTCACCGACCGCGCGGCATGGGGCCGGGCCGCGACCGAGTGCGAGGGCATCGACGAGGATGCTCCGCTGGTCGCGTTCGACGAGATCGAGCGTCGACGAACGTCGTCGGAATGAGCATGGTGGGGAGCGATCTCACGTGAAGGCCGGCAAGATCGAGGTCGCCTCGATCGTCGCACGCTCGGTGTCGGCGACACTTCGCATCACGCTTGCGACGCTACGCGACGGGTTTCGTGGACGGAATCGTCGCGTCGCGGTCGACGAGAGGTTGCGCTGGTGGTCGGGGCGATTGCTCGAGCTCGTCGACCTGCGCTGTACGGTCGTCAACCCGGGCGGCGTTGCGCCGGTTTCCGGTCAGCCGACGATCATCATGAGCAACCACGGGAGCATCTACGACATTCCGCTCATCTTCGTGGCAATGTCCGGTAGCATCCGCATGCTCACGAAGAAGGAGCTGTTCAGGGTGCCGCTGTGGGGCAGGGGGATGGCAGCCGCCGAGTTCATCGCCATCGATCGCAAGAACCACGAGCAGGCGATCGCCGCGCTCGCCGAGGCGAAGACGAAGATGGCCAGCGGCATCGTCGTGTGGGTGGCGCCCGAGGGCACGCGCTCGCGCGATGGCGATCTCGGGCCGTTCAAGAAGGGGGGCTTCGTGCTGGCGCTGCAGACCGGCGCGACCATCTTGCCGGTGGGGATTCGCGGGGCTCGCGACGTGTTGCCGCCGGGAACGCTGGCCGTGAATCTCGGCAAGACCTCGGAGATTCACGTCGGCGCTCCGATCGATGCCTCGGCCTACTCGAGCGAGCAGCGCGACGAGCTCATCGCGACGGTCAAGGCCGAGATCCGCCGGCTCGCTGGCCTCGCGTGACGGCGCCAGCGCTTCGCCGGGCAGCGGACAAAACCGCACGTCATCTCCAGCTCCATCGCCTGCCGTGAAAAGTCTTTTTAGCAGGACTAATGAATTTTCTCATTTTAGATAAGGCAAGCGCCATCTTTTTCTCAGTCTCTGGAATTACCCGGCTGGGGGCGGCGTGTAAATAGCTGAAACTGAAGACTTTCTCGAGGTTCGGAAGTGGCAAGGCTCTTGCTCCCCAAAAACGTTCGATCGCTGCCAGAACCAATCTACCGAAAAGGAGACCTCAGGAAGATGATGGAAATCATGTACCTCATCCCGCTTGCCGCGTGGCTCGCCTTTGTTTACGTCCAGTACCAGTCCGGGGACAGGCCGACCACCTACCTCTGGTTCGCCATCATGGCCGGACTGGGCACCTTCGAGTGCACTAAGGGCATATTCGGCCTCGTCGGAGGCATGCCGGCGACCACCATGGCCTTCGGTGCCGGCCTCTTCGCCGCTTCGTGCGTGCTCGTGGCCCGCGTGCGCAACACGCTCGACACGCCCGAGCGCGCCGAGCTCGCGCAGCCGGCCGACGCACACTGATCTGGAAGGGGCGGGCGGCTCGTGCGCCCGCCCCTCTTCTTTTCCGGCCGAGAACCTATCCTTTCCCGTGCTCGGCTGGCCATCACGGCAGCGTCGGGCTTCACCGACTACGCGCGTCGCGATCAGGTTGTGCTGATACGCCGGGACGCGGAGGGCGGCGCGTTCGGGCGCGCCATCGACCTGCGCCCGGTAGCCAACGGCGAGGACACGACCCTCGACGTCATGCTGCACCCGTACGATATCGTGCACGTGCCGCGCTCGGCGATCGGCAATGTGACGATGTGGGTGAACCAGTACGTCCGCGAGATGCTTCCCGTCAATCCCAGCTCGGCAGCCTCGGCGGCGACGGCTGCCGCCATCCGCTGACCGGCGCGGCGCTCGTCGCCGCCCATCTCATCCGGCCTTCTTCCCGCATCCTCTTGATCGACGGCATCGGCGTTCCGGTCGTCGGGTTTTCCGAGCGCGGACGGCGGTCTATCCTGCGCGCCGCAGCACGGGACCGGCGAGCGAACGCCCCGGACGACCGGCGGTATCGCCGGGTACGAGGCCGGCATGCGGTCGGGGCTCCGGCCGGCGAGGGAGCGGCATGGACTACGAACAGATCACCTACGAAGTGAACGACGGCATTGCGCTCATCACGCTCGACCGCCCCGACAAGCTCAACGCGTGGACGCCGCAGATGAGCGCCGAGCAGGCGCATGCGATCGAGCGTGCCAACGCGGACCACGACGTGGGCGCGATCGTGACGACCGGCGCCGGTCGCGGCTTCTGCGCGGGCGCCGACATGTCCGACACGTTCAAGTCGCGCATCGAGGGGCGCGACCCCGGCGAGAACACGGCCGAAGGGCAGGGCGGCATGCCGGCCGGCCTCGACTGGGTGCGGCTCGTGCGCGGCTCCAAGCCGATGGTGGCCGCCGTCAACGGGGCGAGCGTCGGCATTGGCCTAACCATGATCCTTCCATTCGACGTGATCGTCGCCTCGAACAAGGCACGCTTCGGCATGTTCTTCATCCGCATGGGGCTGGTGCCCGAGCTCGCCAGCACGCACTTCCTGGTGCAGCGCATGGGCTTCGGCAAGGCCAGCGAGATGTGCCTGTCGGGTCGCCTCTACGATGCGGCCGAGGCGTATCGGACGGGCATCGTCGACCGCCTCGTCGAGCCGGACGACCTTATGGACACGAGCCTCGCCGTGGCCCGTGAGATCGGTGCCAACCCTGCTCCGCAGCTGGCCATGACGAAGCGGCTGCTCGGCGCCAACGGCTCATCGACCGATCTCGACGAGGTGCAGCGACTCGAGAGCGAGTTGCTGCGTGAGTGCTGGAAGACGCCGGAGCATCACGAGGCCGTGAACGCGTTCCTCGAGAAGCGCGAGCCGCGGTTCCGGTAGTCGGGACACCGCCGATGCTGCCGTTCGTCGCACTCACGCTGGCCGCACTGGCGGCGTTGCTCGTCGCGGAATACACCGGCTCGCGTGCGGGCAAGTGGATCGCCAAGCCGCTGGCCTCCACCGGTTTCATCGCCGCGGCGGTGGCGGCCGGTGCCCTCGATCACCGCTACGGGCTGCTGGTGCTGGCGGGTCTGGTGCTGTCGTGGTTCGGCGACGTGTTCCTGATCCCCGACGATCGCCCCTCGGTGTTCCTCGCCGGTGTCGCGAGCTTTCTGCTCGGTCACGTCGCCTACACGGTGGCGTTCGTGTCGCTAGGCCTGGCGACGCTGTGGGCGGGCGTGGCGATCGCTGCGTTCGCCGCGATCGGCCTGCCGGTGTTTCGCTGGCTGCGGCCCCACATCCCGGCCGACATGAAAGGTGCGGCCTACGCGTACATGGTGGTGATCTCGGCGATGGTCGTGTGCGCGGCCGGCGCCGCCGCAGCCACCGGCCGCGCGACGATCTTCATCGGCGCGTTCGCTTTCTATCTGTCCGACCTCTCGGTGGCGAGCGACCGCTTCGTCGAGCCGGCATTCGCCAACCGCGCGTGGGGACTGCCGCTGTACTACATCGCCCAGCTGATTCTCGCCTCGACCGTCGCCATGGCGTAGCGTCGCTTCGGGTGGCGATCAATGGTCGGGGAAAAATCAGGCACGAGCACCGCGAAGCTGCTCGGAGTGATCTCCGACACGCACGGCCTGCTGCGACCGGAGGCGGCGCACGAGCTGGCCGGCGTCGATCTCATAGTTCACGCCGGCGACATCGGAACGCCCGACGTGCTCGAGGAGCTGTCGTCGATCGCCCCGGTGGTGGCCGTGCGCGGCAACGTCGACCGGGGCCCGTGGGCCGGCGACATCCCCGAGCGCCGTGTCGTCGAGGTGGGGGAGCACCGCCTCTATGTTCTCCACGACGTCAACGAGCTCGATCTGGATCCCACCGTCGAGAAGCTGACCGCCGTTGTCGCCGGGCACTCGCACCGGCCGCTGGTCGAGGAGCGCGACGGGGTGCTGTTCCTCAATCCCGGCAGCGCCGGCCCGCGGCGCTTCACCTTGCCGGTGGCTCTGGCCCGGGTGCGCGTGCGCGCCTCGCGACTGGAGCCCAGGCTCGTCGAGCTGACGGTTTGAACCTGGTGCGTGGTGCGGTGCACACTGTGATGTGTGCCCGTGAGCCGGCCCGGACGGAGCCGGTGTCGGGCGGCGCAGCCAGGAGGGAGCCGACTCCATGGAAGCCGTAGCGACGATAGCACTGACGATGGGCATGGCGTGGGCCAGCGGCATCAACCTGTACGCCGCGATCCTCACGCTCGGCGTCCTCGGACGCAGCGGCCACATGCAGCTGCCGCAGAACCTCGAGATCCTGCAGGACCCGGTGGTGCTCGGCGCCGCGGCGGTCATGTACTTCCTGGAGTTCTTCGCCGACAAGATCCCGGGTCTCGACACGGTGTGGGACGCGATCCACACGTTCATCCGCATTCCGGCCGGCGCCATCCTCGCCGCCCAGGCGGTGGGCGACGTGAGCCCGGCGGTGGTGCTGGCAGCCGCGCTGCTCGGCGGCGCGCTCGCGGCCGGCACGCACCTCACCAAGGCCGGCACGCGCGCGATGCTCAACGCCTCGCCCGAGCCGTTCACGAACTGGGCAGCGTCGCTCACCGAAGACGCCGTCGTGATCGCGGGCGTATGGGCCGCGGCCACCCACCCGCTGGCCTTCCTGTCGTTCCTGGTCATCTTCCTGCTCGCCATGACCTGGCTGCTTCCCAGGGTGTGGCGCGCCCTGGCCGCCATGTTCGCCCGCATCACGACGTTCTTCCGCTCGAGCACCACGGAAACCCCGACCACCTGAAGCCGGCGCCGGAAGGCGCAGCCGGAATTGCCTCAGCCGGTCGGCCCGTGCAGGCTGCCGGTCTTCGCGCAAGGGAGGACATCATGATGCCGTGGGCTCGCACTCCTCATAGGTCGACAACGCTCGTAGTGCTCGTCGCCGTCGCGATCCTCTCGACGGCGGCCGCCGCACCCGCTATCGCTGCTGACGACGCAGCCCGCTGCACCGGCAACAAGCTGAAGGCTGCCGCGACCTACAGCCGATGTCTGCTCAAGGTCCAGGCGCGCGCGGCGAGCAGGCAGCAGCCGGTCGATACCGGCAAGATCGCCGCGTGCGAGTCGAAGATGGCCGCCGGCTGGCAGAAGGCCGAGGACCGTGGCGCCGCCGAATGCCCCACGCTTGGAGACGAGCAGCACGTACGCAGCCAGTTCGACTGCATGAGCGAGAGCCTGTCGGCCTTTCTCGCCGGCTCGGGGCCGGCGCCGGTCTGCGTGCTGAGCTCCACGACCACGACGACGATCACGACCACGACGACGCAGCCCTGTCAGAACACCGGGACGATCCTGTCCACGACCACCACGACCATGTACGTCGTCCCGCGCTGCTCGAACTCGATTCAGGACGGTCCCGAGACCGACGTCGACTGCGGCGGCGATTGCCATGGCTGCCCTACGGGCGGCCCGTGCAACGTCGGCGGTGACTGTGCGTCACTCGTGTGCACGTCCAGCGTCTGCGCCGCGCCGACGTGCACCGATGGCCAGCGCAACGGTTTCGAGAGCGGTGTCGATTGCGGTGCCGGGGGGTGTCCCGGCTGTCCAGCCGGCGTGGTGTGCATCGACTGCGGCCAGTGCGCGAGCAACCACTGCGACTCCAACTGGTGCCAGTAGCCCGTTAGCCAGCTGTTCCAACCTCAGCCGGGCTTTCGTGAGAGCCAGCGCGACGAGAGGGTACTTCAGACGGGTGCGAACACTTTTTCCAGAGAAAAAGTATTCGCACCCGTCGAATCGACGGTGACTGCGCTACGCCGCCTGATCGGTCTTGAAAAGATGAACGTCGTGCTGCGGGAACGGAATCGAGCAGCCGGCCTTCTCCAGCTCTTCCTTGAATGCCCGGGTCAGGTCGAACCGCAGCCCCCAGTAGTCTTCCTTCTTGCACCACGGTCGGACGACGATGTTCACCGATGAGTCGGCCATCTCGGCCACCGCGATCGTGGGCGCGGGTTCGGCCAGGGTGCGCGAGTCGGCCTTGACCACCCGCGTGATCGTGTCGAGTGCCACGCCGAGGTCGTCGCTGTAGCCCACTCCGACGACCATGTCGTTGCGGCGCGTATCGTTGGCGGCGTAGTTCTTGATGGTGTCGCCGAACACGCTGCCGTTCGGAATCGTGATCTGCACGTTGTCGGGCGTGTTGAGCGTGGTGGTGAACACGCCGATGGCCTTCACCGTGCCGGCGACGCCGGCCACCTCGACGAAGTCGCCGATGTGGAACGGGCGGAACACCAGCAGCATGACGCCGGCGGCGAAGTTGCCGAGCGTCCCCTGCAAGGCCAGACCGACGGCGAGGCCGGCAGCACCCAGGACGGCGATGAACGAGGCGGTCGGGATGCCGAACAGGCCGAGCACGGCGATCAGCACGAACGCCATGAGCGCGTAGTAGACCAGGCTGCTCACGAACGGGACGAGCGTCGCGTCGACCTTGCCGCGCTGCATGACCTTGACGATGGCGGCCCGCACCGAGCCAGCGACGATGCGTCCGATGATCAAGAACGCGACCGCACCGAGGACCTTGAGCCCCCACGACGAGACGAGCTCGGCCATCGTTGACATCAGTCCCGATGGATCGAAGTTTTCAGTTCCCACTATCAATCTCCTTGTTGGTGGCGACCACCCGCACCGGCGTTGTCGCGGCAGCCCGTGTGGGAGTCCGTGGATTAGAAATACCCGTATACAGCCCGACGTCGCTTACGGCTACTTCGCAGGTCGGCGCGTAGCTCCACTCGCCTGGTGCGGTGGGCTACCCCGGGCCTGCTCGGCGCGGGCCTCTGGTAGACTCGCAGGTCGGCGAGTCACACTCGCGCTGCGGGGCGGCTACCGGTCGTGCCGCGTTACACTTTCCGGTGGCGGCAATCATCTGAGAGAGTGCCGCGGGGGCGTCGACAACCCGCCGCGAGTTTCCTAGAAAGGAACCGTACGGAGAGTGGCGTGACGTTGCGGGAGGATCGCGGGACGGGCACACGTCGGAGGTTCGGCAGGGCTCGCCGGACACCGGAGCCAGCCCCGCACGACGCGACGGCAGCCACTTTGCCACGAGCGGAACGACGGCCAACCAGGGTCGTCGGGCCCGGCCGGAGCGCCGGGGGTCACGCCGGCACCACCAAGCCGCTGATCGAGCACCGCGGGGAACGGCGCAGCCGGCGCCACCCCAACATACTAAAGACTGCGCGCGGGGCTTTCAGTCCGCCTTCGGGGTCCGCGCGTCCGAGCAATCCCGAGCTCGCTGCGTGGGACCGCAGCGGCACCACTACGTCCATGCCGGAGGATTACCATGGGCACACTCGGGTATCTGGATTTCACGTTGGATGAACGACTGGCGAGCAGGGTGTTCGACCCTTCTCCCGACGACAAGCTGCGGATAGCGGTGCTCGACGATGCGTTCGACTGCTACGGCAAGGGGCTGACCAGCCGCAAGGCCGAGGTGCAGCGCGAGTATCGCCGGGCCAGAGACTGGATCGCCCTCGACGATCTGGACTGGCCGTTCTCGTTCCTCAACTGCTGTTCTGCGGGCGGCGTCGATCCGGATGCAGTCAGGTGCAGGCTCAAGGCGCTGCGCCGTGAAGTGCTCGCCGGGCGGATGAAGACGCTGGCGCGCCGGGACAGGTGGTGGCGTGGACTGTCCAGGCCGCTGCGCCGCAGTCGCAGGGAGGCGAGCAAGCGACCGCCCTCCGTGCGTGGTGGTCGCGCCCGCAAGGTGAAGCGGGCGGGCACGCAGTAGCCGTCCGCGGCCCCGGCGCGCCCGTGATTCACGTGCGCGCCGGGGCTAGCATGCGGCCATGAGCCGTCGGCCCCAGGTCAGCGCCAGCGTCGAGATCGATGCCCCGGCCGAGCTCGTGTGGGCGGTGCTCACCGACTTCGGCCGCTACCCGGACTGGAACCCGTTCAACGTGGGCATGAAGACGACGTTCGAGATGGGCGCGCCGGTTTTCATGGACGTGGCGCTGGTCGGCAACCGGACGCAGCGCCAGACCGAGTACATCACCGCGCTCGAGCCGGGTCGCAAGGTGTGCTGGAGCATGAACCGGCCGCCGGCGTGGCTGATCGGCGCGACCCGCTGCCAGATCCTCGTGGCGCTCGACGCCGGCCGTACGCGCTATACCTCGAACGACGCCATCACGGGCGTTCTCGCTCCCGTGGTCATGCTCGTTTACGGACGCGCGATGCAGCGCGGCTTCGAGTCGGTCTGCACGGCTCTCAAGCAGCGCGCCGAGCGGATGGCGACGACCCCCCCGAACGAGGCGGCCGAGCCCGACGGGAGCTGACGGGCCCGACCGGCAAGGAACGGTTGACTGGAGTCCGACCCCGGCAAACGCTCGTGGCGTCGTCGGGCTCGCTGCTGCCGGCAGACGACCTCGGCAGGCATGGAGGATCCGATGCCCAAGCCCCCCCGTTCCGAAGAAGCCACCACGCCGTTCCCCACCTCTCCCATCTCGAACGGTGAGTGGGTGCCGGAGTCGGTCACCGCCCGGCAGGAGCTGATCTCGAAGCTGATCACCGAGGAGGTCGACGCTCAGGCGAAGCGGCATGCGATGACCCGCGCCGAGTTCCTGCGCACCGCGGCAGCGACGATGATCTCCTTCTCGGTGATCAATCGCGTAAACGGTCTCGACGCGTGGGGCGACAACGCCGTGCTTCCCGTCCAGAAGGTGCACTGCGAGGACCTCGATGCGGCCAGCGAGCGGCTCGAGACGAAGCCGTACTTCATCGTCGACGTGCAGAGTCACTACGTCGACCAGGTGGAGTTCCCGAGCCCGGCGTACTGTTTCCTGAGGTTCTGCAACGAGCCCGGGGATCCGGCGTGCGCCGACGACATCTCGATCGTCGGCCAGGCGAACTACATCAAGGAGATGTATGTCGATTCGGAGACGCACGTCGGCGTGATCAGTGGGCTCCCGAGCGGCGTTCCGCTGGGCCCCGAGTCGAGCGCCGAGACCCGCGATCTCGTCAACAGCCTGGCGAGCTCCGAGCGATGCATCATCCAGGCGATGATCGATCCGTCGCCGAGCCCCTCGATTCCGAATCCGAATTTCCGCACTGGAATCGACACGATGGAGTATCAGGTGAGCACGCTCGGCGGCCGCGCCGTCAAGTGCTACAGCTACAACGGCAACTGGCGCCTCGATGACGAGGCGGTCGCGTATCCGATGTTTGCCGAGGCGCGGCGCCTCGGCATCCGGCTGATCAACGTGCACAAGGGCCTGCCGGCGATCTTCGCGCCGGGCAGCGAGGAGTCGGTGCGCACGACCGACTTTCCGAAGGCTCTGGCCGACTGGCCCGACCTTCGGTTCTGCGCCTATCACTCCGGGTACTTCCAGCCCGGTAATCATCCCGAGGGTAAGGACGGCATCACGGAGTTCATCGAGATGGCCGAGAGCCTGCCCCGGAGCCACCGCCGGCGTCTGTATGCGGAGGTCGGCTCGTCGTTCGCGATCACGCTGCTCACCGACGGCGTTCAGTCGTGCGGCAACGGCGGCCCGCCACCGACCGGCCCGCTCAACACGGCGCACTTCATGGGACAGCTGCTCAAGACGTTCGGCTCGAAGAACATCCTGTGGGGAACCGACTCGATCTGGTGGGGCTCGCCACAGTGGCTGATCGACGCTTTCAAGATCATGCAGATCCCGGCATCGCTGCAGGAGCAGTTCGGCTACCCGGCGCTGACCAAGCGCAGGAAGCAGCGAATTCTGGGGCGCAACGCGGCCAGGCTGTACAAGATCAAGCGACGCACGCGCAACAACCTCTGCTCCATTCCCGAGGACGATCTGTCCACCGTGCAGGCCGCTCGCGGCGGTGCTCACGCGAGCCGCACTCTGCGCGCGTACGGCGCGCGCACGCGGCGCGAGTTCCTGAAGCAGTTCGGCTGGAGCTACGGCTAGGACGGGGCGCGGCCGCGGAGTCGCTCGAGCTCCTGCTTGAACTTCTCGCAAGGATCGGCGTCGTCGACGCGCGGCGTGAACCACACGTAGTCGAACGGCAGGCGCTCGGCGTGTAGAAGCGCGGCGTAGGCGGCCGGTGTATCGAGCCCGTCGCGTACCTCGACGAACGCCAGCGAGCGCCGGCTCGTGAGCGGCAGCAGCACGTCCAGGTAGAAGGGAGCGCCGCGATCGGTTCGCACGTGCGCTGCGCCGGCGATCAGCACGGCGCTGCCCGCCGTCTGGGCGGCCGCGAGCGAGTCGGCCATGAACGCGTCGCGGATGCGCTGCACCTTCACCATGGCCGGCAGCGCGTGCTCGGGCGCGTGCCCGCAGTGCGCTTCACGGATCTCCGTTTCCAGCGCGCTCCTCGAACCTGCATCGAGCGGCCGGGCTCGCAGGAGATCCAGCAGTCGCGCGTCGCCGGACGTGTGCGCCGTGCCGGCGGCGATCTCTGTCGTGTGCGTCCGCGGCAGGCTCGCCGGCACGACCGGCAGCCTGTTCGCGCGTGCGGCATCGAAGACGGGCTCGTAGATCCGCCACTCGGGCCAGCCGCGCTCGTTCCAGCGCACGGCCGAGGCGAACGCCGAAGGCCGACAGCGCGAGGCCGCGCACCGCGCGACCGCGGCGGTCTCGTCGGTGGTGATCATCTCGAACGCGACCACCGGCCGTCGGCCGCGATCGGCGAGCAGATCGAGCAGCCGCCCCTGAAGCAGGTGGTGGCCGGGGTTGTCGTGTTGCTCGCCCAGTAGCACGATGCCCGTGCGGGCCAGGTCGTCGGCCAGCGCGGCCTCGGCAACGAAGCCGGCCGCTCGCACGTCGAAGATGCGGCCTACCAGAGGATGATCGCGGCCGACGCCGCTTTGCCAGCCGGCGGGCTTGCCGGCAGCGCAGCCGGTGAGCGCCACCATGGCGGCCGTCGTGACCAGCGCCCGGCCGGCGCCGCTCAGCGTGCATGCGTTCACACCGCCCACCCCACGTGCTCCGGTGCTGCGCTTAGTGGGAACGGCCGGTCGGGGCAACACCCCCCGCGCGAGCATCGGGGCCCTGGTCGCGCGATCGGGGGGCTCGTCCCCGGCCTTCCTTATAGGTGAAGCGACGGCGGACGCGGGCGCAGCGCGCATACGGGTGGCGGTCTTTACGGCCTTTCCGACTCGCGCCTAACGTGTGACACGCCGGTGGCCGGCGCGTCTGCCACGCAACCAGCCGCCGATCCCGCACCAGATCATGCCGATCCCGAGTCCCAGCCAGCGGCCAGGCCGCGTCGACCCGCTGTATCCGACGCGTCGCCGACGCTCGTCCGGTCGGCGTGCCGCGGTGCACGCGGCGACGACCTTGCTCGCGATCATGGCGATGCTGGTGCCGGCTCTTGCCGACCGGGCGCGGGCGGCCGGGGTCTCCGGCGAGCTCGCACGGTGGCATGCGGTGGAGCTGAGCTTCTCGGGGCCGGCCCATGCGGAGTCCGACGACGGACCCAACCCGTTCCTCGACTACCGGCTGAAGTGCCTGTTCACCGGTCCGACCGGGCAGAGCTTCGACGTGCCGGGCTTCTTCGACGCCGATGGTGCCGGGGGGAGCAGCGGCTCGACGTGGAAGTGTCGCTTCGCTCCCGACCAGACCGGAGCGTGGCAGTACGTGGCATCGTTTCGCGAGGGCGAGGACGTTGCGGTCGCGCTCGAGCCGGACGCCGGGTTGCCGACCGCGTTCGACGGCGACAGCGGCATCTTCATGGTCGCCGCCAGCGACAAGGCGCCGCCGGACTTTCGCGCCGCCGACCACGGCACGATCGTGAACATGGGCGCCCACTATCTGCAGTTTCGCGGCAGCGACGTGCCGTGGATCAAGGGTGGCAGCAACATCCCCGAGAACTTCCTCGGCTACGAGGGGTTCGACAACACCGCCGACGCCGGTCACGACTTCGACGGCCACGTGGGCGACTGGCGTCCGGGTGACCCCGACTGGGGTGATGGCGCCGGGCGCGGCATCATCGGCGCGCTGAACTTCCTGTCGGCCGCCGGCGCGAACAGCATCTACTTCCTGCCCATGAACATCATGGGCGACGGCAACGATGCATTTCCCACGATCGCACCGCTCGACAGGACGCACTACGACACCGGCAAGCTCGCGCAGTGGAACATCGTGTTCGAGCACGCGAACCGGATGGGCGTCTTCCTGCACTTCGTGCTGTCGGAGACCGAGCCGGGCAACGAGACGTACCACGACGGCGGCGAGCTCGGCCCCGAGCGCAAGCTGTTCTACCGCGAGCTCATCGCACGCTTCGGCCACCATCCGGGGCTCGAGTGGGACCTGGGCGAGGAGAACGACTACGGCACGGCCAGGCGCAAGGCGTTCACGACGTACATCCGGGCCGTGGACCCATACGACCATCCCACCGCGTCGCACATCCAGTACGGCGAGTTCGACGGTCACTACGGCCCGCTGCTCGGAGGCGAGTGGCTGGCGATGACCGCCATCCAGTTCGGTCCTTCCGGGCTGGGCGGCAAGGTCTCGGAGTGGCGCCAGCGCTCGCACGATTCCGGATACCCGTGGGTGATATCGGTCGACGAGCCGCAGCACGTCCAGAACGACCCAGCGGATCAGAATCGCGGCTATCCGGCCGGTCGCACGAACTTCATGTGGCCGGTCTACCTGTCGGGCGGCGGCGGCTTCGAGTGGTACGTGGCGAACGATGGTGGTGGCGAGTCGTTCGACCAGGCCATCAACGACTTCAGGCCGATGGAAACCGCGTTCGGCTGGACCCGGAATGCACGCTCGTTCCTTTCCCAGCTGCCGTTGCTCGACATGTCGCCGGTCGGCGGCGGCTGCAGCTCGTGCTACACGCTGGCGAGCGCGGGTGAGGCGTACGCCGTCTACAGCAAGACCGGCGGCTCGATCTCGGTGAACCTGTCGGGCAGCACCGAGGAGTTCATGTACACGTGGTTCGACCCGGTCGCCGGCACCTGGCACGCGGGCGGCACGGTCACCGGCGGCGGCTCGCGCAGCCTCGGCAGCGCGCCGTTCGGCGGCGACGCCGCGGTGTCGGTCATGCGTCGCGACGTCGCGCTCGAGCGTGGCTTCTGCGTGACCACGGGCGACTGTCTCGGCCGGTTCCCGTGCGCGGTCGACGCGCGATGCACCGGTGGCGTGTGCACGCCGGGCACGCCGGACGACGCGCTGTGTGACAACGGCCTGTTCTGCGACGGCGCCGAGACGTGCTCACAGCAGGGAAGCTGCCTGCCGGGTACGGCCGTGCACTGCGAGGACGGTGTCGCGTGCACGAGCGACAGTTGCGACGAGAGCTCCGACGGCTGCGCGTACGCTGCGCTCGACGCCCGCTGCGACGACGGCAACCCCTGTACCGATGATTCCTGCAGCGCCACCGAGGGCTGCGAGATTCGCGACCGAGCCGGTGTCTGCGACGACGGTCTCGTGTGCACGACCGGCGACCGCTGCACCGCAGGAGCGTGTGGCGGCACCGACGCGTGTCCGGCGGGAGAGTCGTGCAGCCCGTCGTCGGGCCTGTGCGAGCTGCCCCCCGACGATCGGATCTGGATCGCCGCTGCTCTCGATCCCACGGCGGAGCTCGCCGGCGCGATGACGTCGAGCACCGAGTATGCCGCCGGGTCCGATGACGACGCGGGCGCCGACAGCCTCGTCGATCGACTGGTGTTCGCCGACAGCGTGGTCGACGACTTTCGTGGCGCCGACGGCGACGAGGTGGCCTACACGGTCACGTTGCCGCACTCGCGCGCCTGGTACCTGTGGGGACGGTTCTACTACCCCGGCACGGCTTCGGCGTCCGCCGCGAACTCGTTCCTCGTGAGCGTCGACGGTGGCCGTCCGCTCAAGCTCGGCAACAACGAGAACCACTACCGCAGCTGGCACTGGGACGGCGACGGGCGTGTGGAGACGGGGGCGCGCACGGCGCTGGCGCTCGGCATCCTGGCCGCAGGCGAGCACCGCATCGTGATCAAGAAGCGCGAGGTCACACCGGTGGCACCGCGTCTCGACGTGCTGCTGATCGCCGCCGATTCAGCGATGCCCACCGACGCGGACGCGATCGCCGGACTGAACCGGTCCGCTCCCACGACGACCACCTCGACCAGCATCACCACGACGTCGACGACCACGTCGACGTCGATGCCGGAATGCAGCACCGACTCCGACTGCGACAACGGCGTCTTCTGCGACGGCGCCGAGGCCTGCGCCCTCACACGCGAGTGCTTCCCCGGCGACGTGCCGCTGTGCGACGACGGCGTCGGCTGTACGGTCGACAGCTGCTCGGGCCAGGCCGACGCGTGCGTGCACACACCCGACCCCTCGGCCTGTGCAGACGGCGACGTGTGCAGCGACGATTCGTGCTCGCCGGTCAGCGGCTGCGTCTGGCTGTCGAACAACGCCGCGTGCGACGACGGCCTGGCGTGCACGGTGGCCGATACCTGTGCCGGTGGGCTCTGCGTGGGCGTCGATGGATGCTCGTCCGGGCAGGTCTGCAACCACGAGACTGGCGTGTGCGAGACTCCCGACCTGCGGGTCTGGATCGACGCCGCCGACGACCCCACCGCCGTGTTCGGCGGCAAGATGAAATCGAGTGCTCAGTACGCCGACGGCAACGACGTCGACGCACAGGCCGACAGCCTCACCGGCTCACTCGTCTTCGCGAACAGCACCAGCAACGACTTCGCAGGCACCAGCTTCGACAAGGTCACGTACTCCATCGAGCTGCCGCAGGCGGGGCAGTGGTACCTGTGGGGGCGGTTCTACTACCCGACGAGCGCGTCCTCGAACGGCGCGAACTCGTTCCTGGTGTCGATCGACGGCGGCACTGCGATGAAGTTCGGTAACAACAAGAACCACCACCAGGACTGGCACTGGGATGGCGACGGTGCCGTCGAGAGCGGCTCGCTGGCGCCGCTGCCGCTCGGCACCCTGGCCGCCGGCTCCCATCAGCTCGTGGTGCGCAAGCGCGAGGTCACGCCCACGCCACCGCGTCTCGATGTGCTGGTGCTCTCGCCGCACACCGCCGTGCCCGCCGACGGCGACGCGTCGGTCGCGCTGGCAAGGATCGGCGCGACGACGACCACCACGACGTCGACGACGACCTTGCCGCCGCAGTGCGTGAGCGACGCCGACTGCAGCAACCGTCAGTTCTGCGACGGCGCGGAGACCTGCGACGTCGACGGCGAGTGTCAGCCCGGCACCCCGGTGGTCTGCGGCGACGGCGTTGGATGCACGCTCGATCTGTGTGACGAGGCGGCGAACGCCTGCGTCCACCTGTCCGACGACGCGATCTGTGCCGACGGCGATGTCTGTACCGACGACGTGTGCGATGTCGTCGGCGGCTGCACCTACTCGAATAACCGGGCTGCGTGCGATGACGGGGTGGCGTGCACGATCGGCGATCTCTGCGACCGCGGGATCTGTGCGGGCTTCGACGGCTGCGGCCCCGGGCACGTCTGCAATCTCGTGACCGGTCATTGCGATGGGCCCGATGATCCTCGGGTATGGATCGCGGCGGCCACTGACGCGACCGCGGTGTTCGGTGGTGCCATGACAGCCGGCGAGCTCTATGCTCGCGGCGACGACCTCGATGCGGGCGCGGACAGCCTGGTGGGCGCGGTGGTCTACCCCGACAGCGCGCTCGCCGACTACTCGGGTGTCAGTGCGGACGCGGTGACCTACACGGTGCTGCTGTCCGAGACCGCGCCCTGGTATCTGTGGGCACGGCTGTACTACCCGGGAGCGCCCGCGAGCAACGACGCCAACTCGTTCTTCATCAGCATCGACGGAGGCACCGCACGGCCGGTGGGTAACAAAGGCCACCTGTCCCGCACGTGGCACTGGGATGGCAACGGCGGGTTCAGCGTGGGCGCTCCGGTCGCGCTGTCTCTCGGTGTGCTCGCTGCGGGCGAGCACACGGTGACCGTTCTCAAGCGTGAGGTCTCGCCCGTGGCCCCGCGTCTCGACGCGCTGGCGTTGACGCTCGATCAGATGCCGCCGACCGACGCCGAGGCGTTCGTGGGGCTAGGGCTGATCGAGCCCACGCCCAGCACGACGACGACGAGCACGTCTACTAGCAGCTCGAGCACGTCGAGCACGACCACGAGCACCTCGACCACCACGTCCACAACGACATCGACCACCAGTAGCACGACGACGAGCACGAGCACCACCAGTAGCACGACGACGAGCACGAGCACCACCAGTAGCACGACGACGAGCACGAGCACCACCAGTAGCACGACGACGAGCACGAGCACCACCACCAGCACGACGACGAGCACGAGCACCACCACCAGCACGACGACGAGCACGACGACGACCACCTCGACCACCCTGCCGGCGGGCTGCAGCGACGATGCGTACTGCGACAACGGTGTGTTCTGCGACGGTTTCGAGATCTGCGACGGTGCCGGCGACTGTCAGCCCGGCCCGTTACCGAGCTGCAACGACGGAATCGGCTGTACGGCCGACAGCTGTGACGCCGGTCTGGACGTCTGCGCCCACGAGCCGAAGCACTACGGCTGCAATGACGGCGACGACTGCACCGACGACTTCTGCGATCCGGCCGTGGGCTGCTCGGGATCGCCGAACGTGGCGCCCTGCGATGACGGGATCGCCTGTACTTCGGACGATGTGTGCGCCGATGGGCTGTGCCTGGGCGCCGACGACTGCGCCGGTATCGACGTGTGCAATCTCGTGTCTGGACAGTGCGAAGAGCCCGACGTGCGCGTGTGGATCGCGGCGGCAACCGATCCCACCGGCCAGCTGGCCGGCCAGATGAAGGCCGGCACCCAGTACGCCGTCGGTGACGACGCCGACGCGGGAGCCGACAGCCTCGTGGGCGAGCTGGTCTACCCCGGCGGCTCGGCGAACGACTTCACCGGGACCAGCAACGACAAGGTGACCTACACCGTCACGCTGGTGCAGGGCGGCAGCTGGTACCTGTGGGCGCGGTTCTACTACCCCGGCGCGGTCGGCAGCAACGAGGCGAATTCGTTCTTCGTCCAGGTCGACGGCGGCACCCCGATGCTGCTCGGCAACAACAAGGACTACTTCCAGCAGTGGCACTGGGACGGCGACGGCGAGGTCGGCAGCGGCGCTCCCGCGGCGCTCGGCCTCGGTACGCTCGGTGCCGGGCAGCACACGATCACCGTGAAGAAGCGCGAGGTGACGCCGCAGGCGCCGCGTCTCGACGTGCTCGTGCTCTCGCCCGACTCGTCACCGCCGACCGACGGCGAAGCGCTCGTCGGGCTCGATCAGGGAGGACTCCTGCTGTTCGGAGGGACGACCACCACCAGCATGCCGACGCTCTCGACGAGCACGACGACCTTGCTGTACGGGCACTGAGGGATCGGGTCAGACGTTCTTGAGCGTGGCGCGCAGATATTCCCGGGTCATCCGCTGGATGACCTGCGTGGAAATCTCCTTCGGGCACACCGCCTCGCACTCCGCCTCGTTCGAGCACGCGCCGAAGCCCTCGGCCTGCATCTGTTCCACCATGCGCACGACGCGACGCTCGCGCTCGACCTGCCCCTGCGGCACGCGCACGAGGTGCTCGATCTTCGCACCCACGAACAGCGACGCCGAGGCGTTCTTGCAGGCCGCGACGCAGGCACCGCAGCCGATGCACGCGGCCGCCTCGAAGGCGGCGTCGGCCTCGGGCTTGCCGATCGGGGTCTCGTTGGCCTCGGGCGCGCTGCCGGTGCTCACCGACACGTAGCCGCCCGCGGCCATGATGCGGTCGAACGCGCTGCGGTCGACGACGAGGTCCTTGATGACGGGGAACGCTCCGGCACGCCATGGCTCGACGGTGACGATCTCACCGTCGGTGAAGCTGCGCACGAAGAGCTGGCACGTAGTGACCGCCGGCAGCGGGCCGTGCGGAACGCCGCTGACCACGCAGTTACACGATCCGCAGATGCCCTCGCGGCAGTCGTAGTCGAACGCGATCGGATCGTCGCCGGCCTTGATGAGGTTCTCGTTCACGAGATCGAGCGCCTCGAGGAACGATGCGTCGGTCGGGATGTCCTTTGCCGGGTAGTCGACGAACTTGCCCTCGGCCTCGGGGCCGGCCTGTCGCCACACGCGCAGCGTAACGCTTACCGTATCGCTCATCGTCAGCCTCTCGCTACTTGTAGCTGCGCTGCTTGACCTCGACGAAGTCGAAGCTCAGCGGCTCCTTGTGGAGTTTCGGCTCCTTGCCCGCGCCGGTGTACTCCCAGGCGGCCACATAGGAGTACTTCTCGTCGTTGCGCAGGCACTCGCCGTCCTCGGTCTGGTACTCTTCGCGGAAGTGGCATCCGCACGACTCTTCGCGGTCGAGGGCGTCGCGAACCATGACCTCGGCGAATTCCATGTAGTCCGCGACCCTCAGCCCGAACTCGAGCTGCTTGTTGAAGTCGTCGCTGCGACCGGCAACCTTCACGTTCTGCCCGTACTCCTCGCGGAGCTTCTGCACGTCGACGAGCGATTTCTCCAGGCCGGCCTTGTTGCGAGCCATGCCGACGTTGTTCCACATGACGCCGCCCAGCTCGCGGTGGAACTCGGTGACCGTCTTGCTGCCGTTCACGCCGAGGATCTGCGCGCTGCGCTGCTCGATGACGTGCGCGGCCGACTTGAAGGCGTCGTGGTCCGTCGTGATGTCGTCGGCCAGTGCGGTGCTGGCGAAGTAGTTCGCCAGCGTGTACGGCGCCACGAAGTAGCCGTCGGCCAGGCCCTGCATGAGGGCGCTGGCACCGAGCCGGTTGGCGCCGTGGTCGGAGAAATTACACTCGCCGAGCGCGAACAGGCCCGGGATGTTGGTCATGAGATTGTAGTCCACCCACAGCCCGCCCATCGTGTAATGCACGGCGGGGTAGATCCGCATCGGCGTGCGATACGGATCCTCGTTGCTGATGTGGGCGTACATGTCGAACAGGTTGCCGTACTTCTCGGCGACCGTGTCCCGCCCCATGCGCTCGATGGCGTCGCGGAAGTCGAGGAAGACCGCGCGGCCGGTGAGGCCCACGCCGCGCCCGTCGTCGCACACCATCTTCGCGTTACGTGAGGCCACGTCGCGCGGCACGAGGTTGCCGAAGCTCGGATAGCGGCGTTCGAGATAGTAGTCGCGATCGTTCTCGGGGATGTCGGCGGGAGGCCGGTCGTCGCCCTGCTTCTTCGGAACCCACACGCGTCCGTCGTTGCGCAGGCTCTCGCTCATCAAGGTGAGCTTGGCCTGGTAGTCGCCCGTTTCCGGAATGCACGTGGGGTGAACCTGCGCGAAGCTGGGGTTCGCGAACAGTGCGCCGCGCTTCACGCAACGCCACGCGGCGGTGACGTTGCTGTTGCCGGCGTTCGTGGACAGGTAGTACACGTTGCCGTACCCGCCCGTGCACATCAGTACCGCATGTGCCGCGTGGCGCTCGAGCTCGCCGGTGACGAGGTTACGAACGATGATGCCGCGCGCGACACCGTCGACCACCACCAGGTCGAGCATCTCGCGACGTGTGAGCAGCTCGACCTGCCCCGAGTCTACCTGACGCATCAGCGCCGAGTATGCGCCGAGCAGCAGCTGCTGGCCGGTCTGGCCACGAGAGTAGAACGTCCGCGAGACCTGCGCGCCGCCGAACGACCGCGTGTCGAGGAAGCCGCCGTATTCGCGCGCGAACGGGACGCCCTGCGCCACGCACTGGTCGATGATGCTGACGCTCGCCTCGGCAAGACGATGGACGTTGCCCTCGCGCGCCCGGTAGTCGCCGCCCTTGACCGTGTCGTAGAACAGGCGGTGAACGGAATCGCCGTCGTTCTTGTAGTTCTTGGCCGCGTTGATGCCGCCCTGAGCCGCGATGCTGTGCGAGCGACGAGGGCTGTCGAGAATCGTGAACGCCTTGACGTTGTAGCCCTGCTCGCCGAGCGTCGCGGCCACGGACGCGCCCGCGAGCCCGGTGCCGACGACGATCACGTCGAACTTGCGCCGGTTGGCGGGATTGACCAGCCCCATGTCGCCGCGGTGCCGCTCCCACTTCGATTCGATGGGGCCGCCGGGTACCCGTCCGTCGAGTGTCACGACGCACCTCCGAAGTAGATCACGGCCGGGATGATCATGAAGCCTCCGAAGAGGACGACGGCCAGGACGCGCGAGCCGGTCGCGATCCACGACCGGTGGCTGATGCCGAGCGAGTCGAAGGCGCTGCCGATGCCGTGCCACGCGTGGGCACCGAGCACGAACAGCGCAAACTCGTACCAGGCCACCACGCCGGGCCTGCCGAACTCCTCGATCACCAGCCGCGCCAGGTCGCGCACGCCGGGCTGGACGGTGGACTCGTAGTACGGGCCGAACTTGAAGAACGCGACGTGGAGCGGAACGAACACCAGCATCACGATGCCCGACAGGATCATGGTCGACGATGCCAGGCTCTTGCGGCTCTTTCCGCCGGCACGCTGGACGTTGCCGTACGCCGAGGGCCGCGCGGCACGGTTGCCGCGCTCCACGAGGAAGCCGGTGAGGAAGTGGCCGACGAACAGGGCGATCAGCCCCACCTCGGCGATGTAGATCAACGGGTTCGACGTCAGCGAGTGACCGTAGTGGTTGAACGCGTCGGCGTCGACGAGCACCAGGAGGTTCGCCGCCAGATGAGTGACGAGGAACCCGATCAGGAGCAGGCCCGTCGTGCCCATCAGTACCTTGCGGCCTATGGGGGAACTGAAGAAAGCACGTAGCTGGGACACGTCTTTACGCCTCGCGTACGTGGAGTATCGGGTATTCGCCGTGCGCGGGGTGCGGCCGGCTGACCGCGCCGACCACGAGGAACGGCTGACGCTCAATAGAAACGGGATACGGCGGGAAATGGCAACGCGATCGGCGAGAATCGCTAATATCGAGGATTACGAACCGTACACTAGCGGTCCGGACGGTGTTCTCGTATCTCCGGGCCGGCGGCGCGCCGGGCTAGTGACGGCTGCGGTCGCTGCTGGATCTCGATCGCTTCTGCACCACCGCCGGTACGGTCGGCGGCGCCGGCCGCATGTCTTCGGTGAGGTCGGTCGCGTCGGGCTGCGCCGCCTGCTCGCGCTCGCGTGTTCTGTGAATCCCGCGCCTGATCGACAGTCGTGACGTTCGCGTCTTCTGGTTGTCGTCTCGATCGGTGGGTCGCACTCGGCTAGCTCACGTTCGCTCGTGCGCGTTCTCTCGAACGCTGCGCCGATCGTACTGTTGCGACCGGCTAGAGGGTAGGGTGCACGTTGTATCTACCCTTGACCGCAGGTTAGGCTTACCCGCCGCCGGGTTCCAGAAATGACTGCACACGTGAGCTATGGGGCACCGCGATGAAGTCGGCGTGGGACGTGGATCCTGACCTCCTTCTCACTCGTTGCGACCCGGAACTCCTCGATTTCCGTACCACTGCCGATCTCGACGAGACGGCCGACACAATCGGACAGGACCGTGTCGTCGAGGCGCTGCGCTTCGCGATCGGCATGCCCAGCGACGGCTACAACCTGTACGTCATGGGCCCTCCCGGCATCGGCAAGCAGCACCTGGTGCGTTCGCGGCTCGAGGAGGCCGCGGCCGACCGGCCACGGCCTTCGGACTGGTGCTACGTTCACAACTTCGACCATCCCCACAAGCCGTGCGCCATCGAGCTTCCCGCCGGCGGGGCGGCCGAGCTGCGCACCGACATGCAGCGGCTCGTCGAGGAGCTCGGCGTCCAGATTCCGGCGGCGTTCGAAACCGAGAGTTACCAGAACCGCGTCGGCGAGCTCGAGGAGGAGCTGAAGGAGCTTCACGAGCAGGGCGCCGAGGAGCTGGGCCATGTGGCCGAGGCCGAGGGCGTCAAGCTGATGCGCACGCCAGCCGGCTTCGCGTTCGCGCCGGTGGTCGATGATGAGGTGGTCACTCCCGAGAACTTCGCGAAGCTGTCCGAGGATGCGCAGCGAGAGATCCACGAAAAGATCAAGCAGCTGCAGGAACGCCTGCAGGACTTCATGCGCGAGACCGTCCAGTGGGGCAAGGACAGCCGGGCGAAGCTCAAGGAGCTCAACCGCGGCGTCGCGCTGTCGGCGGTCGGCTACGCGATCGCGGAGCTGGAGAAGAAGTACGCCGACCGGCCCAGGATCTCCGCGTATCTCGATCGGGTGGAGGCCGACGTGCTCGAGAACGTCGATTCGTTCCGCCGCGCGACCGAGCCCGAGCCGTCGCCGGTAGGCCTGACGCTGCCCGGGCAGGAGCCTCCGCTGGAGCGCTACGCGGTGAACGTGCTCGTCGATCACGCGCAGACCGACGGTGCGCCGGTGGTCACCGAAGAACATCCGAGCCTGCCGAACCTGGTGGGGCGTGTCGAGCAGCGAGCCCAGCTCGGAGCGCTCACCACCGACTTCACGTTGATCAAGCCCGGCGCGCTGCATCTCGCCAACGGCGGCTACCTGGTTCTCGACGCGCGCAAGCTGCTCATGCAGCCGTACTCGTGGGAGGCTCTCAAGTCGGCGATCGACAACCGCGAGATTCGCATCGAATCGCTCGGCCAGTACCTGGCCATCGCCACGGTCACGCTCGAGCCCGAGCACATTCCGCTTGACGTCAAGGTCGTGCTGCTCGGAGATCGGTTGCTGTACTACATGCTCCACCAGGCCGATCCGGAGTTCGGCGAGCTGTTCAAGGTGAACGCCGACTTCGACGACACGCTCGACCGCGATCCCGATGGCGCACAACTGTATGCGCGGGTGATCGCCAGCATCGTGCGACGAAACGAGTTGCGGCCGCTCGACCGCGGCGGTGTGGCGCGAGTGATCGAGCACAGCGCCCGGCGGGCGGCCGATGCCGAAAAGCTGTCCACTCACGTCGGCGCGCTCGCCGATCTGCTGCGCGAGTCGGATTACTGGGCCGGGCAGACCGAGCGCGACATCGTCACGGCCGACGACGTCCAGCAAGCGCTCGACGCGCGCATGCGCCGGGCGGACAGGATGCGCTCGCTCGTCCAGGAGCGCATCCGCCGCGGGACGGTGCTGATCGACACCGACGGTGAGTCCGTGGGCCAGATCAACGGACTGTCCGTGCTGTCGATGGGAGATTCGAGCTTCGGCCAGCCCTCGCGCATCACGGCCACCGCGCGCGTGGGGCGCGGTCAGGTGGTGGACATCGAGCGCGAGGTGAAGCTCGGCGGCCCCACGCATTCCAAGGGCGTGCTCATCTTGTCGAGCTTCCTGGCGGCCAGGTACGCGGGCAACCGGCCGCTGTCGCTGACGGCGAGCCTCGTCTTCGAGCAGTCCTACGGCCGGGTCGACGGCGACAGCGCCTCCGTGGCCGAGACCTGTGCACTGCTCTCGGTCCTGTCCTCGGTTCCGATCAAGCAGGCGATGGCGGTGACGGGGTCGATGAATCAGCGCGGCCAGGTGCAGGCGATCGGCGGCGTGAACGAGAAGGTGGAGGGGTTCTACGATCTGTGCAGCGCGCGCGGGTTGACCGGCGAGCACGGCGTCGTCATCCCGGCCGCGAACGTCAAGCACCTCATGCTCAGGCACGACGTGGTCGAGGCCGTGCGCGCCGGCCGGTTCAAGGTTCTGGCCGTCGAGACGGTCGACGAGGCGGTCGAGGCGCTCACCGGTGTCGCCGCCGGGGCGGCCGACGCCGACGGCGCGTATCCGGACGGAACGGTCAACCGGCTGGTCGCCGATCGCCTGGCCGAGCTGTACTCGATCCGACGTTCCGTCTCGCGACGCCCCCGGTCCGGCGGCAAGGGCGAGGCCGATTGAATGGCCGACGGGCTCGACATCCGCCGCATACTGGTCGCGCTCGAGCCGTCGGAGAGCGGCCGCGCGGCGCTGGCTGCGGCGGCCGAGATGGCGGCCAGGCTCGAGGCCGAGCTGATCGGTGTGTACGTCGAGGACATCGACCTTCTCAACATGGCCGCGCTACCGTTCGGCCGGGAGTACAGCACCGAAACGACCGGTGGCCGCGATGTCGACCGTGGTGCGATGGTGCGGGCGCTGCGCGGCGAGGCCGGACGGCTGCGCCGTGAGATGGAGGCCGCCGCACGTCGCGAGCACGTGCGCTGGAGCTTTCGCGTGGCACGCGGGCGGGTGGCGGCCGAGTTGCTGACGGCCTCGGAGGACGCCGACGTCATGATCGTCGGCCGGGCCAGCCACACAACGCCCCGGCGCGTGCGCGTCGGCTCGACCACGCGCACGGTCGTGAGCCGAGGGAAGCACACGGTGATCGTCACACAGACCGCTGGCATCGTCGCACGGCCGGTGCTCGTGTGGTTCGACGGTTCGCGGGCCTCGGTTCGCGCGCTCGTCACGGGCGCTCGCCTGGCGGCCGAGGACCACAAGAACATCGTCGTCCTGCTGGCCGCCGCCGATGCCGACGAGGCCGAACTGCTGCGCGCCCCGGCCGCCGCTCTGCTCGCCGAACTCGGACTGGACGCTCGCTACGCGGTGCCGGCCACGTTCGACGTCGCCGGTGTACTCGACCTCATGCGCCGCGAGCGGTGCCGTACGCTCGTAGCGGCCGCCGAGTCGGCTCTACTCGGCGACGAGGCCGCTGTCGCGGTGCTCGAGCGCGTCGACTGTCCCGTGGTGGTCGTGCGATAGGCCGCTCTCTCAGACTTCCTCGCACGAGCAGTTTCAGCACCGTCGGCGGCGGGTCGAGTCTTTCCTCGCAAAGAACTCGGGCTGGCCGCGGGCGCACGTGCTCATGGATCAGGGGTCATCGAGCGCTCGCGCCACCGCCTGAGCCAGCGCGGCGTGAGGATCTATCTGCGAGGCGTTCGCAAGTGCGTCACGGGCGGCGTCGACGCGACCTTGCACTATCAGGAAACCTGCTCTTTGAATCCATCCCGATACTACCGGCAGCGCCCGGGCCCTGTCGTTCAGGCGTCGCGCGAACGCATGCTGGCCAGCGCGCCACGCTCCGTTGCCCATTGCCACCAGCAGGTGGGCCCGACGATCTGGCGGCGCGATCGCGAACGATTCGCTGCCGGCGATGAAAGCGTCTATTGCGACCACCGTTCCGTCCGGATCTCGGTCGAGCCAGTACGCGACGAGGGAATCGGCGGCCTCGATCCAGCTCCACGCGTTCTCATCATCCAGCCGCTCTTGAATCGAGAGCAATCCTCGCAGAACGAACTCAATGTAGTTGTCGTCACTCTCGACCGGCCCGTCAAGCCGATCCGGAGTCGCTGCAGGCAGGCGGCCAGCCTTGCTGAGTAGGGTGATCGTGGCCCGAGCCTCGCTGGAGAACCACTGCCCGGTCAGATGGCAGTTGTCTCGCAGGCTCTCCCATCCGGCGATCCCGCCGGGCGCAGCCACTGCCACGGCCCTTTGTGTGTCACGCAGCAAGAAGCCGGCTTCGCGTGCCGCCACGCGCAAGGCCGCATTGACGGACGACGTTGCGCGATTCGGTGCCGTGACGTCGGCGTCCTTGGCGAGTCGAAACTGCGCGGCTGCGCGTTTCAGGTCTCCGAGCTCTTCGAGCCACGACCCGAACGTGTAACGCCAGTATGGCTCGTCTCGGGCCTCGACGAGCCGACGCAGGCCATCGATTGCGGCTCGTGTTCCGTGGACATGCCGTTCGGCAAGAGCGCTGACGAAGCGCGAGTCATTGCGCACCGATACCGGCGTGCTTGGCGGAATCCGAAGGTTTCCCGCCAGGGTGTGGACAACTACGGTAATTCCTCGAGGGCGCGTGCGCTGGTCCAGCCGCTCCAGGGTTCGACGCAGCGCCTTGATGCGCTCCGGTACTGAACCGCTGGGTGACTGGCCAGGAACGAAGATCCGATCGGCCAGATCGGTGACCAGACGGCTGTGTATCATCAGGCGGCGGCGCCTCAGCGCTCCCGAATCCATCGGGTTCGACATCGCGATGTTGTGGCCGAACACGAACACGATGGCGTCGGGTGAGTAACGCAAGACCTCTTCGAGACGCAGCTCGACCTGTTCCAGCGAGGTGCCGGCCAGACCGCAGTGCAGCAGTTCGATAGCCTCGTCGTCCTTGCGAGTCGCCAGTAGATCGTCCATGGCGTACCCGAGCATGGCCGCGCTCGATTCGCCCACGATCGCGATCCGGGCGACGCCGGCGCTTCGATTCAGTGGTACTTCGAGCGACCGTGTGAACTCCGGGTCCACCCCGACGAGCCAGGGCTCACCGGAGCGGCTCTCCACTCGCGCACACGCTTGCAGAAGCCGAAGCTGGTGATGGATGCTCTCGTGTTCCACGCGTCGCCACCCGGAAACCGGATGACTTGCCCGCCAGGCAATCTCCGCAGCACCCAAGACGATGAGCGTGGCCGCGACGGACAGACCTGCCAGCAGAAAGCGGCTGCGCCAGTGTCGAGGCATGAGGTTCGCGCTCCTGCGAACGCGGTGTCCGTGTTAACGAGATCGTTCCACTTGTTTCAAGCGGAGGGTCGCTCGTGCGAGACACTGAGCACCCGACGACTCGGTGCGGAATCCTGTGCTCGGCTGGCCGGAAACACCGAAGGTGAGGCGCAGATTTTTTCCCCTTGTTCCGAGCGGTTGCCTGGTCCGATCCTTCCGGCATGATGCCGCTGCGCCGCGCTTCCGAGCCGTCCGGACGCGCCGTGATGTGAGGACGATGATTCTCGACTACGTGAAGTATCCGGTCTGGACGGTCTGGCGATTCCTCGTCGATTTCAGGCTCGCGCTTCGCAACACCCGCATCATGGCGGTTTCGTTCTGGCGCACCATCTATATAGGCACTCGCACCGCCCGCACGCTCGAGCGCAACGAGGCTACCTGGAGCCCGCGCACACGCGGCCGCTACATGTGGCACATGGCAAGCCGCCACTGGGCCCGCTGGGTGCTCGATCGAGCCGAGATCAAGGTCGTCCCGGTCGGTCTGGATCGGGTCGACTGGAGCCGGCCGCACGTGATCGTGTCGAACCATCAGAGCACGCTCGACATCCTGGTGGTCGCCGCCTCGGTGCCGTCGGGCCGCTTCGTCGCCAAGAAGGAGATCCTGCGCTATCCGGCCGTCGGCCCGGGCTGTGAGCGGGGCGCCCAGATCCTCATCGACCGTGGCGACCACGCACAGTCGATGTCGGCGATCCGGGCGGGCGTCGAGGCCTGGCGCGACTGCAACCTGATCTTCTTCGCCGAGGGGGCACGTACGCTCACCGGCGAGCTGGGCCCGTTCAAGAAGGGGGCGTTCGCCATCGCCAGCGAGACCGGTCTGGGCATCGTTCCGGTGGCGATCAGCGGCACGTTCGACGCCCTGCCCAAGGGCTCGTTGCTGCGGCTGCGCCGCCAGCCGCACGTGCGTATCGAGTTCGGCGAGGAGATCGCCCCGGAGGGTAGCGTCGAGTCGCTGGCGGAGCGCAGCCACGATGCCGTGGCGGCCATGATCAAGCCCTCCGACGCGGCCGAGCGGGTCCTGGCCGGCTTCCCTTCACTACAGCCAGGCTCCTGACGCGGAGGCCGTGGCAGCACCCCCCCATGTGGTGGATGCGATTGCCTGAATAAACGGCAGGGCGTCCGAGTCTCAAGTACAACTCCGGCCCGGCGCCGCGCGGTTCTGCGGTATTTCCGACACACGACGGAGTGAAGAGAGGCCCCCGATGGTGGCTGAAAGGAATCAAGTGATCGAACCCGAGCTCGTAATGCCTGACCAGTTCTTCTCCAGCCTAGCCAAGCAGCCTGGCATCAACGGCGAGCGTCGCCTGATGCTGGCCGTGCTGGAGGATGCCGTTTCCTGTTACCAGCGGTTCGCGCTGTCGCGCGACGCCCGCGCCAGGACGGAGTTCGCCGAGGCGGCCCACTGGATCGACTCGCGCGAGCGTGAATGGCCCTATTCCTACGAGAACATCTGCGACGTTCTCGGGCTGAATCCGGCCTACATTCGTGACGGACTGCGCCGCCGCGGGCCCAGCAAGGCGGCCCGGGCCGCGGTCAAACACGAGCGGCCCTTCATCATGCCGCTCGCGCCGTCGGCCGCCGAGGCCGATTCGGACGACAAGGCCGACTCGGACCAGGCCGCGGCCTGACCATCCCCGAAGCGTGAGCCGGCCGCCCTTCCCCCCGGGCGGTCGGCTTGCGCGCTCCAGCGCTCGAACAGCGGATTCTCCCCTTTCACAGCCCCGATCGGGGCGTTGACGGCACCTCGGCCGGGTTGATAGAACTCGTCGTGTCCGGCTGCTTGCTCGCGGCCAGGCGCTGCCGATGGGCTCTCGCCTCGCATTATTCTTCTTCGCCGCCTGCGCCGCCGCGTGGGCCGGCGCGCCCGGGTGCGCGCACGCGCAGCTCTACATCACCGAGCTCATGGCGATCAACGACTCGACGATCGCCGACGAGGACGGTGAGTTCTCCGACTGGCTCGAGATTCACAACGCCGGGCTCGTCGCGGCGAATGTTGGCGGCTGGTACCTGACCGACGACGACTCCGACCTTGCGCGCTGGCAGCTGCCTGCCGAGGTGATCGGTCCCGGCGGCTACCTGCTGGTGTTCGCCTCGAGCAAGGACCGAGCGGTTGCCGGCTCCGAGCTGCACACGAGCTTCAAGCTCTCGGGGGCGGGCGAGTATCTCGCGCTGGTGCGCGGCGACGGCAGCACCATCGAGCACGAGTACGCGCCTGAGTTTCCCGAGCAGAGCTCCGACGTGTCGCACGGGCTGGCGGCGGATCTTGTCACCGAGCGCTGCTTCGTCGATCCGACGCCGGAAGCGGTCAACGACGAATCGTCGGGGTGCGGCGTGATCGAGGAGCTCGTGTTCAGCGTCGAACGTGGGTTCTACGACAGCGCGTTCAGCGTGACGATCAGCACCGCGACCCCGGGCGCCGCGATCTACTACACGCTCGACGGCAGCGAGCCGACCGAGGCGGCCGGCACGCCGTACGGAGGCGCGATACCGGTCTCCACCATCACCACGCTGCGCGCTGCCGCGATCGCGGCGGGATTCCAGCCGGGCCCCTCGATGACCCACACGTATATCTTTGCCGCCGATGTGCTCGCACAGTCGGGCGCCGGTTTGCCGCAGACGTGGGCCGCCGACTACGAGATGGATCCCGAGGTGGTGAACGATCCGGCGTACGCCGGATCGCTGGTCGACGACCTGCTCGCCATACCGACGCTCTCGGTGGTGATGGATCTCGACGACCTGTTCGGCGACAGCAACGGCATCTACTCCCACCCCAGCCAGACGGGCATCGAGTGGGAGAGGCCGGCGTCGGCCGAGCTGATCTTCGCCGACGGCGCCGACGGCTTCCAGGCCAACTGCGGCACGCGGATCCAGGGCGATCTCAGCCGCAGCTCGAATCGCAAGAAGTCGTTCCGGCTGGCGTTCAAGTCGATCTACGGTCCGTCGAAGCTCGACTATCCGCTGTTCGGGCCGGGCGTGACGAGCTTCGACAAGGTGCGGCTGCGGGCAAGCAGCGAAAAGTCGTGGAGCTTCGGCAGCAAACGCGCCACCTACGTGCGCGACCAGTGGGTGCGCGATACGCAGCTGGAGATGGGGCGGACCGCGTCACGCGGCACGTTCGTTCACCTGTACCTCAACGGTCTGTACTGGGGGCTGTACAACGCGGTCGAGAAGCCCGACGAGTCGTTCGCCGCCGCGCACCTCGGCGGCAGCGAGGACGACTGGGATGTGATCAAGCATCCGTTCGACGTCGTCAACGGTGACCGCGTGGCGTGGGACACCGCCCGTGACATCGCGATCGCTGGCGTCCAGTCGAGTGCCGCCTACGCTGCGATCCAGCAGTACATCGACGTCCCGAACCTGATCGACTACTTCATTGCGAACCTCTACGCAGGTACGACCGACTGGGACGGCAACAACTGGTACGCCGCACGCCGGCGCCAGAGCGGTGCGGGGTTCAAGTTCTTCAGCTGGGACGCCGAGCAGAGCATGGTCTCGCTCAAGTCGAAGCGTACCGGCATCGCGAACGATAACCGCCCTTCCACGTTCTACAACGCGCTTCGTCGCGACAACGCCGAGTTCCGGGTGCTGTTCGGCGATCACCTGCACCGGCATTTCTTCAACGACGGCGTGCTGACGCCCGCCAGGGCTAGCCAGCGGTTCGTGGCACGCACCGATGAGATCGATCGCGCGATCGTCGGCGAGTCGGCGCGCTGGGGTGACACCGTGAAAGGCATCCCGCTCACGCGCGACGACGAGTGGCTCGTCGAGGCCGAGTGGCTGCGGCTGGCGTACTATCCGAGCCGCTCGGCGATCGTCCTCGGCCAGTTTCGCGACATCGACCTGTACCCATCGACCGAAGCGCCCACGTTCGGCCAGCACGGCGGGTTCGTTCCCGCCGGCTTCCAGCTCGAGATCACGGCGCCGGCGGGCACGATCTACTATACCGTCGACGGTGCCGACCCGCGTCAGGCCGGCGGCGCGGTCGCCCCGGGCGCCTTGGTGTACACCGGCCCGATCGCGCTCGGCGACCACGCCACCGTCAGGGCGCGTGCGAGCGTTGGTAGCGGGTGGAGCGCGCTCGTCGAGGCGGAGTTCTCGGTCGACATCCCGCTGCGCGTCAGCGAGCTGATGTTCCACCCGGCCGATCCGGTACCGCCCGGCGGCGTTCCGGACGACGACTTCGAGTTCGTGGAGATCGTCAACGTCGGTACGTCGACGGTGCTGCTCGGCGGCGTGGCGTTCACCGATGGCGTCGACTTCGTGTTTTCTGCCTCGTCGCTGGCCGCCGGCGACTCCGTGCTGCTGGTCAGCAACCAGACCGCGTTCGAATCGCGCTATGGCGCCGGCCTGCCGGTGGCGGGTGAGTACAGCGGACGGTTCTCCAACTCCGGCGAGACGGTACGGCTCGAGGCGGCCGACGGTCGCGAGATCCTCGAGTTCACGTTTGCCGACAAGTGGTATGCGACCACCGACGGCGACGGCCGCTCCCTGGTGGCGCGCGACGTGCTCGGCCCGCGTTCGGCGTGGAGCAGCGCGGCGGGCTGGCGCGCGAGCACGTTCGACGAAGGCTCGCCCGGTGCCGCCGAGCTGCCACTATGCTCCGACGGTGTCGACAACGACGGCGACGGCGACATCGACGCCGGCAGCGACGCCGGCTGCCTCGACGGGCTACAGAACATCGAGGACCCCGAGTGCGACGACGGTCTGGACAACGACGGCGACGGTGATGTCGACACTCTCGATGGCGAATGCGATGGCGCGTGGGACGACCAGGAGGCGGCCGAGCCCGTCGACACGTTCGTGTGCTATCAGGCGCGCCGGAGCAACGCCGGCCCGGATTTCGACGACGTCGACGTCACGCTCGACGACGAGTTCGACGGGGCGGGTGTCTACACCGTGCGCGACCCGCGCGGCATCTGCGTACCCGCGTCGATCGACGCGGGGGCGATCACGGACCCGGCCACGCACCTCACGAGCTACCAGATCCGCGAGGCATCGGGCACGCCCAGGCACGGCGGTCGCACCGGCGAGCTCGTCACCGGTCTGGGCCCTACGTTCCTCGACACGTCGAAGGTCGATCGGCTGCTCGTCCCGGCCGCCATGGATCTCGACTCGGCCGTGGCTGCGCCGGTGCCGGGCACCCACAACGTCGATCACTACAAGTGCTACAAGGCCAAGACGACCAAGGGCAGGCCGAAGTACTTCCCCAAGGGTGTGCAGCTCGACGCTGCGGAGACGGTCGAGGACCGGCGCTATGATCTCGTGCGACCGGTGTCGTACTGCAATCCCGTCGACAAGAACGGCGAGGGTGTGATCAACCCGGTGGGCAAGCTCGTGTGCTACAAGGCCAAGCGCGCGAAGACCGAGACCAAGCACGTGCGTCGCGCGGGCGTCAGCGTCGCCGACCAGCTGTGGGCGGGCTTGCTCGACACCCGCAAGGTCGAGTCGTTCTGCGTCGCCGCGCGCTGATCAGTCCCCGCGACGCTCGTTCTCGTACTCGGTGATCTTGTGCTCGTGCCGCAGGGTGAGGCCGATCTGATCCCAGCCGTTCAGAAGCCGGTCGCGCAGGAACGCGTCGATCTCGAAGCGCACCGTCGAGCCGTCGGGTCGAGTGATGGTCTGGTCGGGCAGGCTCACGATGAGCTCGTGGCCGTGGTTGTCGCGTACCTCGATGAACAGCTCGTCGATGAGCTCGGCCGGCAGTGCGATCGGCAGCATCCCGTTGTTGAAGCAGTTGTTGTAGAAGATGTCGGCGAACGACGGCGCGAGGATCACCTTGAAGCCGTAGTCGCCGAGCGCCCACGGTGCGTGCTCACGTGAGGATCCGCAGCCGAAGTTGTGACGGGTGAGCAGGATCGTCGCACCACGATAGCGCTCGGCGTTCATCTCGAAATCCGGATGGGGCGTGGTGCCGTCGTCGTGGTAGCGCCAGTCGTAGAACAGCACGTCGCCGTAGCCGGTGCGCTCGATGCGCTTGAGGAACTGCTTGGGGATGATCTGATCGGTGTCGACGTGCGCCGCATCGAGCGGCGCGACGATTCCCCTGTGGTTCTTTAGAGGTTTCATGGCTGCCGGTCCGCCTACCTGAAGTCCCAGTCGCGCACGTCGGTGAAGCGGCCCCGCACGGCGGCGGCCGCGGCCATCGCCGGGCTGACCAGGTGCGTACGCCCGCCCTTGCCCTGGCGTCCTTCGAAGTTGCGATTCGACGTCGACGCGCAGCGGTCGCCGGGCTCGAGCTGATCGGTGTTCATCGCCAGGCACATCGAGCAGCCTGCCTCGCGCCACTCGAAGCCGGCCTCTACGAAGACGCGATCGAGCCCCTCGCTCTCGGCCTCTCGCTTCACCTGCTGGGAGCCGGGGACGACGATGGCCTCGTCGACATTGCTGGCGACGTGGTGACCGCGCGCGACTCTGGCCGCGTCGCGCAGGTCTTCGATGCGTGCGTTCGTACACGAGCCGACGAACACGCGGTTGATCGACACCTCGCTGATCGGAGTACCCTCGGCCAGCCCCATGTAGACGAGCGCTCGCTCGGCAGCCAGCCGCTCGGCGGTGTCGCCGATCTCACCGAGCACCGGCGTCTTGCCCCCGATGGTGGTGACCATGCCGGGCGAGGTGCCCCAGGTGACCTGGGGCTCGATGTCGGCAGCCGCGAGCTCGACCGTCTCGTCGTAGCTACATCCTTCGTCCGATGCCCACGCCGACCAGCGCGACGCCATCTCCTCGTGCGAACTGTCCGTCGGCAGGAATTCGCGGCCGGCCAGGTACGCGCACGTGGTTTCGTCGGGCGAGATCAGCCCGGCGCGCGCGCCGGCCTCGATCGTCATGTTGCAGACCGTCATGCGGCCTTCCATCGACAGCGAGCGGATCGTGTCGCCGGTGTACTCGATCACGAATCCGGTTCCGCCGGCGGTTCCGATCTTGCCGATGATGGCCAGGATCACGTCCTTGGCGGTGACGCCGACGGGCAGCTCGCCGTCGACGCGTATCTCCATCGTCTTCGACTTTCGCTGCAGCAACGTCTGCGTGGCAAGCACGTGCTCCACCTCGCTGGTGCCGATCCCGAACGCCAGCGCGCCGAACGCTCCGTGCGTGGACGTGTGCGAGTCGCCGCACACGACGGTGTGCCCGGGCTGGGTGATGCCCAGCTCGGGGCCGACGATGTGCACGATGCCGTTTCGCCGATCGTGCATGTCGAACAGGGTCACGCCGAACTCCTCGCAGTTGGTGGCGAGGGTTTCCACCTGCTGTCGCGAGAGCGGGTCGGCGATGGGCACCGATCGGTCGGTGGTCGGAATGTTGTGGTCCATCGTGGCGAACGTCAGCTCGGGCCTGCGGACCGTGCGACCCTCCAGGCGCAGGCCCTCGAACGCCTGCGGCGACGTGACCTCGTGGACGAAGTGACGGTCGATGTAGAGGACCGTATCCTTGCCGGGCTCGTCGTGGACGACGTGTGCGTCCCAGATCTTCTGGTAGATGTTCTGCGGTTTCTTGGCCATGGTGGGAACCGGCGAGCCCGCTCCGAATCCACTAGAAAATACCCGGCGATGGGATAAATCAATCCACCGTGCGGGCCGTATGGCCGTGTGCCGCGACGACAGACGCAGCCGCCAGGCTGCGCACCGGAGATCCGACATGGATGACGACCGATCGACAACGAGGCTGCGCGTACTGGAACAGCGCCTGGCGCGCATGGAGGCAGGCAACCGACGATTCAGGCGAGCCGCGCTGGCGGCCCTGGCGCTGAGCGCGAGCATGTTGCTGATGGGCGTGGCGCCGACCGCGCGAGTACCCGACGTGCTGACGGCACGCTCGTTCGAGCTCGTCGACGAGAGCGGCAACGTGCGCGGGCTGTGGAGCGCGCGCGGAGACGTAGGCATCGCGATGGTGCTGCTCGACGACGACGGCAAGGCGACGACCGCGCTGCGCATGACCGCGGCCGATCCGTACGTGGCGCTGCACGCGGGTGATGGCATGCCGCTCGGCTCCGACAGCAAGGGGCGCCGGCTGTTCTCGTGGGGCGAGCCGCAAGCCGAGCCGGAAGGGGCGGGCGAGCACCGCAGGTGGCCGTCGTGGGGCGGAGACCGCAGCGAGGAGCGCGGCGAGGATCCGGACTTCGACTGGGACCTGAACTGAAAAGCGCGTACGGGCACGCACCGTGAGCGCGCCGCGACTGCGTGGTAACTCCAACTCTGGCTCGACGCCGGCCGGACTACCCTGGTTGCACCACGGCGGGTCGGGGGTTAAACGTGGCCGCGTGTAGGTGCGCGAGAGGGATGGCGGGTGCGAGCTTGCTCGACGCGATTCGATCCTTGGCTGCGCCGGTGGACGGGGCGAAACCAGAGCCAGTACCAGTACCAGGGCAAGGGGATAACGCGATGTTCGACAAGCTCGAGAGGGTCATGCTCCCGGCGATCGCCCTGGCGATGGCAGCGATCCTTGCGCATGCACCGCAGGCTACCGCCCAGGATTCGGATGCGGAGGCCGAGGCGGGTCGCAAGTGGGTCCTCGGTCTCGGCATCGCGACCATCCCCGACTACGAGGGAAGTAACGACTACACCTTTCGACCGATCCTCACGGGGTCGGTCACCTGGGCGAACGGGCGCTATCTTCAGCTCGCCGGTGTGAACGGGGCGGGCACGGCGGCCCGGCTACGGTACAACTTCCTGCGCCGATCCACGCTCGACTTCGGCCCGGTGCTCCAGGTGCGCGCTCCGCGCGGCGACTTCGTCTCGAACAACAAGGTGGAGAACCTGCGCAACATCGACCCCGCGGTCGAGGGTGGCGTGTTCGTGGGGATTCGACGCGGCAACCTCGGCGGCGACCTGACCAGCGTGAGGGGAATCACCGAGCACAGCGGCTACGTGATCGAGATCGCCCCGTACTACAAGAACAAGATCGGCGAGACGTTCTCGTGGAGGGTCACTCCGTTCCTCAACTGGGCGAGCAAGGAGTACCAGAGAAAGTACTTCGGCGTCGGTCCCAACGATTCGCTCAAGTCCGGCCTGCCGGAGTACAGGGGCAGCAAGGGGCTGAAGGACTCCGGTGTCACGCTCGCTACGAACTGGAAGCCCGGTAGCTGGGAGCACTGGAGCTTCACCAGCTTCTTCCGCTACGCGCGGATGATCCAGAACGCAGACGACGACAGTCCGGTGGTGGACATTGGCTCGGAAAATCAATTCTACGGCGGCCTGGCGCTGATGTGGAACAACTGAGGGCGCGCTCCCGCCACCCTCGCGTCGATCGAACCCACGCCCGGCTACGCCGGACGACCCAGCAGCTCTAGCCCGGGACGACAGGCGTCGGTGAGGCGCGATCGCTCGCCGTTCTCGAGGCCCTCGAACCTCGTCGGTGGCGTGCCCCGTACCAGCCCGGCGGCCTCGCCGATCCATCGTCCGTCATCCAGCTCGAAGAACGCGGCGATCGTTTCGATCACGCTGGGCGGCGACGCCACCAGATCCTCGAATCGCACGTCCATCCATCTCGCTGGATCGATCGCGGCGGCGGCGGTGTGGCCGCGCACGATCTGGTCGTTCCAGTAGCGGCCGAAGTACTCGGCCGGCGGTCGCGAGGCGAGGATACGCGAGATCGTGTCGGTGGCGGTTGGCTCGGCGTGCAGCTCGATGGCGGCGAGCTTCGAGGCGGGCGTCCCGTCGTCGACCGGTGCGTCGTACATCAGAGCGATGGGCAGCCGGTAGGCGTGGTGTTCGCGCATCGACAGCGCTACCTCGCGACCGTCGCGGTGGATGTGCAGGAACCGCGCGTCGGGAAACATCTCGTCGAGCGAGGCGAGGTACTCGATCGACGAGCCCGAGCGTTCGATCCAGACCTGCTTGTCGAGCCGCGCGGCCAGCCAGCCGAACAGCGCGTGGTAGTGATCGACGAGCGGCTGCTCGGGTAGCCCGGCCGCGAACGCCGAGAGCTCGTCGAACAGCGAATCCGGATCGTCGGTGAGGCGCGGAAGCAGGGTCACCAGGATCCACGGCAGAGGATCGTCCCGTCGGTAGCGGCCGGTCGTGTCGAACGGGTAGACGATTTCCTCCACCTCGTAACCGCGCCTGAGCACTGCGGTCACGAACGGCTGTTCGGCCGTTATGAGCTCGGCGAAGCCGGCGCCGTCGAGCGGTTCGGTCGTGAAGCGCTTGCTCCAGTCGAGACCGGTGAAGAACTCGAAGAGGCCGAGCACCGCCGGGCTGGTCGCGAGCATTCGCGACAGCAAGGTCGATCCGCAGCGGCCGGTGCCCACGATGAATCTGTCCATGACGTCTTTGCCGACCGGTGGATGCGGTCTATCCTGCCCGTGCCACGACGAGACGAGCCGGGGCGCCCTCCGGACGACGGACATGATGGAGAAGCGACGACCTCCAGTCGACCCTGCCGACCCGACGATCATGGGCGGGGAAGCGTGGGACGAGCTGTGTCTGACGCTCTCCGACGCCCGTCGACTGGTCCTCGGCGAAGGGGTGCCCGATTCGCCCCGCGATCGCGCCGAGGGATTCGCCTACCTCACCCATCTGATGAGCGCCGGTACGGTGGTGTGCATGGAGCACGCCGATCCGGACTATCCCGAGTTCGGTCGCATGATCGACCACCGCATGAAATGGGGGCTCGACGCGCCCGACTGCCTCTATCTCTACGCCACGGTGCGCGGTGACGCGTCGTACCGGATCAGCGGCAACCGCGGCAGCGCGAACCACATCGACATCCAGGTGAATCACGGCCACTTCGCCAGCGGCGACGTCTCGTCGTGGGGCACGATCTCGTCGATGAACGGGCTCGACCTGGCGACCGGGTCCGACGGCTCGTTCGAGCTCGTTCTCGATTCCCGTCGGCACGACGGCAACTGGCTCGCGCTCGAGCCGGGCGCCGAGTTCGTGCTCGTGCGTCAGTACTTCGCCGACTGGACGCGCGAACGGCCGGCCGATCTGGTCATCGATCGGATCGGTGCTACCTATCCGGCCCCGCCGCCTCGCACCGATCAGGTCGCGGCGCGACTGGCGCGGCTCGGCGAGTGGCTACGCCAGGGCGGTCGACTGTGGGAGCAGATGAGCAAGGGATTCCTCGATCTCGAGCCGAACTCGCTGATCGTGCACCTGCCCGCCGATTCCGACGAGCGCGCCGGCATGGCCGGTCAGGCCTACGGCATCGGCAACTTCCAGTGCGAACGTGACGAGGCCGTGATCGTCGAGATCACACCGCCGCCGTGTCGTCACTGGAGTGTGAGCCTGGCGAGCTGGTACTGGGAGAGCCTCGACTACGCCACGCGGCAGTCTTCCCTCAACCATACGCAGGCCAGGCTCGACGGTGATGGCAGGTTCCGGGCCGTCATCGCCCACGAAGACCCCGGCGTGCCGAACTGGCTCGACGCCGCGGGCCACACGCGCGGCACCATCGCCGCTCGCTTCCTGCTCGCCGAGCGTGCGCCGACGCCCGTGCTGCGACGGGTTCCTCTCGGCACCGTGCGTGCCGAGCTCCCCGACGATACGGCGCGCGTCGAGCCGGCCGAGCGGGCCGCGACCATCGCTGCCCGTCGTCTCGGCGTGCTGCACCGGCATCGCCGCTGACGTTCACGCCGACACTGTCGGCCCCGCCGGCCGCCTTGCAATGGCCGCGTTCGGCGACAACGCTACCCGCGCGATGAGTGAAACAACCGACTCGGGTTTTCTCGACAGTGTGAACAAGATGTTCGACCGCGCCGCCGGCGTGCTCGACATGTCGGCGGGGCTGACCGAGCAGATACGCTGCTGTACCTCGGTGTACGACGTCCGCTTTCCGGTCAAGCTGAACGGTGAGTACCGCGTGTTTCGCGGCTGGCGTGCGGTGCACAGCGAGCACCGACTGCCGGTGAAGGGTGGCATCCGCTACGCGACCTGCGTGGACCAGGACGAGGTCGAGGCGCTGGCCGCGCTCATGACCTACAAGTGCGCCGTCGTCGACATTCCGTTCGGCGGTAGCAAGGGTGGCCTCGCCATCGATCCGCGCGAGTTCTCGCGCGACGAGATGCAGTCGATCACTGTGCGCTTCACGATCGAGCTGGCCAAGAAGGATTACATCAGCCCCAGCCAGAACGTGCCCGCGCCCGACATGGGCACCGGCCCGCGTGAGATGGCGTGGATGGCCGAGGCGTATCGCACGCTCAACCCCGACGACATCGATGCGGCGGCCTGCGTCACCGGCAAGCCGCCGGATGCCGGCGGCATCGCCGGACGCGTCGAGGCGACGGGCCGCGGCGTGCAGTACGGGTTGCAGGAGTTCTTCCGTCACGGCGACGACGTCAAGGAGGCCGGTCTCGAGGGCACGCTCGAGGGCAAGCGCGTGGTCGTGCAGGGGCTGGGCAACGTGGGGTACCACGCCGCGAAGTTCCTGCAGGAGGAAGACGGCGCTCTCATTGTCGCCATCCTCGAGCGCGACGGCGCGCTCCGCAGCGATGCAGGCTTGCCGGTGGAGGAGATCTCGCAGTACATCCGCGAGACCGGCGGCGTGAAGGGCTTCCCCGATGCCGAGTACGTCGCCGACGCGGCGCCGCTGCTCGAGCTCGACTGCGACGTCCTGTTGCCGGCCGCCATGGAGGCGCAGATCACCAGCGAGAACGCGGGCAGAATTCGCGCCCGCGTGATCGCCGAGGCCGCCAACGGCCCGGTCACGTTCGAGGCCGATCAGATCTTGCAAGCCGCGGGCAAGGTCATCATTCCCGATCTCTATCTCAACGCGGGCGGCGTCACCGTCTCGTACTTCGAGTGGATCAAGAACCTCTCGCACATGCGTTTCGGCCGCATGGAGCGGCGCATGCAGGCCACACGCATGCAGAACGCGCTGGAGATGTTCGAGCACATCGCGGGCGAGATACCCGAGGCGCTGGGACGCCAGTTCCGTCGCGAGATGGACGAGCTCAACCTCGTGCGATCCGGTCTCGAGGACACGATGCGCGAGGCCTACGGTAACATCCGTCGGGTGTGGCGTTCACGAGACGACGTTCCGGATTTGCGAACCGCAGCGTTCGTGGTAGCGATCGAGAAGGTGGCGAAGTACTACCGGGAGTACGCGATCTGACATGCAGGTATCGATCACATACTGCGTTCGTTGAAACTACTTGCCTCAGGCCACCAGTCTGGCGGCCGAGCTCAAGAGTAGCTTCGACGTCGACGCCGAGCTCGTCGAAGGTGACAAGGGCGTGTTCGACGTCGTCGCCGATGGCAAGCTGATCTTCTCGAAGCACCAGGTCGGCCGCTTCCCGACCAACGACGAGATCGTCGACCTGGTCGGCTGACCGACCTCGCTCCCGGCCGCCGCGGGGCCCGTGGCGCCTGCATCGGAAGCCGGCTCCTCCTCGTACAGGCCGTCGTCGGCGATGTACGACCCCATCTTCTGATCGTCGCCGTCCGTCGCCCGCCCGTTGCGCACCCGGGCGATTGACGCCACCCGCACACCGGGGAAGAAAACCTGCATCAGGGCCGGGCTCACGCCCGGCTCGCTGCCACGAGGGGAGGATTCGAGATGGGTCGCAAGCTAGCGGTCGTGAGCCTGGTGATGGCTCTGTGTTTCACCAACGTTGCCTGCATCGGCCGGATGGCGGTCACGCGCGAGGTCAGCCGGTTCAATCTCAGCGTGGCCGAAGGACGCGCCGGGCGCGAGATCACGTTCTTCCTGCTGCACGTCGTACCCGTCTACCCGCTCGCGTACCTGCTCGACATCTTCATCATCAACTCGATCGAGTTCTGGGGTGGGGAGAATCCGGTGAGCGGTGAGACGCGTCTCGCGCGAGTCGGTGAGAGCAAGACGATGGACGGGCCCGGGGGCGAACGCGTCGTCTCCAGCGTTCGTGACGACGGCTCGCTCGACGTCGAGATGTACGCGGCCGACGGCAGCGCTCACTTCGTGAACCTCGTTCGTCGTGACGACACGCTCGTCGCGCGCGACGGCGCCGGCAATGTCGTCGGCGAGCTCGACGCCGACGGCGCGATGAGGCTCGGCCGGCACGCGGAGCTGGCGTCGGCCGTCAGGTGACCACCGAGCCCGGCTGCGGGGCCCGGGTCGACCGGTCTACCGCGGCCCTCGACCCGGCGAATCCCGTGCGGCGGTGAGCCGACCCTCCCGGGCCGACCTGCAGCGCGCTGCAGGCAAGAAGCTGCGCGATGTCATCGGTCCGCAGCTGCAGATCCTGTTCTGCGGCATCAACCCGAGCCTGTACTCGGCCGCCGTGGGCCACCACTTCGGCCGGCCCGGCAACCGCTTCTGGCCGGCGCTTCACTGGTCCGGCTTCACCTCACGTCAGCTCGCGCCCGACGAGCAGCGCGAGCTGCTCGCTCTGGGCTACGGCATCACGAACATCGTAGCGCGTGCGACGGCTGCGGCCGGCGAGCTCGGCGACGACGAGATCGTCGCCGGCGCGAGGAGGCTGCGGGGCCGCGTCGAGCGCTACCGGCCGCGTGTGCTCGCGGTGCTCGGCATCGGCGCCTACCGCACGGCGTTCGCGCGGCCGCGCGCGAGCCTCGGTCTGCAGGACGTCCGTTTCGGCGACACCCGGGTCTGGGTGCTCCCCAACCCCAGTGGCCTCAACGCTCACTACCAGCGCGCCGAGCTGACCGCGCTGTTCACCGAGCTGCGGCTGGCGGCCGGGCGCGCGGGGGATTGACGCCGCCGGGACCAGATGCATTGTGTATGATGGACGGGGGTGGCTCCCTTCGACTCGCCCGACCGGCCGTCATGAAGAAGCTACTGGTCTGCCAGCACGTTGCCTTCGAGATACTGGGGACGCTCGATCCGCTGCTGCGCAGCTCCGGGTTCCGCATCCGCTACGTGAACTTCAGCCGCCATCCCGAGGCCGAGCCACGTCTGGACGGCTACCACGGAATGGTCGTGCTGGGCGGGCCGATGAGCGTTGACCAGGTCGACGAGCACCCACACCTCGCCACCGAGGTCCGGCTGATCGAGAACGCGATCGACCGCGACATCCCCATTCTCGGCATCTGCCTGGGAGCACAGCTCGTGGCCCGCGCGCTGGGCGCGCGCGTGGGCCGCAACCACGAGAAGGAGATCGGCTGGTACGACGTCTCGCCCAGCGAGGAGGGCAAGGCCGATCCGCTGTTCTCGCACTTCTCGAAGGCCGAGAAGATCTTCCAGTGGCACGGCGACACGTTCGAGGTTCCGAGCGAGGCGGTTCACCTCGCGTCGTCGCCGACATGTCGAAACCAGGCGTTCCGCTACCGCGAGAACGTGTACGGCTTCCAGTTCCACATGGAGGTCGACGAGCCGCTCATCGAACGCTGGCTCAACGTGCCCATTCACCGTGCCGAGCTCGAGGAGCTCGAGGGACGCATCGATCCCGACGTGATCCGTCGCGAGACCCCCGACCACATCGCCCGGCTCAAGTCACTCAGCGACGAGACGTTCAGCAACTTCATTCGCCTGTTCGGACAGCGCAAGCGTCATCGACTGCTGTCGTCGCGCTGAGGCCATACGAGGAGTCTCAGACCGTTGGTGACGATCGACGACGTCCTCGGCTTCTGGTTCGGCAGCGGTGTCGACGATGCAGCCGTCGCCGCCGAAAAGGCCGGGCTGTGGTGGGACAAGAGTTCGGAGGTCGATCGTGTGTGTACCGAGCGGTTCGGCGACGACCTCGCACTGGCTGCCGACGGCGGTCTCGACGACTGGGCGGAGAGAGCACGCGGCCGACTCGCGCTCATCGTACTTCTCGATCAGCTCTCCAGGAACATCCACCGCCAGACCCCGGCGGCGTTTGCGCAGGACGCGGCTGCCCGGCGGCTATGCCATGATGGGCTCGGTCTGGGCCACGACCGCGCGTTGCGCTGCGTCGAGCGCGTGTTCTTCTACATGCCGCTCGAACATTCCGAGCTGCTCGCCGATCAGAAGCTGTCGGTGAAATGCTACCAGTCGTTGCTGGCGGCGGCCGGCGACGACTTTCGCGAAGTCTGTCGCGGGAATCTCGACTACGCTTGCCGACACCTGCACATCATCGAGCGGTTCGGTCGCTTCCCCCACCGTAACGCGATACTCGGACGCACGAGCACTCGCGAGGAGGCGGATTTCCTCGAGGAGCCCGGGTCGTCGTTCTGACGCCGGTTTCCGCGAGAGCGGTTGCGGGGAGAGCAGATGGAGCGAATTCCGGTCGCGAGGATCCTGGCAGTGGTCGCGGGTGCGATGCTCGTGGTCGCCACCGGGTGCTCGACTGCCGGCCCTCGAGCAGCGCAGTCCGAAGACCACGGGGAGCAGGTGATCGACCTGCTCCGCGAGCGCGACTACGCGACGGTCGCCGCCGCGCTACCGACGCCGCCGCGTTTCATCGAGGCCGAGGTCGATCGATACCGCGCCGAGGTCAGGCAGGTGTTGAGGATCCTGGCCGCCGAGTTCGGCGAGTTCGGCGATGTCCGGCCGATCGACGACGGTAGCCGGTACTACTCATTGCGGGTCACCGCACCGGAGCACTTCGAGTGCCGGCCGGTGGCCTCGAGCTTCGAGGTCGCCTACGCCAGGCGCGGCTCCGGCGTCATCCACCTGATCTACTGCGGCGATCGCCCGGAGATCACCCTGGCCTCGATCGCGTACGGGCTCGATTCCACGCGGCCCGACGCGCGCGGCCAGGTAGTGGACGTGTGCACTGCGACCACGGTCGCCATGGGCTGGGCGGTCAACGTCGACGCGGCCCGCACCGGTTGCGAGAGCACGATCCCCGATTCGCCGACCGATCGCTGACGGCCGCGCGGGCCTGGCAACGACTCTCGGTGCCGCGCCCGGGCCGCGACTCCTGCCGCTCACGGTGCGCCGATCTCGCCGACGCCGACCCCGGCCGGCACCTCATCGGGTGCGACCGACCTGGAGACTCTCGCGTTAGGTCGTCTGGCACTCCATAGATGGCCGGCTGCCATCCGATGAGCTGGAAACGCGAAGTAGAAGGGATCGAGGAGCGTCGTCGTCTTGCACGTGAGCACGGCGGGGCCGAGGGCGTCGAACGTCAGCACCAGCGTGGCCGTCTCACGGTTCGCGAGCGTGTCGACGGGCTCGTCGACAGCGGCAGCTTCAGCGAGCAGGGGCCGATCGCCGGCCATGCCGAGCTGGACGACGCCGGCCAAGTCGCATCGTTCACGCCGGGCAACTACGTGCTCGGGCTCGCCCGCATCGACGGCAGGCCGTGCGTGGTGGGCGGCGAGGACTTCACGCTGCGCGGAGGATCGCCCACGCCCGCCGGGCTGCGCAAGAGCGTGTACTCGGAACAGCTCGCCGGTCAGTACCGCGTGCCGCTGGTTCGCTTCCTGGAAGGTGGCGGCGGAAGCGTGGCCGGGTCGGGTGGTGCCAGGCGCGCCGTGGCCGGCGATCCGGTGTTCGCCGCACCGCGCTTCGCGTCGATCGCGGAGGTCATGGCCACGGTGCCGGTCGTCTCGGCCGCGATGGGGGCGGTGGCGGGGTTTCCGGCCGCGCGGCTGGTCGCGTCGCATTTCTCGCTCATGACGCGCGACACGGCCCAGGTGATGATCGCCGGACCGGCGGTCGTCGAGCGGGCACTCGGCCAGAAGATGACGAAGGAAGAGCTGGGCGGCCCGGACGTCCATCTGGCCAGCGGCGTCGTCGACAATGTGGCCGCCGACGAGCACGACGTGTTCGCGCAGATCCGTTGCTGGCTGGGCTATCTGCCCACCAGCGTGTGGGAGCCTGCGCCGGTCGCACCGTGCGACGACGACCCGGCACGCTCGGAGGAGGAGCTGCTCGAGATCGTACCGCGCAACCGCCGTCTCACGTACGACGTTCGCCGCATCGTCGAGCTGGTGGTCGATCGCGGCTCGTTCTTCGAGCTCGGGATGTACTACGGGCGCTCGCAGGTCACCGGGCTGGCCCGGCTCGCCGGTCAGCCCGTGGGTCTGATGGCCAACGACAACCGCTACTATGCGGGCGCCATGAGTGCAGACGGCGCGCAGAAGGTGAGGCGGTTCGTCGACTTCTGCGACACGTTTCACTTGCCGATCGTGAGCCTGGTCGACGAGCCCGGCTTCATGATCGGCGCCGGCGCCGAGGCGGCGGGAACGATCCGCTACGGTGCCGCCGCCATCTTCGCCGTCAACCAGTCGACGGTTCCGTGGGCGACGGTGGTGGTGCGCAAGGCCTACGGCGTGGCCGCGGCCGCCCACTTCGGCCCCGGCGGGCTGGTGCTGTCGTGGCCGTCGGCCGAGACCGGCGCGCTACCCGTCGAGGGCGGTGTCGCGGTGGCGTTTCGGCGTGAGATCGCAGCAGCGCCCGACCCGGACGCGAAGCGCCACGAGCTCGAGGAGCAGCTGGCCGCGATGAAGTCGCCGTTCCCGCGCGCCGAGTCGTTCGGCGTACACGATCTCATCGATCCCCGGCGCACGCGTGCGGCGCTGTGCGACTGGGTGGGCTGGATCCAGCCACGTTTGCGCGAGCACGTCGGCCCGCGATCGTACGCGCTACGTCCGTGACGGCCCGTCGTCTCGATCGAGCCGCGGTGCGAAGAGCGCTCGTCTCCCGACGCGTGGACGAGGCGCGAGCCGGCCAGGAGTGACATGGAAGACGCGAGCATCGTGATCGTTCGTCGTGCGCTCGCCGCGCTCGCCATCGCGCTCGCCGCGGCGTCGGGCTGCAACGGCGATCCCGGCGGTCGCGCGCCGGCGGTGGTGGCCGAGGGCGAAGCCCACCCGGAGCTCATCGCGCAGACGGCCGAGTTCGAGCGGCGCGTGTACACGGTGACCGACGGCGTGTACCAGGCCGTCGGATTTGGCCTCGCCAACTCCATCATGGTCGAGGGTGACGACTGCGTGTTCATCGTCGACGTGATGGGCAGTGTCGAGAGCGCGCGCGACGTCAAGGCGGCGTTCGACGAGATCACGACCAAGCCGGTCGAGGCGCTCATCTACACCCACAACCACGCCGATCACGTCTTCGGCGGTACCGGGTTCGTGCCCGACGGCGACGTCGACGTCTACGCGCACGCGACCACCGAGCACTACATCAACCGTGTCGTGAACATCATCCGACCGATCATCGCCGCGCGCAGCGCCCGCATGTTCGGCGACGTGCTGCCGCGCACGGGGCCCGACGCGATGGTCAACGACGGCATCGGGCCGTTCCTCGAGATCGGCGGCGGCAAGGGGAGCCTCGGTCTGCTCCGCCCGACCACGACGTTCGAGGACGAGCTCGAGATCGAGATCTGCGGCGTCGACGTGCACCTCGTGCACGCGCCGGGCGAGACGAACGACCAGCTGTTCGTGTGGCTGCCGGAGAAGAGGGTGCTCATGCCCGGCGACAACGTCTACAAGGCGTTCCCCAACCTGTACACGATCCGCGGTACGCTGTACCGCGACGTCATGGGCTGGGCGCGCAGCATCGACAGGATGCGAGCGCTTGGTCCCGAACACCTTGCGCCGAGCCACACGCGCCCGGTTTCCGGCGCCGACGAGGTGGCGGACATCTTGACCGCCTACCGCGATGCCATCCAGTTCGTCCACGACCAGACGATTCGCGGGATGAACAGCGGCCTGACGCCCGACGAGCTGGTCGAGGTCGTGAAGCTGCCGCCGCACCTGCGCGATCACCCGTACCTGCGCGAGCTGTACGGGACGGTGGAGTGGTCGGTGCGTTCGGTGTTCAGCGGCTACCTCGGATGGTTCGACGGTGATACGGCGTCGCTGTCGCCGGCGCCGCCCGACGATCGTGCGCGCGGCTACGTCGCCCTGGCCGGCGGCGACGATGCGATGAAGGCGGCCGTGCGCACGGCATTCAACGACGGCCGGCACGCGTGGGCAGCCGAGCTCGCCGATCATCTGGTGCGCGCATACCCGCGCTCGCAGGAAGCGCGCCGCTTGAAGGCCGAGGCGCTGCGCGCTCTGGGCCGGCACAGCATCAGCCCGAACGCGCGCAACTACTACCTCACACAGGCTCGCGAGCTCGAGGGCCGGGCCGAGGTCGACGCCGAGCCGGAGCTCGACCAGGGCGTGCGGGAGTTTCTGAAGGAGATCCCGATCGGCAACTTCATCGCCGCGATGCCGGTGTATCTCGACGCCGCGAAGAGCGCCGACGTCGACACGGTGGTGGGCTTCCGCTTCCCCGACGTCGACGAGGGCTACACGCTGCACGTGCGCCGTGGCATTGCCGAGTTCCGCGCCGAGTTCCCGTCTCGACCCGACATCGCCATCACCACCGACGCGGAGGTCTGGCGCGAGATCGTCCTCGAGATCCGCAGCCCGGCGGTCGCCCTGGTCTCCGGCGACATCGTGGTCGAAGGCAGCAAGCTCGACCTGGTCGGCTTCCTTCGCCTCTTCCGCTAGCCGGACCGCCGGAAACATGAAGTCGCAACAAAAAAGGGGCTGGTGATGGGACGAGGCGGGGCAGGGCGGTCGCGAAAGCGGTGTGGGTGGGCGCGGACGGATCTCTCGATCGCGTATCACGACGAGGAGTGGGGCGTGCCGCTCCATGACGATCAGCGGCTGTTCGAGTTTCTCGTGCTCGAGGGGGCGCAGGCCGGGCTCAGCTGGGAGACGATCCTCGTCAAGCGCGCGCACTACCGAAAGGTGTTCGACGCCTTCGACCCCGTGCGAGTCGCGCGCTACCGCAGCGCTCGCATCGAGAAGCTGCTCGCCGACCCGGGCATCGTCCGCAATCGGCTGAAGGTAGAGTCGGCCGTCTGCAACGCCCGGCTGTTCCTGGCGTTGCAGCGAGAGATCGGCAGCTTCGATGCGTACATCTGGTCGTTTGTCGACGGCAAGCCGCGCCAGAACAGGTGGCGGCGGATGGAGCAGGTGCCGGCGCTGACCGACGAGGCCACCGCGATGAGCAAGGACCTCAAGAAGCGCGGTTTTCGCTTCGTCGGCCCGACGATCTGCTACGCGTTCATGCAGGCGACTGGGATGGTCAACGATCACACGCTAGATTGCTTCCGTCACGGTCAGCTCGCGCGCGCCCGCAAGAGATAGGGCCGCGACCGGCGCGTGGCCGCCGAGGTGTGAGGTGACCGTAAGAGCAGGAATCGTAGGTGCGAGCGGCTACATGGGCGGCGAGGCGCTGCGCGTGCTTCTCGACCATCCCGGGGCCGAGGTCGTGTGGGCGACGAGTCGTGAGGCCGGCCCGGTCGAGGCCCATCATCCGAACCTGTACGGGCTCGGCATCGAGCTCATCCACCCCGACGATGCGACGCCCTGCGACGTCGTGTACCTGGCGCTGCCGACGGCCGCGTCGATCGACGTGGCCGGTCGATTCCTGGATGAGGGCTGCAGGGTCATCGACCTCGGCTCGGCCTTCCGGCTCGCCGATCGCGGTTGCTGGGAGGAAGTGTACGGCCAGTCCCACGGCCACTGGTCGCTGGCCGAGGAGGCCGTTTACGGAATCACCGAGCTCCACGCCGGTGAGGTCGCGACCGCACGCCTGATCGCCAATCCCGGCTGCTTCTCGTCGGCCGCGATCCTCGCCATGGCGCCGCTGGTGAAGGAATCGGTGGTCGACGTCGGCAAGATCGTCGTCGACGGTATCTCGGGCACCGCCGGCGCCGGTGCCGAGCTGGCGCGCCCGGCACACCACCCCGAGATCGGCAACAATCTCGTGCCGTACAACGCCGTGGGCCATCGTCACACGTTCGAGATGGAGCAGGAGCTCTCGTTGCTGGCGGGCGGCGAGGTCTCGGTGCACTTCACGCCCACGTATGCACCGGTGGTGCGCGGAATCCTCGACGTGTGTCACGCGTTTCCGCTCGCGAGCGTCACACGAGCGGGCCTGCTCGAGCTCTACCGCGAGTTCTACGCCGACCAGCCTTTCGTGCACGTCTACGATCTGCCGCAGGACGCCGGCGTGTCGTGGCAGTACAGGCCCTATCCGTGGGTGAGCAGCGTCGCCGGCACGAACCACTGCTTCATCGGCCTCGACCTCGACGAGCGTCGCGAGCGCATCGTGGTGTTCAGCGTTCTCGACAGCGTGGGCAAGGGCGGTGCCCAGGTAGGCGTGGAGAACATGAACCTCATGTTCGGGCTGGAGCGTACCGCCGGCCTGGCGCGACGCGCGCTGCATCCCGGCTGACCGACGTGGGACGCTCGTCCGACCGTCGTCACCGTGGCGGCTCGTTCGTCGTCGGTCTGGCGGCCGGTGTGTTCCTGGTCAGCGGTTGCGGCGCACGCACCGATGCGCCGCTGGTCTTCGACCTCACGCATCAGATCGAGACGTTCGCACCACGGGAGGGGCGACCGACGGCAGCAGATCTCGCCCGTCCGCACGACGGCAGCCGGCCCGTGCCGACGTTCGCAGAGCAGGCCGTCTACGAGATCCTGCCCGAGATGGAAGCGGGGCAGGGACGTTTCTACGGCGGCCGGCTGGTGCTCTACGACCACCACGGCACGCACCTCGACGCTCCCACGCACTATCGCAACGACGCGGCGTCGCTCGAGGTCGAGATGCCCGACGGCCGCGACGCGGGTGCGCTGCGTGCCGAGGACCTCATAGGTCCGGTGGTGTTCCTCGACATCAGCCCGCGGGTGCTCGGCGAGCTGAACAAGAACGGTGGCCGGCCGAGCCCCGACCTGTCGGTGACGAATTTCTCCAACGTGTCGAGGTCGGTGGTGACGGCCGAGGACGTCGATCGCATCGCCGACGAGCTGGGCGACGGTGTATGGCTCGTCGTCAACAGTGGCTGGTCACGATTCTTCGCTGGCTCGGGACTCGAGCAAAGCGACTACATCAATGGCTGGAACTATCCGGGGATGAGCAAGCGCGCGTGTGATCGTCTGATCGAGGTCGAGGACAAGCGCGACTTTCGCATCGGCGGCATCGTGATGGACAACATCGGTATCGATTCCGGCGAGAGCAGCGTCGACAGCCGCCAGCCGTGGCACTGTCACGTACGCGGCCTGCAGCGGGGCTGGAAGTTCGTCGAGAATGCCACGAGCCTCGGCGATCTGGCCTACGCCAGGCCGGGGTCGTGCACGCTGGTGGTGGGTGCGCTCAAGCACCGCGCAGGCAGCGGCGGCGCGGCGCGCGTGTTCGCGCTGTGCGAGCCGCAATGATGTCGCGCCCTTCCCAAGCGACCGCCGGGCTGGCATAGACACAGGGCGACGGCCGGCCGGTGGCCGGCACAGTGCCCCGATGCGTCAGATCTGGATTCCCCGCGCCGGTCCCCCCGAGGTCCTTGAGCTTCGCAAGGCCCCCGATCCCGCGCCGGCCGCCGGCGAGGTGCGCATTCGTGTTGCCGCCGCCGGCGTGAACTTCGCCGACATCATGGGCCGGCTCGGCATCTACCCCGACCTGCCGCCGATGCCCGTGGTTCCTGGCTACGAGGTCGCAGGCCGCGTCGACGAGGTGGGCGACGGCGTCGACACGAGCTGGGTCGGGCGCGAGGTTCTGGCCGCCACGCGCTTTGGCGGCTACTCCGACGTTGTCTGCGCCCCGGTCGGCCAGGTCTTCACGCGTCCGCTGGGCATGACGGCCGAGGAGGGGGCCGCGCTGGTCGTCAACTATCTCACGGCCTACCAGCTCGTCGAGGTGATGGGCAGCCTCGGTGCCGACGAGACCATGCTCGTGCACTCGGCCGGCGGCGGTGTGGGCATCGCCGCCACGCAGCTCGCCCGGCGCATCGGCGCGTCGGTGATCGGCACCGCGTCGGTCGGCAAGCACGAGTTCCTGCGTTCGATCGGCGTCGAGCACACGATCGACTATCGCACCGAGGACTTCGAGGTACGCGTGCGAGAGATCACCGGCGGTCGCGGCGTCGATCTCGTTCTCGATGCGGTGGGCGGCTCGTCGTTCAAGAAGGGCTACCGGCTGCTCGCGCCGGCGGGTCGCATCGGCATGTTCGGCATCTCCGCGGCCGCGGTCGGCAAGCGCCGCAGTCTCGTCGCGTTCCTGCGCACCGCACTGTCCTTGCCGTGGTTCCAGTTCACGCCGATATCGCTCATCGACAAGAACAAGGGTGCGTTCGGCGTGAACATGCTGCACATGTGGGACGAGATGCCGCGCCTGCGAACGTGGATGGAGGCACTGCTCGCTTACTACAAGGAAGGCGCGATCGGACCGGTGATCGACACCACGTTCCCGTTCGAGCGCGCGGCCGACGCCCACCACTACATCCAGGATCGCAAGAACGTGGGCAAGGTGCTGCTGGTTCCCTGAAGGAGGGTCGCGGAGGTGAAGGTCGTCTCGGTCAACGTGTCGCTGCCGAAGGAGATCGTGCACGAGGGGAAGGCGGTTCTCAGCGGCATCTTCAAGGATCCGGTCGGAGGGCGCGTCGCGGTCGCTCGCCTCGGTCTGGCCGGCGACGGTCAGGCCGACCTCGAGGTGCACGGCGGCGTCGACAAGGCGGTCTACGCCTATCCGCACGAGCACTACCCGCACTGGCAGCAGGAGCTGGGCCGTTCGGATCTGCCGTTCGGTCAACTGGGCGAGAACCTCACGACCGAGGGATTGCTCGAGGAAGAGCTTCGCATCGGCGACGTGCTGCGCGTGGGGACGGTCGTGCTCGAGGTGTCCCAGCCGCGCGTACCGTGCTTCAAGCTCGGTATCAAGATGGGGCGCAGCGACTTCGTGAAGATGTTCCTGGGCAGCCTGCGTACGGGGTTCTATCTGAGGGTGATCGAGGAGGGAGAGCTCGCAGCCGACGACTCGCTCGAACGGGTCTCTTCCGATCCGTCCTCGCTCACGGTACGCGACGTGTGTCGTCTTGCGTACTTCGACCGGAGCGATCTCGACGGTGCGGCGAGGGCGGCGGCGCTGGAGAAGCTCGAGCGCGGCTGGCGCGAGAAGTTCGAGAAGCGGCTAGCCGCGGCGCAGCGCGGCTGAGCGGCGATTTCCGGGGCGGATTCGCGCACACGGCTCGACCGGGCGCGGGAGGACCGTGAACATGGCACGAACTATCGAGCAGACCGTTACGCTGGCAGCGCCGCCGGAGCAGCTCTACTCCATGTATGTCGACCCCGCGCTGCACGCGGCCATTACCGGACAACCGGTGTCGATCTCGGCCGAGCCCGGCGCGCTGTTCAGCGCGTTCGGCGGGGCGCTCGCCGGCCGCGTGCTGCAGACCATCGCGGGCGCACTGATCGTGCAGGCCTGGCGATCGACTCACTGGCCGTCCGAGGACATCGACTCGACCCTGGTCGTCACGTTCCGTGCGCAAGGCGATCAGGGCCGCATCGACCTCGTTCACGTGAACGTACCCGAGCACGATGTCGACGGTGTCAGCGAGGGCTGGGAGAAGTTCTACTGGACACCGTGGCGCGCCTACATCGAAAAAAACTCAGCCCGCTAAGAAAGATTCACATATTCGTCGACGCTCGCCGTCAATAACAGGTAGCAAGCGTCGTTCACTGCCAGGAGCCGACGCGGCACGGGGTCGCCGCCGTCTCGTGGCCCTTTCTCACCACCGAGGTGCTGCTCCGCCTGCGAGCAGCGGAGGGACTTTCATGGGAAATTCTCAGCGCCGAGCTGCGCTCGTCGCAGTCGTGACCGCCGCCGTCGGACTGTCTGCCTGCGCCGGCGAGATGCTCAGCAGACGTATCGACGACGAAGAGAAGATCGTCGCGAGCACGCACGGGGCGGCGTCCGCAGCTGCCGTCGCGCGCGAGGAGTCCGCCGGCAGCGATCTGGTGCTGGCGAGGCAGGCGAACCCTCGGCTCAAGTCCCTGGGCATCAGCACGAGCATGGGACGCTCCACGACCGCCGCGATGTACCGGCAGGACTTCCACACCGAGCAGTACGACGTGATCGACGAGGACGGCTTCGTCGACGTCTCGCGCAAGCCGCTGTCGACGTTCTCGGTCGATGTCGACACCGCCTCGTACAGCAACGTTCGCCGCTTCCTGCGTGCCGGCCACCTGCCCCCGGGCGGTGCCGTGCGCATCGAGGAGCTGATCAACTACTTCGCCTACGACTATCCGAAGGATCCGGGCGAGCGACCGTTCTCCGTCGTCGCCGAGCTGGCCTCTGCGCCGTGGAAGCCCGAGCACCGGTTGCTGCTCGTGGGACTGCAGGGCAAGGAGCTCGCGGCCGAGAACGTGCCACCACGAAACCTGGTGTTCTTGATCGACGTGTCGGGCTCGATGCAGCCCGACAGCAAGCTACCGCTTCTCAAGGAAGCGCTTGCCGGCCTGGTCGGGGAGCTGCGCCGCGAGGATCACGTATCCATCGTGGTCTACGCCGGTGCCTCCGGCGAGGTGCTGCCGCCGACCTCGGGCGCCAGGAAGGAGCGTGTTCTCGACGCGCTCGCCAGGCTGCAGGCCGGCGGCTCGACGAACGGCGGCGATGGAATACGCCTCGCCTATTCGCTTGCCCGCAAGCACTTCGACGCGGACGCCATCAACCGCGTCATCCTGGCCACCGACGGCGACTTCAACATCGGCACCACGTCGCGATCGGAGCTCCAGGAGCTGATCGAGAAGGAGCGAGAGAGCGGCGTGTTCCTCACCGTGCTGGGCGTCGGCGAAGGCAACCTCAAGGACGCCACGATGGAGCAACTGGCCGACCACGGCAACGGCAACTACGCCTACCTCGATACGCCCGCCGAGGCACGCAAGGTGCTGGTGCTGGAGGCGAGCGGCACCCTGGTGACGATCGCCAAGGACGTGAAGGTGCAGGTGGAGTTCAACCCCGCCCGGGTCGCGGCCTATCGCCTGATCGGCTACGAGAACCGGCGCCTTGCCGACCGTGACTTCAACGACGACAAGAAGGATGCCGGCGAGATCGGTGCGGGTCACAGTGTCACTGCGCTGTACGAGATCGTGCCGGTCGGTGTCGAGGTGGACGCGGGTGACGTCGATGCATTGCGGTACCAGACGCCGCGCGACGCCAGCGATGCCTCGACCAGCGGCGAGCTGGCCACCGTCAAGCTCCGCTACAAGAAGCCCGACGGCGACGCGAGCGAGCTGCTGTCGGTGGCGGTCGACGACGACGAAGCGGCGTTCGCCGCTGCATCGACGAACATGCGCTTCGCCACCGCCGTGGCGGCGTTCGGCATGGTGCTGAGGGACTCCGAGTACCGTGGCAGCGCCAGCCTCGCGATGGCGCAGCAGCTCGCGCGCGATGCGCTTGGCGACGACCCGCACGCATACCGGGCCGAGTTCGTGCGCATGGTCGCGACGGCCGGCGAGCTGCACGCGATGCGCGAGAGGGACGAGAAGACGAACTGATCGAGAGATCGGGACGGGGCGGGGTGGCCGCGGCGCCAGGCCGCAGCCACCGGCTCAGGAAAGGGCGAGGTCGGTGCTGGCGGCGTTGCCGGCTTCGAGCTCGGCGATGGACAGCAGCTCGGCGACCGCTTCCTCGAAGCGCTCGGCGATGCGCCACGGGTCGGGTACGGCCTCGCGACACGAGATCACGCCGAGGTCAACCGATCCCTGGTAGCTCAGCACGGTCATGTTCACTGCGGCGCCGTCGAGGACCGGACCGAGCGGGTACGTGGCCACCACCCGTGCGCCGGCGGCGTACAGAGGGAAGGCCGGGCCCGGCACGTTCGAGATCACCAGGTTGTGGATGGGCCGTACGTGGTCGGCCAGCTTCGCGTACAGGCGCGCGCCCTGGCTGACCAGCGCCGACGGCATGTGCTGCATCCACTCGCCGAGCATGTTGCCGCTCACCGAGCCGTGCCGCTTCTTCGCCTTGCGCGTATCGCGGCTGATGCGCAGCAGCTGGATCACCGGATCGGGCACGTGTACCGGCAGGCTCACGAACATGGCCGACACGGAATTGCCCTCCTGCCGGTCGCTGGCGGCGGGATCGAGCGAGACGGGGATCGTCGCGACCAGCGGTCGATCGGGCAGCTCGCCCGACTCGGCGAGGTAGCCGCGCAGCGCCATCGTGCAGGCGCCCAGCACGACGTCGTTCACCGTCACGCCGAACGCGTTCTTGACGCGTTTGATGTCGTCGAGCGGCGCACGTCCGAATGCCACCGCACGCTCGGGCGAGATCGAGCCGCTGAACACCGTGCGCGGGGCGTTGAACGGAAGCGTCGCACGCGGCCCGCTGTCGGTGTCCTCTTTGTCGCCGCCCCCGAGCAGCGGCATGAGCGAGCGGCCGGTCTCGACGACCGTCTGCGCGATGCGCGCCGGCTTGGTGGTGAGTGACGCGAGCGCCTGCGTCACCAGCTGCATCGTCGTCGGCACCGGTTCGCCGGTGTCCGCCTCGACCAGCGCTCGCGGTGAGGCCTCGGGCTCGAGGTCGAACAGGTGCGACATGACCGCGGCGCCGGCAACGCCGTCGATCAGCGCATGATGGATCTTGGTCACCAGTGCGACGTGGCCGTTTGCGAGCCCGTCGAGCACCCACATCTCCCACAGCGGCTTGTTGCGATCGAGACGCTTGCCCGCGATGCGCCCGATCAGCTTGGCCAGATCGCGGCCGCTGCCGGGAGCGGGCACCGTGGCCCGCCGGATGTGGTCGATGTGGTCGAAGCGTGGATCGTCCACGCACACCGGATGGCCCAGCCCGAACGGGACCTCGAGAACCCTCTTGCGAAAGACCGGAAGCGACCGCAATCGCTCGGTGACGAACTCGGTGATGTGGTCGACGTTGCGACCCTGCGGCATCGTGATCGGGTCGAGAACGATCGTACCCGTGACGTGCATGTGCGCGGCCTGCGTCTCCAGATAGAGAAACGCCGCGTCTATTCCTGCTAGCTTCTGCATACCCCCCAACTCGGTCCTGTGGATTTCTTGTGCGCAAGGCCCGTTGCCCCTTGCGGCACGGACCTTTGGTGAATCCTACCAGTGTAGCTGTCAGAGGGCCGGAGGGCAGCAGGGCGGGACGATGAATTCATCGTCCCTGAACGTTCGTTCCATCCGCGGGCTGTTCAAAAATGTCCAGGGCTGGCGGGCCGGAGTATCGCGCGGCGAGCGCGCGGCGGATTGCAGGACGAGCGAGCTATTCGACGATCGGCACGAGCGCGAGCTCCACGCGCCGGTTTCGCTGCCGACCGTCTTCGGTTTCGTTGCTCGCGAGCGGATGCGCTTCGCCGTAGCCGATCACCTTGACGCGCAGCGGCGACACCTCGCGACCCTCGAGGTAGTTCGCCACCGTGCCGGCACGACGTTCGGAGAGCGACTGATTGTGGCTCGTGCTGCCGGTGCTGTCGGTGTGCCCCATCACCTCGATGCTGGTCCTGTCGTACTCCTCGATCACCAGGACGACCGAGGTGAGCACCTCGAAGAACTCGGGGCGTAGCACCGCGCTGTCGGTCTGGAACGTGATGTTCCCGGGCATGTTGAGGATGATGCTGTCGCCCACACGCGAGACGCTCACGCCGCTGCCTTCGAGCCTGGCCCGCAGTGCGGCCTCCTGCTGGTCCATGTAGTAGCCCACCGCGCCGCCGGCCACGGCTCCGGCGCCGGCACCGATGAGCGCGCCTTCGGCCTCTCCGCCGCTCGCGATCAGGCCGATCACGGCGCCGCCGGCGGCCCCGGCCACGGCTCCGGTCGTCGCCTTGGCGGTCTGCGACTCGTGTGTATAGGGGTTGGTGGTGCTGCAGCCGACCACCAGCAGGCCGGCCGCCACGGCCGCGATCGTCCATGCGCGACTGTTCACTCCCATCATCGTCTACCTCCGTGCGACCGCGCCGCTTTTCGACCTTGTCGCACTACCCCCATCGTCGGTGGCGTTTATGTTAGACTGGCGCCGCCGCCCGATCTTCACCCGGTAATTATGGTGCCAACTCGAAGCAAAGCGCACGCGCCCGCGTGCGTAGTTGCCACCGGTCACCCGCGCGTGACGGAGGCGGCGTGCGAGATCCTCCGCGCCGGTGGCAACGCGTTCGATGCGGCGGTGGCGGCCGGATTCTGCTCGAGCGTGGCCGAGCCGGCGCTCTCGAGCCTCGGCGGTGGCGGATTCCTGCTGGCACGCACGGCGGCCGGTCGCGCTACGCTGTTCGACTTCTTCGTCGACACGCCCGGCCGCGGGCTGCCGGCCGGTGCCGGCGAGCCTCACCTGCTGCCCGTGACGGTGCGTTTCCCGAGCTCGGAGCAGGTGTTCCACGCGGGCCTGGGATCGGTGGCGGTGCCGGGAACGTTGCGTGGCCTGCTCCATGTGCACGCGAGTTGCGGTCGCCTGCCGCTGGCCGAGGTGGTCGCGCCGGCCGTCTCGCTGGCTCGCGACGGCGTCACGCTCAACGACAAGCAGGCGTACTTCCTCGGGCTGCTGGAGCCGATCATGACGTTGCGGCCGGACGGCCGCGCGCTGTTCGAGCGCGACGGGCGCTACGTGGCCGCCGGCGAGACCTTCACGAACCCCGAGCTCGCCGCATTCATGGAAAGCCTCGTGACGGACGGCGATCGTGCGCTGTACGAGGGCGAGCTCGCACGCCGGGTCGCCGACGACATGAGTGCCGGCGCCGGGCTGCTCACGGCCGCCGACCTGGCCGCCTACCGAGTGATCGAACGCGCGCCGCTGACGGTCGGCTACCGCGGGGTGAGCGTGCTCACCAACCCGCCGCCATCGTTCGGCGGTTCCTTGCTGGCCCTGTCGCTGCGATTGCTCGACGGTGATGAAGCGGCGCCGGGCGGCAGTGGCGCCGGTATCGACGCGGTGGGCGACTTCGGATCGGCACGCCATCTCGCATCGCTTGCAGCGTGCATGCAGGAGGTCGACCGGCTGCGCGCTTCCGGCGTGACGGGCCCCGACGATCTCGAAGGCCGGCAGCTGGCGACGGCACGTGGCCGCGTGCGGACGGCCACCGGGGGCACGACGCACGTGAGCATCAGCGATGCCGAGGGCAACGTGGCGTCGATGACCACCTCCAACGGCGAGGGGTCCGGATACCTCGTGCCCGGCACCGGCGTGATGCTCAACAACATGATGGGAGAGGACGATCTTCACCCCGACGGGTTCCACGCCTGTCCGGCCGGCCAGCGCGTGGCATCGATGATGTCGCCGTCGCTGATCCTCGATGGCGACGACGTACGCCTCGTTATCGGTAGCGGGGGTAGCAAGCGCATCCGCACGGCGCTCCTTCAAGTCCTGAGCAACGTGATCGACTTCGGCATGGACGTCGCCGGTGCGGTCGATTCGCCGCGTGTTCACTGGGACGGCGACCGGCTCCAGATCGAGCCCGGGTTCGAGGCGGGTGTACTGGCCGAGCTCGCTGCGACGCTTCCCGTCAACCGCTGGGACGTGCTCGACGTCTACTTCGGTGGCGTCAACGCGGTGGAGCCCGACACCGCCGGAGCCGCCGACCCGCGCCGCGGCGGTCACGCGGCCACGGTCTCGTTGCGCTGATACGTGGCGAAGCGCAAGAGCGTTGCGCGCTCGGCGCCTAGTTCAGACCTCCCGCCACGACTTCGTGGCCGCAGATCCGTCGTTCCCGTGAGATGATCTGCATGTGGAAGACCAGATGCGGATCGATCGATCCCGTCGGCCAGCGCCGCGGGTCGCCTTGCTGTTGCTGATGCTCGTCGCCGTCGCGACGCCCGGGTGCATCGCGAAGAAGGTGATCAGCTTACCGCTGCGGGTGACCGGCGCCGTCGTGTCGGTGGTGCCCCTGGTCGGCGGTGTCACTCACGACGCGATGGACGCCGCCGCCGATACCATCGACTGAGCGTCGGGTAGCCGGGGCGGCGCTTTGTGCGCTCTGTTCGCCGTGGTAGTCTGCGCGCCGTCGCGCGCCGCGAGATCGTTCGCACGCTCGGCCGGGGGCCGCGTGAAGACTGCCGACGTTTCCAGCTTCGTTCGTCACCACTTTCGTCACTTCAATGCCGCGGCGCTCGTCGACGCGGCCGACGGTTATCGCGCGCTGCTCTCCCGCGGCGGCCACATGATGGTGACCCTGGCCGGGGCCATGAGCACCGCCGAGCTCGGCCTGTCGCTCGCCGAGATGATCCGCCGCGACAAGGTGCATGCCATCACCTGCACCGGCGCGAACCTCGAGGAGGACGTCTTCAACCTGGTCGCTCACGATCACTACGTGCGCGTTCCGAACTACCGTGACCTCTCGCCGGACCAGGAACAGGAGCTGTGTGCGAACCAGCTCAACCGCGTCACCGATACCTGCATCCCCGAAGAAGAAGCCATGCGGCGCGTCGAGGGCGCCGTGCTCGAGGAGTGGGAGCGCGCCGACCGTGCGGGCGAGCGCTATTTCCCGCACGAGTTCATGTACCGGGTGCTGCGCAGCGGCGTGCTCGAACAGCATTACCAGATCGAGCCGACCGACAGCTGGCTGCTCGCCGCGTGCGAGCGCGATCTGCCCATCTTCGTGCCGGGCTGGGAAGACTCGACGCTCGGCAACGTGTATGCCGCCCACATCATGCGCGGCCGCATCGAGAACGTCGGCACGGTGCGCAGCGGCGTGGAGTACATGGTGGCGCTGGCCGGCTGGTACCAGGACGTGGCGGCTGGTCACGAGATCGGTTTCTTCCAGATCGGCGGCGGCATCGCCGGCGATTTCCCTATCTGCGTGGTGCCGATGCTGCGCCAGGATCTCAAGATCAAGGACACGCCGCTGTGGAGCTACTTCTGCCAGATCAGTGATTCGACGACGAGCTACGGCTCGTATTCGGGCGCAGTACCGAACGAGAAGATCACCTGGGAGAAGCTCGCGGTGGACACGCCGAAGTACGTCATCGAATCGGACGCGACGATCGTGGCGCCGCTGCTGTTCGCCTGCGTTCTCGACAAGGAGAAGTAGCGCCATGGCTCGATGGTCGCTCGTGATCGCCGCCGCTCTCGTCGCCGCGTCCCTGTCGGGCTGCGGCTCGAAGCGACCTGTTCTCTATCCCAACAAGCACTACAACAACGTCGGTGAGACCGCGGCCCAGCGCGACATCGACGAATGCATGTACATGGCCGAGAACCACGGGGTGAGCGAGACGAGCGGTGCCGGCAAGTCGGCCGGCAACGTGGCCAAGACCGCCGCCGTCGGCGGCGCGGCCGGAGCCGCCGCCGGCGCGGTGCGCGGCCGTGCGGGTCGAGGCGCGGGTGTGGGCGCGGCAGGAGCTGCGGCCGGCGCCACCATGCGCGAGCTGTTCAGGAGCCGTCAGCCCGACCCCGTGTTCAAGAACTTCGTCGATCGCTGTCTGCGCGAGAAGGGCTACGAGGCGGTCGGCTGGAAGTGATGCCGCGCCGGTGCGCCGGCCGTCACAGCTTGCCGGCGATCCGCCCGAGCCGCCGCTCCACCCTGGGCGTCTGACCGCCCATCTCCATGAAGCGGCTCATGCGACGCTTCGCCTCGTCGGTGGCCAGGGTCTGGTTGAAGCAGTGGGCTTCCTCGAGCAGGCCGTCGACGGGGGACGATTCGGCCGCGGCAACCGAGCGCTTGGCCAGCGCGATGGCCTCGGCGGGGAACGAGGCGATGCGGTGCGCCAGAGCGTCGACGAACGAACCGATCTCCTTGGCCGGTAACGCGCGGTTCACGTAGCCGTAGCGCTCCGCGACCTCGGCCGAGAAGTCCTCGCAGCCCAGCACGATCTCGAGCGCACGGCCGCGGCCGACCAGGCGCGGCAGCCGCTGCGTGCCGCTGCCTCCGGGAATGATCCCGAGCGCCACCTCCGGCTGTGCGAGCACGGCGTGACCGATGGCGGCGAAGCGCATGTCGAGCGACAGCAACAGCTCGCTGCCCCCGCCGCGCGCGATGCCCTCGATCTTGCCGATCGTGGCCTTCGGCATCGTACGGAAGCGGTCGACCATCACGTGGAACGCCGGCAACTCGGTGGGCTTCTGCTCGACGTCGCTCGGCAGCTCCTGGATCAGGTTGACGTCGGCGTGTGCGATGAAGAACTCGGGGTTCGCGCTCTCGAGCACGACCACGCGCACGTCACTGTCGGATTCCACCTCGCGGCCGAAGCGGTCGAGCTCCTGGATGAGCGCCATGTCGAGCAGGTTGATCGGGGCATGGTCGATGGTGGCCAGCGCGACGCCGGCGTCGACGCGCACGCGTAGACATTCGTACCCTTCGTAAGCCATGGCGGGCTTCCTCCCTCGTGGTGTGGGCGCGGCCGGCGGTCCGGCACGCCGGGGAGGACTGTCTACCAGCCGGTCAGCTGTGGCAATGCGGCGCGGGTGCGCGCCAGGTCAGGCGATGGCGTTCTGGACGTAGCCGGGCGGGCGCCAGCCGTCGTTGTAGCACTTGGTGCAGGCCGGAAAGACCTGCGTGGCGCCGTCGGCCTCGCCGACGAGCGGCCAGGTCTTGCGCTGGTTGACGTCGGAGTCGACCTCGGTCGTGATCTCGGTCTCGCAGTTGCTGCACTTCGTGCGCAACGTCTTGTTATCTACCCCTGCCATCGTTGCCCCCGACCTAGAAGTGCATGTGCTTGCGGTCGTCCTTGGCGATCTTTTCCTTGATGCGTGAGCCCGATCCCAGCATGCGCACCGAGCTCTTGCCGCCCTCGGCGAACAGCTCCTCGTAAGCGGCGGCGGGGTGGTAGACGTCGGGCTTCTTGTCGCCGATCTTCATGGCGAAGAGCTCCTCTACCAGGTCGGTCGAGTACATGCGGACCGCATCGTAGTCGGTGAGAAGCGCACAGACCTCCACGCAGATGTAGCAGCCGATGCACTCCTCGAAACGAACCTGCACGGGCTGCAGCCCTCGATTGGGTAGCGTGTCGTCGGGGAGGTACTCGATGCAGCCCACCGGGCAGAACTCGGGGCACTTGCCGCACGGAAAGCACAGGTTGACGTCCATGAACGCGATCTCGCGAGGACGCTTCTTCTTGTCGCCGAACTCGGTCGGCCACACGGCCTCGGGGACGCGCTCCTCCTTGAGGCGAAGAAGAACCTCTTCCTTCTTCTTCTTGGCGGCCTTCTCCTTGGCTGCCTGCGCTTGCTGGTCGCTGGTCTGCTTCTCGTCCATCAGGGCGGCTCCGTGTGTTGCCGGTGGGCGACTTCCGTCGATCGGCTGAGCGCAAGATTAAGGCCGAAACGGCACGCGAACGCCACCGCGTTACGCCGCCCCGCCGGAAAAGGGAACAGTCTCCTTTTTCGCGCTCGGCCGACGGCGGGTAGTTCGGTCGCTCACTGGCTCGCGAGCTCATCCCCTTTTCTGTGGTGGATGTGGCGAGTGGCGTGCGGTTCGCCTTGCTGCATGAGCGGCGGCGTCTTCCTGCCCGGACGGGGCGTTCTATACTCGGATCAGGCGCGGCCGAGCCGCGCCCGATGCCCGAGCCTCGTCCGGTCCCGTCTCACACCATACCGATGATCAAGCGCGCCCTGGAGCTCCCGTATCTCGTCGTCGTCGGCGCCCTGGTGACGGCGGTTCTCGGCTACGTCGCCTACGACGAGCTGCCGGCCGATCTGCTTCCCACGTTCACGACGCCCGCGGTCCAGATCGTCACGTTCTATCCCGGCATGCCGCCGGAGGTGATGGAGCGCGACATCATGAGCCGCCTGGAGCGCTGGACCGGTCAGTCGGTGGGCATCGAGCACCAGGAAGCCCGCTCGATGCTCGGCGTGAGCATCGTCAAGGACTTCTTCCGCGAGGGCATCAGCTTCGACACGGCCATGAGCCAGGTGACGTCGTACGCGGTGAGCGACATGTTCTACCTGCCGCCCGGCACGATTCCACCGATGGTGATGCCGTTCGACCCGACCGCGTCGGTCCCGCTGTGTCTGGTGAGCGTGTCGTCGCCGACGATGACGGAGAAGCAGCTCTACGATGTCGCCTACTTCGAGCTGCGCAACCGCCTCCAGTCGATCCCGGGCGTGATCGCGCCGGCGGTGTACGGCGGCAAGCTCAGGCGCATTCTCGCCTACGTCGACCGCGAGAAGCTCGAGGCGCGCGACCTGGCGCCCATGGACGTGGTGCGTGCGCTGCACGAGCAGTCGGTGTTCGTGCCCGCCGGCAACATGAAGGCCGGCGATACCGATTACCAGATCTTCGCCAACGCCATGCCGGCCAGAGTCGAAGAGCTCAACGACGTGCCGGTCACGACCGTCGACGACCGCGTGGTGTTCATGCGCGACGTGGCCAGCGTGCAGGACTCGTCGCAGATCCAGAGCAACATCGTGCGCATCAACGGTCGCCGGCAGGTGTACATCCCCATCTACCGCCAGCCGGGCGCGAACACGATCGAGATCGTCGACTCCATCCGCGGCCAGCTCACGCAGATCCGCGCACGACTGCGTGAGATGGACGTGCGCGCGAAAGACCTCGCCCTGGAGGTCGTGCTCGACCAGTCGGTGTACGTGCGCGACTCGATCGGCGGCCTGCGACTGGCGGCGGTGCTCGGCGCCGTGCTCGCCGGCCTGGTGGTGTTCGCGTTCCTGCGCAGCGTGCACGCCACGGCGATCATCGTGGTGGCGATCCCGCTGGCGATCCTGGCCGCCATGGTCGGGCTGCTCGCCGCCGGACAGACGATCAACACGCTCACGCTCGGCGGTATCGCGCTGGCCATCGGGATCCTGGTCGATCAGTCGATCGTCGTGGTCGACAACATCGTTCGCCATCGCGAGATGGGCAAGGGCAATGCCGATGCGGCGCTCGACGGAACCGGCGAGGTCGCGCCGTCGATCGTGGTGTCCACCTTGACGTTCGCCGTGGTGTTCTTGCCGATCGTGTTCCTGTCGGGCATGGCCCGCTACCTGTTCGCCCCGCTGGGCCTGGCGGCGTCGTTCGTGATGGTGGCCTCGCTCGTCGTCGCCGTGACGGTCGTACCGTCGTTCTGCGCGCGGTTCCTGCGCGAGAATCGCGTGCATCACTCCACCGAGTTCTCGCCGACCGGCGATCCGGGCATCGGCTACCCCGGGCTGGTGGCCCGTGCGATCGAGAATCGTCGCGTCGTCGTGGGCGTCAGCGTGATCGCGGCGCTGGCGTGCGGGTTGCTGCTGATGCGCACCGGGACAGAGCTGTTCCCGCGCGTCGACGCGGCCCAGTTCCAGATCCAGGTGAAGCTGCCCTCGGGGACGCGCATCGAGCAGTCGGAACGCACCATGGCGCGCGTCGAGCAGGTGCTTCTGGGGGAGCTGGGCAAGCCCGACCCCGAGTACCCTGCAGTCGAGGCGCATCCCGACTCCGATCTGCGCATGCTCATCACCAATATCGGTGTGCTGATGGACTGGCCGGCTGCCTATACGCCCAACACCGGGCCGATGGACGCGTTCGTCCTCGTGCAGCTCAAGGCCGGGCGTCGCGACGTGTTCGAGGTCGTGGAGAAGCTGCGTGTCCGCCTGCGCCGCGAGCTCCCGCAAGCCTCGTTCTCGTTCGACACCGGCGGCATGCTCACCGCCGCGCTCAACTTCGGCGAGCCCGCGCCCATCCATTTCCAGATCAAGGGCAGCGACCTCGCCGTGCTCGACGGACTGGGTCTTCGCGTGACTGGCTTGCTGACGGCCGTGGGGGGCGCGGCCGACGTTCGCCTGTTGCAGCGCAACGACTACCCGACGTTGCATGTGAACATAGACCGCACCAAGGCCGCGCTGGCAGGACTGAACGTGAAGGACGTGATGCACAACCTCGTCACCGCGACGAACTCGAGCATCAACTTCGAGCCCGCGTTCTGGATCGACGAGCGCAACGGCAACCATTACTTCATCGGTGCGCAGTACCCGGAGAGCGAGCACGTCTCGGCCGAGACGCTGCTCGACGTGCCGATCACGCCGGCCGGCGGGGGAAGGACTGTGCCGCTGCGCACGATCGCGTCGATCACGCGCGGAACCGGCCCGTCGATCGTCAGCCACCGCAACATCACGCGCGTGGTCGACGTGTACGCCGACGTTGCACCGGGTCACAACGTGGGCCATGTGGTCGCCGCGATGGAGCAGGCGCTGGCGGGCGCGGCCGATCTCGATCTCCAGGCGACCGTGGATGCGCGCGGCGACGACTCGTTCATCATCGGTGGCGAGTACGCCGGCCGTGGCTATACGCTCACGGCCGCCGGCGAAGTGGACACCATGCGCGACGCGTTCGCGCAGTTCGCGCGCGGCCTGGTGCTCGCCGTCGTGCTCGTCTACCTCGTCATGGTCGCGCAGTTCCGCTCGTTCGTCGACCCGCTGATGGTGCTGCTCACCGTGCCGCTCGGCTTCATCGGCGTGGCGCTGGTGCTGCTCCTGACCGGCACCTCGATCAACATCCAGAGTGTCATGGGCATGATCATGATGGTGGGGATCGTCGTCGAGTACGGCATCATCCTGGTCTACTTCGCGAACGACCTCGTCGAGCGCGGTCATCCGGTCGCCGATGCAGCGCGGCAGGCCGCGATCGTGCGGCTGCGGCCGATCATGATGACGTCTTCGACCACCGTGCTCGCGCTGCTGCCGATGGCGGTGGGCATCGGCGGCGGACAGGCCAACGTTCCGCTCGCGCGTGCGATCATCGGCGGCGTGATGAGCGCGACGGTGCTCACCCTGCTCGTGCTTCCTTGCCTCTACGTTCTTCTCAAGCGCCCGCCGGCACCCACGCCGGCCGGCCCGGAGCCTTCCCGTGCCTAGTGTCCAGTGTCATCGTCCCCCGATCGTTCCTGCCGTGCTGCTCGCGCTCGCGCTACTGGCGTCCTGCGCGATGGGCTGTGGCGGCGGTACCGACGACGGCTCGCCGTCCGGGGCCGCGGCACTGCGCGTGGTCGTGGAGCGTCCGGGCCCGGCCGATGCAGAGCTGTCGATGGTGTTGCCGGGATCGCTGGAGGCCTGGGAGATGGCGCAGCTGTACGCGCGCGTCACCGGGTACCTGGAGAAGGTTGCGGTCGACATCGGTGACGAGGTCGGCGCGGGCGACGAGCTCGCCCGCATCGTCGTGCCCGAGATGGCCGCCGACCTCGAGCGTGCCGACGCCGACGTGGCCTCGGCGCGCGCCGACGTCGAGCGCCAGCAGGCCGAGTTCGAGCTGGCCGAGATCACCGGTGAGCGCCTGAGCGCGCTTCGCCGGCGCGAGAAGGCTGCCGTTCCCCAGCAGGACGTCGATGCGGCCGCGGCGAACGCGCGCGTCGAGCAAGCGCGGCTCGCGGCCGCGCGTGCCCACCTCGACGCTGCACGGGCCGAGCGTGCCCGGCTCGAGGCGCTCAGCAACTTCGCCGGCCTGCGCGCGCCGTTCGCCGGTCGCATCACGCGGCGCGTGCTGCACGCCGGGGCGCTGGCCCGCGAGGGCACCAGCTCCGATGCCGAGCCGGTGGTCGAGATCGCGCGCACCGATCGCTTGCGGCTGGTGTTCATGGTGCCCGAGCCCATGGTGCCCCACGTGCGAACCGGTCAGGCCGTGCACGTCCGGCTCGATGCGTTCCCCGCCGAAGACATCGAAGCGACGATCGCGCGCACGGCCGGCGCTCTCGATCCGGCCACGCGCTCGATGCGCGCCGAGGTCGACCTCGAGAACACCGACGGGAAGCTGCGGCCCGGCATGTACGCCGCCGTCGACCTGACCGTCGAGGTCGATCGCGCCGGATCGACGGTCGCGTCACGGGCCGTGCGCGGACGCGGCGGCGAGCGGTTCGTGCTCGTCGTGCGCGACGGCGTGCTGCACCGCCAGCCGGTGACGGTGGCCGCCGACGACGGTCGTCGCGCGGTGATCGCCGCCGGTGTCGGTGCCGACGACGTCGTGATGGTCGCGGGCTCGCCGCTGGCCGCCGAGGGCAGCGCGGTCGAGCCGGTGGAGGCCGGTCGCTGATGATCCGACCCACGGCCTCGAGCGTGCCCCCGGTGGCGTGCATCGTGGTGCTCGCACTCACGGTCGGCGGCTGTGCGGCCGTCCGCGGTTACGAGCCGCGCATCGCCGAAGCGCCGCCGGAGCAGGCTCCGCCAGCGCACGTCGATGCGGCGGCTGCCGCCACCGGACACGACGACGGCCGCCCGTCGCTTCGCTCGGCAGAGCAAGGTGCGAGCGTCGAGCCGGTCGCGCGGCCCGCGTCGATCGTCGTCGAGCGAGAGGGGGAAGGGCCGGACTCGCGCACGGTCGACCTGCGCGGCGTGATGGCCGTCGCGGCCACCAACGCCGCCGAGGTGATGGCAGCGGCCGCGCGACTCGAAGCCGCCGCCGGCCGAGCCCAGGAGGCGGCGGGATCGCTGCTGCCCGCGGTGTCGCTCGAAGCGGGCGTGAGCCGGCACGACGGCAGACAGGTAGGCTCGTTCGGAGAGGCGCGCGACGTGACGTTCTCGCGCTACGAGCCCGCTGCGCGCCTGTCGTACAGCATCAACCCCGGTGCGGCGCTGGCGCGCACATCAGCCGCCCGTCGTGATGCCGACGCCGCCGCGCTCGACGTCCACGACGCGCGCCGGCTGGCGATGCTGGCGGCCGCGCATGCGTACCTCAACCTCGTCCTCACGCGTGAGTCGATGGAGATCGCCGCCGATCTCGAGCGCGACGGCGAGCAGTTCCACTCGATCACCGAAGCGCGAGCACACGTCGAGGTCGGTCCCGGCAGCGACGTCGCTCGTGCGGCGGTCGAGCTCGCCGGTGCTCGCCAGGTCGTTCTTCGCGCCCGCGCGCGCTGGGAGGCCGCGAGCATCCGGCTGGCGACGTTACTGCGCTGGCATCCGGGACAGCGCCTTATGCCGGCCGACTCGGTGGCCGCGACGATGAGCCTGGTGGACGGCCCGGATCGGCGCCAGCTCGGCGAGCAGGCTGTGCCCCGGCGTCCCGATCTGCAGGCAGCCGAGGCCAGGGCACGCGCCGCGACGGCACGTGTGAGCGCGCGTCGCTGGGAGCTGCTCGGGCCCGAGGTCGACGCCGGCGTGGCCGAGCGGTTCCTCGGAACCGACGACGAGTCGCTCGACGACACGTTCCTCGGCTACGCCCTGCTGCGCCTCTCGTTCGATTTCGGTGAGCTGGGGCGTCTGCGCGAGGCCGTGGGCGAGGCCCGCGAGCGCAGCATCGAGGCGCGTGTCACCAGCGAGCGCGTGCGGGCCGAGATCGAGGGCGCTCTCGCGCAGCTGAACTGCACCGTCCGCGCGCTCCCCGAGGCCGAAGCCGGCGCCGACGCGGCCGGCCGCAACCAGGAGATCCAGCTCGCGCGTTTCGAGGCCGGCACCGGCCTCGGCATCGAGGTGATCGAGGCCCAGAACGCGCGGGCCCGTGCCCGCCTCGCGCTCGTCGAATCGGTACTGCGCCACAACTCGGCGCAGCTACGCCTGCTCGCCGCCGTCGGACATCTACGCCCCGACGCGTTCGGCGGTACCGACGAGCACTACGCCACGACCGACCTTACCCCCGTCACCACCCGCTGAACCGAAAAAGCGGGCCTTTCAGAAGTCGATCTGGAAGCGCATCTGGAAGATGTCCGCGTCGCCGGCGCTGAGCTGGCGCGGGTTACCGTGCACGTAGTTGAACATCGTGCGCACGTTCGGATTGAGGTACCAGTTCATTCCGACCGTCCAGTCGTCGAGCTCGCCGCCGTTGATGCCCGAGTCGGCCAGGTCGAGCTGCGAGAACCGCAGTGCCAGCTCGAGCGCGCCGGTGCCCTTGTCCTGCAGGAAGTTGCTGGCCGGCTTGACGCGCGAGAACGTCCCGTCGCTCGGCTTGTAGGTGCGGTGCTCGCCGGTGATGAACCAGCTGCCGAACAGGTACCAGCCACGGAAGTTCGGGTCGCCCGTGCCACCCGCGGTGTCGAGGTGCGTGCCGATGTACTCGCCCTGCATCGAGAACGGCCCCCACACGCCCGCGGCCTCCGCGCCCCAGGTCACCGCGGTGTCGTTGGCCGGAATCGGCCCGCCGGCGAGCAGTGGATCGTAGCCGGTATCGGCGTAGTCGTTCGCCAGGTGTGCTTCCGGCCGCGAGTCGAACGACGCCTCGTTGTCGTTGGGATCGCCTACCCGCAGGCTGGCGCCGAGGTGCAGCAGGCAATCGGGGCCGTTGAACAGCGGGAGCCCGGTCGTGCGTGCCGACCAGAACCAGTTGTCGCCGTCGCTCTCGCCAAAATCGTCGGCCTCGAGGAAGATGCCGCTCGCGAGCGTCATGCGCTCGTCGAGGAGGCTGTTGAAGAACCCGAAGCCCGTGTTGCGTCCGGGTGCGAACGCGTTGGGGAGTGATCGTTCCATGAACGTGATGTACTTCGAGCTGGTGAGCTCCTCCAGGCTGAAGGGCTCCTTGAAGTGGCCGACCTTGAACGTGCCGAGGAACGGCAGCTTCTTGAGCCCCATGTACACGTCCTTGAAGCTGGCGTCGCCGTCTTCGAAGTCGTACTGGGCCTTGAAGATCACCCGGTCGTAGATCTCGCCGGCCACGTACAGGCGCGCCCTTCGGAACTCGGCGCCGTCGTCCGTCTTGCCGATGATCCCGTTCTCGATGCCGCTGGACTCGTCGAAGAACGCGAAGTCGTTCATGATCCGGCCGCCGACCTTGAGCCGGAACGACTTGTCCGCGGTGTCCATGCGCAGCCCGTCCTTCCAGTACACCTTGAACGTCGTGTCGGGCTTCTTGGCCTTCGGCGGCGGGGGCGGCGGCGTCGGGTCCGAAACGATGATCGGCCCGGAATCCTCGCCGGGTGCGTCGGCCTGCGCGCCGCCCACCAGCACGAGCGCGGCCACCAGCTGAACTGCAAGTCGTGTTCGTCTCATCTCGTGGAACTCCTTTTCTCGACGAGGAGAAGGGGACTGTCCCCTTTTCTGCTCCGAGCGTGCTTCGGGCGGCCCCGCCGGTCTGCAGGCTTGGTAACTGTCAGGATCGTCCGAGCGCGAGGCCCCCCTGCGCAGGTCTCGCACGCCGTCGCGTCTAGCAGCCGTGTCGCTCGTCGACCGGCAAGCAGGCGGCACGTATCTATGCGCAGGGGCTTTTTTCTTGTCAATATCGGCGTCGCCACACCGTTCACGTGCTCGATCGGCGGCCGCCGACCCGGTTGAAACACCGCAGGGTACGGGGTAGCAAACCCGGATGGCTACTCTGAAAGCGGGTACTCGAATGCGAAGCGCCGTGTGCGCGAGCGAGGTCATGGTGATCGCGGCCCCGGCCGACGACGTCGACCTGTGCTGCGGCGGCACGCAGATGATCGGAATCGACGACGAGCCGCCGGCGGGCGCGTCACTCGATTCGGGCGCTGCCGACGGAACCGCGCTCGGCAAGCGCTACGTGAACGAGGCGGGCGATCTCGAGCTGCTTTGCACCAAGCCGGGCGACGGGACGCTGTGTCTCGCCGGTACGCCGCTGGTTCTCAAGGAAGCGAAGCCCCTGCCTTCATCGGACTGACCCCATGAACCTCATGATGCTGCTCGAGATGGCCACCTCGGGCTTCGGCGATCGGGTGGCCGTCAAGAACGAGGCGGCGAGCCTCACCTATTCACAGCTCTTCGCGGCGGCGGGCGCCGCGGCCACGCAGGTCAAGGAAAGTGGCGCCGGGCGCATGGCAGTGCTCGACGTGAGCAGCCTCGCGGTGCCGGTGGGCCTGTTCTCCAGCGCGTGGGCGGGGGTGCCGTACGTTCCGCTCAACTACCGCCTGACCGGCGACGAGCTCGATTCGCTACTCGGTCAGATCGAGCCGTTCTATCTCGTCACCGATGCCGATCGCGTTACCGCGCTCGGGGAGCGCGGCGATCAGACGATCGTCGAGCGTGAGGGGTTCCTCGCCGGGCTGGCGTCGGTGCCGGCTCGCGAGAACGACTGGGCGATGGACGGCGACGAGATCGCGATTCTGCTGTTCACCAGCGGGACCACGGGCGCGCCCAAGGCGGCCGTCCTGCGTCACAAGCATCTCGTTTCGTACATCCTCGGCTCGGTCGAGTTCGGCGCGGCGTCCGAGGACGACGCTGCGCTCGTGAGCGTGCCGCCCTACCACATCGCGGGCATGGCGGCGATCATGAGCTCGGTGTACTCCGGCCGGCGCATCGTGCAGCTTCCGAACTTCTCCGCCGACGGCTGGATCGACACGGCAAGGCGCGAGGGCGTGACGCACGCGTTCGTCGTGCCGACCATGCTCGCGCGCATCGTCGACGCGCTCGGCGACGCGGCCGGCGCCGAGCTGCCCAGCCTGCGCGCGCTGTCATACGGAGGCGGCAAGATGCCGCAGTCGGTCATCGAGCGCGCCATGGAGCTGTTCCCCGACACGAACTTCACGAACGCCTACGGCCTCACCGAGACCAGCTCGACGATCTCCGTTCTCGGCCCCGACGACCACCGGGCCGCGGTCGCCAGCGACGACGCGGCCGTACGCCGCAGGATCGTCTCGGTGGGCAAGGCCCTGCCGAGCGTCGAGGTCGAGATACGAGACGAGGAGGGCAAGCGCGTCGGGCCAGGCGAGTCGGGTGAGATCCACGTCCGTGGCGAGCAGGTCTCCGGCGAGTACCTCGGCCGCGGAAGCCTCGTGGGCTCCGACGGCTGGTTCCCCACGCGCGACGGCGGCTCGATGGACGACGAGGGCTACATCTTCGTCGAGGGCCGCATCGACGACGTAATCGTGCGCGGCGGCGAGAACCTCTCGCCGGGAGAGATCGAGGACACCTTGCTCGACCACGACGCCGTCGCCGACTGCGCGGTGGTGGGCGTGCCCGACGAGCAGTGGGGCGAGGCGGTCGCGGCCGTCATCGTCACCGGCGAGGGCAAGACGGTCACCGCCGACGAGCTGCGCGAGTTCGTCAAGGCGCGCCTGCGTTCCTCGCGGTCGCCCGCGCGCGTGGAGTTCTGGAACGAGCTGCCGTACAACGAGACCGGCAAGCTGCTGCGCCGCAAGGTCAAGGCCGAGCTCGTGGGAGAGAAGTCGTAGGCCAGGTCCGGCAAGCACGCGCCCTGTCCCTGTCCGAGGCCGCGACGCGGCTCCAGTCTCCTTACGCCGACGAATCCTATTCCGCTCTCACGGGCGAATCCGCTCTGGTGGTCGACGTACGTGGCTACGATGCCGCTTCGTCGGTCCGCGCCGCGGAGCCGATTGGCGCGCGCCTGGCCGAGCTACCATGTCCGACGATCGCACGGATCTCGGGGCCCGAGGCCGCGGGCGCGACGCCGTCCGCGGCAGGCGTCGTGGACGCGTTCGACGTGGTGGTGAGCTCGGACGAGGCGCTCGGTGAAGTACTCACCGCCATCGAGCGAACGCCGCTGGCCGCCATGGCGCTGGTCCAGCTGCTTCGACATTCGGCCCGGCTCACTATCCACGATGCGTTGATCGCCGAATCGCTCGTGTACTCCACCTTGCAAGCCGGCCCCGAGTTCGGCGCGTGGCTGTCGTCACGGTCGGGGCGACCGGCTCCGGCAGCCGCCGGCGGGCCGGCCGTCGTGGTCGAGCGCGACGGTGCGTGCATGAACCTCACCCTGAACCGGCCCGAGACCCACAACGCGTTCTCGGCCGAGATGCGCGATGCGCTCGTCGAGGCGCTGCGCGTGGTGGTGTCCGACGCCTCGGTGGAGCGCGTCGTAGTGCGTGGCCGCGGCACGTCGTTCTGCAGTGGAGGGTATCTCGACGAGTTCGGCAGCTTGCCCGACCCCACCACCGCTCACGCCGTCCGATCCACGCGCAATGCCGGCCGTCTTCTCGCGGCGTGCGCCGACCGCGTGCGCGTGAACGTGCACGGCGCGTGCATCGGCGCGGGCATCGAGCTGCCCGCGTTCGCCGGCCGGGTCGTCGCATCGCCGGACGCGTACTTCGTGCTGCCCGAGGTGGCGATGGGGCTGGTGCCCGGTGCCGGCGGCACTGCGAGCATTGCACGCCGCATCGGCCGGCAGCGCACGGCCGCCATGGCGCTCACCGGTGCCCGGGTCGACGCGCGAACGGCGCTTGCGTGGGGGCTGATCGACGAGATCGCAGCGTGAGCAGCCGGTAGAACGCTAGCTCTTCGCCGAGAGCTCGCCGCTCACCGGACGTGCTCGTACAGGCGCCACGCGCCATCGATGCCCTTGAGCGTGTGCTCGCCACGGTCTTCGAACGACAGGTCGCCGCCGAGCAATAGGTCATGCACGGTGGAGGAGACGTAGGTCGCGCCGTCGCTAGCCGCGCCCTGGACGCGCGCAGCGAGGTTCACGCAAAGGCCCGTCACGTCACCGTCCTCGCGCACCTCGACCTCGCCGGCGTGCAGTCCGGCGCGGATGGTGAGACCTTCTGCCGCCAGTGCACGCATGAGCTCCGTTACGCACCGGATCGCTTCCGAAGGGCTGTCGAAGGTCACGAGCAGGCCGTCGCCGGTATTCTTGATGAGCTTGCCGCCATGCCGGTCGACGGTCTTCCACGCGGTCCGGTCGTGGCTCTCCAGCATGCTGCGCCACGCCTGATCCCCGACCTTGGCTGCACGCGCCGTCGACCCCACGATGTCGGTGAACAGCACGGTCGCGAATCGCCGCTCGCGCAGGGAGGTCGGCGCGACGCCGGTCACGAACTCGAGCCAGCGATCCATCAAGCTGCGCCAGCTCGGCATGATCCAGAACAGGTGATCCTCGCCCGGGAACTCGACGTAGGTCGCTCCGGGGATCCGATCCGCCAGATAGCGTCCCCACGCAGGGTGGATGATGCGATCGCCGGTGACGTTCATGACGAGCGTCGGTGCCTGGATGTCGCGCAGCCGATCGTTCGCGTCGAGCGTGAGGATGCTCTCGACGTGACGTTTCATGTCGGCGGGGCTCGCCGATTGCCGCTGGAAGCGTGCCATCCACCGGATGAATGCCGCGTTGCCGTTCTGGCTCGGGGCGAACAGGTCCACGCCGAATTCGGCGTCGCGCCCCCAGGTCTCCACGAGACGCTCCAGCTTGCCGAGGATCTCGTTCCCGGAATAGACCGGCTCATCACTGTAGGCTTGCACCTGCTCCAGTGCTGATGCGCCGAGGGCGGAATTGATCAAGACGAGGCGGTCCACGCGCTCGGGATGCATGGCGGCGAACAGCTGCGCCATCAGGCCTCCCTCGGAGAGGCCCGCGATGTTCGCGCGTTCGAGTCCTTCTGCATCCATGACGGCGTGGATGTCGCCGATCCGTTCCTCCAGTGTGGGCGCCCTGTCGAAGCGATCCGAGGAGGCAGTTCCGCGTTTGTCGAACTCGAGGAAGCGGACGAACCGACCGACGTGCTCGCGCGCCCGGCGGTAGACCTCCTGCTCCCAGGCAAGCTCGACATTCGATATGAGTCCGGGGATGAGGACGACATCCGGTCCCGAACCGAAGCGCTGGTAGGCGATGTGGACGTCTCCGCTCTTGGCGAACTTGATGTCGGAGATTTCCATTCCGTCTACTACCCCGTCTGAGCGATCATGCCTGCGGACGCAACAACGTCGGTGCTACGAGGGCTCCTCCAGGCCCGCCGGCAGGCTCCCCTCCATGAACGCCAGCTCCTCGCGGCGCTCGGCGATGCGCCAGCCATCCTGCGTCCGGACCAGCCGGTCGTGGTAGTACGCGCCCACCGTGAAGTAGCTCGCCGAGCCGTCGGCGTTCTTCATCCGCATCGGATTGAACACGTACGTCGTAGCGCGGGCGGAGTCGCCGTCGAGCGTCACCGTCGAGTTCGTGACGTAGTGCAAGGTCATGGAGAACATCGCGAGCGCCTTCTCGAGCCACGCTCTGGCTTCGGGATAGGTGCCGGCGATGCCGGCCGAGCTGGTGTAGTCGACCTTTGCATCGGGCGTGAAGCAGGTGTCGAGCAGGTTGTAGTCCTTGGCGTCGATGGCGGCTGCGTAGCGGACGAGCAGGTCGTTGATCTCGATCCGGTCGCCGATCTGATCGGCGGTCATTCGTTCGTAGCTCATGTCGTCATACCTTTGCGATCACCTCGTTGGCGAACCAGCGAAGCGAATCGAGCTTTTCCTGTAACGTCTGCGTGTCCTGTTCCATCTGGTAGGCGTTGTGGAATCCGACGATGGTGTCGGTCACGCCCTGGTCCTCGAGACGCTTGACGCCATCAGCGCTGAATCCGTCCATGGAGATGACGTGCACCTCGAACGGCTCGCTCTCGCGTCCGTACTCCTTGCGCAGCTCGTGGATGCGGGCGAGCATGCGATTCATTTCCTCGGCGTCACCGCCCGCGTGCATCCACCCTTCGCCCAGGCGCGCGGCACGCTTGAGCGCGGCCTCGGAGTGGCCGCCGATCAGGATCGGGACCGGCTCGGTGGGCACCGGGCAGATCTTGATGCTCTCCAGGTCGAAGTGCTCGCCGTGGTACTCGTAGAAGCCGCCGCACGTGAGACCGCGAATGATCTCGAGCATCTCGTTCATGCGCTTGCCGCGCCCTTTCCACTCGACGTCGCAGGTCCGGTAGTCGTCGGGCCACGGGCTGACGCCCACGCCGAAGCCGAACCGGTTGTTCGACATGACGGCAACCGACGATACCTGCTTGGCCATGAGCACCGGGTGTCGAATCGGGAGCTTCACCACGAACGTCGTGAAGCGAAGCGTCTCGGTGACCGCGGCCATGGCCGGTATGAGCGAGAACGGCTCGATGAACGGCTTGTCCTCGAGGAACTCGCGGTTGCCGTCGGGCGTATACGGGTACTTGCTGTCGGAGACCTCCGGGTAGCAAATGCTGTCGGGCACTACGAACGACGTGTAGCCGGCCTCTTCGGCCGCTTTGGCCAGCGGCAGATAGAAGCCCGGGTCGGTCATCGATTCTGCATACGAGAAGCGCATCTGTTCCTCCTCAGAACACCGGTATCTTGGCGGAGTCGACTTCGTAGATCACTCTTTCGATCCGCTCCCACACGTCGTCTAGCTCGTCTCGGGTCAGGCCGAACTGGACTCGATCGCTCGACCGCCGCACGCCGCGCCGCGGGTGCATGTTCTCGGCGTTCGGCGCCGGCTGGAACACACCGGTGCGATCGATGCGCATCTCTGCGAGCACGCCGAGCTTGCCGACGTCGTCTTTCGTGACCGTGCGAAGCCTGTCGATCGATTTCCTGCCGAGAGCCGGCACGCGGATCTCGTTCCAGTTGCGGGCCAGGTAGTTGTAGATCGATGCGTCGAAGGCGACGCTGCTGTCGATCGCGAACACACGCCGGTCTGCGTCGTTCGTGGAGACGCGGAAGTTCGCGCTACGGCCGTCCTTGTGGTCGATGATGTGGGTGAGCAGGTTGAAGTTGGCCATGTGGTGGGCGTAGTTCGGCTCGGTCCTGAAGCGCTTCTCGTCGTAGAGCGGATCGGGCGCCGTCACATTGCGAAGCCACGGCGACAGGTTGCCCATCTTGCAGCGAGTGCCGGTGATCGAGGGCTGGGCGCCGGGAAAGAACTGACGATACGTGGCGATCTCGAGGCAGCGAACGACCGACGGAGGAACGATGTAGTCGTCGGGGTCGAGGAACAGCTTCTGCAGCTCGTAGGCTGCCAGCTCGTGGCGCGGCGAGTTGTTCCAGTCGTTGAGGCGGCCGGGAACCGGCGTCCACCTGGCCTCGAATTCCCTGCTGGCTTCGGCGCAGCGCGCGGTCACGCGATGCGATGCGATCGCGCCGCCGCCTGCCGACGTCTCGCGCAGCGCACCGAGCACGCACTGGCGCATGATCGAAGCCGCTTCCTCGGGTGGCAGTGGCCACACGCCGGAAGGGCCGGGCGTGGGTGGGCCGGGCAGGGCGAACAGGCGTATGCGGGGCGGAAGCTGCTTGCGCGACGAGGTAGCGCAGCCGGCGGCCACCATGGCCGCGGTCAGCGTGACGAGCATGACCGACGCAACGGTGGGTGAGGTGGGTCTCGTACGGCAGTTCACGACGGCTCCCGGCGTCCGGCAGGACCAGGTGAGCGCAAGCTAGTCGATGGTGGTGGCTGACTCCACTCAGCCGATGATGTCGGCCACGCGGTGTACCTCGTCGGGGTCGGAGCTGGTCGGGACGAGCAGCAGCTCGTCGCAGCCGAGGTCGGCCGCCATGCTGATCACGTCGCGCAGCTTCTGCTCCGATGTGGTAGGCACGGTCGGCGCGAGCTGCCGCGCGATCTCCGGCCCCATGAAGTTGAGGTAGCGGTTCAGGTACTCGTCGAGCTGCGCGCGTGCCCGGCTCCCCAGTGCGTACCAGCAGCCGGTGACGAGCCGCGGCTCCTCGCTGCGGCCCTCGTCGCGCCACGCCTGGCGGGCGGTGTCGAAGCACGCCGCGATCTCGTCGCGCGTGGTCGCGAACGTGAAGCCCGAGATGCCGTCGGCCCAGCGCGCCGCGCGCCGGATCGAGCGCGGGTCGATCGAACCGGCCAGCACCTTCGGCCCGCCCGGCTGCACAGGCTCGGGCCCGAGCGGGCGCAGGGCCTCGACGACGTGCTCGCCGGCCCACGCCCGGCGCATCACGCCCACCTGTTCTTCGAGCTTGCGCAATCGCTTGCGGTCGAACGGCGCGTCGAACGCGCGGTAGTCTTCCTCGCGTCCTCCCACGCCCACGCCGAGCAGGACACGACCGCCCGAGATGACGTCGAGCGTGGCGATCTGCTTGGCTATGTGAACGGCGCTGTGCATCGGCAGCACGATCACCGAGAAGTTGAGCTGCACCCGCTCGGTGACGGCCGCCGCCGCCGACATCGCCACCATGATCTCGGGGTTCGGGAAGAACATGCGCTCGCCCGCGGCCAGGCTCGAGTAGGGGCCGGCGTCGATGCGCCGTGACCACTCCAGGATCGTGTCGCGGTCGAGGCCGGGCACCATCACGGGCAGGTTCATTCCGACATCCATGCGAAAAGGGGATAAGTACAATGTCGAGCTGAAAAAAGGGGACAGTCCCCTTTTCTCGGTTGGTGTGTTAGGCGGGGAGCCGGCGTAGCGCTACCAGCACGGAGGACCGGGCCATGTCGAAGCTAGAGGAGATCGAGGCGATCAAGCAGCTCAAGTACCGGTATTTCCGGTGCCTGGATCGCAAGGAGTGGGACGCGCTGGCCGAGACGCTGAGCGACGACGCCACCAGCGCCTACGACAGCGGAAAGTACTCGTTCGAGGGCCGCGAGGCGGTGATGAAGTTCCTGCGCGAGGCACTCGGCAGCCCGACGATCGTGAGCCGCCACCAGGGACACCACCCCGAGATCGAGATCACCGGCGACACCACGGCGCGCGGCATCTGGTACCTGGAAGACTACGTGATCTTCGCCGACGACAACACGGCGCTCAGCGGCGCTGGATTCTACACCGACGAGTACGTGAAGGTCGGCGGCAGCTGGAAGATCAAGGCGACGGGTTACGAGCGAACCTACGAGCAGGTAGAGAAGCGCGACGCGATTCAGCACACGCGCACGATGTTTGACGAGGCCGACTAGGCTCGCGGCAACGCGTCGCCGCAGAGGATCACGATGGCCCGTCGTTTCGAACCGAGAACGGTCGCCGAGCTCGGCCACTGGCACCACGACACCGACGTCGCCGTGGTCGGCCTGGGTTGCGCAGGCGCGGCCGCCGCGCTCGAGGCGGTGGCCGCGGGCGCCGATGTCACGGTTCTCGAACGTGCCAGCGGCGGCGGCGGAACCTCGTCGATGTCGGGCGGGGTGATCTACCTGGGCGGCGGCACGGCCCTGCAGAAAGCCTGCGGCTTCGAGGACTCGCCCGAGGAGATGTACAGGTACCTCATGGCGGCGTGCGGGGATCTGCCGGACGAGCCGAAGATTCGCCTGTACTGCGAGCACAGCATCGAGCACTACGAGTGGTTCGTCGGTCACGACGTACCGTTCAAGGCCGTGTTCTACCCGCACTACAGCGGCGAGCCGCCCACCGACGACGGCCTGGTGTTCTCGGGCACCGAGGACGCCTACCCGTACAACGAGGTCGCACGGCCCGCCCCGCGCGGACACGTACCGCAGACGCCGAACCAGACCGGCTGGCTGCTCATGCAGAAGCTCGTCGAGGCGATCGAGCGCACGCCGGCGACGGTGCTCACCGACACGCGTTGCCTGACCCTGGTGCTCGATGACGACGGCGCCGTCGTGGGACTGGTCGCGAAGCGCGATGGCGAGGAGTACTGCATCCGCGCGCGCAAGGGAGTGGTGCTCACGACCGGCGGCTTCATCAACAACAAGGACATGCTCGACGCGTACGCGCCGCTGCTGCGCAAGTGCAACTTCCGGGTGGGTGCCGAGGGCGACGACGGCAGCGGCATCCGCATGGGCATGGGCGCGGGCGCCGCGGCGATCAACATGGCCATGGGCTCGATCTCGCTTCCCATCACGCCGCCCAAGACGCTGATCAAGGGCATCCTCGTGAACGCCCAGGGCCAGCGTTTCGTGAACGAGGACGCGTACTTCGGCGTGCTCGGAGAGCACGTCCTGTATCGCCAGGAAGGCAAGGCCTACCTGGTGCTCGACGGCGAGACGTTCCAGCCGCCCGACGTCGAGCGCGAGGTTGCCGGCGTGGGCGAGACCGTCGAGGAGATCGAGGGTGCGCTGAGGCTACCGGCCGGCAGCCTGAAGGCCACGCTCGAGCTCTACAATCGACACGCCGAGCGCGGCGAGGACCCCGTCTACCACAAGGCCGCCGACTACGTGGTGCCGCTCGCGCCGCCCTACGGCGCGTTCGACTGCACCACCGCCAACTCGCTATTCGCGGCCTTCACGCTCGGCGGCCTGCGCACGTCGGTGGACGGGGAAGTACTCACGGCCGACCGCGAGCCCATCGCGGGACTGTACGCCGCCGGTCGTGCCAGCGCGTGCATCGCCGCGCCGCGCTACGCAAGCGGCATTTCGATCGGCGACGGCACGTTCTTCGGTCGCCGCGCCGGTCGCCATGCGGCGCGCGGGAACGCCTGAGCCGACCGAGCCTCAGCAGGCCGGGTCGTCTTTCGACCAGGTGATCTCGCCGCCGACGACGGTCGCGAGCACGCGATCGCTCGTGAGCTCCTCCCTCGCCGTCGACCACGGCGAGTCGAGCACGCACAGGTCGGCCGTCTTGCCGACCTCGATCCGTCGTGACGGTCCGCCGGGCGAGCCCGGCGCCGACGTGAACAAGGCGAGCGCCTGCTCGGGCGTGAGCGACTCGTCGCCGCCGAGCACGACGCCGTCGCCGGTCCGGCGCGACACCGCGCTTTGCATCGCAAGCCACGGGTCGGGATCGCCGAACGGCGCGTCGGTGCCGCCGCCGAGAGCGACGCGGGCTTCCAGGAATCCCCGGCATCGATACAGCCATGGCAGCTCGTCGGCGTCCACGTCGACCCTGTACGCGTCACCGCGCTCGCGGATGAAGCCGGGCTGCGTGACGACTGTGATCGGTAGCCGTGCCAGCTGCTCCAGGATCTCCGGTGGGGTTACCGACGCGTGCTCGATCCGATCGCCGATCCGCGGTGCCGCGTGCTCGATCGCCGCTGCCGCGAACACCAGCTCGGCGCGCGTCACGCAGTGGATCGCGACTGCACGCTCGTCGTCGTGCGCGGCGGCGATGCGTCCCACGAGCTCGTCGAACTCCGGCAGGCTGCGCTCGTCGAGGACCAGCTTCACGGCACCGCGCTCGATGCCGGGGTGGATCGTGGCTGGCAGCCCGGCCGGGCCCATCGCGACGATGCGCTGATGTAGGTGCCGCGTTTCCAGCGCGCGACCGATGTGCGCGAGCGTCGCTGCCGAGTTGTCCGGTGTCGCGTCGGTCACCCCGGTCACACCGTAGCCGGCCAATCGCTTGCCCACGCTCGCGAGCTCTGGCGGCGTCGCGTCGATGTGCTCGCGCAGCCAGGTGTCGAGGCGGAACAGACGACCGGTGGCGCGACCGTCCCGGTCGCGCTCGACGCCGGCCGCGTCGACGCCGGTGTCCAGACCGAGCACGCCGACGGCCGCCGAGTTGAGAATCCATGCGGCGCCGCTTCGATGCTGGACGCGCAGCGGCCGATCAGGCACCAGGCGATCGAGCACGTCGCGGTCGAGATCGCCGGCGACCGATTCGTGATAGCCGACACCTCGAATCCAGGCCCTATCGTTGCCGCGGCCGCCGAGCGCGTCGCCTAGCTCGGCGATCGTTCGCACCGTCGGCGGGCCGCAGGCGACCGAGGCGTCGGCGGCGGCCAGGGCCAGCAGGTGGATGTGATGGTCGTGCAGGCCGGGGACGACGGCACCGCCGGCGGCGTCGATCATCGGCTCGTCGCCGACACGCGGGAGATCGTGATCGATCGCCGAGATGACGCCGTTCTCGCACCGCACGTCGCGAACGGCGCGACCGTCGATCTCGACGCGCGTTACGAGCACCGACCGAGAAGCTCGTCGAGCACGGCCGCGGTGTCGGTGCCCAGCGGCCGTGCGCGGGCCGCCGCCGGCCGTGCGCGCGGCGCGGCCACGGGCCGGCAAATGTCGTCGTGCACGACCTGCCAGCCGTCGTCGGTTGCGTGCACGCGCGGCGAGTCGTCGATCGGCGCGAACCCGAGCACGTGCGCGCTCACGTCGCGCAGCGAGATGTCGAGCAAGCGGCCGCCACCGGACCGCCGGGCGGCCAGTGCGGCGGCCGCTGCGTGCACGCCCGTCAGCGGGTCGGCGACCGCGTCGGCGCAGAACAGCGGGACGTCGCTGCTCTCGCCCGCGGCGCCGGCGAGGCCGGCCGCGGCCGCGGCGTCGTCGCCGAATGCGATCCACTGCGCCGCATCGCCGCTGCGACCGTAGCCGGTGATGCTCACCCAGGTGATGCCCGGCACGTCGTGCACGATCGACGCCGCGTCGATCCCGAGCTGCTCGAGCGCGCGTGGTCGAGCGCTCTCGACCACGATGTCCGCGCGCGCGACGAGCCGCTTCAGAATGTCGGCTCCCGCGGCCGTCGTCGGGTCGATCTCCACGCTTTGCTTGCCGGCGTTCATCAGGTCGAAGAAAGCAGGAGGCCCGCCACGCGCACCGTCGGGTCGGCCGCTGCTCTCGATCTTGATCACGCGCGCGCCTACCAGGCCGAGCAGGTGGGTGCACAGAGGGCCCGCCCACAGCGAGGAGAGGTCGAGCACGAGGGGGGCACGAGCGTCGCGTTCGGAGCGCGCGGGCCCTTCGGCCGCCACGCGATACCAGGGCACGTCGGTCGGCGCCGCGTCCGATACCTCGGCGACGGCCAGCCCCAGCAGACGCGCGCGCCCGACCGCTGCCGCAGTCGAGTGCTGCAAGAGCGCGTCGGCGACGAACCGCCACGGGTCGGCCGTGTCGCCTTCGCCGAGCCATGCCGGCAGCGAACGCAGGTCATCGGCCCGCGGCAGGTTCACGGCCACGTGGCCGTCGAGCGTCGGCAGCAGGCGACAGCTACCGCCGGCCGAGATCGTTCCGCTCCGTCGCAGGCCCGCGGTGGCCGCGCGCTCGCCGAGAAGTGCCGCGCCATCCAGGTGCCCGAGCCCGGAGTTGCCCGCCATCGCCCGCAGCGCGTCGAGCGCGCCACGCATGCACGAGGCCACGTGCGCCGGGCGTGCGACCGGCGGCCCGTCGGCGCGCCCGGTGAGCGCCATTGCGCCCGACGCCGCCCACTCGGCGACCGGCGACGGTGCCGGCTTCTGTCCCTGAGCGCGCTGGACGTTGCGGCCGAGGTCTCGCAGCAGCGAGGCGCAGTAGTCGGCCGAAATCGCCGACGTTGCGCTTTCACCGGGCCGCTCGAGTCCTGATCGGGAGGTCGTGCCCGCTGCCGCGCTCATCACGCCGCAACACTATCCCCGCCGCCGGGGAAAGGGGACAGTCCCCTTCTTTGCGAGATGTCGGGTGTGGGGGGCGGCGGCGACGGTGGGCAATTCGCCCGCTCGCCGGCTCGCGGGCTCACGGACGGATGCCGGGGCGGAGCAGGGGGGCTGGGGGCTCGTCTTCACGGCCGGCGCTGGTGTGGAGCGCGGCGAGCAGGGCGCTGCGCAGGTCGCGCGGGTCGATCACCTCATCGTAGCTCATGTTGTCGGCGGCCCGTAGCGCGCCTTCTGATTCGGCCGAGCCCAGCGCCGCGCGCGTCTCGTCGCTCACGCGTGCGGCGTCGCTGCCGCCGGCGGCCGGCGTACCGCCGAGCGTGGCGCCGGGGAGCGCCAGCGAGATGCTCTGACGATCGAACGGATTCATCGCCATCAGCGAGCTGCCGAAACCGAATGCCTTGCGCAGCGTGACGTGTAGCTTCGGCGAGCGAAGCGCAGCCTGTGCGGCGTACATCCGGGCCGCGCTGCGCAAGGTGCCTGCGCGCTCGGCCGACCTGCCCGCCATCACGCCGGGGTTGTCGGCCAGGAACACCACGGGGAAGTGGAACGATCCTACCAGCTCGATGAAGTGCGCTGCCTTGTCGGCGGCCTCGGCGGTCACCGAGCCCGCCATCACCCTGGGCTGGTTCGCGACCACTGCGACCGGGCGTCCGTCGAGCCGGGCGAGAGCCGTCACGATCGAGCGGCCGTGGTCGGGCTGGATTTCGAGGTAGCGTTCGCCGTCGGCCAGCAGCGCGATCACGTCGCGCACATCGTAGGCCTTGTTGAGGTCGCGCGGCACGACCTCGAGCATCTTCTCGACGCGCTGCCCGGTCGCGGTCCCGTCGTGCTCCACGCGCGGTGGACGCTGCCACGCGCTGGTCGGGAAGTAGCCGAGATAGTCGCGGATGAAATCGAACGCGGCGTCGTCGTCGGCAACCAGGTTGTGGCCCACGCCGCTCTCGGACACGTGCATGCGCGCGCCGCCGAGCTCTTCCTTCGAGACCTTCTCGCCGAGCGCGGCGGCCACCAGCGGTGGGCCGGCCGAGAACAGCGACGCACCCTCGACCATGACGACCAGGTCCATGAGCAGCGCGGTGAGCGCGCCGTGGCCGGCCGACGCACCCATGACGGCGGCGATGGTCGGTACGTGTCCGGACAGCTCGGCCAGGACCTGGAGATCGTTGGGCGCGTACGGATAGCGCTCGAACGCGTTCGTGGCGCGCTCGCCCGCACCCTCGAGCAGCATGATCAGCGGCCTGCGCTCCTGCAGGGCGAGCTGTGCGAGCCGCACGCGCTTGGCGTGCGTCCCGATACCGATCGAGCCGCCGTGAACGGTGAAGTCCTCCGATCCGACCACCACCGGCCGGCCGTCGATCGAGGCAGTACCGCCTACCAGCGCGTCGGCCGGAGCCGCCGGCTTCCCGTGCCATTCGACCGAGCCCACGAGCGTCCCGATCTCGCGGAAGCTGCCGGCGTCGGTCAATCGCTCGATCCGCTGGCGCGCGTCGAGCCGGCCATCGGCCCGTCGGCGCGCGAGCTTGTCGTCGCCGCCCATCGCGCGTGCGGCGGCCTTGCGCCTGTCGAGCTCATCGAGCAGCTCGCTCCAGCCGCCTTCCTTCGTGTCCTCGTCACTCATGCCTGGCTCATTCGCGTTCGATCGCACGACATCGCGTCGGTGCCGGCCGCCCCGGGGCTTCGCGTTCGCGGCTGGCGATGTATGACACCACCGCGCACTCCAAGCCACGCCGCCGGTGCGAGCGCGGGCGCGCCGACGAGGGCGCGGGACTTCACGTGGCGCGCGTGCTAGATAGGGCCCTGCCGTCGGGGGCCACGACCCTCACCCACAAGAGAGGACGAGAAGTGACCGATTCAACCATGCCAGCCCGCAGCGCCGTCGTCATGATGGCGATGGCTTTCCTGTTGCCGTCGAGTGCCGCCGCCGAGGCCGCGCCCGCCACGCTCGACGACCGAACGAAGGCAGCCCTGCTCGAGGCGGTCGCCGATGAGCGCGCCATCGAGAGCTACTATGCCGCCGTCCTCGAGCGCCATGGCGCCGAGGTGATGCCGTTCGCGCTCGCCGTCGAGGCCGAGCGTCGGCGGGCCGCCGAGCTCGTCGCGGTCGGCAGGCAGTTCGGCGTGGAGGTTCCTGCGGCCGCTGCCGGGTCGGACGTGAAGGTGCCGGACACGATGAAGGAGGCCTGCGTCGCAGCCGTACAGGCGGTCAAGGAAAAGATCGCCATGTACGACGGCTTCCTCGAGTTCGTCACCGAAGAGCAGGTCCGGTCCACGTTCGAACGGCTGCGAACCGCGTCGGTGCAGCGTCAGGAGCCCGCGTTCACGAACTGCGTGGACAACGACGGCAAGTTCCTGGCGCGTGCGGACAAGGCGGGCGCCTGCGCGGGCGGCTGCGGTATGGGCGGGGCTTGCGGGTGCGCCAACGCTGCGCCGGTCGAGAAGAAGCGCATGGCCGCGGGCGGCGGCTGCGGCTGCGCCAAGCGCCGCCAGCAGCAGGAGCAACAGAAGCAGCAGTGAGCGCCGGCCGGACCCGTCGCAGCAGGCGCCCGTTGCCGATCGTTCGCGGCGCGTCGTGAGCACGACCGAGCTGGAAGCGATCGTCCGCGAGCTGGCCGACAAGGAGGCCATTCGCGACCTCGCGCGCCGCTACGCCGACCTGGTGTGGCAGAAGAGGGTCGCGGAGGTCGTCGACCTGTTCGCCGACGACGGCGTCATGGATTCGGGTCTCGAGCCGCCGATCGTGGGGCGCGAGGCGCTGCTCGACGCGTTCGAGCGCATGATCGGCGGCGACGCCGACTTTCAGCCGTTCGTTCACAATCACGTCGTCGATCTCGACGGCGACCGCGCCGGCGGGCGTGCCTACATCGACCTGCGCTCCACCGTGGACGGCCAGAGCATGATCGGGTCGGGCTACTACGAAGACGGCTACGTTCGCGTGGGCGAGCAGTGGAAGTTCCAGTCGCGCAAGGTCGTGCTGCGCTTCTACGTGCCGCTACTGCAGGGCTGGGCGGAAACCGCCGACGAGTCCTAGCAGGCTGCTAGGCGTCGCTCGGCGCCAGTCCTAGCTCATCGAGAAGCGGACGGCTGTACGCGATGCGACCGGTGGTCTCTCTCGGGTCGCAGGTGCACAGGACGAGCGCCGCCTCGACGATCAGTTCGATCGGTTCCAGGAACGATTCGTCGGGAACCACGCCGAGCGCGGCCACGCCCGGCGTCAGGACGGCGGCGACCGGCGCGAGCGAGTTCACGGCGACGCCGTTGTCGTGGAGCTCGGCCGCGAGACCGACGGTGAAGCGGTTCAGCGCGGCCTTGGTCATGCCGTAGACGAGATCGCCGCCGCGCGCTTCCCACTCCTGATACGGCGGGCCCTCGGCCAGCTCGGCCGTCGCCGACGACACGTTCACGATCCAGCCGCTTCTGCGCTCGCGCATGCCGGGCGCAACGAGCTGCGCCAGCGCGAACGGGGCGTGGACGTTCACCTCGAACGCAACGTGAACGCGCTTCTCCCCGAACTTCTCGAACGGCATGTAGAACGACGCCGCCGCGTTGTTCACCAGAATGTCCACCGGGCCGAGCCTGCTCTCGGTTTCACGTACCAGCCGGGAGCGGCCGGCGGAGTCGAGCATGTCGGCCTGGACGGCAATCGCCGCGCCGCCGCCCTCCTCGATCGACGCCACGGTCTCGGTCAGCGTGCCGGGCAGGTGAGGGTGGGCGTCGAGGCTGCGCGCAGCGACGGCCACGGCGGCGCCTTCGCCGGCGAGGCGGCGAGCGATGGCAGCGCCGATGCCGCGGCTGGCGCCGGTGACGATCGCCACCTTGCCGTCACATGCTCCCATGCTTTTTCTCCTGTCGGTCGTCGCTGCGGCCGTCGCCGGGCTCGCCCCCACCAGGCTCGCCGTCGCCGGCCGCGGTGTCGTCGTCCCAGCCGAAACGGTCGAAGAGATCGGCGAGCTCGTCGCGGATCTCGTCGCGACTCAGCCCGAACTCCCGCAGACTGTAGACGTGCTCGGCGCGATGCGACCGTGAGCGCTGCTCCTCGAGTGTGAGCGCTTCGTCGAACTCCGCCGTCATCTCGAGCCCGAGCTCGGCGTATACGCGGCCGACTGTCGACCTCGGGTTCGCGACCAGGTCGCGGTAGTCGACGATGGCGTGCGCGACCTCGGGGTGGCGCGCGAGCACCTCGTACGGGTAGCGGTAGGTGTGGAACGACTGCCGGCCCAGCCGGGCGAGCGAGTCGCTCATGCGATCGCGGTCGCAATCGGATGCCTTCCAGTTACGCTCCATCATCTTGAGCAGGCTCGGGATCGTCTCGTACGGGTTGCGGTTCATGACCACGAAGCGCGCGTCGGGAAACGTCTCGATCAGGCTCTCGAGCTTGCCCGCGAACGTAGGGTTCTTGCTGCAGTGGGTCCTGTCGGCGCCGTTGAGGTAGAGCTGGCGCTGCACGCATTGCCGGTAGAACGCCAGGATGCGGCGGCGCCGACGCGGCGACATCTCGTCGGTGTAGTACAGGTAGTCGAGCTCGCGCATGTACGGAAACACCGTCACCCACACGCCCGACATGCACGCCGAGGCGAGCACGAACTCGTCTTCTTCGGGGCCGGTCAGGCTCATCGGGTGCATCTGCCGGCCCTTGGCGAACGTGCGGTCCTCCCACGCCGCGATGCGCTTCTCCATGGCGCCGCCGCGGCTGCGATCCCAGGCACCCAGCGCGCGGATGATCCTGCGCTGCACGATCGACGGTACGAGCATCTCGTAGGTCATGAACCAGCTCATGCGCCGGTCGGCGGTCATCAGCCGGTGCATGAGCGTGGTGCCGCTGCGAGCGTGCCCGATGATGAAGATGGGCGCGCGCGGCTCCACGCGTCGAAAGCCCGGGAACAGCACGCGATCGAGCAGCATGCACACGGCGTTGACGGTGGCGAACAGCGGGATGAGGAACAGCAGCGCTATCACCACGGTGCGCCGACGCGGCGACATCCGGTCGCGAAACGCGAGGCGGAACATCGTGAAGAACGTCTGGAAGTCGAACGGCACGGCGAGCCTAGCCTTGCCGGAGCGATGAGATCGCGACGACGCGCGGCGTGGGCACAGTCGTGGACCCGGCCAGCAGCCAGCGCATCGTCATCGTGCCCTCGCGGTGGCCCTCCGTGTCCAGCCACGTCACCTCGTCGAGGCCCGGATCGGTGGCGGCCACCACGATCTTCACCGAGCCGTCAGCGCGGTAGCGCGCTCGGTGCTTGTTCGTCCAGATCGGGCGGTAGCGATACTCGAGCGACTCGGTCCAGTAGTTGCACAGCAGGAAGCTCCAGTAGTGGCAGGCCGGCGGCGTGAACTCGATCACCAGCGCCTCGTCGTCGGCCAGCGTCCAGTAGCCGCCCATGTAGTACAGGTCGGGGTCGCCGAAGCTCTGCTCGGCCATCTTCGGGTCGGACGGATGCAGTACGTTCGGCGTCTTCGCCCAGCCGTCGGCGAGATCGCTGAACATCGTCAGCGAGCCCTGCACCTGCATGGCGGCGCGCGCCAGCCCCTTCACGAGGCGGGCCGGATCGAGCGGCGGCGGCGGACCGTCGGCATCGGTGCGCTGCAGCGTGAGTTCTGCGGGCACCTCGGTGTCGCGATCGTTCATGGTCTGTCTCACCAGCAGCGTGGTGGTATCCGGAGTCAGCTCGATCCAGTTGCCGGCTTGCTCGCGAGCCGAGAGCAGCAGCTCGATGCGCCCGTCGACGTCTGCCTCGAGCTCGTTGGCCCGCACGTGGGCTACGGTACGCCGCCCGCCGCGACCGGCCGAGCCGGCATAGACGCCGACACCGATGTAGCCGACGGTGCCGCGCGGGCCCGATAGGCGGTACTCGTAGCGCCCGCTGATCCGAGCCCACTGGTAGAGCTGGTCGGGGTTGTCCACGCCGAATTTCTGCGTGGGGTCCATGTACTGGATGAGCTCGGGCGCGGCCGGGTCGGCGTGCTCGATGCAGAACTTGAACGCCATGCGCATGAGGCGCGTGAGGTAGCGCAGGCCTTCGCTGCGGTCGAGGTCGGAGTCGGGCGAGCGTTCCAGCAGCAGCCTGCCCGACGCTTGCAGCGCATCGCAGAGCTCGTCCCATGCTCGGCCGCTGGTCAGAGCGTGGATGTCGTCGTCGGTCATTCGCTGCGGCCTTCGTTATCAGGTGAGCGGTGCGGTCGGGCTGCGCTACACGCGCTCACGCCGTGCCCATCACGTCGGCGGCGAATCGTTCCATCCAGGCACCGGCTGCCGCGAGGTCGGGCTGCGTGGCCGCCACGATCATGCGGTCGACGCCCAGTGCGCGTGCGTACTCGAGGCCTTTCTCGTCCGGCGCGGCGACGGTTGTGATCTCGATCGCAGAGGCATCGCGATCCGCGTCGTGCGCAGCGTCGTTCATGAAGCGGCGCAGCTCGTTCATCTTGTCGGGGGTGACGCCGAGCGGGAAGAACCCGTCGCCGAGGCGACCGGCGCGGCGCGCGGCGGCGCGGGTGTGCCCGCCGACGACGATCGGCACGCCGCCGTCTTGCGCGGGCCGGGGCTCGGAAACCACGTCGGCGAAGCGTACGAACTCGCCGTCGAATCGCGCGACCGGTTCGCGCCACAGTGTTCGCATCACGTCCACGTACTCGTCGGCGCGGCGGCCGCGGTTGTCGAAGTCGGTGCCGACGGCTTCGGCCTCCTCGCGCACCCAGCCCAGCCCGATGCCGAGCTCGACCCGTCCGCCCGAGAGCCGGTCGAGGCTGGCCAGCTCCTTGGCCAGTACCAGCGGGTTTCGCTGGGGCAGCACGAGCACGCCGGTGGCCAGGCGGATACGCTCGGTGGCCGCGGCCACGTGGCTCAGCCAGATGAGCGGGTCGGGCTGGACGGTCTGCGCGCTGAACGGTGTGCGGCCGCTCGGGTCGTACGGGTACACCGAGTCGTAGCTGACGGGCATGATCACGTGCTCCACCACCCACAGCGATTCGAAGCCGTGATGCTCGGCGAGGCGGGCGAACTCGATGGCGAACTCGCCCGACTCGAGCGGTGCGATGCCGTAGGGAGGAATCACGCCGAACTTCACCCGATGCTCCTTGCGTTCGCCGGTCGGGGCGGGAGTTGCCGTCGACCGAGCGCGCGAATTCTGCAGCACCGGCCGAGCGAATGCCACGGCCCTCCGGCTTGAGGCATGCCCGTCGGTCGAGTACTCAGTGTGCGGACGGGCCGACGCGGCCCGGCGGAGGAACACCATGTCCGAGCTCGAACGCAACAAGCAGATCGCGGCGAAGTTCTTCGAACACCTGAGCAGCGGCAACGTGGATGCGCTGATGGCGCTGTTCGACGATGCCTACACGTGCTGGACGGCCGGCTCCCTGCCATTCTCGGGAACGAACCCTCGCGCGGCGGTGCCGGCAATGGTGGAGGGGGTGACCGGCGTGTTCCCTGATGGCCTCGAGTTCACCGTGCACACGATGACGGCCGAGGACGACCGGGTGTCGGTGGAGGCCGGGTCGAGGGGCGAGCACGTCAGCGGCCAGACCTACAGCCAGCGGTACCACTACCTGTTCGTCATCCGTGACGGACGGATCGTGCAGGCGAAGGAGTACTTCGACACCATGCACGCCGCCGACGTCCTGTGCAGCGCGCCGGCGCCGGGGTTCAACGATTAGAAAAAGGGGACTGTCCCCTTTCTTCAGTCAGCCAGCTCGGGGGTGATCCAGCCGCGGCGGACGAAGCCCTGCTTGAGGATCTTCATGATCTCCTCGGCGGTACGCTTGGCGGCAGCGCGCATGCTCTCGGGGCCCAGCTCCTTGGCGACGGCGATGCCGCCGCTCACGGCGGCGCTGGTTGCCGCGCGTCCCGCGGCCGCGCCGACGCCCACAGGCACGAGCATGCCCGGCATCTTGCCGCCCTCGGTCTTCACCGATGCCTCGCCGAGCCGTACCGGGCCCTGCTCGGTCACGGTGTAGGCTTCCACGTGCGTCTTCAGCTCGGATGCGCCGGCACCGAAGCCGATGAGCATGCGCTTCATCTTGCTGCCCTCGTCGATCTCGACGAACTCGCCCTTGATCAGCAGATCTCCATTGCGTGGCACGAAGCCGCTGCCGGCCGCGCGCTGGGCGTTGAGGCCGACCGAGCGAATCTCGTCGACCAGCTGGGCGGCGACGTCGGCGCCCAGCTTGCGTCCGATCTCGATCTCCTCGGCCGTGAGCGGCTGCGAGCGGTACTCGTAGTGGCCGCCGATCGCCGCGTCCCCGCCCACGTCGTCGGGAGTGGCCGCGAAGTCGTGCACCAGCACGCGCTCGGGACGCGGGATCGCGCCGCGGTTGTCGCTGCGCAGGTTCGTCACCTTGCTCGACGCACAGCCGGCGACCACCAGCATCGCGAGCAGGCAGGCCATCCTGGCAGTCATGTTCACCGGCGTTCTCGTTACCATGAGGAGCTCCCCTGTCGTGTCACTGCCGGCGTGCGCGCCCCGAGGCGCTTGCATGACCGGTCGCCATCGCGGCGAAATGGCAGCTTGCCGCTCGCGGTGCCGGCTGTCAACGCGCCGGATTCGACTCGACCCGTCGCCCTCGTATGAAGACTCTCCGATTCTCGACGTCCGCCGTGCTCGCCTGCCTGCTCGCCGCGGCCGGCGCACACGCCGATGCGATCGTACGCACGCAGGCGATGTTCGCGACGACGATTGCCGAGTACTTCGTCGAGCCGGACGGGATTCGCGTCGAGCTCGAGATCGGCATGGCCGACATCGACGCGTTCGCGAATCTGCTGCCCGACGAGATATACGAGAAGCTGGGCCATGGCGCCGACCCCCTGGCGCAGCGCCTGCCACGGTTCTTCGCCGAGGATCTCGTCGTCACGGCGGACGACGGTGCTGCGCTGCCGGGCGCGATCGTGAAGATCGGTCCTCGCAAGCGCGTCCGGCGCGACGAGATCACGGGCGAGCCGCTCGTCGACGACGACGCTGCCGAGGAGATCGTCGTGTTCGCGACGCTTCGCTACGATCTGGCGGCCCGGCCGGAAACGCTCACCCTGGCGCGTCCGCGTCGCGGCAAGGCGGCGACCATCGGTTTCGTGATCTACCACCGCGGAGTGGCCGTCAACGACTTCCGCTATCTGGCGCCGGAGCAGACGCTCGATCTGGACTGGACCGACCCCTGGTACTCGAGCTTCCGCTCGCGCAGTCTGCGGCGCAGCTACTTCGCACCCATGAGCGGTTTCATCTACGTCGACCCGTACGAGGTTCGAAAGGAGATCGTCGCGCGCCCGCTCGATCTGCAGCGATGGGTCGACCTGGGCCTGGATGGCCGTGAGACGATCCCCGTGGAGATGCAGGACGAGATCAAGCGCAAGGTGGGCGAGTTCCTGCGCGATCGGCACGAGCTCAGGGTCGACGGCGAGGCCACGGCCCCCGATCTGGCGCGGATCGATTTCCTCGACCGGACGCTGACCACCAGCCGGGTGATCGACCCGCCGCGAGAGCTCGACATGTACTCGGCGATCCTCGGTGCGATCTTCGTGTACCCCACCGCAGGGCTGCCGCAGCGCGTGACCATGGACTGGGACCTGTGGGACGAACGCATCACTCAGGTGCCGGCGGCGTCGGTCGATCAGGCCGGCCCCTTGCCCGTCGTGCTCGAGCCCGATTTTCGTGTTCTCGAATGGCAGAACTTCCTGACCAACCCGGTGGTGCCTAGCCTGACCGTCATCGCCAGCCCGCCGGGTCTGACGGCGCGGGTGCTGCTCTACGCGCGCTGGGCGATGCTCGTCGCCGCGATCGCGGCGATCCTGGTCGCGGCGCGGTCGCTGCGAGCGGGTGCCGGAGGCCGATCGCGACCGGTTGCGGTAGCGCTGGTCGGTTCGATCGTAACGGCGGCGGCGTTCACGTTGAGCCTGGATGCGGCTCTCTCCGACGAACGCGCCGAGACGGTCGTCGTCGGGCTCCTCCATAACATCTACCGTGCCTTCGATTTTCGTGATGAGGAGCGCATCTACGACACCCTCGCCAGGAGCGTCGACGGCGACCTGCTCACCGAGGTCTATCTGGAGACCAGGCGCGGGCTCGAGCTGGCCAGCCAGGGGGGCGCGCGGGCGAGGGTGAACGAGGTGGAGCTGCTCACACTGGCGATGGAACGTTCCGGGAGCGGGGGGTTCGTCGCGACGGCCACGTGGAACGCGGCCGGCTCGGTGGGGCACTGGGGGCACGTCCACCGGCGCGCGAACCAGTACGAGGCGAAGCTCGACATCCGACCGGTCGATGGCGAGTGGAAGCTGACCGGCCTCGAGATCCTCGAGGAGCAGCGACTCTAGACCACGACGATTCGGCGACTGCACTGGCATCAGCTACTCCGTGCCGCTTAATGGGCGAGTGCTGAAGCGCTCGACGACATTCCTGCCAACCGATGGGCTACCCACCTGGGTCTGCGCGCTCGTGATCGCCGCGGTGGCTGTTTGCGGTGCCGTTCACCGTCCGACGCCGTGCATCGCGCAGGAGGCGGCGGCGCCTGCCGCGAAGGCTCCGGCCGCGGAAACCGCCGACCCAGCGCCCGTCGCCGTCTCGGTCGTCGACATCGCCGGCAAGGCCGCCGCGCTGGACGCTCGACTCGGGCAGCTCACCGAGAAGATCGCCGGGTCGGATCTGCTCGAGCGCTCGGTCGAATCGCTGGATGGTCTGCGCGACGAGCTCGAGAAGAACGTTGCCGAGCTCGCAGCGATTCAGCTCGAGATTCTCGAGACCTCCGGCCTCGACAACCTGCGAACCGACTGGTCCGCGCTCGACCGGGAGCTGGCCGACATCGACGACGAGCTCAAGGCGACCGCCAGCGAGCTCGGCGAGCAGCTCGATGAGCTGGCCAAGCTCGGCGACCAGTGGAAGCTGACATCGGAATCGGCTCGCAAGGAGTCGGCGCCGCAGACGGTCCTCGCGCAGGTCTCGAGCACGCTCCAGACGCTCAAGAAGGCCCGCGCGACGATCGAGAAGCACCGCAACGACCTTCTCGAGGTCCAGTCTCGCGTGCTCGGTGAGCGCGAGACCGTACGCACCAGCCTGCAGAAGATCCAGGAAGCGCGGCGCGCGGCGCTCGCCCGGCTCCTGGTGCGCAACGCCGATCCGCTGTGGCAGCTGCAGCCCGATCCGGAGACGCTCAAGCAGCGTGGCGAGGAGCTGGCCAGGCGCTACACGTCGGCGAGCGAGGCCAGGTCGCGCTACCTCAGCCGCAATCGCAATCGCGTCATCCTGCATGTTGCGTTCATCTTGCTGCTGTACTGGGCGATGCGACGAGGGCGCTGGGCGCTCGACGAGGCGCAGGAGAGCGGCCGTGCCGCGGCTGCCGGCAAGGAGCTCGGGGTAGCGCCGCGCGATGCGCTGCGCTACCCGCTCGCCGCCGCGGCGCTGCTGGGCTTGAGCCTCACGCCGTTCATTCACGGCGCCGCGCCGCCCGAGTTCAGACGTGTCGTCGGCTTTCTCATCCTGCCCGCATGGCTGCTCGTGGTCATGGGGGTGTCGCCGCGCGGTCTCAAGCGCTTCGTCTACCTGCTCGCCGTTCTCGCCTACGCCGACGTGCTGCGCGAGATGGCCACCCCGTTCGTTCTCCTGAGCAGGACCATGCTGATCGTCGAGGCCGTGTCGTTCGTGGTGATCTCGGTCTGGTTCCTGCGTACTGACCACGCGCGTGAGCTGGCCGCCTCGGTGATACGCGGTCGCGGCTACCAGGCCCTCATGCTGTGGGTGCGGTGCGCGCTCGTCATGGCCGTGGTGTCGCTGCTGGCAGCGATCCTCGGCTACATGAACCTCGCCGTGCTTCTCGGCGCCGCCGCCGCGCGCGGGTCATACTTCGCGCCGCTGCTGCTGGCGGCGGTGCGCGTGGGCGAGGCGCTGATGCAGGCGCTCATCGACTCGGGGGCGCTCGACGGCTCGCGCATGATCCGCCGCAACCGCCGAACCTGCATGGCGTTCTTCCAGCGCTTGCTACGCGCGGGCGGGGTCGCGACGTGGCTGTACCTCGTGCTGCGGCTGCTGTCGGCCTGGGAGCCTTTCGTCGCCGGCGTTGGCTCCGTGTTATCGGCCGAGCTGGGGTACGGTGCGATCAAGTTCTCTCTCGGCGCGGCCATCGCGTTCGGCGTTACCTTGTGGGCCACCTGGCTGCTCGCTCGCTTCTTGAGCTTCTGGCTCGAGGAGGAGGTCTTTCCGCGCGTCAGCCTTCCGCAGGGCATTCCTTTCGCGCTGTCGACTTTCACGCGCTACGTGATCCTGGTCACCGGCTTCCTCACGGCGATGGCGATGCTGGGCTTCAACATCGACCGCCTCGCCCTGGTGATCAGCGCGCTCGGTGTCGGTATCGGGTTCGGTCTGCAGAACGTCACGAACAACTTCATCTCGGGCGTCATCATGCTGTTCGAGCGGCCGGTGCGTGTCGGCGATTCGGTTCAGCTCGATACCTTGATGGGGCAGGTCAAGCGCATCGGCATTCGTGCGAGCGTGGTGCGCACGTGGGACGGCGCCGACGTGATCGTGCCGAACGGCGATTTCATATCGGCACGAGTGACGAACTGGACGTTCGCAGATCGCAAGCGGCGTATCATCCTCCCGGTCGGCGTGGCCTACGGTACCGATCCGCAGCGCGTGATCGACATGCTCGAGGAGATTGCCACGACGAACGAAGACGTGCTGTCCGACCCGGCTCCGCAGGCACTGTTCCGGGGCTTCGGCGACAGCTCGCTCGACTTCGAGCTGCGGGCATGGACCGACAGCGATCGCGGCTGGGTCGCGGTGAGCAGCGATCTCGCGATCGCGACGAACGCCGCCCTCGGCGAAGGCGACATCGAGATTCCCTTCCCGCAGCGAGACCTGCACGTTCGCAGCGTCGATGACGCGGTGGAGGACACCGTCAAGCGACCGTACGCGCCGCGCCGAAAAGGCGGGTCGAGCGCGGCCGACAGGCCCGACACGTCCGCCGACGGGAGTGCAGAGCGCAAGCCGGGCGCCGATGTCGGCACGGCGACGGGTGGGGGACGCGATCCGGAGCCGCCGGAACAGCGCGGATCGGGTGACGACGGTGATGACGACTAGATCGGGACTCCGGTCGAGGTCTGCGACGCTGCCATCGCCGGGCCGGCACCACGGTGCGCGATCTACGGTTGCTGCCCCACGGCATCGAGCAGCGCTCGCGCGTTGCGCTGCATCACCGTCATGAAGTCGCCGTGCGAGGGCCGGTTGCCGCACGGCTCGAACACTACTACCTGCACGCCGCGCGCCTCGAGCTGCTCGCGGGTGCTCACGAGCGGCTCGGCCTCCCACAGCATCCACTGCGCGTGATGGCCGGCGAGCAGCTCGTCGAGATCCTTCCACATCTGCTCGCTCGGCTCCTCGTCTGGCTCCCAGTGGAGCGACTCCCCGCGCAGCTCGTAGCGCGCCACCAGATACTGGTAGACGGGGTGTGAGAACAGCAGCGCTCGGTCGCCGATCCGTTTCGCGATCGAGGTGAGGCGGCGGTCGAGCTCGTGCAGATCGGCTGCGAGCGCGTTCAACCGCGTGTCGATCTCGCCTCGGTATGCCGGTAGCCGCGAGGCCAGCGCATCGGCGACGGCGGTGGCCTGCGCCAGTGCCAGGGTGGGATCGAGCCACACCGTGAACGCTTCGCCCGCGTGGGCATGCTCCCCGCCGGGCCCGTGGATGTGCGCCACGGCGTCGTCGACCGTGATGATGCGGTCCTGGAATGCTGTCGACGTGTCGACGACGCTGCGTCGCGGAAGCGAGGCGTGCGCGATCCAGCCCGCATAGCCCGCACCGCTGAGCAGGATGAGGTCGGCGCTCTGATACCCGGCGACGATCTCGGGGGCGGGCCGCCAGTATGCCGGGTCCTCGCCCTCGCGGGCAGGGAAGCTCACGTTCACGCGGTCTCCTCCGATTCGCTCGGCGAAGTACTGCAGCGGATAGCTCACGACGTAGACCGACAGCCGATCGTGCGATCCGGCCGGGTCCGAGGGGGCGGTGACCTCGCCGCCGGTGCACGCGGCCAGCATGGCTGCCGCCGGTGCGACGTATCGAAGCACGTGCATGAAGGCGAGCGAGACGGTGCTCGACCTGTTCAGCGTCGCGGTTCTCACGAGGCTATCATGGTGCGAATCATCGCCGAGCCGAAGCGCCCCGTGATCGCGGTGAGGCCGCCGGCCACGGCGACGCTGACGACGATCACGAACACCATCTCGGCCACGAGCAGGGTGCCCACGGCTGCGCGCGAGCCGCCGATCTTCACCAGCGTCTGCAGCTCTCGCCTGCGCAGACGGTACGAGAGCAGGAACACCAGCGCGGCGGTCGCCAGGGTTGCCGCGGCGACCATGGCCACGGCGGCGAGCACGAAGCTCTGCACGGTGAAGACCGTCGCGAGCAGCCGGTCGATCACGGCAGCGGGTTTCACGATCTGGCTGCGCAGATCGTCCCCCTCGTACCGCCCCATGAGGATGGTGCCCGACTTCGAATCCAGGGGCATCACCACGATCGCGGTCACCGGATAGCCGGACGGGTCGCCGTGAAAATGAAACGACTCGACGTTCTCGGCCGTGATCTCGTTGTACTGCCGTACCGACCCCTTGGCCGTAACCACCGTGTCGGTGCGTGCCATGACGTCGGCCGCTGCGTCGGCCCGCGTGAGGTCCTGGTGGCCGTGGCCCAGCCCTTCGACGATCCACGTGGTCTTCACGTCGACGAAGACGGCCTGGTCGTCGGCGGTGAAGGATCGCTCCAGTACCCCGACCACGTTCATCTTCAGCGGATACACGCCGCCCAGGTCGAACACGCTGCCGGGCGACGAGACCAGCGACGAGCCGGGCGCGAGCCCGAGACGCTCGGCGACAGCGGCTCCGATGACGCACTCGCCGATCATGGCGAACCTGCGGCCCTCGGCGACTCGCAGTCCGCGAGCGTCGAAGTACTCGAGCACGGTCCCCACGATCGGATGACCGCGTGCGCTGAATCGCACGTGCAGCGGTAGGGGGTCGGCCAGCCCCGAAGCAGCGATCCGGTCGACCTCATCGTAGCCGATCGCGGGGGGAGGGGCCGATTCGAAATACAGCGAGCTCAGAACCAGCTCGAGCGCGCTGCCGCTTGCGCCCACGAGCAGCGGCGTATTCTCGGCGCGAGCGGTCATCTCGGCCGCACTCTGACTCACGAGCACGTTGAGACCGACCGGCAAGAACACGATCAGCGCGATCGCCGTCACCAGGATGGCGGTCTTGATCCGGTGGTACGCGATGTAGCGCCACGCGAGGTACAGCACGTCTCTCATCGATCGGGCGCGCCGGGTTCGTGGAAATCGGCGAAGTCGACGGTGCGCTCGAAGCGCGGCAGGATGTCGTGGTCGTGGGTGACGACCACCAGGGTGGTGCCGCGTCGTCCGGTCTGGTCAAGGAGTAGCTCGAGCACCCGTTCCTTGTTCGCCGGGTCGAGGTTGCCGGTCGGCTCGTCGGCGAGCAGCACCGCCGGCGCCGGCAGCAGGGCCCGGCACACGGCCACGCGCTGACGCTCGCCCTGCGAGAGATGATCGGGGTGACGGTCGAGCTTGTCGCCGATGCCCAGCTCGCAGGCCAGTGCGCGCGCGGATTGTCGGACCGGCGCTGTCAGCGACATCGATGGGTCGATGCGGTAGGGGAGAAGGATGTTGTCGAGCACCGTCAGGTACTCGACGAGCTCGAACTCCTGGAACACCAGGCCGACGTTCCGGATCCGGAACGCCCGGCGGCCGGCGTCGTCGAGCGATCCGAGGTCGACGTCGTTGGTGGTCACGCGCCCCCGGAACGGCACGCGGATCCCCGCCATCAGATGCAGCAGCGTGGTCTTGCCGGTGCCGCTGGCGCCCACGAACGCGATCCGCTGGCCGGCGCCGATTGCCAGCCGGTCGATGCGAAGACGAAACCCGTCGTCCGGGTAGCGAAATTCGAGCTGGTCGAGCTCGATCATGGCCGGCAAGATAGACAGGCGCGCGAGACGCCGCTAGCCGGCTCGCCGACGCCGATCGGGGGGGCGACACGGATTGCTCCACTTAGCGGCGTCCAGCGTGCTATTTTCGTCGCGGCCACCACGCGTACCAGCAGGCTCCATCATGATTTCGGCCCTCCTGTCCTCGATCCGAAAACCAGCGGTATTCCTGCTCGTCGCCTGCCTGACCGCGCCGGGCTGCGGTGGCGACCAGGCTGCGGCGCCGCCGCCACCCCCATCGGTGGCGGTAGCCACGCCCGTTCAGGAGCAGATCGAGAGCTACTCGCTGACCACGGGCGTGCTCGAGGCGATCGAGTCGGTGGACATCCGTGCGCGCGTGCCAGGCTTCCTCGAACGCATCGAGTTCGAGGACAGTGCCGACGTCGAAGTCGGGCAGCTCATGTTCGTCATCGAGCGCGACTCCTACCAGGCCGACCGCGATGCGGCGTTCGCCGAGGTGAAGGCCGCCGAGGTCGAGCTCGAACGCGCCGAGCTCGATCTGGTACGGGTGGAGAAGGCGGCCAGGACCGATGCTGTGAGCGCGCAGGAGGTGAGCACCCGGCGCGCCGAGCGTGACAAGGCGAAGGCGTCGCTGCTGCGAGCCGAGGCCAGGCTGGCCGATGCCGAGGTGAAGCTCGACTACACACAGGTCCGATCGCCCATCGCTGGCCGTTCGGGACGCCATCTGGTCACGGTCGGTAACCTCGTGGGCTCGGGAGACAACACCCTGCTGACGACGGTGGTGAAGATGGACCCGATCTACGTCTACTTCGATATCGCCGAGCGGGCCGTGGTGCGCCATCTTCGCCAGAGCGCCGGCATGGACAGGGACGAGGCGCTCGAGCGGGCGAAGGTCCTGATCTCCGTCGGCGACGAGACCGACTACGGCCACGAAGGACACTTCGACTTCATCGACAACGTCGTCGACAGCGCGACCGGAACCGTCCGGGTGCGCGCGATCCTCCCCAACGAGGACTATCTGCTCTACCCGGGCCTGTTCGCGCGCGTACGGGTCGTGGCGCCCGAGCGAGAAGACGCCGTGCTCGTGCACGAGAAAGCCATGGGAGCCGATCTCGGCGGCAAGTACCTCCTGATAGTAGGAGAAGAGAACGTGGTGAGTCGTAGCTACGTCACGATCGGCGCGCTCGACGGCGACATGCGAGCGATCACCGACGGTATCGAGCCGGGCGACACCTACATCGTGGAGGGTCTGCTGCGAGCCCGCCCGGGGATGCCCGTCACACCTCATCCCTACACGCCCGAACCGGCGCAGGGCGCATCCGCGCGCTAGGCAGCCGCCGCGATGTTCAGTCGCTTCTTCATCTACCGGCCGATCTTCGCCGCCGTCGTCTCGATCGTCATCGTCATCATCGGGCTGATCACGATCCCGCTGCTGCCGATCGAGCAGACCCCCGACATCACGCCACCCACGGTGACGGTGGGGACGAGCTATCCGGGCGCCAGTGCCGAGGTCATCGCCGAGACCGTCGCGTTGCCGATCGAGCAAGAAGTGAACGGTGTCGAGGACATGATCTACATGACCTCGAAGAGCGCTGACGACGGCACGATGGACCTCACGGTGACGTTCGAGGTCGGCACCGACATCGACATGGCCACCGTGCTGGTGCAGAACCGCGTCGCGATTGCCGAGCCCCTGCTGCCCGAGGACGTCAAACGTCAGGGCATCACCACGGAGAAGAAGTCGACGAACATCGTGCTGATGGTGAATCTGCTCTCGCCCGACGGCCGCTACGACGAGATCTTCATCAGCAACTACATCAACATCAACATCAAGGATGTCCTGGGGCGTATTCCGGGCGTGGGCAGCGTGGACGTGATGGGGGCCAAGGACTTCGGGATGCGCATCTGGCTCGACCCGAACCTGCTCAAGGCTCGCGAACTGACCACGAACGACGTGATGGCGGCCATCCGCGAGCAGAACGTCCAGGTCGCGGCCGGGCAGATCGGCGCCCCGCCGAGCCCGTCGGGGCAGGTGTTCCAGTATACGATCAACACGCTCGGCCGGCTGTCCGACCTCGAGCAGTTCGAGCAGATGATCGTGAAGGTCGGTGACGACGGTCGACTGGTTCGCGTGGCCGATGTCGCGCGCGTCGAGCTCGGCGCGCAGGCCTACAACTGGACGGTTGATCTCAACGGCTCGCCATCGATCGCGGTCGCGATCTATCAGCTGCCCGGCGCCAACGCGCTCGACGTGGCCGCCGGCGTGCGGGCGATGATGACGACGCTCTCGGCGCGCTTCCCCGAGGGGCTCGAGCATACGATCGCATACGATTCGACGATGTTCATCGAGGCGTCGATCGCCGAGGTGACCACGACCTTGTTCATCGCGGTGCTCCTCGTGGTGCTCACGGTCTACATCTTCCTGCAGGACTTCCGCACGACGATCATCCCGTCGGCGACCATTCCCGTGTCGCTCATCGGCACGTTCGCCGTGATGATGGCGTTCGGCCTGACGCTCAACACGCTCACCTTGTTCGGGCTGGTCCTCGCCATCGGCATCGTCGTGGACGATGCGATCGTGGTGGTCGAGAACACCATGCGCATCATCGACGAGGAGGGGCTGGGCTCCAAGGAGGCGACCGCCAAGGCGATGGAGCAGGTGTCCGGCCCCGTCGTGGCCACCACCTTGGTGCTGCTGGCCGTGTTCGTGCCGACGGCGATGATCGGCGGCATCACCGGACGGCTCTACCAGCAGTTCGCGATCACGATCTCGGTTGCGACCGTGTTTTCGTCGATCAACGCGCTCACCTTGAGCCCTGCTCTGTGCGGCGCACTGCTGCGACCCACGCGCGAGCAGCACGGCTGGTTCTTCACCGGCTTCAACCGGCTCCTCGACAGCACGACGACGGGCTACATGAGGGTCGTGAACGTCGCCGTGCGTCGTACGTTCATCGTGATGGTCATGTTCGCGGGGCTGCTGGTGATGACGGTGCTCGGCATGGTGCGTCTACCGAGCGGGTTCATCCCCGACGAGGATCAGGGCTACTTCTTCGTCCAGGCCCAGCTGCCCGACGGTGCCACTCTGGAGCGCACCGAGCGCGTGATGGCCGAGGTGGAGGAGTTCATCGAGCAGACGCCGTCGGTGGCCGACGTCATCACGATCAACGGGTACTCGTTCCTCGACGGTATCGTGACCTCGAACTCGGGTGCGGCCATCGTCGTCATGGAGCCGTGGGGCGACCGGCCGGGAGCGGAGCTCGAGACCGGTGCGATCTCGCAGGCGCTCACCGCGCGCCTCTCGGCGATCGAGGAAGGGGTGGCGTTCGCGTTCATCCCGCCGCCCATCATGGGGCTCGGCAACGCCGGTGGGTTCGAGTTCCAGCTCCAGGACCGGGGCGGCGCGGGTCTCACCATGCTCGAGACGGTCGCAGGGGATCTGATCCAGGGGATGCACGCCGACCCGTCACTCGACCGGCCGAGCAGCAGCTTCCGGTCGAACGTGCCGCAGCTCTACCTGGAGCTCGACCGCACCAAGGCGCAGAAGCTGGGCATTCCGCTGAGCGAGATATTCAGCACGTTGCAGGCGTTCCTGGGCTCATCGTACGTGAACGACTTCAACATCTTCGGTCGTACGTACCGGGTGATGATCCAGGCCGACCACCAGTTTCGCAACAAGGTGGAGGACATCAACCGCCTGGAGGTGCGAGACCGCGACGGCAACATGATCCCGTTGAGCACCTTGACGACGGTTCATGACACGGTAGGGCCGCAGGCCGTGTTCCACTACAACCTGTACAACTCGTCCACGATTACCGGCCAGGCAGCGCCAGGCTACAGCTCGGGGCAGGCGATCGCGGCGATGGAGCGGCTGGCTGCGAACACGCTTCCGCCGTCGATGGGGTTCGAATGGTCCGGCGTCACGTTCCAGCAGCTTGCTACCGGCAATCAGGCTCCGTTCATCTTCGGGCTGGCCATCGTCTTCGTGTTCCTGTTCCTGGCGGCACAGTACGAGAGCTGGGGAATCCCGTTCGCCGTGATCCTCTCGGTTCCGCTTGCCGTGCTCGGCGCGGTGGCGGCCACCGCAATGCGAGCTTACGACAACAACGTGTACACGCAGATCGGGCTGGTCCTGCTCATCGGCCTGTCGGCCAAGAGCGCCATTCTGATCGTCGAATTCGCCAAGCAGCTCCACGACGAAGGCAAGGGCATCATCGATGCTGCCGTCGAGGCCGCGCGGCTTCGATTCCGTCCGATTCTCATGACGGCGTTCTCGTTCATCCTGGGCGTGTTTCCGCTGGTCATCGCGACCGGCGCCGGTGCGAACAGTCGCCGGTCACTCGGAACTGCGGTGTTCGGCGGGATGCTCGTCGCGACCGTGCTCGGCGTGATCCTGATTCCGGTTCTGTACGTCGTCGCGCAGACCGTCAGCGAGCGCGTCGGCGGCGCTTCGAAGGCCGCGCCCGCCGACGCAGACGCCACAGCCGCGCGAGAGCCTCTCTAGCCCCAGCCGGCGTTCGCCGAAAAGGGCGGTCCGAGAAAAGGGGACAGTCCACTTTTTCGGGCGCGGTGCGGTTAGAAGGAGAGTCGCAGGGCGGCGCCCTGGCCCATCGGGATGACGCTGAGGGCCAGGCCCGGCGACGATACCGAGGCGGCGGTGCCGGAGAAGTGTTGCTCGTACTCGGCGAGGTCGGTTACCGGCTGGCGCGGCTGCGTCCAGATCTGCAGCTCACCGACGACCACGCCGATGCCTGCCGAGGTCCACGCCTCTCCGCGCGATCCCCAGCCCTCACCGGCAACCACCGCGCCAAGCGAGTTGAGCGCGACGTTGAAGATGTGGCTCTTCCAGCGAAACGCGCGGCCGGTTTCGTGCGCGCTGTCGTGCAGTCGTTGCTCCGCGAGGTCGAGTCGGCGCTGGCAGGCAGCGGCGTCCCCGGGCGGCGCCGCGCCGAGAGGATCGGCACCACGTCGTGCCGTCGGCTGGTATATGTACAGGCGCGTGGTTCCGAACGCCGCCTTGACCGCACTGACGACGCTCACCGCGCGGTCACCGGTGTCGCCCTCGGTAGCGGCCTGAGCGCTCGTCAGAAGGGTTCCGAACGCGTAGCCGCCGGTCCAGCCCTTCCACCACCAGTTCGACCAGCGCCGCGCACCTTCGAGGCGCTCCTCGATGAACGCGATTCGCTCGCCGACCTCACCCGTGCAGTGGTCGGGCACGATCGGAACGACAATCGGATCGGCGGCCCCGGTGCCGGGTTCGTCGGCCCGTACCGGTGTGAAGGCCAGCAGGACGATGGCCACGGCGCACGCGAGCGCGGTGCCCACGAGATGAGGTGTCTCGATGTTTCTCATGGGTACCGCGCGCGCATCACATGGTTCGGACCTGACAAAACCGGAAGATCGCACGTTCGCCTAGTCGCCGTAGGCCTGAGTGGTGTAGCGACGGTAGAAGCCCAGGTACATCTTGAACTTGTAGTCCGAGTGCTTCACCTGGCTGATGCCACCGTTCCTGGCCGCCGTCTCCTTGGACGCGTCACCCCACGCGATCAGATCGACCCCCTGCCACAGGCCGGGGAACGGCAGCGGCGGCAGGCCGATTTGATGCGAGGTAGCCCTGCCGGTCTTGCTCCCGAACCCGTCCGCGGGAGGACGCACGCTCTGTGGCGCCTTGAGGTTCGTGTACAGGAAGCCCGCAGGCGGCTTGACGGCAGTCTTGTATGACGCGACATCGGGTACCACGCCGCGCAAGACCGTACAGCCGCTCATGAGCAGCCCCACGAGCGCCACGGCCAGGAATGCCGTGATGTTGCTAGCGCGCATCACGACTACTCTCCGTAGACGATCGTCGTGTAGCGCTGATAGATGCCGAGCACGTTCTTGTACTCGTAGTCGATGTGTTCGACGTTGCTGATCTGGCCGGCGTCGGCGGCCGCGCGGACGCTGCCGTCGCCCGTCGAGAACAGGCCGAGGATGGCCACGACGCTCGACTCGCCCCGCTTGCTGGGCTGCTCGCTCGGCCCGATGTTGATGGGAGCTTTCATGTCGGTGTAGAGCAGGCCGGTCGGCGGCACCACGGGCGCCATGACACACCCGCCGACCGATACCATCAGGACCACGCCGGCCACGCATGCAATCGATTTGTTCAGGCTCATTTCGTTCCACTTCTCCTTAGATTCTTCGCAGTGCGGATGAAGATCCGCGTACGCGCGGGAACTGCGCGAGTACATGACCCCCCCGCGCGAGTCAACAAGGGTGGGGCCGCCGACCGCTGTACCTGCCCCCTCGGTCGGGTTCGGTTGGTAGCGGCGATCGTGCGCGCGCCGGAAACAACGGTGGGGTGGTGGCAAATCGGCCGCATGCCCGGCAGATTCGAAGAGGGACCCGGTCGTGAGCACGGAGCTGATCGCATGTCACGAATGTGACCTACTACACGGCACGGTCGAGCTGCCGCCCGGCGGTGTCGCCCGCTGCTCGCGCTGCGGTGGCGTGCTGTACAGCGAGAAGCGAAACAGCCTCGACCGTACCCTCGCGCTGACCCTGGCCGGTCTGGTTCTCTACGTCGTCGCCAACGTCTTCCCGTTCCTCAGCTTTGCGATGCAGGGCAACGTGACCGTCACCACCCTGGCGACGGGTGTCGAGCAGCTCTACGACCAGGAGTCGTTCGGCGTTGCCGCGCTGGTCTTGTTCACGGCGATCCTCGCGCCGGCGATCCAGCTCATCCTGATGCTGTACGTGCTGGTGCCGATTCGTCTGGGGCGCCGGCCGCCCCGGCTCGCGCAGGCGTTTCGCCTGCTCCGTCGCGTCCAGCCGTGGAGCATGATGGAGATATTCATGCTCGGGATTCTCGTATCGCTGGTCAAGCTGGCCGCGATGGCGGAGGTCGTACCGGGGCTGGCGCTTTACTCGTTTGCGATGCTGATCGTGGTGCTGGCCGGTGCGGTGGCATCGCTGGATCCGCGGATCGTGTGGCGCCGGGTGGAGATCGCGAGATGAGCGCAGCAGTTACAGGCATGTCGCGTGCGCTCGTGAGCTGCCACGACTGCTCGCTGCTCGTGAAGGCGCCGCCGCACGGCGAGCATACGAAAGCACTCTGCCCACGCTGCGGTGCCGGGCTCCACGCGCGCAAGAACGACAGCATCCGTCGCACGTGGGCGCTGATGCTCGCGGCCGTGGTCATGTACGTGCCCGCGAACCTGTTTCCCGTGATGAAGGTGACGAGCGTGGGGAAGGCGCAGGCGGACACGATTCTCAGCGGCGTGATGTACTTGCTGCACCACGGGCAGTGGCCGCTGGCACTCATCGTCTTTGTCGCCAGCGTCCTCGTTCCCATGCTCAAGATGGTCGCGCTGATTTACCTCCTCGTCTCCGTTCAGCGCGGCTCGACGAGCCGGCTCGTCGACCGCACGCGAATCTACCGCCTCACCGAGGCGGTGGGGCGCTGGTCCATGGTCGACATCTTCGTCGTCACGGTCATGGTCGCGCTGGTACAGCTCGGCGCGCTGGCGACGATCGAGGCGCAACCCGGTGCGCTCTACTTCGGCGCGGTCGTCGTGCTGACGATGCTTGCCGCCGAATCATTCGATCCCCGACTGATCTGGGACTCACTCGAGAACTCCAATGGCTGACGATACCGACAACAAACAAGAAACGCCCGTACATCCTCCTGCCGCAGTCGTGGAAACACGAGGCGGCTTTTCGTTCATCTGGCTCGTTCCCATCGTCGCCGTCGTGGTCGGATCGTGGCTCGGCTACCGAACGCTGTCCGAGCGTGGCCCGACCGTGACCATCTCGTTCGAGACCGGCGACGGTCTGGAAGCCGGCAAGACGAAGATCAAGTACCGCGACATCGAAGTCGGCAAGGTGTCCTCGGTGACCCTTGCCGATGATCTGTCGCACGTCATCGTCACCGCCGAGCTGCACAAGGGAGGATCGCACTACCTCACCGACAATAGTCGATTCTGGGTGACACGTGCCCGTGTGAGCGGCGGGCAGGTGACCGGCATCGGCACGATCTTCGGGGGCGCGTACATAGGCTTCGAACCGTCCACCGAGGGCGAGCGACGGCGCGACTTCGTCGGCCTCGAGGCCGCGCCGGTGCTGACGATCGAGAAGCCCGGGCGACGATTCACGCTGCGCTCGAGAGGTCTCGGGTCGATAGATGCCGGTGCGCCGGTCACCTACCGATCGATCACGGTGGGGCAGGTCCTCAGCCACGAGCTCGATCCGAGCGGGGAGTTCGTGACCGTGAGCGTGTTCGTCGACGCTCCTCACGACGATCGCGTGCGCGAGAACACGCGGTTCTGGAATGCCAGCGGGCTCGATGTGACGATGGATGCGACCGGAGTTCGCGTCGACACACCGTCGCTCGTGTCGATGCTCATCGGCGGAGTCGCGTTCGATGCACCCGAGACGTCCGAGCCCGTGCCTGCAGCGAAGCAGGGCAGCGTATTCGAGCTGTTCCGCAACAAGCGGGACAGCGTCGAGCAATCCTATAGCGAGACGTCGCAATTCCTGATGTACTTCAGTGGCTCCGTACAGGGGCTGGTGCCGGGATCGCCGGTGGTGTTTCGCGGGATAAAAATCGGCGAGGTCGTCGACGTCAAGCTGCGATTCGATCAGGAAACGGTCGAGTTCCGTATCCCGGTACTGGTCGAGCTCGAGCTCGACCGTTTCGAGCAGGTCGGCGACCAGGGAGCCGACGATGAAAAGAGCATCGATCAGCAGCTGATCGAACGCGGTCTGCGCGCGCAGCTGGGGCGCGGGAATCTCCTCACAGGTCAGCTGCAGGTGGAGTTCGACATCCATCCCGACGCGCCGCCGGCCGAGATCCGTCACGAGGACGGTTACCGCGTGTTCCCCACGATCCCCGCGCCGCTCAGCACGATCACCGCGAGCCTGACGCGAATCGTCGATCGCGTGGACAGCATCCCGCTCGACGAGATCGGTGCCGACATGCAAGCATCGATCAAGTCGCTGCGCACTACCCTGGCCGAGGCCGAGGGCGTCACGAAGCAGCTCAACGCAGAGGTGCTGGTGGAGCTGCAGCAGACGCTCGCGTCGGTGAACGCCATGCTCGCCGCCGACTCGCCGACCAGGCGGGAGCTGCAGCGGGTACTCACCGAGATGGTGGGCGCCGCGCGGTCGGTACGGCTGCTGGCCGATCAGCTCGAGCAGAGCCCGGAATCGCTGCTGCGCGGCAAGAAGGGGGAGTGATGAACGTCACGAAGTTCAGGATCGCGATCGTCTGCGTGCTGATCTCGACGAGCGGTTGCCTCGGGCGCAGCCTCACGCCGACGTACTACACGATGAGCTCGCTCGCGCCGGTCACGGCGCCGCCGCAGGGCACGGGCCCCGCCATCGGCGTGGGACCTGCGGAGCTGCCGGCCTACCTCGACCGTCCGCACATCGCCACGCGCCGCGGTAGTGAGCTCGGCTACGACGAGTACCGCCGCTGGGGTGGCGGTCTCGAGGCAGAGCTCCTGCGAGTGCTCGGCGCGAACCTCGCCCGCGAGCTGAACACCGACCGGGTGGCCGTGTACCCCGTGGAGCCGGCCTATCCGCTCGATGTTCGAGTGGTGCTCGACGTGGAACGATTCGAGGGCTCGCTCGGCGGCGCCGTGGCGCTCGACGTGCGCTGGGTTCTCACTTCGGGTCGTGGAGGCGAGGCCCTGGGCGAGGGCCACACGAGCATCCGTCAGCCGGTCGGCTCCGATCAGTACGGCAGCCTCATCGAGGCTCACAGCATCGCCGTCGGCACGCTCGGCGCGAAGATCGCCACCCAGATTCGTGGTCTCGACGACTGAGGCGACGGCCCGACGTCGGGCGAATTCCTAGCCTCCGATCTCGTCGAGCGCGGATAGCGTGTCGAGCTCTAGCAGCGCGCGACACGTCCGTGCCACGCCTGCGCGTGCGATCGCGTCGCTCTGCAAGGTTGCGGCCGCTGCCGTGACGATGCTCGCGATCCACGGGTGGACGGCGAACAGCCTGTACTGAAGCCATGCGTCCTCGAATGCGGGCGCCTCGATGCCCTCGGCGCCGAGCGTGTCGAGGTAGTGGTGGAGCAGGTCACTCTCGTTGTCGCGCCGGACCTCGGTGGGCGTGGAATTGATGAGGAAGTACGTCACGTCCCGCATGCCGGGCCCGCACTGCACGACCTGCCAGTCGAGAAAGCCCACCGTGTCGCCGTCGAAGAAGAGGTTGCCGAGGTGGCAGTCGCCGTGCAGCAAGGTGGGCGCGAGGCCTGCCGAGTACAGGTCGAGCGCGTCGCGGGCTGCGACGAGCCGGCGAGACGACGCGCGAACCTCGGCCGGCACCGCATCGGCGAACCGCTCGAGGCCGGGCGCGATCGCCGCCGCACAAAGGAATCGTTCCTGCCGCAGCCGCGGACAGTGGGTCGGCGACCGGAGCCACGAAAGGCGGTCGGCAAGGGCCACTGACCTCCAGAACTTCGCGTGTAATCGGGCGAGCTCGCCGACGACCCTGCGTGCGACATCCGCGGTGATCTTCGTCGAGACGTCGCTGAAGCGCGCGCCGCGCGCAGCGAGATCCTCGAGCACGAGCACGTAACGGTCGGCGACCCGGCCGATGTCGGCGTGGTAGACGTCCGGTACCGCGATCGGCACGTCGGCGGCGATCTCGCGGTAGAAGCGGACCTCGTTGACGCCGAGCTGCATGAGGTTGGAGAACAGGCGCGTGCGCACGCTCGCCGGCGCGAGCTTCACGAAGACCGTTTCCGGCGGCGCCGGCGTGGCGGACTCGGCATCCTCGCCATAGGTGAGGCGCAGGCGCGCGCGGTCGCTGGTGCCGGCGGTCTCGTCGAGCCGGGTCATGCTCTCGACGCGTGCGTCGGGAAAGCGGTCGCGGAGCACGCGGTCGAGCCACGCCACCGAGATGTCGGCCGATGTTGCAGGGAAATCGTTCGCCGCCGTCGCGCCGTCCAGAAGACTCTCGACGCCGAGCAGCAGGCGCTCTCGCGCCACCGCGCCGCCGGTGGCCAGCGCATCGATGCTGTCACGCCACGAGGGCATCCGTCAGCGTGCCACGGCACGGCCGACGATCCGAATCGTCGAGCCGTGATCGGTCGTGCTCACGGCGCTGCGAGTCTGTCGCTCAGCGAGGCTCGAGCTCGCTGAGCTTCACGACCCGACACCGCGGCTGCGGATGGCAGTCGGCCTTCACCCAGCGCAGCGCCATGGTTCCACGACAGTGGCCGGCGGTGTCCACCCAGTTACCCGTACCCGGATCGCGGCCGGCGACGACGAGCCGGATCGATCCGTCGTCTTCACGACGCGCCGTGTGCTTGTTGTGGTGGATGGTGTGATAGCGGTAGTCGAGCGATTCCATCCAGTGGTTGTTGAGCTGGAAGTTCCAGTACTCGCAGGCCGGGGGCGTGGTCTCGATCACCAGCGCTTCATCGTCGGCGAGCCGCCAGTAGCCCATGTAGAAGAAGATGTTCGGATCGCCGTGCGCGCCGCCGGTGATCGCCGGGTCCATCGGCCGCAGCTCATTCGGATGCTCCATGAAGCCTTCGGCCCAGCCGGCGAACAGGCTCGCCGTTCCCAGCACGAACTTGCCCGCGCCGTCGAGCCCGTCGGCGAGGCGCGAGGCGGCCAGCGGCGGTGGCGGGCCGTCGGCGCCCACGCGCTCGATCGAGATCTCGGCTGCCGTCTCGCGTTCACGGTCGAGGAAGTTCTGGCGGACGATGAGCATCGCGGTGTCGGGCTCCATCGGCAGCCAGTTGCCGGGGCGCTCCTGGCCGCTGAGCATGATCTCGAACGTGCCGTCCGGTGCGATGTCGAGGTCGCCGGCCTCCAGGTACCCGCTGCAGCCCGAGCGGGCCGTCGATCCGTAGTTGCCGTAGTAGGTACCGAAGCCCAGGTACGACACCGTGCCCCGCTTGCCGCGCAGCAGGTACTCGTGGGCGCCGCTGATCGCCGCGTTCTGGTAGAAGCTGTCCGGGTTGTCGGCGCCGATCTTGGCCGTCTCGTGGCTGAGCCGGTACAGGCGCGGCGTGTCGGGGTCGTCGTGCTCGACGAACTTCGCGAGCGCCAGGCGCACCAGGCGTGTGAGGTAGCGGTAGCCCTCGGCTTGATCGAACGGCTCGTCGGGCGACAGCTCGCGACGCATCACGTGACCGGCGCGCCGCAAGGTCTCGCAGAACTCGTCCCAGGCCGCGCCGCTCGCGACACGCTTGCCGGCATCGGAGGCCACGGTGGTCGTGCTACTCGCCGCGACCGCCGGGCACCTCGACGGTGTCGGTGTCGCGTCCCGAACGCAGGATGGTGCCGGGCAGCTTGCCGGTGGCCTCCTTGCCGCGCACGATCTCCACGCCGTTGACGAACACGTGCTCGATGCCCTCGGCGTCGGCGTACAGCCGCGGAGCATCGGCCGGCAGGTCGAACCGGTTGTAGGTGGGCCCGGTGTCCACGGTGTCGGGATCGAACACGACGACGTCGGCAAACCAGCCCTCGGCCAGGCGCCCGCGGTCGCGCACGCCGTACAGGCGGGCGGGGACGTCGGTGAGCTGCTGGATGCCTTCCTCGAAGCTCACGATGCCGCGCTTGCGCACGCCGTTGCCCAGCACCTGCGTGGAGAACGCGAACGTGTCGATCATGTCGAGATGGGCACCCGCGTCGGATGCGCCGATCACGGTGCGTTCGTCGCGCCAGGCGTCACCACGCAGCCGCCAGCTCTCCTCGTCCTCGCCGAACGAAGGCGGCATGAACGAGGTGTGAAGGTCGTCCTCGAGCGCGATGTCGAGCATCGTGTCGAACGGCGTCTTGCCGAGCTCTTCGGCGATCTCGCCGATCGTTCGTCCCCTGTATTGCTCGTTGGCCGCGCTCTTCGTCTGGTCGACGGTCATGATCTGCCACTGCGCGAGGCCACGCAGCAGCCCCGACTTCTCGGAGTTCGCATCCTCGTCGAGGCGCGCCCGGTAGTCGGGGTCGCGCAGCTTCTGCATGCGCTCCTCGACCGGCAGCTTGAACAGCTCGGCCCAGCCGTGCAGGGCGTCGAACACGAAGCCCGCGTGGAGGTTGATGCGGACGGTCATCGCCTGGGGCACCGTGAGCGCGACCACCCGGGCTCCGGCGGCGCGTGCGTGGTCGCTGGCCGCGAGCTGTGCGGCGGTGTTCTCGGCGCCGAGGGAGGTGACGATGAGCACGTTCCAGTTCACCGGCCGGTTCGCGGCCAGCGACAGGTCGGTCATGAGCTGCTTCTGCTCGTCGGTGAACACGCCGGTGCCGGGCAAGAACTCCACCGTGGTGCCGGGGAAGTCGCGCACGGCACCGGCCAGCGCGACGAGCTCGTCGCGGCTGGCATGGCGGGACGGGACCGGCTCGCCGTCGCCGTCGTTGTGCGTGGGCGAGACCGTCGACGAGAAGCCCATGCCGCCGGCCGCCAGCGACTCCCTGAGCAGCGCCACCATGCGCTCGAGCTCCTCGTCGGTCGCTTCCTCGCCGACCGCGCGCTCGCCCATCACCACGCGGCGAATGGCGGAGTGGCCGACCATGAAGCCCGCGTTGACGGCGAGCTTGCCGTCGAGGCGGTCGAGGTACTCGCCGAACGACGTCCAGTCCCACGGCACGCCGGTCTGCAGGCTCTCGAGCGGCATGCCCTCCACGCGCGCCAGCATGCGCATGAGGTAGTCGCCGGCCTCGGGGACGAGCGGTGCGATGCTGAAACCGCAATTGCCGCCGAAGACCGTGGTGACGCCGTGGAACGACGACGGGCTCAGCATGCCGTCCCAGAACGCCTGGGCGTCGTAGTGCGTGTGCACGTCGATGAAGCCCGGCGCGACGATCTTGCCGGTCGCGTCGACGGTCTGTCGCGCTTCCTCGTCGATCCGGCCGATCGCCTCGATGCGGTCGCCGCGGATCCCTACATCGGCCTCGCGCCGCGGCGCACCGGTTCCGTCGATGACGGTTCCTCCCTTGATCAGTACGTCGAGCATCGCGCTCCCTCCTGGCGGCGCGGGTGCGCCGTGCCCGGACACTGATGGATGCGGGCACCCAAAGCCAGATTGTCGTCGTGATCGATGCAGTCGCGGCGCACGATCACTTGCGCTCGACCGGCTCGGTCGGCGCCTTGGCCGTGGGGGCGATCTCGAAGTAGTCCATGCCGGCCTGCGGCGGAAGCTCGAGCGCGCGCGCAACCGACTCGCCGGCGATCTCGGGATCCATCGAGCCGTCCCAGCCGGCGTAGCCCTGTTCTTGCCACACGGCGAAGGCCTTCTCGGCGGCGCCCGCGTCCCATGCCTCGTTGAACGTCGTCCACGAGGGCCCCAGACGCATCACGATCACACGCGTACCGTCGGCCTTCACCTCGCGGCGCAGTGCGACCGAGAACATCTCGAGAGCTGCCTTGGTGGCCGCGTAGATCGACAGGTAAGGATACGGATCGGCGACGCTCGACGACGATACGTTCACGATGTCGCCGCCGCCCGCCGCGCGCAGCAGCGGAATGGCCGCGCGCGAGCAGTGCACCGCGCCGAGGAGGTTCGTGTCGATCTCGCGGCGCAGGTCGTCGTCGGTGATGTCCTCGATGCGGCCGAGCCCGGCGATTCCGGCGTTGTTGACCAGAACGTCGAGACCGCCGCGCGCCTCGTGCACGCGAGCGAACCCGGCCCGTACCGATGCGGGGTCGCCCACGTCGACCGCCACCGGCAGCGCCGAGCTGCCCAGCTCGGCCGCAGCCGCTTCGAGCCGCTCGCGGTTGCGGGCGAACAGCGCCACGTGCGCCCCGCGCCCGACGAGCGATCGCGCGATCGCGAAGCCGATGCCACGTGACGCGCCGGTCACAACGGCCGTCGCGCCGGCCAGCGAACGTGGCTCGAGTGAAGGGTCGCGCTCAACGGTCATGGTCGCTTCTCTTAACAGCCCGATCGACCTCATACGAAAGCGGATGTCGCCTTGACGTTGCCGATCGTGGGTTGCAACCTGTGCCGCTCGGGCCGGGAACCGACCCGCCCGTGAACCGATCCGTCGCGACTCGACGCCCGCCCGGGGCGCCGCGCGGCCTGTCTCGGACCACCGAGATCCGACCAGCGAGAAGGAACGAGCTGACGCGATGACTCGACCGGCAAGACTCGACAAGCACAGGCAGGCAGTGGTGGCGGGGATCCACGCCCTGCCGTTCTCGAAGAACATCGGCATGCCGGAACGCCACGGCGGCGCCCTGGCCATTCTCGGCGCGCTCGAGGACGCGGGGCTCGAGGTCGCCGACGTCGATGCCATGTTCCGGTACTTCTGGGAGCCGACCACCGAGATGGAGATGGCGCGGATCCTGGGTGTTCCGAACCTGCGCATGTTCGGCGAGGTGGACTACGGCGGCGGCGCCGGGCCGCCGACGGTGGGGCTGGCGGCCATGGCCATCGAGAACAACATGGCCGACGTCGTGGTGGTGTGGCGTTCGCGCAACCGCAGCTCGGGTGGGCGGCCCTGGGCCAGCCAGTTCCAGGCCACCGGTCAGAACCAGTTCGAGTGGCCCTACCACCTGGTGCGGCCTGTCGACGGAATGGCGTTTCACACCCGTCACTGGATCCACAAGTACGGCTGGACGCCCGAGGTGACCGGCCGCGCGGCGGTGACGATTCGCGGCCACGCCAACAACAACCCCATGGCCATGATGCGTGACAAGCCCATGACGATGGACGACTACATCAACGTTCGCTTGGTCGCCGATCCCCTGCGGCTGTACGACTGCTGTCTCGAGACCGACGGTGCGCTGGCCCTGGTGCTCACGAGCGCCGAGCGTGCGGCCGACCTCGACGTGACACCGGCTCACGTGCAGGGCTTCGCCATGGGGTCGGGACCCGACATGACGGCCATGACGTTCTTCTACGGCGACGAGATGGGGCGCACGCCGAACCACTGGGTCGCTCCCGACCTGTGGCGCAACACCGGGTTGCAGCCGAAGGACATCGACGTCTGCCAGATCTACGACGCGTTCACGCCGCAGATCCCGATCTTCTTCGAGGAGTTCGGTTTTTGCGGGGAGGGTGAGTCACCCGACTACATGGCCGAGGGCAAGAACCCTCCGTACAACACCAGCGGCGGCGGACTGTCGGAGGCGTACGTGCACGGGTTCAACCTGCTGGTCGAGGGCGTGCGTCAGATTCGAGGCACGTCGGTGAACCAGGTCGACGACGTCAATCACGTGATCGTCACCGGCGGCAACGTGGTCCCCACCGGCTCCATCGTCTTCTCGAAGGACCCCTGGTAGGCCGGCGACGGAGTAGCGAGATGAGTGATCAGAACCAGGATCCCAAAACGGCGTTTCCGATTCCCGTTGCCGATCTGAACACCCAGGACTTCTGGGACGGCGTGGCGCGCGGCGAGCTGATGGTGCAGTGCTGCGGCAGCTGCTCGAAGTGGCTGTGGCAGCCGCGGCCGGTGTGCTCGAAGTGTCAGACGCTCGATCCGGTGTGGACGAAGGTCTCGGGCGACGGCCAGATCGCGTCGTGGACGGTCATGCGGCCGCCCACGTTGCCGGCCTTCACCGACTTCGTGCCGTTCGTGATCCTGCTGGTCGAGCTCGACGAGGGCGTACGTATGGTCGGCTACCTGGTCGACGACGACGGCAATCGTCTGAAGACCGACGGTGAGGCCGAGGGCGTCGACTTCGGCAAGCGCGTACGCCTGCGCTTTCACGATCAGGCGGGCACGAAGCTACCGAGCTGGTCGCTCGCGGGCTGAGAACCGGCGGCATCGGTGGGGCGGGCGCGCCGCTCGCGTGAGCCTCGCCCGACGACGCTCGACGGCCGCGCGGCCTGTTTGACAAGGTCTATAGGCGCGGCCATCTTCTTTGCTAGAACGTGTTCTATTTTGCCGCATCCGGCGGCCTCCTACCTTTATATAAGGAGAACCAGCACGTGGATTTCGAGTTCACCCAAGAGGAACAGGCGTTCCAGGACGAGGTCTATCAGTTCCTGACGGACCACTACGACCCCGTCGTGATGGACCTGACGCGTGAGAACTTCACGCAGCTCGTCGACACGCCCGAGCGTCGCGCATTCATGAAGAAGCTGGCCGCCAAGGGCTGGCTAGGCATGACCTGGCCGAAGAAGTACGGCGGCCAGGAAAAGGAAGGCGTTTACGAGTTCATCCTCAACGAGGCGCTTGCGCGCTGGGGCGCGCCGCAGATCGGCAAGGGCGTCGGCATCATCGGCAAGACGCTCATCCGCCACGGAAGCGAGTTCCTCAAGCAGGAGTTCTTGCCGAAGATCATCAACGCCGAGGTCGAGTTCGCCGTGGGCTACAGCGAGCCGCAGGCCGGTTCGGATGCCGCCAACATGCAGCTCAAGGCCGTTCGCGACGGCGACGGCTGGCGCCTCAACGGTCAGAAGATCTGGACCACGTCGGCTCACTTCGCCGACTGGTACTGGTTCGGGGCGCGTACCGACTTCGACGCCCCCAAGCACCACGGCATCAGCCTGTTCCTGCTGCCGATGAACGACCCCGGGCTCGAGATCCAGAGCATGCCCACGATCGGCAAGGACATCACGAACCAGGTGTTCTTCGACAACGTGTACGTGGGCGACGACTACCGCGTGGGTGAGCTCAACAAGGGGTTCCAGTACATCGCCGAGGCGCTCGATCTGGAGCGTTTCACCATGTTCACGTTCTCCCCGATCGAGGAACGCAGCAAGCTGCTGGCGAAGTACGTGCGCGAAGCCACGCGCGATGGAAAGCCGCTTCGCGAAGACCCGATCGTGCGTTCGCAGGTCGCGCAGGTGATGACGCAGACGGCGGTCGCGCGGGCGCTGGGCCTGCGCTTCGTGGCCGAGTCGATCAAGGGCGACAAGCCACCGACCTGCGAGGCTTCGGAGTACAAGCTCTACGCCACGCAGCTATCGCAGCGCGCCATCGACGTGGCGCTCGACGTGATCGGCGGGCAGGGCCAGACGCGTGTCGACACCGAGGATGCTCCGCTCAAGGGGCGCTTCGAGGGCGCGTACCGCTGCACGGTGGTCGAGACGATCGGTGGCGGGGCCTCGGAGATCCAGAAGAACATCATCGCGCGCCGCAAGCTCGGCCTGCCGAAGAACTTCTAGCCTATGGCTCGACCCGCGGCGCTCGACGGCATCACCGTGCTCGATTTCGCGAGCGTGGGCCCCGCTGCGCGCTGCTCACGAATCCTGGCCGACTATGGCGCGACCGTCGTGAAGGTCGCGCCGACGCCGCGCAAGGGCGCGCTGCAGATCGAGCCGCCTTTCTACAGCTACGGCGCGGGCCGCGGTCTCAAGCGCGTGCGCATCGACCTCAAGGCTCCCGAGGGCAAGGACGCGTTCATGCGGCTGGCGGCCTCGGCCGACGTGGTCATCGAGAGCTTTCGCCCCGGCGTGGTCGATCGTCTCGGCATCGGCTACGACGACGTGAACAAGGTGAACGCCGCGATCGTGTACTGCTCGACCAGTGGGTTCGGCCAGACCGGGCCGGCCATGAAGAGGGCCGGTCACGATCTGAATTACCTGGCGGTGGGCGGGTTTCTCGCCTGTACCACGCCGCGCGGCGATGAAGGGCCGCCGATTCCGGGCGCGACGGTCGCCGACAGCGCCGCCGGCGGCATGCATGCCGCCATCGCCATCCTCGCGGCGCTGCTGCGCAGGGGCGCCACCGGCAAGGGCGAGTACCTCGACGTGTCGGTGGCCGACGGCGTGTTGCAGCTCATGTCGCTACACATCGACAGCTACCTCGCCACCGGCGAAGAGCCCGGTGTGGGCCGCGACATTCTCACCGGACGCTACGCCTGCTACGACAGCTACCGCACGCGCGACGGCAAGTGGATGTCGGTGGGTGCGATCGAGTCGATCTTCTACGCCAACCTGTGCAAGGCGCTCGGCTGCGAGCAGTGGCTTGAGCACCAGACCAGCGACGAAAAGCAGGACGAGATCCGCGCCGACTTCGCGCGCGCATTCGCCGCGCGCGATCGCGATGCGTGGGTCGACGTGTTCGCCACGATCGACACGTGCGTCGCGCCGGTCTACTCGATCGCCGAGCTCGTCGACGACGAGCAGTATGCCGCCCGCGGTGCGTTCGTCGAGGCCGAGCACCCCGAGCGGGGCCGGTTCCGCCAGGTGGGTCCGGTGCTCGCGGGCATGAGCCGGCCCGACGGCGCGTACCGGGTGCGCGATGCATCGGTGACCGACACCGATGAGCTGTTGCTCGGCGCGGGCCTCACCGCAAAGGAAATCGACGAGATGAAATCGCAAGGGGTCGTCGCATGAGCGGTCTGCCGGCCGAGGTCGAGGCCTGGATCGACCAGCCCCGCTACGAGGAGCAGGGGGAGTTCGACGTCGAACGCGGCTACATCTTCACGAGCTGTGCGTCGGTCGAGAACGGCAACGTTCTGTTCTGGGACGACGAGGTGGCCGAGGAAGTCACGGGCGGCCCGGTCGCCATGCCGACCATGCTGTCGGTCTGGTTCCGCCCGCACTTCTGGGCGCCCGGCCGCACCACGACGGTGCAGCCGCTGCAGGTGCACTTCGACCTGAAGGAGGTCTTCGGGCTGCCCGAGGCCGTGATGACCGACAACACGATCACGTTCGGTGTGCCGGTACGCCCCGGCGACCGTCTGAAGACCCATCAGGTGCTGCGCTCGGTGAGCGAGCCGAAGACGACGAAGCTCGGCAGCGGCCGGTTCTGGGTGATCAAGGTGGAGTACCACAACCAGAACGGCGAGCACGTGGGCACCGAGAGCTACACCGGCTTCGGCTACAAGAGGGGTGAGTGATGGGCGCCCGTTACAGCAAGCTGATGCTCGGTGAGGTGAAGCAGGGTGATGCATTGCCGTCGCTGTCCTACGACGTGACCGCCACGACAGTCGTGCTGGGCGCGCTGGCCAGCCGCGACTTCCGGCCGATGCACCACGACAAGGACTTCGCCGTCGAGCGCAACGGCACGAAGAACATCTTCCTCAACACGCCGAACCTGGCCGCGTGGTTCGAGCGCTACGTGACCGACTGGACCGGGCCACTCGGGCGGCTCGGCAAGATGAAGTTTCGCATCCGTGACTCGGTATTCCCCGACGACACGATGGTGTTCGGCGGCACCGTCGAGAAGGTGGAGCAGGACGCGACGGGTTGCGGGTGGGCCGAGGTGGCGGTCGAGGTGAAGGTCGAGGATCGCACGTGCGTCACCTGCGCGGTGAGGGTCGCGTTGCCGGTCGATGGCGACGACAACCCGTGGTCCCGCCGCGACGAGAAGTGGCAGCCGTGACCTTCGCAGGCCGACCGAGAATCTAGCAGGAGCAAGAGATGGATCTGGAGTTCAGCGAAGAGCAGCAGATGCTGCGCGACACGACCCGGCGGATGCTCGAGCAGTGCTCGACGATCGAGGTCGTGCGCCAGCTCGAGGACGATCCGAAGGGCTACCCCGACGAGCTGTGGAAGCAGACGGCCGAACTCGGCCTGTGCGGCCTCACCATCGCCGAGGAGCACGGCGGCGCGGGTATGGGCGCCCTCGAGGCGGTGGTCGTCTACGAGGAATTCGGCCGCGCGCTGGCGCCGGTGCCGCACTTCGTGAGCTGCGTGATGAGCGCGGGCGTCTTGCAGGCCGCGGGAAGCGACGAGCAGAAGACAGCGTGGCTGCCGAAGATCGCGGCCGGCGAGGTCATCGTGACGCCTGCCTGGCTCGAGCCGGGCAACGGCTACGGATCCGCTGGCGTGCAGATGAAGGCCGAGCGCGACGGCGAGGACTACGTGCTGAGCGGTACGAAGCTGCACGTGCACTTCGCGAGCTCGGCCGAAGCGTTCGTCGTGCTGGTGCGCACCGGTACGGGTGCTGCCGACGTCGACCTGCTGCTCGTCGACGCGGACTCGTCCGGCATCTCCATGGAGCAGCAGCTCTCGCTCGCCGCCGACACCCAGTACAAAGTGACGTTCGACGGCGTGCGCGTTCCCGCCGCGAACCGCATCGGTGCCGAGAAGTCGGGCTGGGCCGCGTGGAACGACGTGATGCACGACGGCATCATCCTGTGTGCGGCGCAGGCCAACGGCGGCGCGCAGCGCGCCATGGAGATCACGGTGCAGTACTCGCTCGATCGTGAGCAGTTCGGCAAGCCGCTGGGCGCGTTTCAGGCGATCTCGCACTATCTCGCCGACGGTCAGACCAACGTCGACGGCGGCACCACGCTCACCTACGAGGCCGCGTGGGCGCGCGCAAACGGCCGCTCGATCGACCGGCTCGCCCCGATGGCGAAGCTGTTCGCGTGCCAGACCTACCGCGACCTGACGGCCATGTCCGAGCAGGTACACGGCGGCATGGGCTTCACCATCGAGTACGACATCCAGCTGTTCTTCCGCCGCGCCAAGCAGCTGCAGCTGGCGTGGTGGGACACCCGCTACCTCGAGGCGCTGATCGCCGCCAGCGTGCTCGACGGCGAGGCGGCGTAGGAATCCGCTGAGCGACCCGCTCCCGGAGCTCCGCCCGGGCTGCTGTTGTCGAGCGTCCCGCCAGCCTGTAAGTAAGGGGCCAAAGGGGCGCTCGGCCGTACTGGGGACTCGGTCGCAGCGTTGCCCAGGAGAGCGCCCATGAACGACAAGCGACAGCACCCGTCCGCCCCGTCCACCGAGCTCGATCGTCCGACCTGGCACACGCGTCTCAGCTACGAGATCGCCGCCGAAGGCGACCTCTACGAGAAGCTCAAGGCCTACCAGTGGAACGCGACCACCGAGATCGACTGGTCGCGGCCGATCCAGAACTACTCCGAAGAGTCCTACGAGGCCGTCAAGAACGTGTACTCGCGTGACGACTACGATCGTCTGCGCGCGCAGGAGCGGGCGTTCACGTTCACGCAGCTGTTCTTCGGCGAGCAGGCCGCGCTCGCGCTGTGCGGGCAGCTGCTCAACATGGTTCCCGAGATGGAGGCGAAGCTGTGCCTGGCCGGGCAGATCATCGACGAGGCCCGCCACATCGAGGTGTTCGGGCGCTATCTCGACAAGCTCGGTGCCGAGGCGCCGATCAATCCGCCGATCGAGGAGCTGGTGCATCGCCTGCTCGAGTCGGACCACTACGGCGAGAAGATCGTCGGCATGCAGATCTTCCTCGAGGGTGTCGCCGTGGGACTGTTCCAGCAGTTCCAGGAGACCAGCCCCGATCCCCTCATGCGCGAGCTCATCGTGCTCGTGCTGCGCGACGAGTCACGCCACGCCGGCTTCGGCGTGATGCACCTCGCGAACAAGTTCGAGAACAGCTCGGCCGCCGAGCGGCGGCGCATCGAGGACTTCGTCGGTGACCTCTGGGCCCTGTTCCATCATGCGACCGCGTCGCCCTTCGGGCCGGTGAACGAGTTTCTAGAGGCGACGTTCAACGACATCGCGCACCGTCTGAAGCTCATCGGGCTCGAGCTTCGCTAGCGACGGGCATGCCCCCCGATAGAGGGGGTCGGTGCTTGTTTTTCTTGACAGAACCCGGGCACGGCTCGTACGGTCAACGCGAAAACGCCGAGCTGCCGCGGCGTAGTCGGGGACTCGTCGCCCGGCCGCGCTGCTCATTTCGCTGAAGCACAAAGATTAAAGGGGACCAGAACATGTTCCGAACGTTGACGTCCGTGGCCTTCCTCTCGTTCCTAGCCGCCGGCTTGATCGTGCCCGACTCCGCGCTGGCGCAGGCGAAGTTCGGTGCCGCCGAGTTCAAATGCGTGAGCTCGAAGCAGAAGGCAGCGGGCAAGTACTGCGCATCGGTGCTCAAGGCGTGGTCGGTGTGGGACAAAAAGGGGGACGACGCAAAGCGCGACGCGTCGATTCTCAAGGCCGGCACCAAGCTCGACGGCTCCTGGAGCAAGGCCGAATCGAAGTCGGCGTCGGGCGGCGTCGACTGCGTCGATCAGACCATCGATTCGACCACGATGGCAGCCACGATCGACGCGGTGGCCACGGCGATCGTCACCGACATCAATACGGGCCTGAATCTCGTCGACAAGGACGACGCGACTTGCGGCTCGAAGCTCATCAAGGCGGCCGCGAGCATGTGCGGCGGCCTGATGAAGGTGGAGAGCAAGCACACGAAGCTGGCGCCGAAGGGCGGCCTGGGCGACAAGCGCGCCGCGGGCGCAGCGAAGGCGTCGGTCAAGTTCAACGCGGCATGGACCAAGGCGGCCACGTGCACGACCGCAGCGACCGCCGGCGGCGTCGAGGCCGACGTGGAATCGACGCGCGACGGAGCGGTCTACGACACAGCCGTCTCGCCGCTGCTCGACGACACCGAGTTCCAGCCCGTGTCGTTCGACGGTCTCACCGACACCGTCGAGTACGAGGGCCGCACGATGACCCCGCGCTGCGCGTTCACCGGCAACGAGGACTACCACTTCTTCGTCAAGCGCGGCTCTGTGAACAAGGTCGTGATGTACTACCAAGGCGGAGGCGCTTGCTGGGAGAACCTCACCTGCAGCGTCCCGGTGTGCAAGAACGGCGCGAGCGCCACGGGTGACGATCCGGATCTCGCCACCAGCGGTTTCGCAGATCTGTCGAACCCTGACAATCCTTTCAAGGACTGGAACATCGTTACCGTCACCTACTGTACCTGCGACATCCACTTCGGCGACATCGACCAGACCTACCCTGGTTTCGTTCCGATCGATGTCGCCCATCGGGGCTTCGTGAACGCGAAGGTGGCCGAGAAGTTCGCCCGCGAGAACTTCCTCAACCCCGACGTTGTCATGGTCACCGGCTCGAGCGCCGGCGGCTACGGCGCCCTGTTCCACGGCGGCTTGCTCCCGCGCGTGTGGCCGGCGTCGGACGTCAACGTGATCGGCGATGCCAGCAACGGCGTGATCACCCCATCGTTTCTGACCACCGAGTTCACGAACTGGGACTTCGAGGCCAACCTCCCCGACGACATCCCGGGCGTGGTCGAATCGATCACCAGCGGCGACGGTATGCCCGCCTATCTCGAGGCGGTGAGCAATTTCTATCCGGACGTCAAGTGGGCCAACTACGCTGCGGCCTATGACGGTGGCAGCGGAGGTCAGACCGGCTTCTACAACGTCATGCTCAACGGCAGTAATCCTCTTGCGGCGCTTACATGGTGGGAGGGTAGCTGCGCGTTCGAGCCGCTGATGCGCCAGCAAGCGGTGGACACGCATGCCGCGGTTGCTGCGACGACGGACAACTATCGCTACTACATCGGGACCGGGTCGCGACACACGATGTACGGGAACAACAAGGTGTATACCGACCAGACAGGAGGCGAGCCGCAGACCATCGTCGACTGGGTCAATGACATGCTCGCGTACGACGCGACGGCCCCGGTGACGCCGTGGGACAACGTGACGTGCAGCGACTGTGAGATCGTTCTGGCGGGAGACCCGACCCCGGCGGTGATTCCGACCCTCCCGTTCATCGACGACGGTGGCCAGACGCGCATCGACTGCAGTGCGACGACGACCACCACGACGTTGACGACGACCACGACGTTGTAGCGGATCTCGCGTACATCGTCTCTTCGATCCAGGCGGGGGCCGTCCAGCGACGGTCCCCGCTTTGCGTTCGCGCTCCGGCGGGGTCGGCGTCCTTGCGTCGGTCCTTCATTCACAGAACGCTGCGCGACGGAGGGGATGCCACGCCGCGCCATCACCCAGATCTATGGATCGCACGAGGGCTCACCCTGGGGCCCGTCGTGCTCGCGTTTCCGCTGGCGACGGCCGCCGTCTTCGCCTTCGACGCGGACCGCCGCGCGACCGCCGATGTGGTCGCGCTCTGCTACAGCTTCGGCCTGTTCCTGGCGTTCACGACGTCCCTGTGGCCCTTGCCGAGCTTGCGGCTCTGGTCGCGCTTCGAGCGCATCGAATCGATGTGCGTTCTGTTCATGGTCGTCTCGTATCTCACGCACCTCAGCTGGGAGCTCGGCTGGCTGGTGATGCACGAATCGATCGCGGCATCGCGCGAGGCGGCGTGGGCCTACCCGTGGTGGGCGTACATCGACGGCGGCGATCACCGCTACGCCATGCCGTCGGCCGATCTTTTGATGATGGAAGTGCTGTCGGTCGCCAACGGAATCGTCGGCGTGACCGGCTTGATCCTGTGGTTTCGCTCCGGCCGAACCGACCGACGCGGCGTGCTGCTGTGCATGGCCACGGCCGTGGTCCATCTGTACTCTGCGTCGCTCTACTTCGGCGGCGAGATCCTGGCCGGGCTTCCCAACGTGAACACCGAGAGATTCCTCGATTCGTGGATCAAGTTCGGCCTGGCCAACGCGCCCTGGGTGATCTTTCCGTGGTTCGTACTGTACTGGGGCGGCTGCGTGCTCGACGTGCTGCCGCGGGTGCGTCGATGAGCGGCAGCTTCACGGGGCTGATCGGCTGCGCGGTTCCGATTCAGCTGGCGGGCATGGGCGGGGTCTCCACCGCGAGGCTGGCGGCGGCGGTGACCAACGCCGGCGGGCTTGGCATGCTCGGTGGCGCCGGTCTTGGTGCGGCCGACCTCGAGCGAGCGCTCGCCGAGGTTGGCGATCTCACCACGGGCCCGTGCGGCGTGAACTTCTTGATGCCGTTTCTCGACCGCGACGCGGTCGAGCTGGCAGCACGCAAGGCCGCCGTGGTGGAGTTCTTCTACGGCGAGCCGGACGCGGAGCTGGTCGACGTCGTCCATGCCGGTGGTGCCGTGGCCGGCTGGCAGGTCGGTTCGTCGCGCGAGGCTCGTGCGGCGCTCGCCGCCGGCTGTGACTTCATCGTGGCGCAGGGCATCGAGGCGGGCGGACATGTTCGTGGTACGACGCCGCTGCGCACGCTGCTCGCGGAGATCGCCGCCGACGCGCCGGTCCCGGTGGTGGCAGCCGGCGGCATCGGTACGCCGGGGCAGGTCGTCGAAGCGCTGCGCCGGGGCGCGTCGGCGGTTCGTGTGGGAACCCGCCTGCTGGCCACACGCGAGTCGGGCGCCCATCCGCGCTACCTCTCCCTGCTGGTATCCGCCGGTGCGGCCGACACCGAGCTCACCGAGTGCTTTTCGGTCGGCTGGCCCTCAGCACCTCACCGCGTGCTCAGCTCGAGCATCGTTGCCGCCCACGCGCTGAGCGCCGAGCCTGCCGGCCACGTCGAGATCGGCGGCGAACGAGCTCCGGTTCCGCGATTCGCCGCTCAGCCGCCGTCGGTGGCGACGGAGGGGAAGGTCGAGGCGATGGCGCTGTACGCCGGGACCAGCGTCGGGTCGGTCGAGCGCATCGAGAGCGCCGCCGAGGTCATCGAGGAGCTGACGCAGATCGTGCCGGCTACCGACGTTCCGCGCGCAATGTGAGTGCCGGCCCGGAGCGATCGTGCGGCCGGGTCGGGTGAGGTCAGGCCGGAGGCGAGCCGTCGCGCGCGGCCACGAACGCTCCGCGCGCGATCATCAGCAGCGCGATCGGTGCGATGATGGCGCCAGGGTAGGCGACCAGGAAGTTGAGCTGGCTCATCAGGTCGCCGCCGCCGAACTTGTTCGGCGCCATGGTGAGGCCGCGCCCCGAGGCGCCGAACGCCGAGAGCATGTAGAAGCCGAAGTTCCCCCACACCGTGAGGATCATTCCCCACGCGACGAACTTCTCGGCCCCGCCCGACAGCCGCAGGTGCGGGAGGCTGAGCGCTGCGGCGATGATCATCAGCGCGTTGAGGATGTTGCCGGTGTGCGCTCCGCGCCAGCGAGCCGGGTCGCCGGGGATGCGCACGTCGAGCGAGCCGGGGAACGGCCACAGCTGGATCTGCTCGATGAGATTGAACGCGAAGAGATAGCCCGACATCAATCCGAGGAACAGGATGATGGCGCCGTGCCCTATCATCAGAGACTGGTATCGCTGCGTCATGGTGACGTTCAACTGGCGACATCGGCTATGGTAATGCAACTGGGCGCGCAGAGCGTACGATTCGTGCGATGACGATCGATGCCGTGATCTTCGACTGCGACGGTACGCTCGTCGACAGCGAGGTGCTGTCGAACGAGGTGCTCGTCGAGTACGTGGCAGAGCTGGGGCTCGTGCTGTCACTCGAGGAGGCCGTGGGGCGCTTCCCGGGCCGCGGGCTGGCTGTGTGCATGGCGGAGATCGAGCGGCGGCTAGGGCGAGCGCTGCCCGCCGACTTCGAGGTGGTGCTCAGACGTCGCACGGCCGATGTGTTCCGCGAGCGGCTGCGGCCGATCGATGGCGCCGAGGCGCTCGTGCGAGGTCTGCGGTTACCGTACTGCGTGGCCTCGGGCGGGCCACGCGAGAAGACCGAGCTCACGCTGTCGCTGACCGGTCTGCGGCCCTACTTCGAGGGCCGCATCTTCAGCTCGTACGACGTGGGCGCGTGGAAGCCCGATCCCACGCTTTTCCTCCACTGCGCCGACCATCTCGGTGTAGCGCCGCGACGGTGTGCGGTGGTCGAGGATACCGATGCCGGCATCGAGGCCGGCATCGCCGCCGGGATGATCGTGTTCGCGTTCGATCCCCGGCATCCCGACCGCGATGTGCCCGCCGGTGTCGAGCTGCTCGGCGATCTGCGCGACCTGACGGGCTATCTGGGACGATGAGCTGCTGCCGACGTGGGCCGTGGTCGCGCGAGCGCCGGCTTGCTAGGGTTCGCCGAGAGGCTCGAGCTCGGTGAACAGGTCGCCGAGCATCAGGCGTATGACGCGGTCGCTTCCGTAGATACGCTCACCACCGAGAAGCCGGCCCTCGCCATACAGGATGCCGACCACACGGTGTGTTTCCTTCACCGTGTCGATCTCGATCGTGATGTCGTACTCCTGGACCACCGACTCCTCGTTCGCCCACTCTCCGAGCAGGGCGTGGTCGGCGATGTGGGCCATGAAGCCGGCGAAGAACTGATGGTAGTAGCGGCGAATTCTCTCTGCGCCGCGCAGGCTCATGCCGAGAGGGTGGAACTCGTAGACCGGGTCGCGTACCAGCGTGGCCATCAGCCCGTCGAGGTCGCGCTCGGCCTCGAGGCGCGCGTGGAGCTGTCCCAGCTCGAGCATCTTGGCCGCGTCCCATCCGTCGTCCATGCGAGACGCTACTATCACGCACGCGATTCCGTTGATACTGCCATCGTTTGAATGCTCAGGCCTCGGCTACCGGGAGCACGTCAACACCAGCTCTCGCACGCGGTCGAGCAGCTCGTCGCGTTCGAAGGCTCCCTTCTCGATCACGGCGGTCACGCTGCCGCTGAGCCTGGCCCGGTCGTCGGCCGTGAGGTCCTTGGCGGTGACGACGACCACCGGAATGCCTTTCCAGGCGTCCACCTTTCGTAGCTCGTGCAGGAAGTGAAAGCCGTCCATGACGGGCATCATGAGATCGAGGAAGATGAGCTCGGGGATCCTCTCCTGCACGCGCTCGAGCCCCACTTGTCCGTTCTCGGCGATCATCACGTTCCAGCCTTCCTTTTCCAGGGCTCGCTGCGTGACGTCGCGAATCTCGGCGTCGTCTTCGACGAGCAGGACGGTGCACGGCGGAGTGTGGCACCGGTAGCGGTTGAGGATGGCGGTGAGCTGGTCGCGGTCGACGGGCTTGGTCATGTACTCGGTGGCGCCGAGCGCGTAGCCCATGCTCCGGTCCTCGACCATCGACACCATGATCACGGGAATGTCGCGCAGGTCGGGATCCGCCTTGAGCTCGGACAGCACGGCCCAGCCGTCCTTGCCCGGCATCATCACGTCGAGTGTTATGGCCGCCGGGCGAAGGGATCGAGCGAGCTCGATCCCCGAGTCTCCGTCGGCAGCACACGCCACGTCGAACCCGTCGCGCTCGAGCGAGCGCTTCATGAGGTCTCGCGCGCTCGAATCGTCGTCGATCACCAGCACGCACGAGCCCGGCTCGACGTCCATCGCCGAGGCGGTTGCGGGAGAGCCGGCGGTCACGCCGACCCGAGCCGGCAGCCGCACCGTGAACGTGGTGCCCACTCCGAGCGTGCTGTCCACGTCGATCGTGCCGTCCATCATCTCGCAAAAGCGCTTCGTGATGGCGAGCCCCAATCCTGTGCCGCCGAACTCACGCGTGGTCGACGCGTCGGCCTGCGCGAACTCCTCGAAGATATGGCCGAGCTTGTCCTCGGCGATTCCGATTCCGCTGTCGCTCACCGACAGGCGCAGCCAGTCGCGTCCATTGTCGCGGTCGCGGGCGGCCGCCAGGGTGATGGTTCCGTCGCGAGTGAACTTCGCGGCGTTGCTCAGCAGATTGAACAGCGTCTGACGAAGCTTGGTGAGGTCGGCGCGGATCGAGCCGAGCCCGTCGGCACACTCCAGCACCAGCCGGTTGTCGTTCTTTTCGATGACGGTCCGGATGGTGTTCACGACGTCGTCGATCATGGGCTGCACCTCGAACGTCTCGAGGTACAGATCCATCTTTCCCGCCTCGACCTTCGACAGGTCGAGCACACCGTTGATGAGCGACAGCAGGTGCTGGCCCGCCGCGTGGATCTTGCGCAGATCGGTGGCCGTGGCCTCGTTGCCGTCGTCCTCGGCGTCCTCCATCAGCATCTCGCTGTAGCCGAGGATGGCGTTCATCGGTGTGCGCAGCTCGTGGCTCATGTTGGCCAGGAACGTGCTCTTGGCCTGGTTTGCATCGTCGGCGGCCTCGCGGGCTCGCCGCGCGTCCCGCTCGGCCCGCTCGCGGTCGGCGATCTCGCGCTCGACCGACCGGGTCATCTCGTTGAACGCCCCGGCCAGCTCGCCGAGCTCGTCGCGCGATTCGACGTGCACGCGCGACGAGTAGTCTCCCCGCTGCACATCGCGCGCGCCGTGTACGAGCTGAGCGACCGGGTCGAGCACGAGGCGGCGCAGCAGGAACAGCGTGACGAGGCAGACGAGCGCCGTCAGGACGACGCCGACGACGATGATGCGGTTGCGCAAGGCGGCGGCCGGCGCGGTGACTTCGGCCATGTCTATTTCGGCGAGCATCGCCCATTCGAGGCCGGCAATGCCGAGAGGTCCGTACGAGGACAGCACCGCGACGTCGCGGTAGTCGAGCTGGCGCAGCATGCCGGCCTCGCCGCGCAGCGCTCGACGGGACGCCTCGGTGTCGACCGTGTGGACCAGGATCGACGAGGTGTCGTCGAACCGGCTGTTCGATCGCATCTTCATGTCGCGTCCGATGAGGTACGTTTCGCCCGAATCGCCGAGACCGGCGACGCTAGTCATGATCTCGTTGATCTTGTCCATGGGCATCTGGAATACCGCCACGCCGATCTTCCTGGCGCCGTCGTGGACGGGAGACCCGATGAAGCTCGCGGGAGCACCGTAGCTTGGTTCGTAGGGGGCGAAGTCGCGAATCACGATCTGGCCGGCCGTCAGCTCGTCGCGTGCTTCGCGGTACACCTCGGCCAAGTTCGTGTCGCTGTACGGACCGGCGAGGAAGTTCGTCGCGAAGTCGGTCTCCTTGAAGACCGAGTAGACGAGGTTCCCATCGAGGTCGAACAGGAAGATGTCGTAGAAGCCGAACGATTCGAGGAAGGTGCGAATCCTGGGGTGGTAGCGGCCGTGCAGCCGGTCGTAGTCGGTGCCGGTGCCGGCCGATACGAGATCGTGCTTGTGGCCGACCGGGTTGTCGTTGTCGGAGATGTACAGCGCCTGGAGAATCCGCGCCGGCGCCGATGCGGGCATGAAGTGCTCCGCTCCCTTCCACGCCAGGCCGGCGGTCTCGAGCCGCGGCCGGAACTCGCCATCGTAGTAGGCCACGAGCGAGTCGTACAGCTCACCGCCTGGTTCGGTGTCTCGGTCGAGCTGCGCAGGGAGCCTGGCGAACGCTTCCGACAGCGCCTCGGTGGCGCGGACGATCATCTCGTCCTGCGCGAAGTTGAAGGCCTGCTCACGGATGATGTCGAAGTAGCCCTCGATGTACCCCTGGCGCGAGTGTCGCACGGCCTCGAGAGCGCGCGACTGCTGCTCGAGTAGCGCCTCGCTACCGCGCGTCACGCTCATCCACCCGAGCAGGCCGATCGACGCGGCTACCCCGGCGAACGCGAGACCTATCAGCTTGGTAGAGACGGTAGCCGCCATCTATCCGATCTGTCTTAGCCCGGGGCCGGCTCCGAGGAAATAACTGCCTGCGCGTGGGGCGGGCTTGTCTGACGGATGGCCATCGCTATCGTGGCGCTGGCAGGAGGTGCCCCGTGAGCGATCGCGTTACCATTCATCGTGAAGCCGGCGTTGCCGACGTGCGCATGTCGCGCCCCGACAAGCTCAACGCGCTCGACCGCGCGATGTTCGAGGGCCTCGTCGAGGCGGCGGCCGAACTCGGCGCCGACCGCTCGCTGCGGGCGGTGGTGCTGTCGGGCGAGGGGCGCGCGTTCTGCGCCGGCCTCGACTTCGCGAGCTTCATGCAGCTGGCAGGCGACGGATCTCCCGGCGGCAGCCTGCTCGCGCGCGCGGAGGGCAGCCCCGCCACCGCCGCCCAGCAGGCGGCATACGTGTGGATGACGCTCCCGGTGCCGGTGATCGCGGCGGTTCACGGCGTCGCGTTCGGCGGTGGTTTGCAGATCGCGCTGGGCGCCGACATGCGAATCGTCGCGCCCGATGCGCGGCTCTCGGTGATGGAGATCAAGTGGGGACTGATTCCCGACATGACCGGCACGCAGACGCTTCGCAATCTCGTCCGCCAGGATGTGGCCAAGGATCTGACGTTCACCGGGCGCGTCGTGTCGGGGGCCGAGGCTCTCGAGCTCGGGCTCGCCACCCGTGTCGCCGATGATCCGCACGCGGTCGCGCTCGAGGCCGCGCGTGAGATCGCGACGAAGTCGCCCGACGCCGTACGCGCCGGCAAGCGTCTTCTCGACGAGGCGTACCTGATCGACCGCGACCGCGGCCTGGCGCTCGAGGCCGGCATCCAGAAGCGTCTGCTCGGATCCAAGAACCAGATCGAGGCGGTGACGGCCAACATGGAGAAGCGTGCGCCCGACTTCTCCGATCCCGAGTAGTCGTGCTCGTACTGTACTACGCGCCGCGGACGCGCGCCGTGCGCATCCGCTGGCTGCTCGAGGAGCTCGGCACGCCGCACGAGCTGCGACGCGTGGAGTTCAAGCCTCCTTCGAAGATGTTCACGCAGGACACGCCGCTCGGCAAGCTTCCGGTGATCGACGACGACGGTGTGCTGATCTGCGAGTCGGGTGCGATCGTGGAGTACATCCTCGAGCGTCACGGCGACGGACTCCTGGCCCCGGCTGTCGGCTCGCCGCAGCGTGGGCCTTTCCTGCAGTGGATCCATTTTGCCGAGGGCACCGCGTTCCAGCCTGTCGGAACCCTGGTTTGGCACACGTTCTACAAGGGAGATGCCGACCAGGTCCCGACGGTCGTCGAGACCGCACGCGAGCGTGCGCACGCCGGCTTCGCGTTCGTCGACGAGGCGCTCGGCGACCGCGAGTTCTTGCTGGGCGAGGAGTTCTCTGCAGCCGACATCATGATGGGCTTCACGCTCGGCGTGGCCGAGGTGTTCGAGCTGCTCGACGATCGCTATCCGTCACTGGTGCCTTATCTGGCGCGCCTCAAGTCACGGCCCGCATTCCAGCGGGCAACGGCCGACTGACCCCACCGGCCGGCGCATTCGCGTCGGGCCAGCCGTGGACGGCCCCGGGAGTATACGATGAAGCTAGGTATCTTCGCCCCGCTCACCAACCCCACCTGTACTCCGCACATGCTCACCGAGCTGGGCCGGATGGCGGAGGGCGCCGGCCTCGACTCGATCTGGCTCGGCGAGCACGTCGTGATCTTTGACGAGATGAAGTCGCGTTATCCCGGCTCGCCTGACGGCAAGCTGCCGATTCCCAAGGGCAGCGGTCTGCTCGACGTGGTGGCGACGATCGGATTCCTGGCCGCTCACACCACCACCTTGCGCCTCGGCACCGGCGTGAGCTTGCTGCCCCAGCGCAGTCCGGTGTATTCGGCGAAGGAGTTCGCGACGCTCGACTGGCTGAGCCAGGGCCGCATCGATCTCGGCATCGGGGTCGGCTGGTGTCGCGAGGAGCTCGAGGCCTGCGGCGTGACGTGGGCCAGGCGCGACGCGCGCTGTGACGAGTACGTCGACGTGCTGCGCGCACTGTGGGTGGAGGACAACACTGCGTTCCATGGCGAGTTCTACGATCTACCCGCCTGCCGCCTCGATCCCAAGCCGGTGCAGTCGGGCAGCATGGTTCCCATCATCGTCGGCGGTCACAGCAACGCCGCGCTGCGCCGGGCGGCGCGCGTGGGGCGTGGCTGGTACGGCTTCGCGCTGCCGCCGCACGCTGTTGCCGAGCACCTCGGCCGGCTCGACGACGAGCTCGCGACCGTGGGTCGTTCGCGCGCCGACATCGAGGTCCTCGTCACGCCGCCGGCGCCCGCTTCCGAGGAGCTCATCGAGAGCTACCGCGAGCTGGGCGTCGACAGACTGCTGCCGATCTTCGTGGCGGCCGACGTCGATGGGGCGCGTACGGAGGTCGAAAAGCTGGCGCCGCTGGCCGGTGTCGCCGCGGCATGACCGTGGACTCGGTCGCGACGCGAGGATAAGCACTCCCCGTGCCCTTGAAGTACGCCATCGGCGAGAAGTTCCCGTCTGCGACGCTCGTCGACGACCGTGGCAACGAGACGACGATCGCCGAAGTAGCCGACAAGCGCCCGCTCATCCTGGCGTTCTATCGCGGCCCCTGGTGACCGAAATGACAGCTTCAGCTGCGGGAGCTGGTTCAGTTCCACGAATCGATCGAGGTTGCCTACTGCCGCACGGCCGTCGTGTCGGTCGATCCGCCGCGCGTGCAGGCAGCGTTCAAGGCCGGGCTCGGCGCACCGTTCGCGTTCCTCAGCGACGAGAAGCTCGAGCTCACCGACCAGCTCGGCATTCGTGAGACCACCGACAGGTATCATGGCCCGCTGCCGGTTCCGTTCACGTTCGCGCTGCTGCCCGACCTCACGATTCACGACGTGTTCAACGGCTGGTACTTTGTCGGCCGCCCTACGCCCGAGGAGCTGCGCATCGCGATCCGCGAGATGGTGGGCAAAAGCGTGAGCGACGCCGAGTTTCGCGGCGAGTAGGGCCCGTCTCACGGAGCCCGTGGCCTCATGAAGATCTACACCACCGCGCCGCTCGAAGATCCACGCGGCGCCACCGAGCTGTTCCCGCACCTGGAGGAGATCGGCTACGACGGCGCGTTCAGCTTCGAGGCGAAGCACGATCCGTTTCTGCCGCTGGCCGCGGCGGCCGGTCGCACACGCGAGATTCGCCTCGGCACGGCGGTCGCGATCGCGTTCGCGCGCAATCCGATGAACCTGGCCAACCTCGGATACGATCTCCAGGTGCTCACCGAGGGGCGCTTCATGCTGGGCCTCGGTACGCAGGTGCGGCCGCACATCGAGAAGCGCTTCAGCTCGGTGTGGTCGCGTCCGGTAGGTCGCATGCGCGAGCTGGTGCTCGCGATCCGCGCCATCTGGGACTGCTGGGAGGGCGACGGCAAGCTCGATTTCGAGGGCGAGTTCTATCGTCACACGATCATGATCCCGGCATTCAACCCGGGGCCCAATCCGTTCGGCAGGCCGCCGATCTACCTGGGCGGCTTCGGGCCGAAGATGATCGCCACCGCCGGCGAGGTTGCCGACGGTTTCATCGCGCACCCGTTCAACTCGCGAAAATCGCTCGAGGAGATCGTGCTGCCGGCTCTCGGGCGTGGGCTCGAAGCGTCGGGACGTGAACGTGGTAATCTCGACGTGATCTGCGCCGTCATCGTCGCGACGGCCGACCGCGAGGAAGACCTCGAGCGCATCAAGCAGGCCGTGAGGAAGCAGCTCGCATTCTACGGCTCCACTCCGGTCTACGCGTCGACCCTGGAGTGTCACGGGTACGGCGAGCTTCACACCGAGCTGAACGCTCTTTCGAAGAAAGGACGCTGGGACGACATGGCGGCGCTGATCGACGATTCGATCCTCGAGCAGGTCGCCGTGGTGGGGCCGCGCGAGAAAGTTGCACGTGCACTGATCGAGCGTTTCGATGGCATCACCGACGGTGTGAGCCTCACGAACAACCGCGCGCCCGATGCCGCGCACTGGGCCGACGTGGTTGCCGACCTGAAAGCGCTGCGGGTCGGCTAGTCCCGGTGCGAGCACCCGTATGGGGGCGCTCATTGTCAAGACACTTTCTGCCTCGACAGCGCTCGCCGCGTCGTGCGATAGTCGGCGCCTGAGCTGTCGACTGGCCTGCCGGGCTGCCGACGCTCGAGGAGGGCACGGTATGGCCCAGACCACCCTTGAGCCGCGACGCTTCTTCTTTTTCCTGGCTGCGGTACTGATGCTGACACCGCTGGCGCTGGCCGCACGCGCCGATGCCCAGTGCTCTGCCACGCCGCTGCCCGGCTGCCTGCGCGCGGGCAAGTCGTCGGTGTTCGTGCGCAACGTTCCCGAGCTGCGCGCCAATCGCCTGAACTATCTGTGGGTGAAGGGTGCCGCCACGACGCAGGCCGACCTCGGCGATCCGACCGCGAGCACGACGTACAATCTCTGCGTGTACGACTACAGCTCGAGGACGGCTCCCGGACTGTCGGCCGCCCTCGACATCCCGACCGGCGGCTCATGGACGAACAAGAGCCCCGACGGGCTGTCGTACCTCGATCGCAGTCAGGTACCGTCCGGCGTTCGTCGCGTGCGTATCAAGACCGGCGCGGAGGGCAGGTCGAGGGTTTCGCTTCACTCGCGCGGGCCGGAGCTCGTTGATCCAACGCCGGCCACGCCGTTCCAGTTCTTCGCCCAGGTTCCGCGCGTGGTCGTGCAGCTGACCAGCTCGGCCGGTACCTGCTGGACGAGCGACTTCGTGTTGAGCGGGACCAAGCACAACGACGGCCGTCGGTTCCGGGCACGTGCCTTCCCGGCCAGCACGACGACGACGATTCCGCTCACCACGACCACCGTGACCACCACCACCTCGACGAGCACCACCACCACGACCGTGCCGGTGCCGGGTGAGTGCCCGAATACGCTCGACCTCGTCATCTTCGGTAACGTCACGAACGACTCGTGCACGACGAACGCCGACTGCCCGGTGCCGCCGCCTCTGGGCCGGTGCGACACCGTGCTCGGCGCGTGTCGAACCGGCACCAGCCTCGAGACCGGCTACACGGGGCTCGCGCACGCCAACGACGTGAGCGACCGTACGCTGATGTCGCTGCGACTGCTGTGTCCCGGCCCGTTCGATTCCGGGTCGGCCGAGCCCTGCGGCGAGTGCACGGTGCTCGGGCTCGACACGGCGGCGGGCGACTGTCGTTGCAACACCGATTCGCGGATCCTGTGTGATGACGGCTTCGGGCTCGACTTCGACGACTGCGGCGTGGGGGCCTCGTGCTCGACCGACGACGATTGCAGGGTGTGCAGCCAGACGACGTCGACGTCCTGTGTGATCGACGACGACTGTCCATCCGGCGAGCGGTGCTTGAACGGCCTGCTGCTGCCCACCTGTTCCGGCGGTCAGTGCGTGGGCAGCTGTGATTGCTTCGCGGGTCCACCGCTGCCGCTGGCCAGCTCGAGCACGCCGGCGTGCGTGGTGAGCCGCCTGGCTGCCGACATCAGCGGCACCGTCAACGTCGACACCGGCGCGAGCCTCACGTCGATGAGCCTGCGCTCGGTGGTGTCGCTCGGCGAGCTGGTCGTGGTGCCGTGTCCGTACTGCACCGGCGACGTCACACCGAACGACGGGGTGCGGGACGGAACCTGCACGTTCGGTCAGAACGACGGTCTTTCGTGTGACTCGCAAGCCACGAACCTGACGTTCCCGGCACCGGGCGGAGACGGTCACAGCCTCGACTGCCCGCCGCAGCCGGGCAAGAACGTCAGCGGCGCGGGCCTCAGGGTCGCGTTCAGTCCTTCGACGGGCTTCGCCCAGCTCGACGCGAACGTCGAGTGCGGCTTCCCACCGTTCGCACCCGAGATGTGTCCTTGTGGAATCTGCGGCACCAATTCGAGCGTCGTGTGCAGCAGCAACGCCGATTGCGCCGATGAAGGCGTGTTGGGGCCGTGCAGGCTCAAGGCCGCGCTGATACCTCGCGCGAATCAGTGCAGCGACAGTACTTGCTCTGTTGCGACGAGCGCGTGCATCGCCGACCCGAGCGTTGCATGTACCACGAACGGCGATTGCGCCGGCGCGGGCGGTACCTGCGTGGGCGTCACCGGCGTGTGCGCCGCCGGCCCGACGGCGTCGTTCTGCGACGGCGCCCTCAAGGCCAACGGCGCGCCCATCGTGGGCTGCAACACGAACGCCGACTGCGATGCCACCGAATGCGGGGGCGGCATCGGGCCCGGTCTGTGCGGCTCCTGCAGCGTGATGGCCGATCGCGAGTGCTTCCTCGATCCGATCATCGCCGTGGGCAAGGCGGATCCCGATTACCCGTTCACCGCAGCCCTCACCTGCATACCCGAGACGTCGAGCCCGGGCATCAACAACGTCGCCGGGCTGCCGGGGCCGGGGCGATTGCAGACGCAGCACGTCGCGACCGCGTACTGCACGAGCGATCCCGGGACAGTCTACGTTCCGGGCGTGGGCGGCTGTCCGTAGGCGGCGACGAGTGAAGGCGGGCTGCTGCGTCTAGAGCGGTAGCCCGCGTGCCGTGGCAGGCCAGGAACGTCGACCGCCGTTCGTGGGGCGCGGTCGTGCCGTCACCCGTTCTCCGTATTCCTCTAGCCGGGGCGCTCTCGTACCCTGCAGTCCATGACGGCGGTGACATGTCGGTAGATCTTCGTACCAGGATCGACGGCGACGCGATCACCATCGATCCGGCCGGCTTCTTCTCGTCGACGTTCCCCGCTGCGCTCGAGCGAACACGCGAGCTGATCGCGCCGGGTATCGCGCACCTGGAGCTGCGCCCGCTCACCGTCGAGGTGGGCGACGATTGCTGGACGCTGTCGTGTCGTGAAGGCCGCGTGGAAGTCGACCCGGGGCGCGCGGCGAGCGGCGCACGCATTCGCATGAGCGTCGACCAGCTCGCGGGCCTGGTGCACGACCAGGCCACTCCGATGACGTTCTTCACCGGCGGTACCCTCGACATGCCCGCGGGCGGGTTCACCGAGTTCCTCGACTGGTGGCTGGTGCTCAGGGCCGCGCTCGACCGGCGCTCACTGCACGTGCCCGGCGCGGTGACGTTCGTCGATCGCGACGGTGCGCCGTTAGACCTTGGCCGCGCGTTTCGACCCGAGGATCCGGTCGAGGACATGTCGCACTTCCTGCACGAGGCCGGCTTCCTCCACATTGCCGGGCTGTTCGACGAGGAGCAGATGGCGCGCGTTTCGGCCGACATGGACCGTGCGACGCCGTCGTACGGTGACGGCGACGGGCGCAGCTGGTGGGCGACCACCGCCGACGGATCTCGCCGGCTCGTTCGCATGCAGAGCTTCGACGAGCAGTCGCCGACCACGGCCGGCCTGCTCGACGATCCGCGCTTCCTTCGCATCGCTACCATCCCGGGCGACGACCACGTCCACGCCGGGCTGGAGGGCAACCGGATCGAGGCGCTGGTGAAGCCCGTGGGTGTGGTCGAGGGAATCTCGGACGTACCGTGGCACAAGGACTGCAGCCTGGGCCGGCACAGCTACGAGTGCTGCAGCATGACGGTAGGTATCTCGGTCACGGGCGCCGACGCGCGCTCGGGACAGCTACGTGTGGTGGCCGGGTCGCACCGCGCGCTGATCTGGCCGGCGATCGAGCAGGGCGGCCCACGCGATCTGCCCGAGCTGGAGCTGCCGACCGGCTGTGGCGACGTGACGGTTCATCTGAGCTGTACGATGCACATGGCGCAGCCGCCCGTCGATCGCGAGCGGCGCGTGATGTACACGAGCTTCCGCTTTCCCGAAACGCTGTCGGACGCCGCGGTCGAGGGCCGCGCGCGCGTGCGTGCGGTGCGCGAGCGCGCTTACACCACCGTGTCGCAGGAGCCGGGCGTCACCGACTGACCTGCCCGTCGGGCGTGACCTACAGCGTGCCGTCGCCGAGCATGTCGGCAGGGTCGCGCAGGTCGAGTGCGCCCAGATAGCCGCCGCCGTCGTCGAGCGCGTCGTGCACGGCGTAGCCGAGCAGCTCCTGTGCCCGGCGTGGGAACGAGCGTGCGATCTCGGGCGGGGTGGCCAGGTAGTGGTTCTCCTCGGTTCGCAGCCAGCCGAGCACGTAGCTCAGGTGCATGCCGCGACGCCACTGGTCGGCGGTGCTGTTCGCACCGCCGCCGTGGATGGTGGAGCCCAGGTAGATGATCGCCGATCCTGCCGGCATCGTCGCCGCCACCATGTCGTCGTCGGTGGCTTCGCGCTCGACCGGCCACCGGTGGCTGCCGGGTGCGACGCGCGTGGCGCCGTTGTCCTCGGTGAAGTCGACCAGCGCGATCACCGACGCGACCTGAAGCTCCGCGTGCGGGCGCGGCATGTGAACCCACACCAGCTCATCGCGGTGGAGGAACTGCGCGTCGGCGCCCGGGCCGCGGTCGAGGACGTGTGCCAGGTTGAGCTGGTAGCGTGCGCACGACGGGGCGAGCACGGCATCGCACACCCCGAGCAGCACCGGGTGACACAGCACATCGTCGACGAACGTGCGCGATTTCGAGGCCACTGCGGTGATGTGGCGCGTGTGCTGGCCGAAGAACCACTCCAGCGCGGGGTTCAGGAATTCCCGATCGGGGCGAGACGCGGCAAGGATGGGCTCGAGCTCCTCGTTGAATCGCGAAAGTGTGTCACCGTCGAGCAGTCCCTCGACGACCACGGCACCGCTCTCTGCGAGCGCAGCGACGATGTCGTCGGTGGAGTCCGACGCCTTCAAGTACGCGATCGAGTCCATCGTAGAGCTTCTCCTTGTGCGCGCATCCGATACGCGCCCCGGCCGCTGATGATAGTGCGACGCCGACCTCGCTATCGCGAGGCCGGGCCCGGTTCCGGCAGCTCAGGGCCCCTGTTATAGACCGGCTCGTGCCGTCGAGTCAGGACAAGGGGTGTCCCGCGATCCGAGCGACGATGAGGTGTCGATCATGAGCGACGCGGCCGTCACGCACTACTTCGACTACAAGAGCCCGTACGCCTACCTGGCGCAGGAGGACACGTGGCGGCTCCAGAGCGAGCTCGGCGTGAAGGTCGACTGGCTGCCCTTTACGTTGAACATCCCGGATTTCATGGGCGAGGCGAAGCTCGACGAGTCGGGGCGCGACACGGTCGGTACGCGCACCGAGCATCAGTGGCGGCGGGTGAAGTATCTGTACATGGACTGTCGCAGGGAGGCGAACCGTCGCGGCCTGGTCGTACGCGGCCCGAAGAAGATATGGGACAGCTCGATCGCTCACATCGGTTTTCTCTACGCGAAGGCGCGCGGCGACTTTCGCGGATACCACGATCGTGTGTTCGAGCGCTTCTGGAAGCGTGAGCTGGATATCGAGAGCGTCGACGTGATCGCGTCGGTGCTCGACGAGGGTGGTTGCGATCCCTCCGGGTTCGAGGCGTTCCTGGCCGGGCCCGGCCGCCAGGAGCACGATCGAGCTCGCGCCCGCGCCGAGGAGCTCGGAGTGTTCGGCGTGCCGAGCTACGTGGTCGGCGACCAGCTCTTCTGGGGTGGCGAGCGCCTCGAGCGGGTGCGCGAGCTGGTGGCGCCGGGCTCTGGCGTGAGCTGACGCGCGACATACACTGCGGCCTGCCGGCGACGCGTACCGGCGACGAACACGTGGAAAGCCAGACAGTCACGAGCGCTCACGACCGATGCAGCCATCGCCCGATGGAGGCCGGCGACGAGTCGCGTGCGTCGGCCGTGGCGGTGCGTGCTTTCGAAGCATCGGTCGCTGCCCACTACTCCGAGCTCGGAGCCGAGCAGTTTCTGCGCTACGCGGCGCCCGAGGAGCTGCGGGCTCGCTCCGACCGAAACCACCGGGTGATTCTTGCGGAGTCGGATGGCGTGATCGAGGGCATGGTCGAGGTGCGGTCCGCGAAACACATCGCGATGCTGTTCGTGGAGCCCGCCCGCCAGCGTAACGGTGTCGGGCGCGCGCTGGTCGAGCTCGCGGTCGAGCTCTGCCGCGAACGCCGCAGCCGCCTCGGTGCCGTCACGGTGAACTCCTCGCCCAACGCGGTAGGCGCGTATCTGAGCTTCGGCTTCGTCGTGGCCGGTTCCGAGCGCCAGCGCGACGGCATCATCTACACCCCCATGAAGCTGCTTCTGTGACGGGTCGGGTTGTCGGCTCATGAGCGCGACCTTGCATACGAGCCGGAACCGGGAGAGCGAGGCCACCGGTGTCTTCTGATCCGACCGAAGCCGAGACTCGCTACGCGAAGAGCGGCGACGTTCACATCGCCTACCAGACGTTCGGCGAGGGACCGATCGACCTCGTCGTCGTGCCGGGCTTCGCGTGGCATCTCGAGTACCAGTGGGAGAACCCGCGCATCGCGCAGGTCTGGCGGCGGCTCGCGACGTTCACGCGCGTGATCGTGCTCGACAAGCGTGGGACGGGGCTGTCCGACCGTGTTCCGAACGACGAGCTTCCCACGCTCGAGCAACGCATGGACGACGTGCGTGCGGTGATGGACGCCGCCGGAAGCGAGCAAGCCGCAATTCTCGGCTTCTGGGAAGGCGGGCCGATGTGCGCACTGTTCGCCGCCACCTATCCCGAGCGCACCCGCGCGCTACTGCTGTTCGGCGCGCCCATGGCGTTCAGGCAGTCGAGCGACTACCCGTGGGCGCTGAGCGACGAGGTGAACGAGGGCTTCGTCTCCGACGTCAGCTCGCGCTGGGGCCAGGGCAGCGTGTTCGCCGATCTCGCGCCCAGCCTTGCCGACGATCCGTCAACGAAGAAGTGGAGCGCACGCATGGAGCGTACGAGCGCCAGCCCCGGTGCCGCGATCGCGCTGTGGCGGATGAACATGGAGATCGATGTCCTCCACGTCTTGCCGGTCATCCGTGTCCCGACACTGGTGATGCACCGGAGCGAGGATTCGATGGTCCCGGTAGAAGCTGCGCGCTACGTTGCGAAGCGGATTCATGGCGCGCGGCTGGCCGAGCTGCCCGGCAGCGACCACTTCTTCTGGGCCGGCGACAGCGACGCCATGGTGGCCGAGATCCAGGAGTTCCTCACCGGTTCGCGCAGTGAGGCAGAGATCGACCGCGTGCTCGCCACGGTGATGTTCGTCGACATCGCCGGCTCGACCGAGCGAGCGGCAACGCTCGGCGATCGTCGCTGGCGCGAGCTGCTGGAAGACTTCTTCGCCGCGGCCGGTCGTCAGCTGGATCGTTTTCGCGGTCAGCGCGTCAACACCACCGGCGACGGGTTTCTTGCCCGCTTCGACGGGCCGGCACGCGCGATTCGTTGCGCCGACGCGATCGGATCGTCGAGCCGCGACCTCGGGCTGGAGGTGCGGGCCGGCCTGCACACGGGCGAATGCGAGATCGTGGGCGAGGATCTGGGCGGCATCGCCGTACACATCGGCTCGCGCGTGGCCGATCTCGCGTCGCCGGGAGAGGTGCTCGTATCGAGTACGGTCAAGGATCTGGTGGCGGGGTCGGGCATCGGGTTCGGCGATCGCGGCGACCATACGTTGAAGGGCGTGCCGGGAAGCTGGCGCCTGTACAGCGTCGAAAGCGCGGCCGCCTGAACGGCGCCGGCGGGGGCTACGTGACAATACGAACGTTCGATGGAGGGGTCGCGATCGTCACCGGTGGCGCCTCGGGCATCGGCCACGCGCTGGGCAGTGCGCTGGCCGCTCGCGGCTGCAAGGTCGTCCTGGCCGACCTCGACGCCGACCTCGCGGCCGAGGCGGCTGCGGGTATAACGGAGAGCGGCGGTGCGGCGACGGCGGTCGAACTCGACGTGACCGATTCGGGTGCGGTGCAGCGGGTGTTCGACGAGGTCGCGCGTGAACACGGTCGGCTCGACTACGTGTTCAACAACGCGGGCATCGGTGTCGGCGGAGAAGTGTCGGATCAGACGGTCGAGCGGTGGCGGCGCATCGTCGAGGTGAATCTGATGGGCGTGGTTCACGGCGTCCAGGCAGCTTACCCCGTGATGCTGCGTCAGGGGTACGGCCACGTGATCAACACCGCCTCGATGGCGGGCCTGCTGCCGGGGCCTGTGATGGCCAGCTACTCGATGACCAAGCACGCGGTGGTCGGCCTGTCCAAGGCGATGCGTGTCGAGGCTCGCGATCGCGGTGTCCGCGTGAGCGCACTCTGTCCCGGAGTGATCCGCACACCGATACTCAGCGGCGGGCGCCACGGCCTGCTGCTGCCCGACATTCCGGAGTCGCGGCAGCGCGAAGTGGTGCGCAACAGCTTCGAGCGGTTCCGACCGATGGAGCCTTCCCGGTTTGCTCCGAAGGTGCTCGATCAGATCGCGCGCAACAAGGCGATCATCATCGTGCCCGGATGGTGGCGAGCCCTGTGGTGGCTCGAACGCCTGTCGCCCGCGCTCAGCATGCGGCTGTCGCGGCGAGCTCTCGCCGTGGCCCGCGACGCTCGCTCGAGGATGTAGGCGCCGGTTCATGGACATGGACACGCATTACCGGATCTTCGGAGCGTTCGGCTCTCCCTACACGATGAAGATGCGCGCCGTGCTGCGCTATCGCCGGCTGCCGTACGTGTTCATGCTCTCCGGACCCGGTGACGAGGCCATTGCCCACGTCCGGCCGCCCGTGATCCCGGTGATCCAGTTTCCCGACGGCGAGTGGCACGTCGACTCCACGCCGATGATCGACCTGCTCGAACAAGACCACCCGGGCCGGCGCTCGGTGATTCCCGACGATCCCGCGCACGCGTTTCTGGCGTTCCTGATCGAGGACTTCGCCGACGAGTGGTGCACGAAGATGATGTTCCACTATCGCTGGTACCGCGAGCTCGACCAGCAGGCGTTCAGCCGCTGGGGCTCGTTCGACCTGCTGTTCGGACGTGGCCGTGACACCATCGAGCGGGCTGCGCGGATCTTCGGCGATCGACAGATCGGACGACTGGCGCTGGTGGGCTCCACCGAGCAGAACCGACCGGTGATCGAGTCGGGCTTCGAGGAGCTCATCGCATTGCTCGACGAGCACGTCACCGAGCGACGGTTCCTGTTCGGTTCGCGACCGTCGCGGGCCGACTTCGCTCTGTACGGACAGCTGTCGCAGCTCGGTAGCGACCCCACGCCCGCCGCGATCATGCGCGAGCGCGCTCCGTACACGTACCGCTGGCTGCAACACGTCGACGACGCCTGCGGTGTGGAGGGGCAGTGGAGCGACGGTGCCGAGGAGCTGGCGCCGGTGGTGACCGGCTTGCTTGCCATGTGCGGCGGGCTCTATCTGCCGTTTCTCGAGGCCAACGCGTCGGCGTTCGAGCGTGGCGACGACACCGTCTCGGTCGAGCTGCGCGGGCGACGCTTCGAGCAGGGCACGTTCAAGTATCAGGTGAAGTGCCTGGCCGAGCTACGCCGGCGCTTCGGCGAGCTCGACGACGAGACGCGCGGCCGTCTCGAGCCGGTGCTCGAGAGCGCGGGAGCACTGGCGGCGCTCGTCCGCGGATAGCGTGTCTGCGGGGAGCTCAGAGCACGCGCGGTGGCGCCGTCCGCTGTCCGGGAACGGCTCGTCGGTGAAATCTCGGACACGCGGGCTCGCCGGGCAAAGCGACGATCGCGGTAGCGGCCGAACCGCCGCGACTGGTAGCCTTGAAGTCGGTCGACGCCCGGTTCGGGGCGACGGTGCCACTGCACATCGCATGACAGTCTCTCATCTCAAGCTGGCCGCGTTCTGGATTCCGCTGGCATGGACCACGTACATGGCGTTCACGCCGGCCACCGGTCCGTCGATGTTCGAGCTGTCGGACAAGCTGCTGCACTGCCTCGCGTTCGGCTATCTGATGATCGCGCTGTGGCTCGCGCACGGCCCGCGGCTGGGGCTGGCGGTCGCCATCGCGTGGCTCGCCGGCTACGGTTTCGCCATCGAGGCGATCCAGGCGGTGCTGCCGTATCGCGATTTCAGCGTTCTCGACCTGCTTGCCGATGCGGTCGGGCTCGTCGCGGCGACGACGGTCATCGTCCAGGGCCCGGGCATATGGGCAGCGGCGACGAAAACACTCCGTCCGGCTCGCTAGTAGCAATCTCCACCGAGCGCCTGCTCGCCACGCGCCTCGGCGACGGCGACTTCGACGACATCCAGCTCATGCACGACGACGCGCGCGTGATGGCGACGCTCGGCGGCGTGCGCGCTGCCGAGGATACGCGTCGCTTTCTGCGTACGGCGGACGAGCACTGGCAGCGCTACGGCTACGGCCTGTGGCTGCTTCGCGCCCGCGCCGACGGTCGCTTCGTGGGGCGAGGCGGTCTGCGCCATCTCGAGGTCGGAGGTGGTCCCGAGGTGGAGGTCGCATACGGGTTCATGCCCGAAGCGTGGGGATCCGGGTTCGCCACCGAGATAGCGCGTGCGGTACTTTCGGTGGCGTTCGAGCGCATCGGCCTGGCGAGCGTGGTGGCGTTCGCGCTGACCGACAACCTGGCGTCACACCGCGTGATGCGAAAGGTGGGCCTCGAATTCGAGCGCGACATCGTTCACGCTGGTCTGCCGCACGTGCTGTATCGCATCGACCGCAACCGCTTCTTCTCGACACGGCCTGATTGACACGCTCGGCGAGCGGCCCGTACAATTCGCGCCAGCGTGTCGGGCAGCTCTTCGAAGAGTGCGCTCTTCTTGCCTACCGCCGAGCTGTCGGCCACGCGCTTGCGCCCGTGCGGGACATACTGAGCAGCATCGAGCAGTGGTGCGACGATGGCGAGGAAGTCGCGATCGCTACCCTGGTTCGCGTGCACGGCTCGTCGCCGCGACGGCCCGGCGCGCGCCTGTGCGTCAGTCGCAGCGGCCGCATGGCCGGCTCGGTGAGCGGCGGCTGTGTGGAGACCGACGTCGTTCGGCGCGCCGCCGAGGTGCTCGACGACGGGCGTGCGTGTGTGACGTCATACAGCCTGGCGGCCGATTCCGATCTAGAGGTGGGCCTGAGCTGCGGCTCGATCGATGTGCTCATCGAGCCGCTCGAACGGTCGGAGGGCTGGCGGGCGATCGCCGATGCGGTGGCGCGTGAGCGTCCGGCCGCGCTCGCGGTAGCGATGGAGCCCGAGCGGCTCTGCGGTCGCCAGCTCACGGTGCTGTCCGACGGCGCCACCGTCGGCACGATCGGCCCCGGCGTCGACGAAGCCGTGGTGTCCGCGGCGCGCGGCCTGCTCGGACGAAGCGGCACAACCATCATCGACGTCGACGTGGAGGGTGAGCGCGGTAGCGTGTTCCTCGAGGCGTTCGCCCGGCCGCCGCGGCTGTACGTCGTGGGCGCCACCGATATTGCCGTGCACCTGACGCGCATGGCCGGGGCGCTCGGCTTTCATGTGGTGGTGATCGATCCGCGCGCCGTGTTCGCAGCCGAGGAGCGTTTCCCGCACGTCGACCGGCTCGTGCGCGCGTGGCCCGAGGAGGCCCTGTCGGGCGTCGATCTCGACAGCAACTCCTACGTCGTCACGCTCACGCACGATACGAAGTTCGACCTGCCTACCCTGGAACGGGCCATGGGGTCGCCGGCGGCCTACATCGGCGCGCTCGGCAGCACGCGGACGCACGCCCGTCGCCGCGCCATGCTCGGCGAGCGCGGCTTCGGTGAGGATCAGCTCGCGCGCATTCGCGCGCCGATCGGTCTGGACATCGGGGCGCGCAGCCCCGAGGAAATCGCGGTGTCGATTCTCGCCGAGATGCTCGCGGTGCGGTCGGGCACCGGCGGCGCTCCGATGGTCGAGACGAGGGCCGCGAGTCAGGCCGGCAAGTAGTGGTCGCAGCGAACGCTGAGCCCTCGTTCACCAGCGGCGTGATCCTCGCCGCCGGCAGTGCGAGGCGCATGGGGCAGCTCAAGCAGCTGCTACCGGTTGCGGGCAAGCCCATGGTCCAGCACGTGATCGACGCGGCCGAGCAGTCGCGTCTCGACGAGATCGTGCTCGTGCTCGGTCATCGCGCCGACGAGATACGCCAGGCCGTCGTGCTGCCCGCTGCCGCACGCATCGTGGTGAACGAGCATCACGCGACGGGGCAGGGGGGCTCGCTGGCTACCGGCCTGCGCGGCTGCGACGAACGCGCCGGAGCAGCGGCGATACTGCTCGGCGACCAGCCCGGCGTGACGGCCGCGCTCATCGATCGAGTGGTCGCCGCGTTCGCGGATCAAAACACGGATGCCAGACCCATCCTGCGGCCGGTCTATGGCGCCGGCCACGGCAGCGGCGAGCGGACGCCCGGACACCCGGTGATCCTCGCCCGCGCCGTGTGGGAGGCGGCCATGAACATCGAGGGCGACAGCGGCGCGCGCTCCCTCATCGCCGACGACCCGTTACGCGTCCTCGAGCTCCCGCTCGACGGCCCACCGCCCGCCGACATCGACACCCCCGAAGCCTACCGCCGTCACACCTGAGAGAACGGGACAGTCCCCTTTTCGTAGGACTGGTGGGGGCGGGGCGTTTTGCGATTGCCGCGTGTGTAAACCATAGTACGCGCCGCTAGAACGTGTTTCACTCCCGCTGCCAGAGGGCCCGCAAGGCCCTCAATCTGCACGGCTTGCGGGCTCCCCCTTGTAAGCATGGCGATAGAAATCGAGGAGAAATTCCAGGTCGAGGCGCCTATCGAGCGCGTGTGGGAGTTCGTGATGGACCCGGCGCGCGTGGCCTCGTGCATGCCCGGGGCGAAGCTCGAAGAAGTGGTCGACGAGCGCACGTTCGAGGGCAGCATCCGCATCAAGGTGGGCGCCATCATGGCCAGCTACAAGGGCCGTGTGGAGATGACCGAGGTCGACGAGATCAGCTACTCGGTGGTGATGAGCGCCGAGGGCACCGAGACCGGCGGCGGCACGGCCAAGGGCACGATGACCAGTCTGCTGCGCGCCGTCGACGGCGGAAAGACCGAGCTCGTCGCCACCGCCAGCGTCGATCTCACCGGCCGCATCATGCAGGTGGGGCGCGGAATGATTCAGGGCGTGTCGCACCAGCTCTTCAAGCAGTTCGTCAGCAAGGCGACGAAGCAGCTCGAGGCCGAGCCGGCAGCGGTTGCTGACGGTTCAGCCGCCGCAGCGCCGGTGGCGGCCCCGTCCGAAGGCGAAGCGATCGCCGTGCTCCCGCTCCTGCTGCGAACGCTGTGGACCGCGATAGTGAACTTCTTCCGGCGCCTGTTCGCGCGCTTGTTCGGGCGCCAGCCGAAGGGCGCGTAGTCGGAGATTCGCTCTTCCGCGTCGTTCGCGGGCACCGCAGAGAAAGGATTCGTTCCTAGAGACGACCGGCGTGCGGTTCGTGGCGCGCCGGCATCGCGGGTAGTCCGGGACTCCCCCCTCTCGTCGATCAGCAGACGTTGACGTTTCGCGACTGATGGCTACGCAAAGCTCGCAGGCCAGTGTTCTTGTTTGCTGGAGCCACGACTCGGCGACTTCCGATCCCTGAGAACCCATCTCCCGTAGATTCATGCTTTTCGCTGCCTCCGCACCTGGCACAGCACTTGCGAGGTGAATGACGAGAACATCCCCCACGGCGTAGCCGCCGCGCCCCGACCGGGGGAAGGGGGTTTTCGATGAAACGTGTAGTTGTGACCGCCTTGGGCGTGATCGCCGTCTTGGCCGTCAGCAGTTACCCTGTAAGCTCACAAGCCCAGCTGTTCGACCATCTGAAGTGTTACAAGGTCAAAGACCAGGCCAACTTCAAGGCCGACGCTACGCTGGTGGCGCTGCAAGCAGAGCTTGGCGACGAGAGCTGTG
>Ga0315338_1000275_pt1 | contig 153119 bp, 149 predicted proteins | sample ASW8metaG_FD_204518 | JGI IMG/M metagenome (GOLD analysis project Ga0315338, IMG submission 204518) | Ammonia-oxidizing marine archaeal communities from Monterey Bay, California, United States - ASW #8 | ecosystem: Environmental > Aquatic > Marine > Coastal | place: USA: California | collected... | reverse complement strand
TGATTCATAAATCACCAGATTACCTCGGTCTTGCCAGTTTACCCTCATGTAGTATCAACACACCGTGTCGTCATTCCCGTGAAAGCGGGAATCCAGAAATCAGTTTGGAATCAAGTTCTTGTGAAGGTGACTGGATACCCGTTTTCACGGGTATGACGGGGAGGTATTCGATTGGTCCCAGGACCAGTCGGCATTCATACCTCTCGCTTGTGTGATGCGATGAATGTCAATTCAGCCTAGAGCGCTTCACCACACTGCCATGGCCGCGCTTGGCGGTGGGCGCCGCTGGCATGGAAATTGCTCCATATGCTGCATGTCCCATACGGTTGTTCCAATTCGAGGAGATGGCATTTTGTCCAGTGCGTTAGAGAGTGTTTCAGGTGCAGCAAAAACCATCGTTAATGGTGGCAACATTGCCGGTCCGGGTGTGTTTGCCGGTGTGCCGGCGCACTCCAATGGCGCTGTGGCAAAGCCGAAATCCGCTGAAATGACCCCGGGTCCGGGATTCCGGATCCGCGACGAAATTAACCGTCCGCCCCCGGAAATTGTCAGGCATTACAGGGGTTTTGAGACCGCTGATGTGTCGGACATGCTTAACCGCATGTACACCATGCAGCACGGCATCTCCAACCTCACCAACGACAAACCCTTGCTGGGTCCAGCGGTAACGGTGAAGCTGTTTCCCGGCGACAATCTGATGCTTCACAAGGTGCTTGACGTCGTGCAGCCGGGCGACGTGGTGGTTGTCGACACATCCGGCAGCGACCGGAACGCGGTGTTTGGCGATCTCATCGCCAACAAGGCGTGCCACCGCGGCATTGCAGGCTTCGTGATCGATGGTCTAATCCGGGATCTCGACGGTGTCATAGAAACCGGACTGCCGATCTATGCCCGCGGCGTTACCTCATTCGGCCCATTGCATCGCGGCCCGGGGGAACTGAACCACACGATCAGCTGCGGCGGCATCGTCGTCAATCCGGGCGACATCATCACCGCCGACAGCAGCGGTATTGTCGTTGTTGCCAGGGACTGTGCCCATCACATCGCATTACGGCTGCAAACCCATCAGGTGAAGATGGAAAACTACGTAAACGATGTGAAACGCGGCGTTTTCTCCAATGACTGGGTCGATGCCCAGCTTCACGGCGAAGGGTGTTTGTTCGAGTAGGCCTCTGGCCGAACTGGAACGACAAACGATTTATGGGTGTTGTAACCGACCAGCTGTTTCGTCTGTTTTACCGCACGCGGTTCTATCTTGATGTCCCGGGCCTTGTACAACTGCTCAAGTTCAAAGAGCTGCGGCAGCGCTATTATCAGGACCTCTGGCAAGGCTCCGCCGCTGCAATTGGCGCACAGGCGCAGCCCTGGGGGTTTGGTTTCTGCCGGGTCAACAGAAACGGGCTTGCAGCCGTCGTCAAACAGTCATCGGTGATGCTGGATAATCACCTGACCCTTGAGGTCATGGGCAACAAGGCGCTGGTCTACGATTTCCTGGCCGAAAAAGGCTACCCGGCGCCCCGCCATCGGCGTTACACCATGAAGTGCGTTGATCTGGCCGAACAGTTCCTGACCGCGGAGATTCAAGGCCCGGTCGTGGTCAAGCCGGCCAGCGGTACCGGCGGCGGGCGCGGCGTGACGACCGGCATTGTCGATACGGCGGCCTTGCGCAGGGCATCACGGCTGGCCGCGCGGTTTGACACTGAACTGCTGGTCGAAGAACAGATTGAAGGGCAATCCTACCGTCTGCTCTATCTTGACGGCATGTTCATCGATGCGGTGCGCCGCGACCCGCCCACCGTCACCGGAACCGGCCGGCACACCATCACTCAGCTGGTGGCGCAGGAAAACCAGCGCCGTCTGACACGGCCTGTTGCCAGAGCCTTGAGCGCGCTCAGGATCGACCAGGATTGCCGCAACAAGCTGCGGGAGATGGGTTTGAAGCCATCAAGCAGGCTGGATGACGGCCGCACCATCGAATTGAAACGTGCGGTCAACGAAAATTGCAGCCGGGGCAATCACAATGTGAAGGACCGCGTGCATCCAGGCACCATCGCTACGGGAGCACAATTGGTCGCCGATCTGGGCGTTCAATTTGCCGGTCTCGACGTGCTGTGCAGAAATATTGCAGCACCGCTTGGACCGGACAACGGGCTGATCAGCGAAATCAACACGACCCCTGGAATCCATCACCATTATCTTGTTTCGGACCGGTTGAAATGTGTGCCGGTTGCCGAACTTGTCCTGTCCCATATGTTCGAAACGCGCCAGGGGGTCATGAACATGGCCCATGGCCCTGCCGAGCACAGCCGCAAAATCGCTTAGGCGTTGCGAGGCCCGTTATGAAACATCACATGGAAAAAGTGGCCGATCCGTTTGCCGTGCGGGATATGGACACATCAACCCCGGTGCTCATTCTGGGTGGCAAGGAAAACGCCCTGTCGATCGTGCGCCGCTTTGGTGCCATGGGCATCGACGTCAGCGTCAGTGGCCCGGCGGACTGCTGGGCGATCTATTCCCACCACTGCAAAAAGCGTTACAAAATTCCGCGCAAGCAGGACAGCGGCGCATTCTGGGCCGAGCTGTTGCTGGGGGCATCGCGCCAGCTGGCGCCCGGCCATATCATCTTGGCCTGCAGCGACGATGCGATCGAGTTCCTGGCACATCATGAGACGGAGCTGCGGCAACACTATCTGTTCGATGGCGCCTCCTCAGAACAGCGGTTGGCGCTCCTCGACAAGCAGAAAACTCTCGATATGGCGCGGGCGGCCGGTATCACGACGCCGAATTCATGGCCCATCTCAGATGCGGACGATCTCAAAAATATGCGTGAAAACGCGCAGTTTCCGTTGATCGTAAAACCGCTCAACACGGCCCGCTTCGCCAAAGTCTTCGGACGCAAATTCTTTACTGTCGATAAAAGCTTCGACGACCTGGAAGCAAAGGTGCAGCTCGCGCGGGGCCGTGGATTTGAGGTCACGGTGATGGAGATGATCCCCGGGCCTGACGCGCTGTTGAGCAGCTATTACACCTATATCGACGACAATGGTGACAGCCTGTTCCACTTCACCAAACGTGTCTTGCGCCGCTATCCGGTGAACAGTGGCGGTGCTACATACCACACCACTGACTGGCTTCCCGAGACAGCTGCCGAAGGGTTGAAGTTTTTCAAGGAGACCGGGTTTCGGGGTCTGGGCAATATCGAGTTCAAACGCGACCTGCGTGACGGCAGGCTCAAGGTCATTGAGGTCAATGCGCGTTTTACCGCCGCCCAGGAGCTTGCCGTTCGTTCCGGGGCTCCGATCGATCTGGTGGTTTACTGCCATTTGACCGGACAACCTGCACCGTCGTTTACGACTTTTCAGCATGATGTCAGGTATTGGTATCCGATGAAGGATTTCCTGGCTTTTCTGCAATTGCGCAAACGGAGTGAGCTGACTTTCGCCGACTGGCGAAACAGCCTGGCGCCGAAGCAGCATGTGTCACCCCTGCACAATGCGGACGATCTTGTCCCCCTGTTCGGCGCGGCAAGCGCCTGGCTGGCCAAGGCGGTTTGGGGGCGTTGATGACAGGTGGCCGGATCAAACCCGATGCACTGTTGGATTTCAGCACCGCGCTGATGGCCGCCCACGGCGTCGATCAGGCGCAATCAAGCGAAGTCGCCCGCAACATGATCTGGAGCGAACTGGTGGGCCGCGAAAACTTCGGCCTGTCGCGCCTGCCTCTCTACCTGGAACGGGTGCGGGCTGGCGGGCTCAATTGCCCCTGCACCCCCCGCCTCGATGAAACCACCACGGGCACCGCACTGCTCGATGCCGATGGCGGGTTCGGCCAGTATGCCGGCAGGCTGGGCATGGAACATGCTATAGCCATGGCACGGCAACACGGCACCGGCACAGTTGGTGTTCGAAACAGCAATTTCTTCGGAACCGGCGCCTATTTCGTCCACCTCGCTGCGGACGCTGGGATGATCGGCCTAGCCATGAGCAATTCCTTTCCCAAGGTCGCAGCCCATGGCGGGTTGAAACCGGTGCTCGGGACCAACCCCTTCGCGTTCGGCGCGCCGAGGCAGAATGGCGAAAGCCTGATGTTCGACATGGCCACCAGTGCTCTTGCGGGATCCACCGTGCGCGCGCACAAGGCCAGTTCTGAACCCCTGCCCGAGGGGCTGGCCATCGATGGTGTCGGCAATCCGGTTACCGATCCTGCCAAAGTTGACGACGGTGCCCTCTTGCCCGCCGGCGGTGCCAAGGGCTATGGCCTCGCCCTTTTTGTGGAACTGCTTGCCGGTGTGATCACCGGTGCCGGCGTCTCAACCGGCGTGGCGTCCATGTACAAGGATGTCGATCAGGCCGGCCGGAACGGCCATTTCTTCATGGCGATTGATATTTCCCGTTTCCTGCCGATGGAAAGCTATTATCAGCGATTGGAGGGATTGGTGTCCCTTCTGAAAGCCTCCCAGCCGAATGGTGAGGTGCTGTTGCCGGGAGAAACCCGGTGGGACACCTATAAGGCAAACAGTTCTGCGGGCATCGAACTGGCCGCTGAAACGCGGGCGCAGCTTGAACGGCTGAATGTTTCCCACGGCATATCCCCGCCGTGGTCGCAGCCGGTCCGCGCGGCCTGACCGTCGTCTGGATGCCGCACCCATGAGCTTGCCGCAAAGCCAAACGGTTTCATCGTCCCAACCTGGCGCGGCTGCGCGTGGTTTCAAGACCCTGGTCAAATCTTCAAGTCTGATCGTCGGTGCCCGGGTGCTTGGCGCGTTGGTCGGTATCGCCACACAGATTGTGCTCGCCCGCATGTTGAGCGCCGAGGCATTGGGGCTGTTTTTCATCGCGGTCAGCGTGGCCGCGGTGCTGTCGATCCTGTGCACGCTCGGCTATCCGATGACAGTGCCCCGCATTGTCGCCCAGGCGGCAGCCGCCAAAGAGCCGGGCACCTTGCGTGCGTTCATGTATCGCGCGCGCATTGATAGCGCAGCCATTGCCCTGTTTTTGATCAGCGGACTGGTTTTGATCGCCCTGAGCTGGCCATCGATTTCCAGCGACATGCGTATCTGCCTGGTGGTTGCAGCCGTTACCACACCGGTTTTCGCAGCAATCCGTTTGAACGGGTCCCTGGCGAACGCCCATAAGCGCTTTGCCATCGGGTTCCTGCCTGACCTGTTCTTCCGGCCCCTGCTGTTGCTGGCGTTCATTCTGCTGGCTTGGTCGCTATGGGGGGCGGTGAGTGTGGCCGCCATTTTGATCGGCCATCTGTTGATCGCTGCGGGTCTTGCCGGCTGGCAGATCTATCGGGTGTCCGGCCTGGTGCCACAACAGCCGCCCGCCGGCCCAACCACCGGCCCCTACCAGCACCCGGATGCCCGGATGTGGCGCCGCCAGGCGGTTCCTCTGGTCGTTGCCGCGCTGTTTATCGGGGTTTTCGCCGATCTCGATCTGGTCATCGCCGGCGCCATATTATCCGAGGCGGAGACCGGCATTTTTGGCGTTTGCCTGAAAATGTCGATGTTCGTCGCGTTCGGCATCCAGGCGGTTCAGCAAATGATCCTGCGCGATGCCGCCGACGCTTTGCATCACGGCGATAGCGCCGAAGTGCGCGCGGTGATTGCCCGTGGCAATATATTGAGCCTGCTGGGCAGCATTGGCGCCACCATCGGCCTGGTCACCTTCGGCCGGGATATCCTTGGTTATTTCGGACCGGCCTTCGAAGCCGGCTATTACAGCCTGATTATTTTGATGATCGCGCAGATTGTCCGCGCGGCAGCCGGGCCCGCAACCCAGATACTCGCCCTGACCGGGCATGAAAAGGCGAGCCTCCCGGTGTTCGCCACCGGTCTCGTTCTTCTGCTGCTGGCAAATCTCGCACTCGTCCCCTGGTACGGTATCCTCGGGGCCTCGATCGCGGTCCTGTTGGTCACCGCAGTCTGGTCCATATGGCTGGCACTCACGGTGCGCAGACAGTTGGGGATCAATACCCTCAGCCTGAAGGCGTTCTAGCCATCCACTGCTGGACCGCACTCTCGAAACTGGCGCTGTCAAATGCGCTCAAAAAGAAACGCCCAGGAGCTTTTGCCAGCCTACCGGGCGTTTGACGGGTTGAGTTTGCCTCAACCAATCTGTTTTCGACTACGCTGCTGCGTGGTCTGCCGCAGCTGTTTCCATCTTGGCGGTGAGGCTTTGAAGCAGGCTTGCATGTTCGCCCAGGGGATCGCGGCCGGCGGCGTTGATCTTGACATACAGAATGATCGCGCCGGCCGATCTGATCCGCTCATGGTAGATTGTCGAACCATGAAAGATGAACATGTCGCCGATTTTGCCGCGCGCTTTCACGATCCTCTCATCGTCATAGAACCGTGCCATATCCAAGTCCGCCGAGGCCTCAAGATACTTCGCCCGTTCGTCCGTATTTTCCTCCCGGCTGAGATGGGGGAAGAAACAAACCCGTGAGGCTTCGGGGATATGGATCGGGAAGCCGATGGTGAACTGCGCCGCCTGCCGGTCCATGTGAGGTGCGGGATATTCCGGTGCGTTTTCCAGGTAAACCTTGATGTGGCGCTCGCCGATGGTGATGTCGTCGTGCCGCTCTCCGGTGATCTCGCTCAATCCCTGGCGAAACTGCTGCAGAAAACCCATGCTCGGAAATTCGAACAGATACTGCCGCTTCTTGCCCGGAATGTACCATTCTTCGATTTCTTGAAGGTTGTTTGACGCAATACGCGTGTGATACGACCGGAGAATATCGGTGAAATCTGGTGACAACACATCTTCCAGATGCAGATAGCTCTGCCGATGAAGTGTCTCTTTCGTATCGCTGAGATCGCGTGAGAAAGCCATGAAGTGTCCCTATCTGACGAATGATTGTTAACGCGCCTGTGGCGATGCAAGATCGTAACCAGTGGACGGCCTGCTGCCGGGTATTCGGCCGCGTGGTAAATTTTGTCTGAGTGTCTGTCTAAGAATGCGCCAAAAGGCGCATTTCTGTTGCGCAGCCGGCCTTCTTAATCAGACACTGAACCGGAATGGGTGTTCGACAAATTCCCGCACCATACCGGGCCGATTTGCTATAACCGGGCGGCAGTATCCACACGGAGTAAAGACGTGGCGACAGACAGCGATATCGCGGGACATTACTCAAGCGGCAGATTGCTGGAGAGATTGAATGAGGCGTTGCGCGGTGACGGCACAGACCCCGATCTTCCAACCATTGCGACACTGGCTCCTTATGACCAGTTCCATGGCCGTGGTCTGGAAGCGACGCAAGAGATGGGAGACGCGCTCGACATCGCACGCGATGACCATATTCTCGATGTCGGCAGTGGCATCGGCGGGCCGGCGCGTTATTTCGCGGATCGGTTCGGCTGCCGGGTTACGGGCATCGACCTGACCGACGAGTTTTGCCGCGTGGCGCGCCATCTGACACACCTCACCGGTCTTGACGGCAATGTCGGTTTTGAGCACGGCAACGCATTGGAGATGCCGTTCGAAGATGCAGTCTTCGACGGCGCATATTCCATGAATGTATCCATGAACATCGCCGACAAGGCGGGCTTTTACGGCGAGATCCATCGTGTGCTGAAGCCCGGCGCCTGGCTGATGTTATGTGAGATCGCACAAGGTGCGGTTCGTGCCCTGGACTATCCAACCCCATGGGCGCGCACCGCGGACAGCAGTTTCCTGTCAACGACCGAAGAAACCCATAACGGTCTCGAGGCGGCAGGTTTCAAGATCATACAATCCCGTGACACGCGCGCTCAGGGCAAAGCCTTCGCCGACCGCTCGAAAGCCATGGTTGAGCGTGGTGAAAAGCCTTCTCACCGGGCGGTCCCGCTGATTCACGGTGATATCGCACACCAGGTCATGGCCAATGTGTCCCGGGGCACCACAGAGGGCTGTATCCTGCCGATTGAAATATTGTGCATAAAGCGCACCTGATACAGTTCTCCCAATCGGCGGGGCTGGCGGTTAAGTGCCGTAACCGTTGAATTCGGCGCGATCTAGGCTTATATACCGGCCATAGAGCGGCCTGCGTTCAAACGGACCCAGGCAAGCTGCTCTATGTATATGAAATAGATCAAATTATCTGCACTCAATCGAATCCGATTGAGCGCAGTTTGATCTAGTGTGCAAGTGGTGCCTTTAAGGGCCACGGGTACGTTTGGCCGCTTGATTGTAAGGGCTTTGACAATGTCACCTGTATCTGTTTTCAGCAGTCCGTTTCTGCTTGGTTTCGAGGAAATCGAACGGCTTCTGGACCGCGCCAGCAAGACATCCGGCGACGGCTATCCCCCGTATAATATCGAGCGTGTTACACGCACCGACAAAGCGCCGGATATGCTGCGTATAACCTTGGCGGTTGCCGGGTTTTCGCAGGATGAACTTGATGTGACATTGGAGGAGAATCAGTTGATGATCCGCGGTCGGCAGAGTGATGACGGCGAACGCAGCTATCTGCATCGTGGCATCGCGGCCCGCCAGTTCCAGCGCGCATTCGTGCTGGCAGACGGCATCGAAGTGAAGGGTGCTGATCTGGAGAACGGTTTGCTGTCGATCGATCTGGTGCGTTTGGAGCCCGAGCGTGTGATCCAGAAGATCGAGATCAAGAGTTCAGACGGTTGACATCACGTGGCAGAGTTGAAGGATGTGAGGCATGGAAAACCAAAGCACGGATCGGAACGTCGGAATGACCGAGGATGAGCTTGCCATCTTGGGCGATGGTTATGTCGCCTATATCAAGACGATGTCTGGCGCCGAGGCCGCCGAGGAGTTCGGAATTGCCAGTGAAATCGAAGCCGACCAGACGCTTTACGTACTGCATTCCGCAGACGGCAGATGCATGGCGATCGCCGATTCCATGGCCGGTGCTGAAGCCAATGCCTGGGAGCAGAACCTCAAAACCGTCAGCGTGCACTGACCGCTGGAGGCGCCACAATCTATTCGACTTTGTACCGGTCTGTCTCTGGATGCCACGCAGTCTGTGACGCAGCACCATGCGGATTGGATTTATCCCGGCGGATCGCAATACAGGCGTTCAGGGCCTGATCCGGCGCCTGAATTGCCCGCCTCCGGTGCACCGGCTGGGGTGACATCATTATCGGCGCCGGCCTCTGATGCCGCCGTTTCAGACGCAACAGCTTCAGACGCAACAGCTTCAGACGACCGCAGCTCTGCAACACCATCGGTTGCGGCAGCGCCGGCATCATCTGTAACCTTACTCACCCTGACACAGGCGTGGCCCTTATTGTTGCGGTAGAACTCTTCAATAAAGCCGGGTGCAAAGACAACCGCGTCATTGACGTAGAGATAGAGCCGGCCGCTACGGCGGGCCTTCAAGTCCATGCTTACATGGGTTTGCGGTACTTCGTCAGTGCCGGGCAGCCGCGGTTCGCGGCGCAGTTGGTGGCGGTCAAACAATTCATTATCGACCCGTGCAACGGTTTGATACCACGGTACAAAAAGGTGGCGCCGCCACGGTGTGGCCAGATACAGGAGCCAGGACGCCGTGCGCCATCCATACAGATCCGCCTCAACGCCATCATCGGTCCATCCGTTCTGCAGTTGGAACTCGATGAGATAGTGTTTCCTCTTCACCAATTTCAAACCGGTGTTGAAGCAGGGGTTTTTCGGGTCGAATGTAAACGTCTTTCCGAATTGCCGGCGTTCGATCGTGGGGTCGGTGTCACAGATCGCCCCGGCGCCGTCCGCCACCGTGAAGAACAGGCGGCTCGATGCAGCGATCACGAGTGCGATGAACACGGCGACAGTGGCGGTTTCCAGCATAATGCGGAACCCCTTGATAACGCGACTTCCCGCGGACAATATGAGATTGCCGTCGGCATCAAGCCGGTCATCGAGCAGATTTGCCCACCATTTTCTGATCGCGCCACCGGCTGCCGGGGCATTTCCCGTGTTAGTGACATGGCGCCACCGGCCGCGCATCTCACTTTTCAGTGCCGCATTTGTTCTCAGGCTCCAGACCAGCAGGCCGCCAATGATGATCAAGCTGATGGTGAACTCATAGGGGTACTCATTGTATCTGGTCGCCCAGTCTTCGGCAAAACTCAGAAGCGGGATCTTGACGATCAGGTCCGGAATGGCAGGGATAATGAAACTGAAGCTGCCGAGAATCGGCTCCAGGAAGCCGACGATCCAGCCGTTTGGAAGAATGTTCAGGTCCGGTGCGATATAGGGGTAGGCGATAAAGAGGACTGCCATACACAAGGTGAGCAGATACAATATCTTGCGCAGCCACACTTTATTCCACACCAGTGACTGAGCCTGCCGACGGGTGGCCGCAGTTTCGGCGTTCTCTCTCACCGGTTTGTGCGCGCCACCTTCCGGTGCAATATCGTGCATCCCGCCATCGCCATCGACGACCGCATAGATCTCGGGAATATTGATCGGCGCATAGGTGCCGTTTTCCTGCAAGCGGTCGAAGACGCTGTGGTGAAGTATCGGCTTGGGAACAGCTCCTTTACTGGTTGCAGCGGGGCGTCGTCCGGAAAAACTTCTGAACCAGTTCACCAGGCCGGGGTTTTCCTGCGTGTACAGGCGCTCAAGCTGGCGCGGGCCGTAACGGTAGAAATTGCCGATACCGTTTCTGGAATCATAGAGCGGGCCGTTGCAATTTGCCTGTTGCAGGTAGCGATCGCGCTCGTCTTTCAGAAACGAGAGGCCACCGCTTTTTTCACTCTCCGTGAGCATCCAGTTGAGCGACACCAGCGCCAGAGAATCATCTGGATAGCTGCCGCCGACATTTGCATGCACGCCGGCAAACCAGATCTGCATCAAACGGTCATTTGCACTCTCGCCTACTGTTTCGTTCCACAACATGGGTTCGAAGGATTCACGCTGTTCATCCAGTGCAAGTGCCTGGCGCGCATGCTTTATGCGTGGAGACAGGTCGTGGTCTTTCGCGGTCAGCGGCCAGATCACCTTGTCCCAGGCGCGGGTAAGCTCATCGATCGGCAGACCATAGGCATCGACTGTATCCCACACACCGATGAACTCGATGATCGGCGGCGGCTTTTCGGTGTCACCGGCGAATCCGATATTTTGCGTGCGATCATAAGGCTCGCGGCCGGCAATCCACTGCCGGACAGACACGATGCCGTCGCGTATCGGGCGCAACAGGAATGACAGTATCGACGGATCAAACCCATCTCTGCGGAAGCGGCGATAGGCAGCCAGGATCAGACGGTCGAGATCACGCTCATCCTGCGCGACATTTCGGTCGATAATGCCTTCACTGGCGATAAGCGCCATGACGACACGCATGGTGAAAGCACCGCGGCTGAATCCGAAACCGTAGATCTTGTCTCCCGGGTTATAGGTTCGGCAGAGAAACCCATAAATGTCCCGCACATTGCGTGCCAGGCCCCAGCCAAACGCAAGCCCGAGTATGGCGGTGGGCGTAAACTGCGATGTGCCGACACCGTTGTCGTAAAACGCAACCTGGCCGCTGCCCGGCCGGCGGTCGAGCGCCTGATAGGCCCGCCAGACATTTGTTTTGTGAGGATTGGCGGAACTATTGCTCGTTCCATCGGAAAAAAGTGCGATTTTCTTCATGTTCAAGTGCCCCGTCGCCGGAAAATTGTTTCCGACTGCCGATCACCGACTTTGCTGTCAGCGGTCTCGATGTTCGTGTAGGGGAATGATGCAGCAAAACGCACAGACTGCCAAGGCCGGGAAGCTTATGCCGGCGCGGTATTTTACGACACCGGTTCATCCGTCTATATCGGTTCTGACTTTCGGCGGGCCTATCCACTGCGCAGGCAAGCAGTGATCAAACCATATTCACGCGGCGTGTGATGCCGCCGGTTCTGTAAGTATGGCGTAGAGTGCGGTCCGGTCGTCTGAGCCGCGCAGCTTGGCCACCACGGAGCCGTCGCGCAGCATCCGCGAGATACGCGCCAGTGCCTTCAGGTGGTCGGCGCCTGCGGTTTCAGGCGCCAGCAGCAGGAAGATAAGATCGACCTGCTGATCATCCATCGAATCGAAGTTGATGGGGTTTTCAAGGCGCGCAAACACGCCGTGAAGTCGCTCAAGACCGGGCAGTTTGCCATGCGGGATGGCAATTCCCTGGCCAAGCCCGGTTGAGCCCAGCTTTTCTCGTTGCAATAGCGTCTCGAACACGTCGCGCGACGCCAGACCGGTGATCTTTCCAGCCAGATTGGCAAGCTCTTGAAGTGCTTGTTTCTTGCTGGACACTTTAAGCGACGGAACGATACCGTCGGTGTTGATCAGATCGGAAAGCTGCATTTGGCTTGTTTTCCCTATCATGGCCGGTGTGCCTGACCGCCGCGCCAAGTCTGTTAGTGTTCGGTCCGCCTACTGGCGTGGATCCAGCCAGCCAATATTACCGTCATTGCGACGGTACACCAAATTAAGGCCGCCATGACCGGCGTTCTTGAAGATCAGGAATGCGCTGTCGGAAATATCGAGTTTCATTACCGCTTCGCCGACGGTCAGTTCCTGGATCTGAGTGGTATCTTCCGCGATGATCGTCGGATTCGGATCTGCTGTCTCAAGTCCTTCGTCGTCGGCCGCGGCTATGACATAGCTAGGCGCATCGAACTCCAGCACCGGTTCGGACCTTTTGGCGTGGTGGTCCTTCAAGCGCCTCTTATAGCGACGCAGGCGCGTTTCCAGATGTTCGGCAGCGCGCTCGAAACAGGCATAGGCATCCGCCGACCGACCGTTGGATTGCAGGGTAATGCCGGTGCTCAGATGCACCGCGCAATCAGCCTTGAACTCGCCGCCGTCCTTGGTGATCGTCACATGGCCGTCTGCCGTGCCATCGAAATATTTTCCGACATCGCCATTCAGCCGTTGTTCGATCTGCATGCGCAACACTTCGCCGATATCGATGTTCTTACCGGATATCTGAATTTTCATTACCATCTCACTGTCACCTCGCAGGACAGCCTGACCCGGACGAGGTGAAATTTCAAGAAATTGCTGTGAGTTTTATAGGTCTGCCAGCATCGCCTTGCGCAAGCCCTTCGGGTCAAGCCCAGACCGTGATTCCATTAAGTCCCCATGGGGCGAGCGGAAACTAATGAGCCGGAAGCACGAAGTCAACAGGTCCAACCCCCGACTGTGCAAAAACCTGCTATGTGTGACCATGATTTCCTCCCCGTCACAACATAGTGTAGCGCGAAGCAAAGAAATTACAATATATCGTATGTCTTGGTAGCCGGCTACGCCATAACGCGCTTTTCGCGCCGCCGCTGCACAGACGATGGAATGCGCATGGCTTCGCGGTATTTGGCCACCGTCCGCCGTGCGATATCGATGCCGCCCTGGCGCAGGATCTCAACGATCTTATCATCCGACAACACCCGCTCCGGCGGTTCGGCGTCGATCAGTTCCTTGATACGGTGGCGGACTGATTCCGACGCAAACACTTCCTCGCCATCTGACGAATTGATCGCCGAAGTGAAAAAATACTTCATTTCGAAAATGCCGCGCGGGGTCGCCATATATTTATTGGCGGTAACCCTGCTGACCGTTGATTCGTGCATTTCGATTTCATCGGCAATGGTTTTGAGGTTGAGCGGCTTCAGATGCTGGATGCCGTAGGCGAAGAAGCCATCTTGCTGACGCACTATTTCGCGCGACACCTTGAGGATGGTCCGTGCTCTCTGGTCGAGGCTTTTGACCAGCCAGTTGGCATTCGAGTAGCATTCCGAGATGTAGGTCTTGTCCTCGTCCCTTTTGGCGCTGCTATGGACCGTGGCGTAATACTCGTTGCTGATAAGCACCCTGGGCAGTGTCTCGGTGTTCAGTTCGACCAGCCAGCCGCCGTCATTTGCTTCGCGCACGAACACGTCCGGCACCACCGGTTGCACGACAATGGCGCCGAAAGCATTGCCCGGCTTCGGGTCCAGATTGCGGATCTCATCGATCATGTCGAGGAGATCTTCTTCATCCACATTGCAGAGCCGCCTGAGTGCGGGAAAGTCGCGTTTGGCAAGTAATTCCAGATTGCCGATCAACGCCTCCATGGCGGGATCCCAGCGGTCGTTCTCGATCAGCTGCAAGGCCAGGCATTCCGCCAGGTCGCGGGCAAATAGGCCAGGCGGGTCGAAGCGCTGTATCTGGCGCAGGGTGGCCAGCACGTCTTCCTCATCGGCTCCAAGCTGTTCGGCCGCCTGAACAATATCGCCGGTCAGGTACCCGGTCTCGTTGACCATGCCGATCAGATGCGCGCCGATCAGCCGCTGGGCTGGATCCTTGATGCTCAGATTAAGCTGCTCGGTAAGATGTTCTCCCAGGGTTTTCTCCCGGGTCAGTGTCGCTTCCAGGTCGAAGCTGCCTTGATCGAAGCCGGTTGATTTATTCTCGCGCGCCGACGACCAGCTGCTGTCGGGCCCTGGCGCCTCGGCGGTACGCACCTGGGTCTCGGCCTTGGATTCGTCCGAATAGACGTTGTCATACTCAGTATCGAGCTGTTCCAGGCTGGTTTGGTTTTCGCCGGCGTCGATCAGGTCGAGGTCGAACTCCTGCGCACCATCGCTGTCGCCATCGCCCGTATCGGCACCCTCCACCGCGCCATCCGGCGCGCTCGGGACATCGCTGTCGGTATCTTCCCGCTCAAGCAGCGGGTTGCTTTCAAGCTCCGAATCGACGAACTCACCCAGCTCGATGTTCGACATTTGCAGCAGTTTGATGGCCTGCTGCAATTGCGGCGTCATCACCAGGGACTGGCTTTGCCGAAGTTCAAGTCTTGCCCGGAGCGCCATCTTTAGAGTGGCCCTATTCTTCTTGTTGTCTCATCATCGATGCACGCTTGGTTGACATGGTTCCGCTTATGCACCGTTTTACAGGCTGAAGCTGTCGCCGAGATAGAGGCGGCGGACGTCTTTGTTGCCGACAATTTCATGCGGCTTACCCTCCATCAACACCCGCCCTTCATGTATGATGAGGGCGCGGTCAATGAGTTCGAGGGTTTCGCGGACGTTGTGATCCGTAATAAGCACCCCGATTCCGCGATCTGTAAGGTGTCGAACCAGGGTGCGGATATCACCGATTGCAATCGGGTCAATTCCCGCGAACGGTTCGTCGAGAAGCATGAACGAAGGCCGCGAAGCAAGGGCTCGCGCGATTTCGACCCGGCGGCGTTCTCCGCCAGAGAGCGCAACAGCCGCCGTACGCCTGAGATGGGTGATGGCAAATTCCTCGAGTAACCCATTTAGTATATTCTCACGCCTCTTACGATCGCTTTCGACCAACTCGAGCACGGCTCGAATGTTTTCTTCCACTGTCAGGCCGCGGAAAATCGACGCTTCCTGCGGCAGGTATCCGATGCCCATGCGCGCACGCTGGTACATCGGCAGGTGTGTGAGGTCGACGCCGTCCAGCGCAATGGATCCGTAATCTGCCGGTATCAGCCCCGTGATCATATAGAACACGGTGGTTTTGCCGGCTCCATTGGGCCCGAGAAGCCCGACGGCCTCACCTTGCCGCACAGAGAGAGACACCCCGCGTACCACTGGCCGGCGCTTGTAGCTCTTGCCCACTGAGTGAACAGTCAGCCCGTCTATTGAGGGGGCTGGTGCAACCACATTGGGGCTCGGCTCGTTGATATCTCCTCCCCATGGGGCGGTGTCACGAACCGGGTGCGCGGCCTGCGCTTTGGGTCTTGTGAACTGCCTGTTCACCTCGCTCCGTACCTCACCATTGACCGATAATTGAATTAAAATTCAGTGAAGGTTTTACTTTATGCACCTTATCCATGGGCTGCCACACTATTGAAAGAACGTCCCTTGCACACGTCCGCCGATAAGTTTGCTCTTGCCCGTGGTCAGATCCATTTCCAATCGCTTGCCCTTAATGACCGATTTACCATCGATCACCGTGACCTTGTCACCCATCACCACCGTATTCGCCTTGACGTCCATTTTGGCCCATTGGGCTTTAACGGTCTGGCCTTTGGAGACCACCACGACACTGCCGCGTGCGTTCAGGAAGGTAACCTTTGTTTTCTTGCCCTCGCCGGATGGAACGTCCTCGTAATCGACCACCAGATTGTCGCTGGTCATGTGCACATTGCCTTTAACCGCATCGACATTGCCGGTGAATACCGCCTGTTTGTCTTCCTGCTTCACCTCCATCGAGTCGGCTTCGATCTGGACAGGTTTGCCTTGGCCTTCCTGGGTGTTGGCAATGATCTTGTCGCCAACCTCCTGCGCTGCGCCAGGGCCGGGCGCCATCCACATCGCCGCCGCTGCGGCCAACGCCATACCGGCGGTCCTGATCTTTTTCGCCACATCCATCATGCGCATGTCCTTCCAGTCCCTGTTCATGCCGGTCTCGCCGTTCGTCGCTTATCCAGCATCCGCCTTGCCGCCGCGTTCCTGAAACAGCACACGAACGCGGTTCTTGAACACAATTCGCTTCCCTCTATCCCACAAATCGACTGCGTTTGACCAGATAGTGCCGTTCGACATTCTGACCACCACCGGATGAGCGGAATGCACTCGTCCTTCGTCAAGCCAGACCTGGGCACTCTGCAATTCTGCCGTATATCCGTTGGTCGACAACAGTTTAATATTATCGGCGAGTTCCAGGGTTTCAGCATCGGTGTCATATTTTCCAACATCCGCCTTGACGAATATGACGTCACCGCTGCCGCGCACCTTGATTTCCGCGCGCACCTGGTGGAGGTGGATGACGTTGGGCTGGTCTTTGTCCTGCTCGGCCGTATCGGCGGCAATGGCGTAGGCCTGGTTCTTCTTGTCGAAGCCGGTGAACTGCAACTCGCCGACATTGAGGGTTTGTTTTGCCTCTTGCGGCGCCACCGCTTTGACAACCGGCGTGTCGCTCTCGAACAGTCCGGCAAAAACCGCGAATGTGACCACCAGCCCGGCGCCCAGGGCTGCGCACGCCCAGGCCATGAAGCGGATGGCACGATTGCGCCGCCTAAGCGCACTGGCGGCCCGCTTGCGGCCGGGCGCCAGCTCATAGCCGTAGTGTGTCTCCGCGCGTGTCGTGTGTTCAGCGGTCATCCAACCATTCGTGTCTTGAGCCCAAAAGGCAAGCTCAGCCCAATGAACCGGGACGCCTCATCACACGCCACATGAGGGTGTTGCCGGCCCGATTCAACATACCTGTGACACTATAGGCCGAAACGGCATTCAGTGGGCGAAAATGTCCTCGTCCTGCCATCCGGCAAGATCGAGTGCTGCACGCGTAGGCAGAAAGCTGAAGCACGAAGCGGCAAGGGCGCTGCGCTCCTCGCGTTCAAGCATCCGGTCGAGTTCCTGCTTGAGCTTGTGCAGGTAGAGCACGTCGCTTGCGGCATATTCTTTTTGCGCCTTGGTCAGGGTATCAGCACCCCAGTCCGAGCTTTGCGATGCCTTTGACAGGTCCTTGCCCAGGAGTTCCTTGCACAGATCCTTGAGACCGTGCCGGTCCGTATAGGTCCGCACCAGCTTGGAGGCGATCTTGGTGCAGTAGACCGGGCCCGTGGTGACGCCCAGATACTTCGCGATCACCGCAACATCGAAACGCGCGAAATGGAACAGTTTCAGGCTGTCCGGATCCTCGAACAGCCGCACCAGATTGGGTGCGTCATAACGGCTGCGGTCAAGCTGCACCAGATGGGCATTGCCGTCGCCGGAAGAGAGCTGCACCAGGCACAGCTTGTCGCGATGCGGCTTCAGCCCGAGTGTTTCAGTATCAACCGCCACGACCGGACCCAGATCAACCGAACCGGGGAGATCGCCCTTGTGCAAAGTAATCGACATTTTCGGGGGGTACCTGTTTGGCGATTGGTGCCCAGGAGAAGACTCGAACTTCCACGACCTTTCGATCACCAGCACCTGAAGCTGGCGCGTCTACCAATTCCGCCACCTGGGCATTTCGCCCAGAGACTTATGTTGTCGGCCTATTCCTTGTCAACACGCAACTTTGTTGTGACCCTGTACGTTGTTGGAGAGTTGGTTTATGAACGATACAAATCGTTCGAAATCCATCGAATCATCGCGGGTTGGCATCATGTATGAAGGACTGGTAACTGTTGTTGGCGGTTCCGGCTTTGTCGGGCGCCACATTGTCAGGGCGCTGGCGCGCAAAGGCTACCGGATACGCGTCGCTGTCCGGCGGCCGGACCTGGCCGGCCATCTGCAGCCCCTCGGCGGCGTTGGACAAATCCATGCGGTGCAGGCCAACCTGCGCTATCCAGCCTCCATCGAAGCCGCCTGCAAGGATGCCGACGCGGTCGTCAATCTGGCAGGGTTGCTGTACGAGACCGGCAAGCAGACATTTCCCGCAGTCCATGTGTTTGGTGCCAGGGTGACCGGTCAGGCGGCAGCCGAGGCCGGCGCCGGCCATGTCGTGCACGTCTCGGCAATCGGCGCGGACCCGGAATCTCCAGCGGAGTATGGCCGCACCAAAGCCCAAGGCGAGGCGGAAATCCGCAACGCCTTTCCCGATGCCACCATTTTGCGGCCGTCGGTTGTTTTCGGCCCGGAAGACGATTTCTTCAACCGCTTCGCTTCCCTGGCGCGTTTTACCCCGGTTCTGCCCCTGATCGGCGGCGGCGGCACCCGGTTCCAGCCGGTGTTCGTGGGTGATGTGGCGGCTGCGACCTGCGCGGTGCTTGAGGGCGATGCGGCGAAAGGCAAGACTTATGAGCTCGGCGGCCCCGAGGTAATGACCTTTGAGCAAGTCCTCAGGTTTATTATCAAGACCGTTGACCGCCAGCGCCTGCTGGTGCCCCTGCCGTTCAGCATGGCCCGGCTCAACGCGGCCTTTCTGCAACTGCTGCCCAAACCGCTCTTGACCATCGACCAGGTCAAGATGCTCGAAACCGATAATGTGGTCAGCGCCGAGGCGCAAGCCGACCGCCGGACCCTGGAGGGGCTGGGCATTTCGGCACAGGCGGTGGAAGCGATCGTGCCGGATTATCTCGAGCAGTACCGCCGCGCCGGCCAGTTCCAGCCGCGCCGCTCGGCGAACGGGAATTCCTAATCTGAGCCGGTCATCTCATGCAGCCCATGTCAGTCGGTCTTTCCTCCGGTGAGATGGGCAGCACTTTGATTAAACAAGATGTCGTTGTTTTGCGCTGTATCACGGCCGCGGTTCTGCTCGTCTTTATGTAGGTTGATGGCGGCCCGCACGGCGGGGCGCTCCTTGAGCCGGCCACGCCAGGCGGCGACATTCGGAAACTCATCAAGCGATGCCCCCAGCGGCTTGGCGATGAACGCCCAGGGAAAAGCGATCATGTCGGCGATGGAATAATCGCCCAGGATATAGTCGCGGCCGGCCAGACGTTGTTCCAGAACACCGAGATTGCGGTCATACTCCCCGGCATAGCGTTTGCGCCCGTAGTCCTGGCCGTCCGGGGCATAATTGACGAAATGGCTGAGCTGGCCTGCCATCGGGCCCTGATTGCCGACCTGCCAGAACAGCCACTCAAGGGTTTCCTTGCGGCCCATTGGGCCATCCGGCATGAACCGTCCGGCTTTCTCCGCCAGATAGAAAAGAATGGCACCTGATTCGAACACGCTGACCGGATCGCCACCCGTGTCGTGATCGACGATCGCCGGCATCTTGGCGTTCGGGCTGATTTTCAGAAACTCCGGCGAAAACTGGTCTCCCTGGCCAAGGCGCATCAGGATCGTGCGGTATTCAAGGCCGCATTCGCCGAGCATTATGGCCACCTTCCAGCCATTGGGCGTCGGCGCGTAATAGAAGTCGATCATAACCGTCCCTCTAGGGTTTCGCCATGCAGCCGCCGTCGACCAGCAATTCCGTTCCGGTCACGAAAGAAGCCTTGTCTGACAACAGGAACAGGCAGGCATCGGCGATATCCTGCGGGGTGCCCACACGGCCGACTGGTATGTGAGCGTTGATCGCTTCGATCGCGTTGGGATTATCCTTCCAGCGATCCTGCATGGGCGACATGACCGGCCCGGGAAGGATAGTGTTTGACCGTATGCCGTCGCCGGCAAACTGGATGGCGATCGATTTCGACAGCCGCACTATGGCTGCCTTTGAGGCGCCATAGGCGTCTTGCGGTTTATTATCGCCGCGCAGGGCATCGCTTGACGAAATATGCACCATGGCACCACCACCGGTTTTCTTCATATGCGGGATCGCGTGGCGCGCGGTGAGCGCTATAGATTTGAGATTGATCGACATGACCTGGTCCCAGACATCCATGTCCATGTCGCAAATCGATTTGTCCTTGTCGAACCACAACACACCGGTGGTGTTGACCAGGAAGTCGAGCCGTCCGGTCGACGACGCTGCCTGGTCGATCACCTGTGCAACAAAGCTTTCATCGGTGACATCGCCCTGGTGATAGCTGGTGGTGCCGTCGCCGCGTGCCAGGTCCGCCGGCTCCGCCTTGAGGTCCATTACGAATACACTGGCTCCCGCGCCCACCAGATCGTTGGCGCAGGCCAGCCCCATGCCGCCGCCGCCGCCCGCGATCACCGCGGTTTTACCGTTAAAACTCATTGCAAACTGTCTCCTCTATGGCAGCCCACGGCGTCTCGTCGCGCTGCAAGGAACTGACAATGCGACAATGATATCAACTGTCAACCGTAGATGAAGCCGAGCAAAAGTCCGCCCAGCACCAGCCGGTAAACCACAAACGGCAGCAATGTCGTCCGTTTCAGCAGTGCCATCATGAACCAGATGGAGCCGAGCGCGGCGAGCAGCGACAGTACGGCTGCAAAGAACGCATCACTTTGCATCTGGAAATCGCCCATCTGGTATAGTTTGAAGCTGGTCGCCACCCCCAGCCCCATGATGGTTGGAATCGACAGGAGCATCGAGAACCGCGCCGCCTCGCGCCGCTCATAGCCCAGCAACCGGGCCATGGACACGGTGACGCCTGCGCGACTGGCCCCGGGAATGATCGAGATCACCTGGGCAAAGCCCACCAGAAGCGCATCTTTGAGCGTTATATGTTCGACCCGCCGAACCGTCAGTCCGATCCGGTCGGCGATCAGCAGCACCACGGCGAAAACCAGGTTTGCCCAGGCAATGACCGGCAAAGTACGAAGGCTGTCGATCAAATCGAGGCTCAGCACAATAAAGCCGATTACAAAGATCGGCAGAGATGCCACGACCAGGAAATACAGAATGATCACGTCCGGTGTCTGCTTGCCCCGTGACAGTTGCCACAGGGCACGTACGAACATGACCATGTCGCGCCAGAAATAGATGATCACCGCAAACAGGCTGCCGACATGCACCGCCACATCCAGCAACGGCCCCTGATCTTCCCAGCTTGTCAGCAGGTGGACGAGGTTGAGGTGACCCGAAGAGCTGACCGGCAGAAACTCTGTCAGGCCTTGAACCAAGGCAAGAATGATAAGCTGATCAAATGGCACCGGCCAGGCCCTGGAACAATTAATCTTGTCGGTCGCGCGGTCAGGTTCTATATCGGATGCGGTTTGCCGTGCAACCGGAATGAACCTGCCCAGCCTAAAGATTCCCGGATAACCGTCTGTTGGTATAAGACTGCGATCTATGCCAAAGCTTTTTCACTTTCCCCTATGCCCATTTTCGCGGCGGATCAGGCTTGCTCTTGGCGAGTATGATGTTGACGCCGAACTGCAGGGGGAGCGTCCATGGGCTCTGTCCAAAGGCGCGGCCAAACTCAATCCGGCCGGAACATTACCGATCCTTGTTGACGATGACCGCACGGCCGTCGTCGGTATCGAAGCGGTGTCGGAGTATCTTGAGGAAACCAGACTGCCGGAGGGACCGGACCGTTCGCTGCTCGGCGCCACGGCGCCGGCACGCGCTGAAGTCCGCCGCCTCGTGGCTTGGTTCGACGTGAAGTTTCATCGCGAAGTCAGCCGCCAGTTGCTGATCGAAAAGATCGATCGCCGGTTCATGACGCCGGAGCAGGGCGGCGGCGCGTTGAACATGGCGGTGGTCCGCGCCAGTGCTGCAAACATCCGGCCTCATCTGGACTATATCGGCCATCTGGCCGAAACCCGCAGCTGGCTGGCCGGTGACAATCTTTCCTTTGCCGATCTGGCGGCCGCGGCACACTTGTCCTGTATCGATTATCTGGGGGAGGTGCCGTGGAGCGCGAATGCCGCCGCCAAGACGTGGTATACGCGGATCAAATCGCGCCGCAGCTTCAGGCCCCTTTTGGTGGATAAGATTCGCGGCATGCCGCCACCGCGCATATATGCCGATCTCGATTTTTAGCGTCTGCTGGGTGTCATGCGGATCGATAGTCTCAAATCGCAAACCTTCGACCGTCTGCATGCCGCTGGCTTCGATGCGGTTGGCGTGACCTCGCCGGGCGCAATTGTAACAGCCGGCCCGGCGTTCCGTGACTTTTTGAAACGTGGCTGGCATGGCGACATGGACTGGATGGCAACCACTGCGGCGCGCCGCGCCGATCCAAACACCTTGTGGCCGGACGCCCGGTCGATTGTTGTTGCCGCCATGAACTACGGACCGGAACACGATCCGCTCGACGCCTTGGACCGGCGCGCCTGCGGCACGATTTCCGTCTACGCCCAGAACCGCGATTATCACGACGTTATCAAGGGCAAGCTCAAACAGGTTGCAGACTGGATGCATCAGGCATCGGGCGCTGGCGTCAAGGTTTTCGTCGACACCGCACCGGTCCTGGAAAAACCGCTTGCAGCGGCCGCCGGCATTGGCTGGCAGGGCAAGCATACAAATCTGGTATCGCGCGAATTCGGCTCCTGGCTGTTCCTCGGCGCCATATTCACCACCGCCGATCTGCCAACCGACACACCTGGCAGCGACAGCTGCGGGTCATGCCGCAAATGCCTCGACATCTGTCCGACCGATGCATTTCCCCAACCCTACCGGCTCGATGCCCGCCGCTGCATTTCCTATTTGACCATTGAACATAAGGGCACCATTGCGCCTGAGTTTCGCACCGCCATGGGCAACCGGATCTATGGCTGTGACGATTGCCTGGCGATATGCCCGTGGAATAAGTTTGCGGTTCGTGCGCAGGAAGCCAAGTTTCACGCCCGCAGCGATCTTGTTTCGCCCGCACTGGCAGAGCTGGCCGGTCTCGATGATGCGGCGTTTCGATCCAGGTTTTCCGGCTCGCCGGTCAAGCGTATAGGGCGCAACCGGTTTGTCCGGAATGTCATGATCGCGATTGGAAATTCAGCGGACCAAAGTCTGATCCCGGTCCTGCATCAGCGATTGCATGATGCCGAGCCGGTGGTGCGCGCCATGGCGGTATGGGCGCTGCGCCGGCTGGTTGACACAGAACGGATCGAGCAGCTGAAAGCCATGCACCTGCCAGGCGAAACCGCGTTGGATGTGCGCCACGAATGGCTCTGCGATGCCGGCGGAACGCACCCCATGGAGGCAACCGCACAATGAGCCACCTGTTTTGCTTCGGTTTTGGCTATTCAGCCAAAGCACTGGCCGTCCGCCTGCTGGAGCAGGGGTGGCGTGTCACCGGCACCTGCAGAACCGGGGAGAAGGCCGAGGCGCTGGAGGCTCAGGGAATAACGCCGCTGCTGTTCGACGGCACCGCGCCGATTGCCAATCTGGCCGGACATCTGGGCAGTGACGCCCATATACTCGTTTCGGTGCCGCCGGATGCCGACGGCGACCCGGTCATGCGCCTGCACGGCGAGGAGCTTGCCGCCCAGGCAAGCCGCATTCCATGGCTCGGTTATCTCTCTACCACCGGCGTATATGGCGACCGGCAGGGCGAGTGGGTCGATGAGACGTCTTCCCTGACGCCGACCACCAGACGCGGCCGTTACCGGTTGAGAGCCGAACGCCAGTGGGTCCGGATTTCTTCCCATCGCGGTGTGCCGGTTCAGATATTCCGGCTGGCCGGCATCTACGGCCCCGGCCGCAACCAGCTGGTCCGGATCAGGCAGGGCACGGCCCGGCGGATCGTGAAACCGGGCCAGGTGTTCAGCCGCATTCATGTGGACGACATCGCACAAGTGCTTCAGGCCTCGATCGGACGTCCAGCGACCGGCCGCGCATTCAACCTGTGCGATGATCTGGCGGCGCCGCCGGAAGAGGTGATTTCATTTGCCGCCGGTCTTCTCGGCCTGCCCGAGCCGCCAGCGGTCGCCTTCGAGGATGCCGAACTGTCCGACATGGCGCGCAGCTTCTATGCGGAAAGCAAACGGGTGCGAAATGAACGGATCAAGCGCGAGCTCGGCGTCGAACTGTTGTTCCCGACCTACAGGGAAGGGCTGCGCGCGCTGGTGGACGACGTTTAGATTTTCTTGTCCACCAATGCTGCGAGAGCATCCACGGTGCGGACCAGCCGCAGGATATCGCGGTCTTCCGAAAGCCGGTGGTCGCCATCCTTGATCAAGGTGACGGTAATGTCGTCGCCGTTTAGCGCCTCTGCCAGATCGACCGCATGCCGCCACGGCACGTCCGGGTCTTTAAGGCCCTGCAGGATACGCACCGGGCAGGGAACCTCGATAGACTGGTCAAGGATCAGGTGATTGCGGCCGTCCTCGATCAGTTTTCGGGTAATCGGATAGGGGCCGTCATCATAGGCGGACGGTCGGTTATAGGCGCCGGTTTCCATGATCTCATGTTTGATGGCGTCGGAAAACCCGTCCCACATCAGCCTTTCGGTCATATCGACCGCCGGTGCCAGCAGGATGACTGCCCGGACCCGGCTGTCGCCAGTTGGGCCGTGCGCCAGATGCCGGCGCAAAAGCAGGAGGGCAAGCCACCCGCCCATGCTGGAGCCGATCAGGATCTGCGAGCCGGTGGTGATCTCGTCGAAAACGGCGGCGGCTTCCTCGAGCCACAGCGATATCGTGCCGTCCTCGAAACGCCCGCTTGACGCACCATGGCCTGAATAGTCAAAGCGCACACATTCGTGACCATTGGCGCGTGACCACTGGGCAAGTGCTGCGGCCTTTGCGCCGTCCATGGAGCTCTTGAAACCACCGAGCCAGAACACGCCGCTCTCTGTATAGGCCGGCCGGCGCCGCCGCTCCGCCTGATAGGCGATCTGTGATCCCGAGGGGGTTTCGAGCAATCGGATGCCGGGGTTGCGTTTGGTGTTCATGGGCAGTTTCCGGGGCAACTACAGTGTTGCATTGCTGCACTCTCGTTAGAAAACAAGCAAGCATGAAGGCGAAAGTTTCTTGACAGGTCGGTCGAACGGGCGTTGTCTGATTGGGTTAAGGTCATGGGGGCCTTAACTTTTTCCACAACTTCATGTGAACAGCCACAGGAGAGATAGAAATAGCAAGACGACCAGACAGGATGATGCCCAGCCGTGATGGGCCGCGCGTCAACGAATTGATCGACAACCCAACCATAGTTTTGATCGATCACGAAGGGGAAAACCGAGGCGAATTCAGCACCGAGGATGCCATGGAAATGGCAGCCGAAGCTGGCTTGGACCTCGTTGAAGTTTCTCCCAATGCGAAGCCGCCTGTGTGCAAGATTCTGGACTACGGTAAATATAAGTACCAGGCTCAGAAAAAGGCCAATGAGGCGCGCAAGAAGCAGAAAATCATCGAGATCAAAGAAATCAAGATGCGCCCGAATATCGACACGCATGATTATGACGTGAAGATGCGCGCCATCAAACGGTTCTTCGAAAACGGCGACAAGGTCAAGGTCACCCTGCGATTCCGGGGCCGTGAAATGGCGCACCAGGAGCTGGGCACCCAGCTGCTCAACCGCGTCAAGGATGAAACCGACGAATTCGCCAAAGTCGAATCCCATCCCAAGCTCGAAGGCCGCCAGATGATCATGGTCCTGGCGCCGCGTTAGCGCGGACACTAGCTGTTGTCGCTTAAACACCGGGACTAGATTATGGTCTAGGCTTCACGGGCTAAAGATCTGTGCCCCGCATCAAGTGCGGGGTACGGTCACCGGGCTTTTGCCGACCTTGGCCCCGGCGCGGAAAGAGCGTCCGGGATCAATCAATGCGTGTCCGCGCAGTGCCTGTCGGCCGAGCAGCATCCTGAAACTCATTTCGTCACGATTTGTCAGCGTGATCTCGATCGGCCACGATTTTGTCCCGACCTCGATCCGTGTTCTGATCACCAGCCTGAGTTCCCTGTGCCCGCTTGAACTGGTGACCCAGCGCTCGTCGATCACCTCGGCTTCGCATTTCACCTCCGGCAGCTTGCGCCGCTGCACCGGATGAACGGCGAACCGCACCCATCGTTTGCCGTCCTGTTCGAAGGTTTTGATCCTGTAGGCGTGAAGTGTGGACGTGCGCGCACCGGTGTCGATCTTGGCCTTGATGGCGTCGATGCCCAGATCCGGCAGGGCAATCCACTCCCGCCATCCCACGACCGGCTTGGCCGCGCGCTTTGTGCTCCGGCGTTTAACCAATGAACTTCCCACCCGATTTTGTGCGGCGCCAATTCGCGAAGCTTTGCTTCATACTATCGTACATTCCGAATTGCCAGGCGGATATCGTCTCATGGTAAGGCTGCCCGCCACACTGATCGGGAGCTTTCTCTCAGCGGTCACAACTGCGCCTTGAAGCCTTCGTGGCTGCCGACGAATCCGGCAGATTCGTAGAAGCGGTGGGCGTTTTTTCTGGATTTGTTCGAGTTGAGTTGTGCCATCGTGCAGCCCCGTTCCCTGGCGCGGTCAAGGGCAAACCGAACAAGCGCGCCGCCGATGCCCCGGCCCCGGGCAGCGCATGCCACGAACAAAGCCTCGATCTGGGCGCGCTCGCAGCCATTATCGAAAATATGCGGCAGATAGGTCAGCTGGAACGTGCCTGTCACCTCGCCATCGGCTTCGGCGACGAACAACTCATTGCGCGGGTCCTCGCTGATCGCCTCGAAGGCCCGTTCATAGCAGGACCGGTCGGCGTCCGGGTCGTCGGCGTGAAGTCCGCTCTCATCTTCGGCGATTAATCGCACAATGGCATCAAGATCGGCCCGGAGCGCTGGCCGGATGATGAGTTGTGAAGTGTCATTTTCTGGGGTCATGGGCACTCGTTCCAGCAATGGTCACAACCAGCGTTTGACTTGGTCCTGACTGTAAATGCTGGTCAATATATCCATTATACGCCCGACTGACAGCGGCCGGTCGATCACAATGAACTTGCATTGTCTCGTCTGCGCGCCTATAACGCGCTCCGTTTCAGAACTGTCCGGCTTCGTAATTGGGCTGCCGTGTCGGTTCGAAATGCTCCCGCCCGCAAAATCAATTGAATATTGCAGGCTTTACCGGAAACGCCGGCTGCATCGCCGTCGGCCCCAAGACTTAAGGGAAGCAAAATGCCCAAGTTGAAGACCAAATCGAGTGCAAAGAAACGGTTCAGTACGACCGCAAGCGGAAAGGTCCGCGCCACTCAGGCCAACAAACAGCATGGCATGATCAAACGGACCAACAAGCAGATCCGCAACCAGCGGGGCACAACCACCCTTTCGCCCCAGGACGCAAAGATCGTTCGGCAGTTTATGCCCTACGGCTGAGGATCAGGCTCGCTTAGACCCGACGTACAAGGAGAACCGCAATGTCACGCGTAAAACGCGGCGTAACAACACACGCCCGCCACCGCAAAGTTATCAAGAAAGCCAAAGGCTATTACGGCCGCCGCAAGAACATCTTCCGGGTTGCCAATCAGGCAGTCGAGAAGGCCGGTCAATATGCCTATCGTGATCGCCGCACCCGCAAGCGCAACTTCCGCGCCTTGTGGATCCAGCGCATCAATGCCGCCTGCCGTGAGCTCGAGTTCACCTATGGACGATTTATCGACGGGCTCGGTAAGGCCGGTGTCGAGGTCGATCGCAAGGTGTTGGCGGATATCGCGGTGCATGAGCCCGATGCCTTCAAGGCGCTGGTCGAGAAAGCCAGGGCTGCTCTTTAAGCCGTAAACGACACCGGACATGCCGAGTCCGTTCACCACTGAGAGCCGCGCCGCTCTCGGGTAAACGACCTGTGGCCGATTGTCTAACGTCATAAACGGAATGAAAAAATGAGCAGCACATCCTCACAGTTGGAAGATCTCGAGCAGGGCATCGTGGACGCCATCGCCAATGCCGGCGATGAGGCAGCCCTCGAGGCGGTCCGGGTCTCAGCTCTTGGCAAGAAAGGCTCCATTTCCGAACTCATGAAGGGTTTGGGTGGCATGGATGCCGAACAGCGCAAGATCATGGGGCCGGCCCTTAACGGGCTCAAGACCACGATCGGCGATGCCATTACCGCCCGCCGGCAGGATCTGCACGACCAGGTGCTCGAGGCGCGCCTGGCGACCGAAACCATGGATGTCACCCTGCCTGCCCGCCCCGAGCAGGCCGGCACCGTGCACCCGGTGAGCCAGGTGCTCGACGAGGTCATCCAGATTTTCGGCGACATGGGATTCGCCGTGGCCGAGGGTCCCCATATCGAGACTGATTTCTACAATTTCACCGCCCTCAATATTCCCGAAGAACATCCTGCCCGCCAGGAACACGACACCTTCTATTTCAATGAGCGTGAAGATGGCTCGCGCATGGTGTTGCGCACCCACACCAGCCCGGTCCAGATCCGCACCATGGAAAACCAGGAGCCGCCGATCCGGATCATAGCACCTGGCCGCACCTATCGTTGCGACAGTGACCAGACCCACACGCCCATGTTCCACCAGATCGAGGGTCTGGTGCTCGACGAGGAAACCCATCTTGGCCACCTGAAATGGTGCCTGGAGGAATTCTGCAAGGCGTTCTTCGAAGTGAACGAAGTGAAAATGCGCTTTCGTGCCTCCCATTTTCCCTTCACCGAACCGTCCATGGAAGTTGACATTGGCTGCTCCTGGGAAGGCGGAAAGGTCAAGATCGGTACCGGCGACGACTGGCTGGAGGTCCTCGGCTCCGGCGTGGTCCATCCCAATGTGATCGCCGCAGGCGGTCTCGATCCCGAACGTTATCAGGGGTTCGCCTTCGGCATGGGGCTCGACCGTCTCGCCATGCTCAAATACGGCATTCCGGACCTGCGCGCCTTCTTTGAGGCGGATCTGCGCTGGCTGCGCCATTACGGCTTCTCCGCACTCGATGTGCCAACTCTTGCAGGAGGGCTGACCCGATGAAGCTCACCCTCTCCTGGCTCAAACAGCATCTCGAAACAGAGGCCAGCGTTGACGAGATCGCCGAAGGCCTCCTCGGTGTTGGCCTTGAGGTCGACAGCGTCGTCAACATGGCCGAAGCGCTCTCCGCCTTCACGGTCGCCAAGGTCAAGGAAGCACGCCCGCACCCCAACGCCGATCGCCTGCGCGTCTGCGATGTGGAAACTGCAAACGGCATGGTCCAGGTGGTCTGCGGTGCTCCCAATGCGCGCACCGGCATGACCGGTGTCTTCGCGCCGTCCGGCACCCATATTCCAGGTACCGGCATCGATCTGCAGAAGGCCGAGATACGCGGCGTTGAGTCCAACGGCATGTTGTGTTCCGAGCGCGAGATGCAGATCTCAGATGAGCATGATGGCATCATCGATCTCGATGACGGATTTCCCATCGGCATGCCAGCGGCCGAAGCTCTTGGCCTCGATGACCCGGTGTTCGACATCGAACTCACGCCGAACCGGCCGGACGCTCTCGGCATCTACGGCATAGCCCGCGATCTTGCCGCCAAAGGGCTTGGCACCTTGAAGCCGCTTGAGGTGGAACCTGTCACGGGCCAGTTCGACAGCCCGGTTTCGATCACGCTCAACTTCGATGATGCACGCAACACGCCCTGTCCGATGTTTGTCGGGCGCTATTTCCGCGGTGTCAGGAACGGCCCGTCGCCGGACTGGCTGCAGCGGTTGTTACGCGCCATTGGATTGCGGCCGATTTCGGCTCTGGTCGATATCACCAATTATGTCACCTATGCCTATGGCAGGCCGCTCCACGTGTTCGACGCTGACAAGGTGCACGGTAATATTCAGGCGAGGCTGGCAAAACCCGGCGAAAAGATGCTGGGGCTCGACGGCAAGGAGTATGAATTCGACGACACGATGACCATGATCGCCGACGACAATGGTCCCGAAGCCATCGGTGGTGTCATGGGCGGCGAGCGCTCAGGCTGCACCGGGGAAACCGTGAACGTCTTCCTTGAGGCAGCCCTGTTTGACCCGATCCGCACCGCCACGACGGGCCGCAAGCTGCAGCTCCAGTCCGATGCCCGCTACCGTTTCGAGCGCGGCGTCGACCCGGCTTTTGTCGAAACCGGCGCCGAAATCGGTTCGCGCCTGATCCTCGATCTGTGCGGCGGCGAGCCGTCTCACCTGATGATCGCCGGCGCCGCGCCGGACACTACGCGTAGCTACACGCTTCGCAATGACAGGGTGCGCGCACTTGGCGGGATTGACGTTCCGCTTGATGAGCAGAACCGCATTCTCGGAGCCCTCGGCTTCAGCGTTACGCAGACCGATGAAGGTCTCGACTGTTCGGTGCCGCCGTGGCGGCCGGATGTCCATGGCGAGGCAGATCTCGTCGAAGAAGTCTGCCGTATCGTTGGTCTCGACAAGGTGCCGAGCGCGCCAATGAAGCGTACCCATGCCACCACTCATCCGGTGCTGACGCGGTTGCAACGGCGGACGTCTGCGGCCCGGCGCATGCTTGCAGCACGCGGCCTCAACGAGGCGGTCACCTGGTCGTTCCTGCCCGAGCAACACGCCCTCCTGTTCGGCGGCGGCCAGCCGGAACTGAAGCTCGCCAATCCGATTTCATCGGAACTTTCCGATATGCGGCCATCGCTGCTGCCCAACCTGATTTCAGCGGTCGCCCGCAACATGGCGCGCGGGTTCCTGGATGTCGGCCTGTTCGAGATCGGTCAGGCCTATGCAGGCGATGCACCGGTAGATGAAACCGTCCGGGCAGCCGGTGTGCGCCGTGGCGCCACCATGGAGCGTCACTGGACCGGTGAAGCCCGGTCCGTGGATGCATATGATGCCAAGGCCGACGCAATTGCCGCGCTCGAAGCAGCCGGCGCACCGGTGCAGAGTCTGCAGGTCGTAGCGGGCGCGCCCGGTTGGTTCCATCCCGGCCGCTCCGGCACTTTCCAGCTTGGACCGCAGAACCAGATCGCCCATTTCGGCGAATTGCACCCCCGCGTCATCGATGCGCTGGACGTCAAGGCGCCGTTGGTCGGCTTCGAACTGGTGCTCAACAATATCCCCGAGCCGAAAAAGACAGGCGGCGCTTCGCGCCCGGCGCTCAATGCCTCCGACCTGCAAAGTGTCAGCCGCGACTTTGCCTTTGTACTCGACAGCACTGTTGCAGCCGAAAAAGTGGTGCGCGCCGCCCGCGGCGCCGACAAGGCCCTGATCACATCGGTTTCCGTGTTCGACCTGTTCGACGGCGACAAGGCGGCTCAGGCGTTGGGCGCAGACAAGAAGTCGCTGGCCATCGCCGTCACCCTGCAACCGCGCGAGCGCACCCTGACCGACGAGGAGATCGACGCGGTCGGCCAGAAGGTGATCGCCCAGGTCGAGAAGGCGACCGGCGGTGTGCTGCGAGGCTAGTACTGCGCTGACCGGTTGCACTGGATTCCCGTTTTCACGGGAATGACGGATGGGAGATGGTATCTGTGAGCTATCCCAAAGTCGCGTCATTCCCATGAAAACGGGAATCCAGTAGAACAATCAAATGAGCAAGCAGCCATGCGTCTACATCCTCGCCAGCGGCCGCAACGGAACACTCTATATCGGCCGTTACGAGTGATATCGCCTTACGCGCCTTTCAGCACCGCGAGGGCGATTTCGACGGCTTTGCCAAGAAGTATGACGTCAACCAACTGGTCTACATCGAGTTCCACGACACGATGGATGCGGCGATAACAAGCGAAAAGCTGCTGAAAAAGTGGAACCGTGCATGGAAAATTGAACTGATCGAAAGTCAAAATCCGGAATGGACGGACTTATTTTATGATCTTAACGCATAGCCAAGACTGGATTCCCACGTTCGCGGGAATGACGGGGTTGTTGTTCAGTTTGAACACAGCACACCGTCTTACGTCATTCCCGTCGCCCCCTTCGTCATTCCCATTGCCCCCCACGTCTTTCCCGTCGCTCACCCCGTCATTCCCGCGAAGGCGGGAATCCAGCGCGGCAATCGTGGCGGCAAGGGCAATTGCCTGCTTGGCGATGCCTTGGACCAGTGGTAAAAGCGCGCGCCATGACCGAACTTGACCACATCCGCAACTTTGCCATCGTCGCCCATATCGACCATGGCAAATCGACGCTTGCCGACCGTCTGATTCAAACCTGCGGCGGATTGACCGCGCGTGAGATGAAGGAGCAGGTGCTCGATTCGATGGACATCGAGCGCGAGCGCGGCATCACCATCAAGGCGCAGACCGTGCGCCTCGACTATACTGCTGAAAATGGCGAGACCTATCAGCTCAACCTGATCGACACCCCGGGCCATGTCGACTTCGCCTATGAGGTCAACCGCTCGCTGGCCGCCTGCGAAGGGTCGCTTCTGGTGGTCGATGCCAGCCAGGGTGTCGAGGCCCAGACACTTGCCAATGTCTATCAGGCGATGGAGAACAACCACGAGATCGTCTCGGTGCTCAACAAGATCGACCTGCCCGCCGCCGAACCCGACCGGGTGCGCCAGCAGATCGAAGACGTCATCGGGCTCGACGCAACCGATGCGGTCGAAATCTCCGCCAAAACCGGTCTTGGTATAGCCGATGTTCTGGAAGCGATCGTCACCAGGCTGCCAGCCCCTGCCGGTGACCGGTCGAAGCCCTTGAAGGCGATGCTGGTTGACAGCTGGTATGACGCCTATCTTGGCGTTGTCGTGCTTGTGCGCATTATCGACGGCGTCATGAAGAAGGGCCAGAAAATCAAGATGATGGCGACCGGCGGCGCCTATCAGATCGATCAGGTCGGCATCTTCCGGCCAAAGCAGGAGAAGGTCGCAGAACTTGGACCCGGCGAGATCGGCTATCTGACCGCTGCCATCAAGCAGGTCGCCGATACTCGTGTCGGAGACACGATCACCGAAGAAAAAGCCCCGACCGACGAGCCTCTGCCCGGTTTCCAACCGGCTCAGCCGGTGGTGTTTTGCGGATTTTTCCCGGTTGATTCAGCCGAATTCGAGGCCCTGCGCGAGGCCATGGGCAGGTTGCGGCTCAATGATGCGAGCTTCCAGTATGAAATGGAGACCAGTGCCGCGCTCGGTTTCGGGTTCCGCTGCGGTTTCCTGGGGCTGCTGCATCTGGAAATCATTCGCGAACGCATCGAGCGCGAATTCGATATCGAGCTGATCACCACCGCACCCAGCGTGATCTATCATGTATATATGACCGACGACACGGTCAAGGAACTGCATAATCCTGTCGATCTGCCGGATCCGGTCAAGATCGAGCATATGGAAGAGCCGTGGATCGAGGCGACCATCCTGGTGCCTGACGAGTATCTGGGCGCTGTCCTGAAACTATGCGAAGACCGCCGCGGCCGCCAGAAAGAGCTGACCTATGCGGGCAGCCGCGCCATGGTGATCTACCTTCTGCCGCTCAACGAAGTGGTGTTCGATTTCTACGACCGGCTGAAATCGATCTCCCGCGGCTATGCCAGTTTCGACTATCAGATCACCGGCTATGAAACCGGCAATCTGGTACGCATGTCGATCCTGGTCAATGAAGAACCGGTCGATGCGCTCGCCACAGTGGTCCACGGCGCGCGGGCCGAACAGCGCGGCCGGGTGATGTGCGAAAAGCTCAAGGACCTGATCCCAAAGCACCTGTTCAAAATCCCCATCCAGGCCGCCATCGGCGGGCGTATCGTTGCACGCGAAACCATCGGCGCCATGCGCAAGGACGTCACCGCCAAGTGCTATGGCGGCGACATCACCCGCAAGCGCAAGCTCCTGGACAAGCAGAAAGCCGGCAAGAAACGCATGCGCCAGTTCGGCCGCGTCGAAATCCCCCAGGAAGCCTTCATTGCCGCGCTGAAGATGGACGAAAATTAGGCCGCGAGGACGCGATGACTCAAACACGAAGAGCGCGATGCTCTTGCGGCCAGCTGAGTATTGTTGTCAGTGGTGATCCGACATTCGTCGCGATCTGCAATTGTACGCAATGCCAGCGCCGCACCGGCAGCATCTTTGGTGTCAGTGCCTATTTTTCCGGCGAACAAATCACGCAGCTCAATGGCAAGAACAGAGTTTTTTCACGGAACTCGGACGCAGGCCGCTCTGTCGAAATACGTTTTTGTCCGGACTGTGGTTCGTCGGTGTACTGGACCGGGTCGAATGCTCCAGTCTCAGAGGGCATCGGCGTTGCTGTCGGGTGCTTTACCGAACCGGCGTTCCCCAAACCGGAAACAATTGCCTGGTGCGCACACAAATATGATTGGGCAGTTTTCCCTCCCGGCATCGGAAAATCGCAGAAGCAAGAGTGAAACGATGTTGCACGCAGCCTTGAAGAAGGACGAGAATTAGGCCGCGTTAGTCAGAGGGGCTGTCCTTTTCAGCACCGATTTCGAATTCGAGGCGTTCTTCCAAGAGGGAAAACTGGAAAGTATTATTGTCGTGAATTTTGCCCGATATGGCGAATTTTTCACCGGACAACGGATGGGTCTGCAGTTCCAGAGTGTAAAGGACACCGCTGGCACCAGAGAGTTCTATCGCAATGGGCGCATCGTCAAGCCCGGCCTGTCGGCCCTGAGCCCGACCAACCAGTTCGTTCATCTCCTTGATGAGTAGTTCGTGGGCTTCTATGCGATCCATGTTTTCTTCTTTCAGCGCCCAGTTTGGCACCCGCCCTCCTTTTTTTGTCCATAACCGTCTCTAAAACTGTCTTCCCCCGACTTGATCGGGGGATCCAGTAACCGTCGGCTTATCAGTGAGTTTCGGCCGTGCCACAGCATCGCGCTCGGCGGATACTGGATCGTCCGGTCAAGCCGGACGAAGACAAGAGGTGTTCGCATTTCCTATCACCGCCGAACCAATAGCTCCAGAAAACGGCGGCGTTGCTGGACGGTTGAAAGTTCTGCGGTTATCGTTCGGCGACCTGTATGAACCATGTCCATGCGGAACCAGCCATGACCGTCACCCGCCTGCAGAAGAATGTTTTCGGCGAGCCGATCGAGACCTGCTCGGACGATCCGGTCACCGGGTTTTACCGCAATGGATGGTGCGAGACAGGTCCTGAAGATGTCGGCCTGCACTGTGTCTGTGTTCAGGTCACAGCGGAGTTCCTGGAATACTCAAAGAGCGCCGGCAACGATCTTTCCACCCCGATCGAAGCTTTCGGTTTTCCGGGTCTTGAGCCTGGCGATCGCTGGTGCCTGTGCGCGGCGCGCTGGCAGCAGGCATTCGAGGCAGGCGCAGCACCAAGAGTGGTGCTCACCGCCACCCATGAGGCAGCGCTCGAGGTTTGCGAACTTTCGGACTTGAAGGCGCACGCACTCGATTTGAGTTGAGGTTGGGCATCCGCCACAGTGCCCCGCACTTGATGCGGGGTCCAGGGACACATCGCACGATTGGGGTAGGTTGCTCTGGACCCCGCATCAAGTGCGGGGCACGCTGATGGATAGCGTCCCTTCACAGCATCATCAGATCGACATCGCCCGCGCCCACCAGCTTGGTCAGGCCGGTTTCGGTCATCGCATAGGTGCCGCCCTGGATCACGCCGAGACCTTCGTCGGGTAGTTCGAGGCACGAATGCAGGACGAACACCATGCCCGGCTCAAGGGTCTGGTCAAAGCCGCGTGCGATCTGCAGGGTTTCCAGCCAGATCGGTGGATAGGCGATGCCTATGCCATAGCCAAAGCGCATCATGGCGGCATGTTCAAGGCCGTGTGCCCTGACCGGCTCAAGGGAGGCTTCCTCGACCTCAGCAACTGCTGCGCCCGGCGTGATCGCAGCCATGCCGGCGCGCAGTGATGCCAGCGCTATGTCGTAAATCTCGCGCGACCGAGCCCCCGGATTGCCGATCGCCAGGGTCTGCAACGCGGTCGCATGATAGCGCTGTGATACGCCGGCAAACTCCACATGCACCAGTTCACCGGCTTCGATCTTTTTCTCTCGTGGCGTGGCATGACCGCCGGCGGTCCGGTCTCCTGAACACAACTCCGTCGGGATTGCCCAAAAATCGCTGCCCGCCCGCCGCATGGCGCTTTCGATCTGGGCTGCAAGGCCGATTTCCGTGATGCCCGGCTGCAGGTTCTGATAGACCGCCCCCAGACCCTGGATGGTGTAGTGGGCGGCCCGTTCCAGATACTGCATCTCGGCCGGCGACTTGATCAGCCGGAGCGCACCCAGAAGTTCGGTCGCATCGATCACCTCGATCGGCGACAGCGCCTGCTCAAGTGCGCTGCCCAGTGCATGGGTCACCGCATAGGACTGAAGTTCGATGCCGACCGGGCCGCCGCTCACCCCCTTGGTCCCCAGGACATCGGCCACCATGGCGGCGAAGTCATCGCCGTGCAATTGGTAGGTGCGGATGTCCTCAAGCCATGTGGTCTCGAGCGCTAGCGACAGGTCGACATTGCGCAGAATGAGTGTCGGCGTATCGTCCTGGGCGGTTAAGATCATCGCCTGGGGTGAATTGACCCCGACCCAGCTGTCATAGCCGCCAAAATAATAAAGATGTTCGGGCGCTACGATCACGCAGGCGACAAGCCCGCGGGCCGCCATTACCGCACGCGCGCGGCTCAGGCGCTCAAGATGTTCCGATTTCTCAAAAGCGGCAAAATTCGGTGCCATCACACGCATCCTTGTCCGATCGTTTCCAGTACCATATTCATGATCACCGTATTTGCCAGAACAGGTTACACCAAGGTGCAGTAAACATGACGGCATCCGATATCATGCGTGACGCAGCCGAATGCGCAATCCGCTACGGACAAGACCTGGACACCCGCAGCGTGGCGGCATCGCAAGAGGCGATCGCCAACCTCAAGCTTCTGGATGGCCCATTGCCGGAGGCCGGCATGGCGGATGCGGATGTACTGGCCTTGCTCGACACCCATGGATCGCCGGCCACCACCGCCAGCACGGGCAGGCGATATTTCGGTTTCGTGACCGGCGGTGTTCTTCCAGCAGCATCTGCCGCCAACTGGCTTTCCAGCGCCTGGGACCAGAACGCTTTCAGCTTCGTCAGCTCGCCGGCGGCCACGGTTATCGAGGCCATCGCCCTGCGCTGGCTGGTTGATATTTTGCACTTGCCGAAAGAGTGCGGCGGGGCGTTCGTCACCGGCGCCACCATGGCGAATTTCTGCGGTCTTGCCGCTGCCCGCCACCGACTGCTTGAGGACGCCGGATGGGACGTCGAGGCCAAGGGCCTGTTCGGTGCCCCGGAGATCACCGTGATCGTTGGCGAAGAAGCCCATACCATGTTGTTCAAGGCGCTTGGGCTTTTGGGGTTCGGCCGTGACCGGGTGGTGCGGGTGCCGGTCGATGATCAGGGCTGCATGCGGCCAGACGCGGTGCCGTCCATCGACGGTCCGACCATCCTGTGCCTGCAGGCAGGTAATGTGAACACCGGGGGGATCGATCCGGCGGCAGAGATTTGCGGTCCGGCAAAGGCTGCAGGTGCATGGATCCATGTTGACGGGGCATTCGGAATGTGGGCCGCGGCGGCACCGCAGCGCGCGCATCTTATGGCCGGTTATCATCAGTGCGATTCCTGGGCAACGGATGGCCATAAGTGGCTCAACGTTTCCTATGACAGCGGCATCGGTTTTGTGCGTGACGAGGCAGCGCTGAAAGCATCAATGGCGGCAACCGCGGCCTATCTGCCGCCGAGCGAGCATCGCGACCCGTTCTCCTATACACCGGAGTCCTCCCGCCGTGCCCGTGGGGTTGAGGTCTGGGCAGCGCTCAAGTCCCTGGGCCGCGACGGCGTGGCTGAACTGGTCGAGCGCAATTGCCGACAGGCCCAGCGGTTTGCCGAAGGCCTCTCTGAGGCGGGGCAGGATATTCTCAATCAGGTGACGTTGAACCAGGTCATGGTGTCGTTCGGCGATGACGACAAGACGCGACGCGTTATCGCCGCGGTGCAGGATGAAGGCACCTGCTGGTGCGGTGGCACGCAGTGGCGCGGCCGTACCGCCATGCGCATCTCGGTCAGTTCCTGGGCAACCACCGATGACGATGTCGAACGGTCCCTGGATGCGATCCTTCGCGTCGCCCAGCGCACTGCAGCAACCCGCGTCCAGTTGGACGCGGACAAGTTGCGGTAACACTATGAAATCGATCCGATATAAAGAGATCATGCTCTAGGTGAGCGCCATGGTCAGACCGACGCTACAACCATGACACTCAACAGGCCCTATTCGGCAGCGATGCCGGTGCCGATCGGGCAGGCAACGCCGGTGCCGCCCAGGCCGCAATAGCCCGACGGGTTTTTGGCCAGATATTGCTGATGGTAATCCTCGGCGAAATAGAATTCCGGCGCATCCACGATCTCGGTGGTGATTTCCGGGAAGCCGCGATTGCGCAGGGCTGCCCCGAACGATGCCTTGGAAGCTTCCGCCGCCGCCTTTTGCGCCCCTGATGTGGCATAAATACCGGAACGATATTGCGTGCCCATGTCATTGCCCTGGCGCATGCCCTGGGTCGGGTCGTGACTTTCCCAGAACACTTTGAGCAGCGCTTCATAGGAAGTCCGCGCCGGGTCATAGACCACAAGTACCACTTCATTGTGGCCGGTCAGGCCCGAACAGACCTCTTCATAGGTGGCGTTGGGCGTTTGTCCGCCGGCATAGCCGACCGCCGTGACATGGACGCCTGGCAGGCTCCAGAACTTCCGCTCCGCACCCCAAAAGCAGCCCATGCCGAACACCGCCCGCTCGAAACCCGCCGGATAGGGGCCTTTGAGCTCGTTTCCGCTGATGGTGTGCCGCTGGGCGGTTGGAATCGGTGCCTCGCGGCCCGCCAGGGCATCCTGTGATGAGGGCATTTTGGATTTCTTTTTTGAGAAAAACAGCATGTGCTTGGCATCCTTCAGATGACTGCCGAATAAACTGAACACTTATAATGGTGCCGCGCACCGGGCGATGCAAGCCGCCGGCCTCAAACCGCAAGCTGTGTGCCTTACGGCCGGTCGCCTATCTTGCGCCCCCGCCCCATGGCGGAGATCACCGTCAGGACAACCGCAAGCCCGCCAAGCACCGCCCAGGCCGGCATTTTCAACAAGCTGACGATCCCCGGATTCCACAGAATTTCGGAGACGTAGCGTTCGACGAAATTCTGCGCCAGGGTAAGGCTTTCCATGTCCAGCATGTACCACAGGGAGCCCAGTGCGGTGGGTTCGAAGATGCCGGTATCGGTCATCTTCCACAGGTCCATAGCCAGGGCGAATACCGCGCCGATCCAAACTGCAAGTGCGAGTAAACGGATAATAATCATGATACGGCATTTTACCCGGATCTGTGTTTCGCATCCAGCCTGTTTTGACCATGCGAATTCTTTATCCAGGCCGACAAGCTTGGCTTGCCTGGCCCGGTATGATGAGTATAGTGCACCCGTCTTTTCGAAGGCATTACCAGTGGAGAGGTGGCCGAGTGGTCGATGGCGCACGCTTGGAAAGCGTGTAGGCGGGGAACCGTCTCGTGGGTTCGAATCCCACTCTCTCCGCCATCCATACGATATTGTTTTAATTGTGCTGTTTATCTTTTTGCCAAGTCGGAATAGTGCCCTCTTTTCCGCCTCTTGCGCACCCTTGCGCAGCGCTATGGCGTCCGGAGAGACGATCGGGTCCCACTCGTGGTGGCTCGTGCCGCGACGAAAATTATTGGAAATGCTGGGCGCCGGATGACCGGTTGATGGCTAGACAATCGGGCTGAAAACTCACATCAGCCGTTCCGACGACGAGAACGTGCGATGGCGAAGTTCAGGAGTATCAAGTCGCTTCAGAAATTCGCCTCGATCCACTGTTCAATCCACAATCACTTCAATCAAGAACGACATCTTTCCAGTCGCGAAAGCTTCAAACAGAAACGAGCCAACGCTCTCACTGGCTGGCGTCGATTGGCAGTCTGAAGCAGATCTGTATTGCTGACTTCGTTGGTCGCACTGATTTCCCCTGACAATGCCGCCACTACGCCTCAACCAATACTGCTCTGACAACGCCCTTGCCTTGGCTCGTGCATCGTCGTCCAATGGCTCGGTCACTGAGGTGCAGGACAAATCATCAAATTCGTCCAACAACAGTCGAGAAAGGCAAACCCATGCCCATAGGACTTGAACGCGACATCGTCGATCGCACCGCTTACGACCGCACCGTGCAGCGGTTTCAAAAGGATGGCATCAGACTTCCCAAAATCTCGCAGCTTGCGGACCCTGCAAGCCTTGCTCCTGCTCTCATCGATGGTCTGAGAACGGTCGATCCGGACACACCGGATGCACGCAATCTGTTTCGGGTTCACTGGCACAATGCCGAAGATCGGCAAAGTCTTTCCGAAGTGCCGGCGTATGCGATTGTTCCGCCTGAGCTGACCGGAATAGATGCAAAGATCATCGTCATGATCGGCAGTCGCTTCCCGATGATCCGCGCCCATAAAGTGCTGGCCGCCTATGGTTGCCTGGTACCGCGGCTGGTCACAGGTGCCTTCGATCCGGCTCATCACCGGGCGGTCTGGCCGTCCACCGGTAATTACTGCCGTGGCGGCGTTGCCATTTCACGCATTCTGGGCTGCCGGTCGGTGGCTGTTTTACCGGAAGGCATGAGCCGCGAGCGCTTTGAATGGCTTGAAAACTGGGTTCTCGAACCGTCTGACATCGTCCGCACGCCGGGCACCGAGAGCAATGTGAAGGAAATTTACGATGCCTGCCACGAACTTTCCCAGGATCCGGCCAATGTCATCCTCAATCAGTTTAACGAGTTTGGGAATTACATCGTCCACCGCGCCGTGACTGGACCCGCACTGGAAAAAGTATTCAAGTCTGTCAAGGGGGCCGGGCCGCTGAGGGCACGTGCCTTTGTATGTGCCTCCGGATCCGCCGGTACGCTTGCAGCTGGAGATCATCTCAAACAGAGCCTAGGCGCCCGGACCGCTGTAGTGGAGGCGCTGGAGTGTCCGACCATGCTCTATAACGGTTATGGCGAGCACAATATCCAGGGTATTGGCGACAAGCATCTGCCCTTCATCCACAACGTGCTCAATACCGACTATGTGGTAGGCATTTCGGACAAGGCCTCGGATGCACTCAACGTGCTGTTTAATACAACCTCGGGCCGCGATTATCTTAGCAAGCGCAAAGGGCTGGGTCAGGATGCCGTCTTTGCGCTGGCGGATTTTGGCCTTTCCTCCATCGCCAACATTCTTGCCGCCATCAAGGTTGCCAAATATATGGGGCTTGGTTCTGATGATGCGATCCTTACAGTGGCAACGGACGGCGCAGAAATGTATGGCACCGAACTCACCAAGACTACAAACGATGTGTTTGGCGACGGTTTCGACCAGGTGACAGCCGGCGAAATCTTCGGCCAGCATCTGGCAGGTGTCACTACTGACAACATGCTTGAAATGTCGCTGCGCGATCGCGAACGGGTGTTCAATCTTGGCTATTTCACCTGGGTCGAACAGCAGGGCGTTTCGGTCGAAGATTTCGATGCCAGAAGGGATCCCGGCTTCTGGGACAAACTTATGGAGATGGTTCCTGTCTGGGATACAGCCATAGACCAATTCAACACTGCCGCTGAGTGAAACGCCTATGATCGTGCCACTTCAAATGTGTAGGCCGATGGCATACTAACTCTATTTAACTTGTGGCGGCTTTCAAGGATGAAGCGGGCACGGCTTTCTTGCATTGTAACGCTCCACACTCGAGCATTTCACACGACACCGCCCCCAGTCAGGCTGGGAATTCAATTTTGCATTCCTCGATGTCACGGCGCACACCAGCTTCAGCGGCAACGGGATCCCGGTTTTCGAGCGCCCGCAGGATATCCCGGTGGAAGCCGACTGCTTTGAGCAAATGATCCTGATCCGGTTTGGATGCGCGCACGCTCGGGCCGAGGCGCATCCATAGTGGCTCAAGGAGACTTGGTAACATGACCAATCCACTGGCCTCGGCAATCATTATGTGAAACTTGTAGTTGGACGTCAGAAACAGATCGATATCTGCGGTTTCTCCCGCGTCCTGGATCTGATCGCAGTAATGTGCGATCTCGTGCAGTTGCTTCTCGCTTCTGTTGGTGGCCGCGAGGCGTGCTGCTTCACACTCCAAAAGTACCCGCAAATGGCAGATCTCCGATTGCTGTTGCATCGACAGCTCGGGAATCATCATGGTGCGCTGAGAGGTTGAAACAATGCACCCCTGGCTCTCAAGCCTTTGGAGCGCATCACGCACCGGCATCAAGCTGGTGCCCAGCAACTTGGCGAGACTGCGCAAAGGCAGCTTCTGGCCAGGCGCAAATCGGCCCATCATCAGTTCATCACGCAGCATTGCATAGATCTGCTCGTGCAGCATTTCGCGACCCAAAGGCCGTAAACCGGTGTCCCCAAACTCCGTGGCGGCGGTTGCTAATTCCCCCGAAACATCCTGCATTGCGCTCTCCTTGTGCGGGCTGTTATAACACTGAACATATTATTGACACCCGCAAAAAGTCACGTCAAAGTGAGTTATAACACCGGACAAAAAAATGGTGACGCTTAACTGCGACATGGGAGAGAGCTTCGGCAACTGGCGGTTTGGCGATGACGAAGGCATCATGCCGTTTGTTGACTGCGCTAACATTGCTTGCGGGTTCCACGCTTCAGATCCAACAACGATGGCCCGCACTGTGCGGCTGGCCGCATCGCTTAAAAAGAAGATCGGCGCACATCCCTCATTGCCAGACAAGGAAGGCTTCGGACGCCGGGCCATGAGCTTGCCACCGGAGGAACTGCGTGACTGTTTTGTGTATCAAATTGGCGCGCTGAGCGGCTTTCTGAAGGCTGAGGGGCTTGTATTGAACCACGTCAAGCCGCACGGCATCATTTATGGTATGGCGGCGGGCGATGTGGCTCTGGCCCGGGCGATGGCCGAGGCGGCTGCGGTGTTCGAAGTTCCTCTGTTCGGCATGGCGGGCACCGCACATGAGCGTGCAGCTGCTGATACTGGAATCCCATTTGAGGGCGAGTTTTTTGCTGATTTGCAATATGACGGTCAAGGCAATCTGATCATTCCGCGTGTGCATTCGACTATTGATCTGGACCACGCCGAAAAGCGCCTTACGCGTGCCTTGGGCGACGGCACGGTCACAGCCAACGATGGCTCCAATCTCAGCATCAGCTTCACAACGGTATGCATCCATTCAGATCCACCCAATGCCCGCGACGTCGCGGGTCGTATGCGCGAGGTTCTGGATAACGACGGCTGACGTTCCAAAATCAAGCGCCAGCTCAATAAGAAAGAAACCCAGATTTCTGGAAACCCAATGGAGGAATCAAATGAACAAATTCGTTTCCATGGCCGCGTTGGTGGCGGCCGGACTTGCGGCCAGCACTCTTGGCGGCTTTGCAGAAGAGGCACGCACATCCATCCCGGTCGAGCTCGTTTCTGAAGATGGTAAGAAGACAGCCACCGACTGGCCGTTGATCGCCAAAGACAAGATCACTAAGCCGTGGAACATCTGCGTGTTGTTTCCGCATCTAAAAGATAGTTATTGGGTTGCCGCCAATTACGGCATCGTCGATGAGGTCCGTCGCACCGGCACCTCCATGACCCTGTATGAAGCCGGCGGCTACACGAACCTGTCAACACAGCTTGACCAGATGGACAACTGCATTGCCCAGGGAGCCGATGGCATCATCCTTGGGGCCATTTCCGCTGATGGTGTAGGCGCGCTGGTCAAGAAGGCAACGGATGCCAACATCCCGGTGATCGACTTCGTCAATGGGGTCAACGAACCATCAACCTCAGGCCATGCGCTGGTCAGCTTTTACGACCTTGGCGTCACGACCGGTAAGTACATTGTTGAACAGGCGGGCGGCAACCCGTTGAAAGTCGGCTTCTTCCCCGGGCCACAGGGAGCCGGGTGGTCGGATGATGCAGTGCGCGGTTTCAATGACGGTATCGAAGGCTCAAAGGTTGAGATCGTCGTGACCCGCCGCGGAGACACAGGGCTGAACGTGCAACTCGACTTCATTTCGAATGCGCTCGTGACCTATGATGGCATCAACTGGATCGTCGGCGTCGATATCGCCGCTGAAGCAGGCGCTATTGCGGTGCGCAATGCCGGGTTGACCGGCAAGGTCAATGTCGCGGCTTTCGACATCATCCCACCGGTCTACAAGGACATACAGGCCGGAGCGACCAAGGCGTCACCGACCGACTTCACCTCGCTTCAGGGCAGGTTGGCGGTAGACATGGTGCTGCGCCTTCTCGAAGGCCAGACGCTGCAGTCAAAGCGCGCCGGCCCGAAGCCGGAAATGGTCACCTCGGACAATTACAAAGACTTCAATATGACTGATATGTTCGCGCCCAGTGATTTCAAAGTTGTGTTTTCGATCAACGAAGGCAAATGAGTCCGGACATAAATCAAAAAGAGGGCGAGACGATTGTCTCGCTCTCCAACGCTTCCAAATTCTACGGCAGTTTTGCAGCGCTAAAAGATGTGAACCTCAACCTGAAACGTGGCGAAGTTCACATTCTTCTCGGCGAAAACGGCGCCGGAAAGTCGACGGTTGTCAGCTTGATCACCGGTGTCAACCGGCTGGATGAGGGCGAACGTCTGCTGCACGGTAGACCTGCACCATACATGACACCGATCGAGGCTCGCAGGGCCGGCATCAATGCGGTGCTTCAGGACTTCAGCCTGGCACCGGCATTGACCATGGAAGAGAACTACGTCTTGGGGCGCGAACCTCTGAAATTGGGCTTGGTGGACCGAAGTACAAGCCGGGCCGAAACGGTGTCGGCCCTGAAAAAGCTCGGTCTTGAGTTTGACCCGGGCCGGCGTGTCGATACCCTGTCCCGCGCCGAACAGCAAATGCTGGAGATCACGCGTGCGCTCGGCGGGCGTCCAGGCGCGCTGATCCTCGATGAGCCGACTGCCGCGCTCAGTCATGACGAAAGTGAGCGTTTGTTCGAGGTCATCTTACAGCTTCGGGCTGAAAACTGGGCGATCCTCTATATCTCGCATCGCATGGAGGAAGTTCGCCGTCTGGGAGATGTCGTCACCATCTTGCGCGACGGGCGCATGAGCGGGCATCACCGGCTGGCCGATGTCAGCAATGAACAGCTGATCTCCGACATGGTGGGCCGCGAAATGGGAGATTTCTATCCACATATTCCTCACCAGCCCGGCGAACCGGTTCTTGAAGTTGCCAAACTTACATCCGGTTCCGCGGTTCAGCGCGCATCTTTGACACTGCATGCCGGCGAAATCGTCGGCCTCGGCGGCCTTGTGGGATGCGGAAAAACCGAACTGGCACGCTCACTCTTTGGCCTGTGCGACATCACTGAAGGACACATCGTATTGCATGGGCGCACAATCACCGACCCAAGTCCGGCAACAATGCTCAAGAAAGGGCTGATATATTTGCCCCAAGACCGGCGCGGCGAAGCCTTGGCGCTGAACCGGTCCATATCGGAGAACATCGTTCTGGAAGTGCTCGCCGGCAGCGACAACGTAAAGGCCGGTTTTGTCCGTACGGGTAAACTGGCGCAGCTCGTCGATGGGTTGCTGGCGCGGCTCAATGTTTCCCCTCGTGATCCGAACAAAAAGGTTGGTGAATTGTCGGGTGGAAATCAGCAGAAAGTGGTGCTTGGCCGAGCCTTGTCGCGTGAGCGCAAGGTCTATGTGTTCGATGAACCGACGACGGGCATCGATGTTGGTGCCCGCCGTGATTTTTATCGCGAGCTTGAAGCCCTCTGCGCCGATGGTGCTGGTGTGCTGCTGGTGACTTCAGACCTGCAGGAGCTTGTGCACATGCCGCACCGCGCATTTGTCATGCATGAAGGTCATTTCGTGGTGGAATTAGCAAAGGATCAGCTCCAGGAAGAAATCGTCGTCGCTTACGCATTCGGCGAAACTCCGGAGGGAGAACAGTTGCCGGAAGGAGAACTCGTTCAATGAGTGAAGACAGGGCAACCTCAGGTCTTGCGAAGAGTGCGGGGAGCAACCTTGTTGCAAGGATCATGCGTTTTGGTGCCCTGCCGATCGTATTGGTGATCTGCGTTGTTGTTTTCCAGCTCGGCAACGACAGGTTCCTCAGCCAGATCAATGTCCTCAACATGACGCAGCAGGGCGTGTTCTTGATGCTGATCGCGTTTGGCCAGATGATCGTGCTGATTGCCGGTGGCTTCGACCTGTCAGTCGGCGCTGTTGTTGCGATGACCTCGATCATATCGGCTAAGGCCATGGTGGCTGTCACCGGAGCCATGCCCGATGCGGCAGGACTGGCGATCACAATAGGTTTTATTACAGCACTCGCGGTTGGATTGGGGGCCGGCCTTGTCAACGCCATCGGGGTTGCCGTGCTCAAGGTCAATGCCTTTATTGTCACGTTGGCTACGGCATCAATCTTCCAGGGCCTTACTCTGGTGATTTCCCAAGGTATCCAGGTTTCAGGCCTGCCACGGCCATTTATCTACGAAATTGGTTCAGGCAGGTTCCTAGGCATTCCTGTGGCAGCATTACTGGCAATACCAGTACTGTTTTTGGTGTATCTGGCCGTTCATCACATGCGGTTTGGACGCTACCTGTACGCGATTGGTTCGAATGCCAAATCCGCGGTTGTCGCGGGGATTGTCGTCAATCGCCAACTGCTCAAAGCCTATGTAATGTGTTCGATGATCACTGCATTCTCCGGCTGGCTTTTGACGGCGCGGGTGTCATCAGGCGAGCCGTTGCTGGGTGGTGAGTTTCCCTTAAATTCAATCGCCGCTGCGGTGATTGGTGGCTGTTCACTGCGCGGGGGTGAGGGCACGGTGCTTGGTGTTTTCATGGGGGTTGTGTTCATAACCATGCTGGGCAACGGCATGGACCTGCTGCGCATCGGCTCGAACTACCAAATGATCGTTTTGGGCATCGTTCTGGTCGGCGCTGTGGTGCTCGACCGCTACCGGGCCGCCGGCGCGGCAAACTGAAGTAAATCCAGTAACGGGACTTACGACTATGCCGCAGGTTTGGATTAAGGAAGGAACTTGTGACCAATGATCTATGACGAACCAAAATTCCTTCCAGGCGGCGATCGATACATGCTGCTTGAATTTGGCAACGAGATGAATCTCGATCTCAACTTCATGGCGCAAGGCCTGGCCAGTGCGGTCGCCGCGGCCGGCGTCAAGGGAGTGATAGAAACGGCGCCATGCTTTGCTTCGCTGCTTGTGCATTACGAGCCGGAGGACATTGGATTTAGCGATCTTGCCAAGGAACTGAGTGTGCTTGCCGGCTCATTGGGACCGTCCGAGGATATTGAACTGGCCAGTCGGTTGTTTTATCTGCCGGTGCTCTATCTTGATCCCTGGTGTGCGGAGTGTGTGGCTGAATATCGTGCCAAGATCGCCGAAAAATTGCCCGATCCGGAGCTGATCGTCCGGGAAAACGGCCTCAAAGACGAGCAACACTTGGTGCGCCGGCACTCATCGTCTGAGTACTGGGTCGCTTCACTCGGCTTCTGGCCCGGATTGCCGTTCATGATGGCGCTCGATCCACGTGCCCGTCTAACCGCACCGAAATACAACCCACCGCGCACCCAGACCCCACAGGGTGCCATCGGTCTGGGCGGGGCGGCCAATTCGATCTATCCAGTCGCCACGCCGGGCGGTTACCAGATATTTGCCCGCACGCCGGTGCCAATCTGGGACAGCACCCGCAATGATCCGGCCTTTGGCGGCGATCTGTGCCTGTTCCGCCCCGGTGACCGGATCAAGTTCGTGCCGGTCGAGCGTGACGAGTATGACGCAACAGCCGCCATGGTCGAGGACGGCAGCTATGTCGTCAACGTGGTCGAGTATCAGAAGTTCGTTGTCGCCGACTACAATGCCTGGACAGACAAACTGACGGGGGACGCGTCATGATCGAAGTGGTGAAACCGGGTCTGGAAACGTGCGTTCAGGATTGGCCGGGACGACATGGCTATTGGAACCAGGGTTTTCCGGTGTCCGGTCCGATGGACAGTTGGTCGATGCGTATGGCCAATGTGCTTGTCGGCAATGCACCAGGCGCGGCCGCTCTGGAGGCGCAGTTTATGGGCCCGACGCTAAAATTTACCGGTGACACGGTGATTGCAGTCACCGGGGCCAATATGCGGCCGATGCTCGATGATGCGGAGCTGCCGATGTGGCAGTCGGTGGCGGTAAAGGCGGGACAAACGCTTGCGTTGTCGGCAGCGCGCGACGGGGCCCGAACCTATATCGCGATTGCCGGTGGTATCGACAACGAGGAGGTTCTAGGCTCGCGCTCGACCTTCGCCAAGGCCGGTGTTGGCGGCATCGACGGCTGTGCACTCAAGGCCGGTCAATCTCTGCCGGTGGCACATGGTGCGGGAACTCCCGGGCTGGAGGTGCCCGAAGAGGCGCGCCCGGTGTTTGTCACCGACAAGATATGGCAGGTCGAGGTGTGTGCTGGACCGAATGATGACTGGATCGACGCGGCCGGCCAGCAGCGTTTTTTGAGTGCCGATTGGAAACTGTCGCCGAAATCGGATCGCACGGGCTTTCGGCTGGAGGGTCCGGAATGGACATTTGCGCCCAAGGCCACCGATAAGCCACCCGAACACGGCTCCTTGCCGTCCAACATCATCGATCACGGCTATCCGCTGGGCGCAATCAATCTGGCCGGGCAGACGCCGATAATCCTAATGAATGACGGGCCATCGATGGGGGGATTTATCAATCCCTACACGGTTCCAAGCGCGGCGTTTTGGAAATTAGGCCAGGCAAAGCCAGGCGATATTTTGCACTTCAAACAGGTCTCGGTGGACGAAGCACAGGACATGGCCGCGCAGCTCAAGTCACTGTGTACATCAAGTGTCCTTGTCGCCATCTGAAGAAGAAAGGAAGATTTTATGGTCACGCAGGTGCTTGCCCCGCTGCCCGGCATTTTCTATCGGCGCCCATCGCCTGATGACCCGCCCTTCGTCGAGGAAGGCGGCAGCATTGCAGCCGGCGATACCATCGGACTGATCGAGGTAATGAAGTCTTTCTATCCGATTGAGGCCGAAGCCGAAGGAACAGTGACTAGGTTTATGGTGGTCGACGGGGATGCCGTTGATGCCGACGATCCGATTGCCGAGGTCGAATAGCTAATGCCAATTGTCTGGCGTCAGCGCTTGCGGAACAGATTGTTAGGGGTGAACGGAGGAGGATTTTGGGTTCTGTCACGATAACCCGGAGATGCAGCATTGCAACCGTAAATATATATCTTTAAGGGTATGATAACCAATAGGTGTTCGTATTCGCATGAACTCGATATGGGGCAATGTCTTGAAATGAATGACGCGCTGGACCCTGAGCAGGAAGTTTCCGATACATTTGAGCCGATCGACGAGCCTGCGCATATCCTGCTGGTCGAGGATGACGGTGATGACACCGTTGTGGTAAGCCGCGCCTTTGCAAAAGTCTGGGTCAACTATCAATTGCATGTTGCCAGAGATGGAAACGAAGCGCTGGCATTCCTGCGTAACGAGCCGGGCTTTGAAGAAGCGCCGAAGCCGGACCTCATACTCCTCGATCTCAACATGCCTAAGAAAAACGGCTTTGAAGTGTTGCTGGACTTGAAGGCTGACGACCGGCTCAAACACATCCCCGTGGTCGTTCTGACCACCAGCAGCGACCATGAGTGCGTGCTCAAATCTTACCAGCTTTATGCAAATTCATTCATAGTGAAACCAATCAGCCCAGACAGCCTGAACGATATTGTCGAGCTTGTCGCACAATACTGGCTGGCCGCTGTCAGCCTTCCAAAGGCGGGTTGACGGTCAGCCGTCCGGCTGTTTATCTGCCGCATATTCCCAAGGCGTCAGAAGCAGGCGGACTTTAGACCTCAGGGTCCCAATCCTCCTGGTTTCGCGAAATTCCACCGAGCGCGCTTCTGCTTGACGTCCGTCAAGTGATGCAGACCGTACCGCTGTTAGTTTCCCCTGAACAATCCATTCAGCGCATAATGCGTCTGTTGGCCGATGACATATGGAAAAAGCCCGCCCGATGCCAGTCATGTTGGAGTTTGCCACAGCCCTTGCCGCTTTCCTTGTCAGCCACCGGCTGCCGGCTGCGACCAGGCTGCGTCCATGGCTGGTGGAGCGGATTGGCGAAAACACCTATCGGGTGCTTTATGGCGCGTTTTCCATCGTGATACTGGCGTGGTTGATTTCCGCCGCCGTCCGGGCGCCGATTATCACCCTCTGGGAACCGCTCACATGGCACGCTTTGATGCCGGTCATACTTATGCCCGTCACCGCTGTCCTGATCACCGCGGCAGCGGTTTCTCCAAACCCGTTGTCTATCAGCCTGCGCTCGAGCGCCTATGATCCAGCTCATCCTGGCATCGTTGCGGTCACCCGGCATCCGATGTTGTGGGGCTTTGCGCTCTGGGCGTTATCCCATGTAATCGCCAATGGCGACCTGGTGTCATTTATTCTATTTGGTGGCCTGACCGTATTTGCATTGCACGGCATGAGCTTGTTTGACCGGCGCATGAAACAGCGTCTCGGCGAGGCCGAATGGCACAGACTGGCGGACGGCACTTCCGTCATGCCGTTTGCCGCTATGATTCGAGGAAAAGCGCAATACGGCCTTGACGGTCGCCTCGCCCTCGCAACTCTTGCCGGGCTCGGGATCTTTGTCTGGTTCGTGCTGCACGGCCATGAGGCGCTGATTGGGATCGATCCGCTGGCGCGGCTTTGAACATGGAAGCCCGCGTTACCACATCAGGAAACCCGATCGGATTTTTCTCACGCGGGTTCCGGCCGTTTTTCCTCGGTGCCGCTGCGCTGGCAGGCTTGGCAGTGCCGTTATGGGTACTCGTTTTTACCGGACACCTTAATTTGCCCGGCGCCTTCGCCTCGCCCGAATGGCACGCCCATGAAATGATCTTCGGTTACACCGGCGCCGTGCTTGCCGGGTTCTCGCTCACCGCTGTGCCCAACTGGACCGGACGTCTGCCACTTGCCGGTCGGCCACTCGCCGCGTTGTTCGCATTATGGCTCCTGGGGCGGCTGGCGATGGCGCTCACACCGGCCGTCGGTATCGTTACAGCCGGAGTGCTGGATGGGCTGTTTTTGCTGGTGCTGGCTGGATGCCTTCTGCGCGAGATCATTGCTGGACGAAATATTCGCAACCTGCCGATCGCCGGTTTGGTGGGGGCCCTGGGGATCGCCAATGTGTTCTGGCATGTATCTCTGGCCACTGAGTGGGATGTGGTGCCGGCGCAAAGGGCAGCCCTTGCAGTGATTGCCGTTCTGATCGCCCTGATCGGTGGGCGGGTGACCCCGAGTTTCACCCATAACTGGCTGATGAAGACCGGGCGCGAGGCGACCATGCCCGGTATCGGCTGGATCGACAAGATCGCCATCGCTCTGGCAGCGGCTTCAATGGCCGCCTGGGCCGTGGTGCCGGAGGCGAATTGGACTGGCGCCATGCTGCTTGCAGCGTCCGCGGCACTTGGCCTGCGCCTGTCTCGCTGGCGCGGCTGGCAGACCGCCTCGGAACCACTGGTTCTCATTCTGCATATCGGTTATCTGTGGCTGGCTGTCGCCTTTGCCTTGCTTGGCGCTGCAGCCCTTGCGCCCGATCTGATCGGGAGTGCTGCAGCACTTCACGGATTGAGCGCGGGCGCCATCGGCACCATGACGCTTGCCGTCATGACGCGCGCAACTCTGGGCCATACCGGAGCTCCCCTGACCGCTGATCGCATGACCCTTGCGATATATATATTGGTCACAGCCGGTGCTGTGGTACGTGTTCTGGCCGGTGTTTTTGCACAGCACTACTCGACCGGGGTGATGGTTGGCGGTTTCCTGTGGAGCAGCGCTTTTGTGCTGTTCGTTCTGAATTATGGCCCACGCCTTGTGCGCATAGTCATGCCAAGCGCCGCGTCGGGTTCGGGGCACTGACCAGCCGGAGATAAGCGATGGAAATTGTCTATTTCACCCTCGTTGCAATCGTTCTCTATTTTCTGGCCAACCGAATACTGCTCTGGGTTGAAGATTATCTCGGACGTACGCTGGAACAGCGCACGGTAGTTTTTTTTGGCCTTTTACTGGTTATGTCGCTCGCCAGTTTTGCGGTTATCCGCAACCTGGTCGAATAACGCAGACAAGCATCAGCCCCGATCAGCCTCCCATCTTTGCCAGCCTTGACTTTCGTCAAGGACCGACCTTGGCCGCCGCGCTTACGCTCACCCACAGGTTCACTGGTAGCGTCGGCTCCATGCTGGCGCGATGTGGGAGGAGACTACAGGCATGGCCAATCAATCGGACACGCAGCCGGATGCATCGGGCGAGGAAGATATCCCCATGATGCAAAAGCTGCTCGATAATCATTTCCTTCTGCTGTTCCTCGGTGTTGCGTTCCCGACGCTCCTCTACATCGTGTGGGGCGTCATTGAAGTTGCACAAATACCCATAGCCGACTGAGCGGGAGGGCAAGATGGCAATTCAACCACCTGAAATGCGGCTCTGGTGGAAAGAGCCGTTGACCAAGGTCGAACTCACCTGGATCACCATCGCGTTCCTGTGGGGGCTGGTGATGTTTTTCGCCATGATCTACTGGCACGCGGTCGGTGAGCAGAACCTGTCCAATGAATCCTACAAGATCAAACCGGAAGTGTTTGCCGAGCGCACCGAGGCGATGACGGATAAATACACCGTCCGCGAGGAAGGTGACACCGGCATCCCGGTGGTCCACCCGCCGCCCGGTTCGGATATCTACATGTTAGGTCGCTTGTGGGAGTGGTGGCCGATCCTGGAGCTGGAGAAAGACAAGCAGTATCGCGTGCACCTGTCATCACTCGACTGGCAGCACGGATTTTCATTGCAGCCGACCAACATCAATCTACAGATCCATCCCGGTTACGAGATGGTGATGACGGTAACCCCTAATGAACTCGGCGAATTCAGCGTGGTTTGCAATGAGTTCTGCGGCATTGGGCACCACACAATGGTCGGTCGAATTTTCGTCGTCGAGCCGGGCCCGGTCGAATATCAACCCGCAGACGGAGAATAGGAGGCGATCATGGCCATCGCGGCAACGTTCAGGACCTGTCCCGACACCGGGCTCAAAGTCCACTCTCAGGTGGAAATGCTGATCAAGGCCAATGCGGTCGCAGCAGTCGTTTTTCTGGCGCTGGGGGGTTTTTTCGGCCTTTTGGTGGCGCTCACCCGCTGGCCCGCCGTTCACCTGCTCGATGCGGAGATGTTCTATCTCGTGTTGACCGCACATGGTGCCGATGTGCTGTTATTCTGGATCCTGTTTTTTGAAGTTGCGATCCTGTATTTCGCCTCGGCAATTCTGCTCAACAGCCGCCTTGCCTGTCCCAAGATCGCGTGGCTCGCCTTTGTGCTGATGCTGGTTGGTGCGGTGATGGCCAATGTCGCCGTATTGCAGGGCGAATCGAGCGTCATGTTCACTTCCTATGTGCCGATGCAGGCGGCCTCGCATTTCTATCTGGGCCTGATCATTTTCGCGGTCGGTGCGCTTGCATCGGTGTTTGTGTTTTTTGCAACCCTTGTGGTGGCAAAGGCCGAAAAGACCTATGAGGGTTCGGTGCCCCTGGTGACGTTTGGAGCCGTGACCGCAGCCATCATCGCCGTGTTTACGCTGGCCTCCGGTGCGGTCATCCTGATCCCGACATGGTTATGGTCGCTCGACCTGATCAGCGGTGTCGACCCATTGCTGTACAAGATCATCTGGTGGGGCATGGGTCACTCCTCGCAGCAGGTCAACGTCGCCGCCCATGTGGCTGTGTGGTACTGCATCGCTGCCATGGTGCTTGGCGCCAAGCCGTTGTCTGAAAAAGTCAGCAGAACCGCTTTCCTGCTCTACATCCTGTTCCTGCAACTGGCATCGGCCCACCATCTGCTGGTCGAACCGGGCCTCAGCTCCGAGTGGAAGATCTTCAACACCTCTTACGCCATGTATCTGGCGGTTCTGGGCAGCATGATCCACGGACTGAGTGTGCCGGGTGCGATCGAGGCGGCACAACGGCGCCGCGGCCTGACCAATGGCATCTTTGAATGGCTGCGCAAGGCGCCATGGGGCAATCCGGCATTTTCCGGCATGTTCATGTCACTGGTCATGTTCGGTTTCCTGGGCGGTATCTCGGGCGTGGTGATGGGTGTCGAGCAGATCAACCTGATCATTCACAACACGATCTACGTACCCGGTCACTTCCACGCAACCGTTGTCGCCGGCACCACACTGGCCTTCATGGCGATCACCTATCTGGTCATTCCACTGGTGTTCAGGCGCCAGCTGATTTTACCGACCCTGGCGAAATGGCAGCCCTATCTGTTCGGCATCGGCGTCAGCGGCATTTCATTGTTCATGATGGGTGCAGGCACACTTGGTGTCGCACGGCGGCATTGGGACATCAATTTCACAGATGCACCCTTGTCCGTCGAGGTGCCGGGAACCGCCTTCCTGATGATGGGCCTGAACGGCGTGTTCGCCATTCTCGCGGCCCTTGGAGGCCTAGCCTATATCGTCATCGTCGTCGGCTCCGTGTTGTTCGGCAAGCACCGCGACGAAGCGGTTGCCAAAGCTAATCCGGTGGTTTTCGACGGTGGTGCGGCAGTTGCCCATTACGGTTCGGAAGAACACATGCGGGTGCCCGGAACCATCGTCCTGGTGGCGGTCTTCTTCACGGTGTTCGTTCTCTACTACTTCGTGAACTGGAAATTCCTGTCGGAAGTCTGGCCGTTAAGCTGACGGGCCGGGGGCGGCCGACCTTGTTCATGCCCGCCCCCGCTACGTTTAAACCTGGCGTCAATGGAGCGTACGCATGCTGAGAAAAGTTACAGACGTTTTCAAGCTGCGCATTGGCTTTGCGATCATGTTGTGCGCAGTGGCCGGTTATGCAGTAACCCCGGGCGAGGCGATCCCGGCATGGAAGCTGGTGGTCATGGCGCTTGCAGTGTTCCTGTCGTCGGCCAGTGCCGGCGCCTTCAATCAGTATGCGGAACGTGATCTCGATGCCCGCATGAAGCGCACCAGCAGCCGGCCGTTTGTCACCGGCGCCTTCCAGGCCGGCTGGGTCTGGCTGTCCACCATTGGCTTCATTCTGCTGCTTGCGGTTGGTGCGGCCGCACTGGTGCTGAACGCCTGGGTCGCGCTCTATGTCTTCCTTGGCGCCTTTGTCTACGGCATTGTCTACACGGTCTGGCTCAAGCAGCGCAGTGTCTGGAACATCGTGGTCGGTGGTCTGGCCGGCAGTTTTGCAGTGCTTGCCGGTGCTGCTGCCATCGATCCCGCACTCGTCATGGCGCCGGTTCCAGCAATCCTCGCGGTGGTTTTGTTCCTGTGGACACCGCCGCATTTCTGGAGCCTGGCAACCGCCCTTCACAAGGACTATGCGGCTGCCGGCGTACCCATGTTGCCGGTGGTTGTCGGTGATGCGGTTGCCGCCAGGATCATCCTGGCCCACACCATCGTACTGGTTGCCGTCTCGCTTGTGCCCTTTGCCTTCGGGCTTGGCTGGATCTATCTTGCGGGCGCCGCCGTCGGTGGGGCGCTGTTCATCAAACGCAGCATAGAACTGGTGCGCGATCCCGGACCCAAACGCGCCATGACCAATTTTCACGCATCCCTCATCCAGTTGGGGCTCGTGTTGATGGCCGCAATTGTCGATGGTTCACTCAACCTGTGAAAGGCCCAGCCTGTGGCGCGCTGTCTTGCCTTCAAGATATTGGCAATCGTTTGGTGTGTCGCCGCAGCAGCGCTGACCGCAACGGCGCGCGAAACAGAAACCCCGGATGTCTCGAAATTCACCGAAGCCCAGGCGGTGGCGTTCAGCCAGGCCGCCATCGGACGCACCGTTGGACGCCATGAATTTCTCGACCGCCAGTCGCAATCTATCGATCTTACGCAGTTTCGCGGCAAACCGTTGATCATCTCCATGGTCTACACCAGCTGCTATCACACTTGTCCAATGATCACCCAGGCCCTTGAACGCAGCGTGATCGCCGCCCAGTCGGGCCTGGGGCCGGACAGCTTCTCGGTGCTCACCGTGGGATTTGACAGCGCCGAAGACACTCCCGACCGCATGCGCACCTATGCCAGGCAGCGCGGCATCGATGCGCGAAACTGGCATTTTGTCAGTGCCACCAACGAGGTGGTGCGCAGCCTGTCGGACACGCTGGGCTTCATCTTCTTTCCCTCTGCCAAGGGCTACGATCATTTGGCGCAAACCACCATTGTCGATGCCGACGGCAAAATTTACACCCATGTCTATGGCGCGGAGTTCAGCCCGCCGTCTGTGGTCGAACCGCTCAAGCAACTGGTCTTCGGGCTGAACGCATCGTTGGTCACCGTCGATGGTATCATCGACCGGGTCCGGCTGTTCTGCACCATCTACGATCCGCGCAGCGATCGCTATCGGTTCGACTATTCGTTGTTTGTCGGGCTGATCATCGGCTCATTGTGCCTGTCCGGTGTTGCCATTGTCATCGGCCGCAATGTCTGGCGGCTCTGGCGCGGCGGGAAAACCGCCTGATGGCGTGCGGAGATAGTCCATGAACTGGTTGCAAAAGCCCGTTCGCGCCGCATTTGACGTCGCCGAACTGGGCCTCGACCGCGTGTTCTCACAGGCCTGGAACCCGCTTTCCCACTTAGGTGCGCTTGGGTTTTTCATGTACTGGATCGTCGCGGGCAGCGGCATCTACATCTATGCGTTTTTCGATACCGGACTGACGGAGGCCTATGAGTCGGTCGAATACATGACCCATGACCAGTGGTATCTGGCCGGTGTCATGCGCAGCCTGCACCGCTACGCATCGGATGCCATGGTCCTGTTCATGATCATCCACATTGCCCGCGAATTCAGTCTTGACCGTTATCGTGGCGTGCGCTGGTTCACCTGGTTCACCGGCACACCGATCCTGGTTCTGGTGTTCGTTTGCGGCATCACCGGATATTGGCTGGTGTGGGACAAGCTTGCGCAATTCATCGCCATACGGTCGACCGAGTGGCTTGACTGGCTGCCGATTTTCGGAACACCCACCGCGGCTAATTTCCTCACCCCTGAGCGTCTCGATGACCGTTTCTTCAGCCTGATGATCTTCATCCATATCGCGGCCCCCCTGATCCTGCTGGTGATTTTGTGGGTTCATCTGCAGCGGGTCAGCCGGCCTAAGATCCATCCGCCTCGCGGGTTGGCAATCGGCATGTTCGTTGCCATGATTGTTCTGTCTCTGATCAAGCCGGCAACCAGCCACGGACCGGCGGACCTGTCGACCGTGGTGTCGGTGGTGCAACTCGACTGGTATTATCTGGGCCTCTATCCACTGATGGATTACTGGTCCGCGGGCACTGTTTGGGCTGCCCTGACCTTGGTGCTGCTGACCCTGGCATTTCTGCCCTGGATGCCGCCCATGAAGCGCGCCCCGGCGGTCGTCGTACATCTCGATCACTGCAATGGCTGCACCAGGTGTGTCGACGATTGCCCTTATGGCGCGGTTTCCATGGCGCCACGCAGCGACGGGGCGAAGTTCGACCTGGAAGCGGTGGTCGATCCGAATTTGTGCGTATCCTGCGGCATCTGCGTTGGATCCTGCCCGAGTTCAACGCCGTTCCGCCGCCGCGGTGAAGTTGCCACCGGTATCGACCTGCCGCACTTTTCCCTGGCCGAATTGCGCCGGCGAACCAATGAAGCAGCGCAAACCCTGAGCGGTCATAACCGGGTCGTGATGTTCGGCTGCGAACACGGCGCCAAGCCATTATCCACCAGTGCTGCCGACATAGCCTTTGTCTCGCTTCCCTGCATTGGCATGTTGCCGCCGCCGTTCATCGACTACGTCCTGAGCCGCGACATGGCCGACGGTGTCCTCCTGTCAGGCTGTGCCAGTGCTGATTGTTACAACCGGTTTGGTGTCGAGTGGACCGATGAACGGGTCGACCGCAAGCGCGATCCGCAATTGCGCCGGCGGGTGCCGCGCGACCGGCTTGCCCGATTTTGGGGCGGGCGTATCGAGGCCAGGGCGCTGACCCATGAAACAGAGCGCTTCGCCGCCTCGCTCGATGCGTTGGCGCCGGTCAATGGCAATCGCGAAGAAGCAGCGCCTGAACTCGTTCTGGAGACCGTGGATAATGATGGCTAGCCTTTTCAAATGGGCCGGTCAGGCGGTCTTTTATGCCTTAACGATGGCCGTGATCGGCTATTTCGCCTCAGCGCCCGCCTATCGCCATTTTGCCGCCGATCATGCCTTGATTAAGCTGACCTTTACCCATGGCGCCAAATTCAAGGGCGGTTGCCGGCGGCGCACCGCGGAGGAATTGCAGGAGCTTGCCCCCAATATGCGCAAGCCCTTTGATTGCCCGCGCGACCGGGTGCCGGTGGTGATCGAAGTGGATGTTGACGGAGAGACCGTCTATCAGGCCGCTCTCGAGCCGTCCGGGTTGCACGGCGACGGCCCAGCAGTTTTGTACCGCAGCTTTCCTGTGCCGGTTGGGCAGCATACAATGGCATTCCGGTTGAGAGATACCGACCGAGCCACTGGATTTGACTATGAGCGGCAGGCTACGGTCACGCTCAAACCCGACCAGTTGTTCGTTATTCAGTTTCGCGAAGAACTCGGCGGGTTCACGTTCAAGGAGTAACCACCATGGCGCTGATCGAATGGCGCGACGAATTTCGCACCGGCGACCCGGCGGTCGACCACGAGCACAAGGAAATGGTCGACCTGATCAACGAGCTGCATGGCAGGCTCGGCAGGGACGGTGTAACCGAACAGCAGATCGAGGAATTTCTCGGCGAGATAAATCTGAAGATCTCAGCCCATTTTGCGCTCGAGGAACGCATGATGCGTAAGGCCGGCTATGACGCCTACGAGGCTCACAAGGAAGACCACGAAAAGCTGCTCGACGACATCCGCGAGATCATGATCGGTTTTGACACGGGCGCCTATGCAGCGTTCGAGGAACGGCTGGCCGGCAATCTGAATGACTGGTTCACCAATCACTTCAAGACCCATGACGCCAAGCTTCATGCTGTGTTCGGTCATCATCATTGATGCCGGGTGGAACGTCTTGTGACTGAGCAAAACACGATTTCCCCCGCCTCCAACGACCTGGCGTCGGATGGTTATAACTGCGCCATCGCCGCCATAGACCAGGCAAATAGTGAGGACCCGAACATTGTCCCGCTCGACGGCCGGGAAAGGCCGGCCGAGGTGGTCTATTCGGAACGGATGACGACGGCGCTGACCGAGTTTTGCCCGGGTGCATCGGAAGAACTGCGGCTCGCCGCGCGTGGACAGCACATCCGCCGCTGGACGATCGCGCGTGCCGACTATGAAGAAGGCCGGCTGGGGTACCTCAAATGGCGCACGGCGCTCAAGCGTTACCATGCCAAGGCGATTGGCGAGATCATGGCCGAATGCGGCTATGACCAGGACCAGGTCGGCAGCACCCAGTCATTGATCCGCAAGGAACGGCTCAAGCAAGACGCCGATGCCCAAACCCTTGAAGACGTGATCTGCCTGGTGTTCCTGAAATACTACTCAGCCGATTTTGCCGCCAAGCATGATCGCGACAAGATCATCTCTATCCTGCGCAAGACCTGGGGAAAAATGTCACAGCGCGGCCATGAGGCAGCGCTTTCCCTTGACCTGCCCCCCGCCGTCGCAGCCCTGGTCGGTGCCGCTCTTGAGGGCGCAGGGTGAGACAGCGCTCTAGTTGCCGGTCCGTCTCACTCAGCCGGCATTAATGACTTGATATAGGCCATCAGCCGCTGGCGATGCTTTTCCTTCTTCAGGCCGGCAAACACCATCTTGTTGCCGGGAATGTATTCCTTCGGCTTGGTGACATAGGCGAGCAGCTCTTCTTCATTCCACACAATGCCCGAGTTTTTCATGGCATCGGAATATTTGAAGCCTTCGACAGCACCGGCCTGCCGGCCGATAATACCGACCAGATGTGGGCCGATCTTGTTCTTTTCCTTATCGATCAGATGACAAGTCTTGCATTTGTTGAAGACCTTCTTGCCCTTCTTGATCATTTTCGCATCATCGTCAGCCTGCGCCAGCCCGCTGCCGAGCGAAACCGCAAGCACTGCGGCAACCGCGGTAAGAATTTTCCTGGCCGGTATCATGTTCATGTCTCCTATCATGTGTAATCCGCTAATCCGTTACCAAGCCGAACATGCCGGCTTAGGCCGCCATTGGCAGTTCGAGCCGGCGCCATGCCTCGCATAGCGCGCGTGTGAGGTGGTGCATCAATGTGTCCGAATGCAGTGGTGACGGTGTGATCCGCAGGCGCTCGGTACCGTGTGGCACCGTCGGGTAGTTGATCGGTTGAATATAAATCCCATGGTTCTGCATGAGGTCATCGGTAACCTGTTTGGCGCGCAGGGGGTCACCCACCAGCACGGGCACGATGTGGGTCTGGGACGCCATCACCGGCAGTCCTGCATCGACCAGCAGGCCTTTGAGCTTCTGTGTCCGCTCCTGATGGCGGATCCGCAGATCATTGTCGCGCCTGACGTGGCGCACGCTGGCCAGCGCTCCTGCCAGGATCGCCGGTGGTAGCGAGGTTGTGAAAATGAAACCGGAAGCATGGCACCGCACCGCATCGACCAATGCGCTGGAGCCGGCGATATAACCGCCCATCAGGCCGAAAGCCTTGGCGAGCGTGCCTTCGATCACCGTCACTCGGTCGCGCACGCCGTCGCGTTCGGAAATACCGCCGCCCTGGTCGCCATAAAGGCCAACCGCATGAACCTCGTCCAGATAGGTCATGGCGCCGTAGCGGTCCGCCAGATCGCAGATCGCGGCAATAGGTGCAATATCGCCATCCATGGAATAGACCGATTCAAACACGATCATCTTAGGCACAGCCGGATCTTCGGCAGCCAACAGTTCTTCCAGGTGAACGAGGTCGTTGTGGCGGAAAATCCGCTTTTGTGCGCCACTGCGGCGAATGCCGTCGATCATTGAGGCATGGTTCAATTCATCGGAAAAGATCACACAGCCGGGCAGCAATTGGGCGATCGTGGAAATACCGGCAGCGTTGGACACATAGCCTGAGGTGAACAGGAGGGCTGCCTGTTTGCTATGCAGGTCGGCCAGTTCCGCTTCAAGCTCGTTGTGCAGGAAGGTGGTGCCGGAAATGTTGCGTGTGCCGCCGGCGCCCGCGCCCATCGATCTGATCGCCTCGCACATGGCGTCGCGCACCACCGGGTGCTGGCCCATGCCAAGATAGTCATTGGAGCACCAGACCACCACTTCACGTCCGCCATTGTCGTGATCCTGGGCAATCGGATAGCGCCCGGAAATGCGCTCCAGATTGGCGAACACGCGATAGCGGCCCTGGTCCTTGACGGTGTCAACGGCCTGTTGAAACGTGGTCTCGTAGTTCATTGATGCTCTCCCGGCACGCAGCACTTAAGCGCCCTAAAGGTAATGGGATGCACGCCTGGCGGTCCTTGACCAATGTCAAATGTCACATGCCTCATAACCGCAGCATTTGGCCGTCTTGGGTCTGGATATGGACGGATATGCGGCGATTGCGGGCGGCAATGATTCTCGCGTTCTTGATGGGTGTGACGGCGAGCGCTGTCGAGAAAGCATCGGCGGTCACGGCGTGCCGTGCGACCACGGTGACCGCTTTGACGTGCTGTGCGCTGTGACCGGTGCGCGGATCAAACAGATGGTGCCAGTCCCCGCGTGCATTGAGCAGCGTTCCCGACCCGACCGACGTGGCCATGGCGCCATCAGATAAGTCTAGCTCTTGGTTTGTGCCGGCGATCCGGACCGGCCAGGCCCGGCCCGGCAAGGTTCTGATCTCGCCCAGATTGATCAGCACATCGCGCCAGCCGGATTGCCGTAAGAGTTCGGCGACACGATCCGTGATGTAGCCCTGGGCGATGCCGTTGAGGGTTATCGCTGCGCCCAGCGGCAACACGATCTTGTGCCCGGTGATCGCAACGCGCCTGTAATCCACCTTTTCCAGTATGCTTTTCAGCTGTCCGGTGGGCGGTGCCGTGCGACCGGTATCCTGGCTGAAATGGTCGGCAACATAACGCCACAACGGTTGCACGGTCATGTCGAACGCACCATCGGTGACATCGCCGAAATACCGGCCAAGACGCACCAGGCTGAGCAGATCCTGGGAAGCCTGATCAATATGCCCGTCACGATTAAGGCGGACCAGTTCGCTGTCACCCAGATAGAGACTGAATATCGCCTCCAGGCGCTCAATCTCGTTGAGACACAGGCGGATCGCTGCATCTGCGGTGCGTTTGTCGCTACCGGCAAACAGCAGTTGCGCCTCTGCGCCCAGCGCACTGCCGCGCCAAATGTGGTGTGCCGCCTTAGCAGGAGAGGCGCCTATTGCGGCAACACCGCTGGCCGCCGCTGCGATGGTCAGGAACCGCCTGCGGGTTGGATGTCGCGTCATGACGCTGCCTCCTCGGCTTTTACCCGGGCAGCAACCTCGGTGCGCTTCAGCCGCCGTTTCTCGCGCAGGATCAGCGGCGGACATTTCGCCTTGTCGTAATAGAAACGCTGGCAGTTCAGGCAGTGGATGCACTCGTTCGGGTTGATCTTGCCATCCGGGTGGATCGCCTGGACCGTGCAGTGGACTTCGCACACCTTGCACTCGGTGCCGCATTGATGACGCCGTTTGAGCCAGTCAAACATGTGCAGGCGGGCCGGGATCGCCAGCGCACCGCCAAGCGGACACAGATAGCGGCAGTAGAACCGCTCAATGAACAGGCCGGCGCCCAACAATGCGACGGCGAATGTCACAAAGGGCCATTCGCGCATGAATTTCAGGGAGATAACCGTCTTGAACGGCTCGATCTCAGCACCTCTGAAAGCCAGTTCCACAGACCCCAGCGAAATCGCAAACAGCCCGAGAAAGAAAATATACTTCAACGGCCACAGCCGTTCATGCAGCCCGAACGGCACCTTGATTTGCGGCACGCCCAGCTTGCGTGCTGCTTCATTGAGCAGTTCCTGTAAGGCCCCGAACGGACACAGCCAGCCGCAATAGACGCCGCGGCCCCAGAACAACAGCGCCATGGCAACGAAGCCCCACAGAATGAACACCAGGGGGTCGAGCAGGAACAGGTCCCATTTGAAGCCAGTCAGCAGCGACTGGGCGAAAGTGATGACATTGACAACTGACAGCTGCGCACCGGCAATCCAGCCGATCCAGACCAGGGTTACGCCGAGAAACCCCAGGCGAACCGAACGGTAGAACCGGTCGTTCCGGACCACCGCATCCTGGAACACGAGCAGGCCGGACAATGCGAACAGGATCAGGCAGAGGATGATGATATCCACTTTCCGCTCGAGCCAGATGGTCTGCCACAAGGGAACGGCGGACACCGCCGGCTCGGCTGGGGCTTCGATAGTTGCGCCGATGATGAAGCGTGCCGGCAGGGCATAGGGCACCGGAAACGCTGCAGTCAGGACCCCGCCCGCTGCGGTCTCTCGTGTTGCGAAGAGGTCAAGCCGCCAGGGTTTGAGTGGATCGAAGCCGGTGTCGGACGGCAGTGTGAACAGACCGATCTCCCGGAGTTCGGGCGCACCGACGATCTTGAGCTGCTCGATATTGCGATAGTGATCACGCCCCAGGCGATAGGTTTTAGAGCCCTGGACGATCTGGATCCGCTCGAAAATACCGGTTTTGCGATAGGTGGTTCCCTTGAACGAATAAAGCCCCTTGGCAGCGATCAGGATAACATTGTCCTGCGGTCCGATCTCGGTGACCAGCTGATTGAATTCCCGCAGGCCGAGCAGGTTCTGGCCGATCGAAGCCGGTGTGGCGAGCGCGACAAACAGTTCGATGAAGGTGCCCTGGCTACTGACCGAGGCATCGTTGTGCTGGGCCTGACCGGCAAACACATCCGCCTGTTCCTGACGGGTGACGATCCGGTGGGCAATCGCGGCCTCGCCTGTCAGGTCCGCCCAACTGGCGGAACCAAAGGTGGCGCGGTCAAGGCTGCGTCCGGCACTCTCGTCGTCGAGCAGCCCATGGGCGCTGGCGACCGCGCGTGCCGAGCGGATGATTGCATTACGGATCACAGCGCTCGAAACACTCGCGCCCGACACCACTTCGGGCACAGCCTCGGTACTCGATGTGGCTGCATCCGCGATATTGTATCCGGCGAAGCCTGCAACATATTTCGACAGCCGCTCTGCCGGAATTCCGATGATCAGTATCGGTTCTTGATGAGACACCAGGTGCGCGCCGGTCAGCCGGCCGTCCGTTGACAGGCCGACAAGGATGTCGACCGGTTTGCCCGAGTAGCCGATCGATCCAACCACCTCCCAGGTGGAGAACACATAGCCGAGCAGTTTTCCTTGTTTGTCGATGCGCGTTACCGCGGGCGGTCCGGCAAGGGTCGTAACCTGTGCGCCGTCCCCGAGGTCTGGAAAGACCTGTGCGATATCGGCGGTCGACAGCGCATGGGCACGCAACGTTCCGGCCGCGATGGCAAGCAGAACCAGCATACAGAACAACCAGACCGCGCGCAGGCGATCCGGAACGTGCCACGCGCCCTGCCTGCACCCTCTGGTCATCTGAATGGAGTAGCGGTCAAAGCCCCCTTAATGCCTTGATCGAAGTCAAGCCCGCCTAAGCTTGACGAAAGTCAAGGCATGCCCCGTGGGGCTGCACCACCATGCCTGGAGGAATTCAAGCAAGGGAGCAGTACCATGTGGGGTCTCGCCTCAAGCCGGCCTTTAAAGATTACCACCGCAAGTTTGTTGCTGGCGGCGTTCGCCTTTTCCACCGCATCGTTCGATAGCGCTTTCGCGCAATCAACGACCGACGTGAAAAAACACGATTCAACACCAGGCGGCAAATACGAACCCAGTCTGGACGTAATGGGTGACGAGCCCATGGAACAGCCCGGCACCAAGCCGGGGACGCCCGAACTCACCAAGGCCGAGTTCGAAAAGGCCAACCAGATCTATTTCGAGCGCTGTGCCGGCTGTCACGGCGTTTTGCGCAAGGGCGCGACCGGCAAGGCGCTGACAACGGATGTCACCAAGCCGCTCGGGTTTGAGTATCTGCGCGACTTCATCAATTACGGCTCACCCGGTGGCATGCCGAACTGGGGCACGTCTGGAGATCTGAGCGCCGACGATATCAGCCTGATGGCACGCTATCTGCTCAACGAGCCGACCCAGCCGCCTGAATTCGGCATGCCCAAAGTGCGTGCGTCCTGGAAGGTGCTGGTGCCGGTCGCAGACCGCCCGACCAAGAAGATGAACGATCTCGACATTGACAATCTGTTCGCCGTCACCCTGCGCGACAGCGGTCAGGTTGCCCTGATCGATGGCGGCACCAAGGAGATCGTCAAGATTATCACCACCGGCTACGCGGTGCACATTTCGCGCATGTCCGCATCGGGCCGCTATGTGTTCACGATCGGCCGGGATGCCAAGATCACGCTGATCGATTTGTGGATGAAGGAACCGACGCCGGTTGCCGAAGTCAAGGTCGGCTCGGAAGCACGTTCAGTCGAAACCTCCAAGATGAAAGGCTGGGAAGACCGCTATGCGATCGCCGGGGCCTATTGGCCGCCGCAATATGTCATCATGGATGGCGCAACCCTCGAGCCGATCAAGGTCGTGTCGACGCGCGGCATGACTTATGACACGCAGGAATACCACCCCGAGCCCCGGGTCGCGGCGATCCTGGCTTCGCACTACCACCCGGAGTTCATCGTCAACGTCAAGGAGACGGGTCACATCCTGATGGTCAATTATGAGGATGTGCAAAACCTCAAAGTGACCGCAATCGAGGCTGAACGGTTCCTGCACGATGGCGGGCTCGATTCGACCGGCCGGTATTTCCTGGTTGCGGCAAACGCCCGCAACAAGGTCGCGGTAGTCGACACCAAGCTCGGTAAGCTGGTCGCCTTGATTGAGACCGGACCCAAGCCCCATCCGGGCCGTGGCGCCAATATCAATCACCCGAAATTCGGGCCGGTATGGGTCACCAGCCATCTGGGTGACGAGACCATCGCATTGATTGGTACCGATCCGGAAGGACATCCCGACCAGGCATGGAAAGTGGTGCAGACGCTGGAAGGTCAGGGCGGCGGGTCCTTGTTCGTCAAGACCCATCCGAAGTCCAACCACCTCTATGTCGACACGCCGCTTAATCCGGAAGCAGAACTCGCCTCATCGGTCGCGGTCTTCAAGATCGACCAGATGGGTGAGGAAGAGCCTGAATACGAAGTGCTACCGATCGGTGAGTGGTCGGGCATCACCGAAGGCGTGCGCCGGGTCGTCCAGGGCGAGTACAACCAAGCCGGCGACGAGATCTGGTTCTCGGTGTGGAATGGAGCGGAGCAGCAATCGGCAATCGTCATCGTTGACGACAAGACGCTCAAGCTGAAGCACGTCATCCGCGACAAGCGTCTGATTACTCCGACCGGCAAGTTCAACGTCTTCAACACACGCCAGGACGTTTACTGAACTGCCGAACCACTGAATGGGCGGGCGGGGTTTCATGCCCCGCCCGTTGCTTAAAAAGACGAGGGAGGTCGTTGTATGACGGCGAAAGGCACAGTGTATCTGGTGGGAGCAGGCCCGGGTGATCCGGAACTTCTGACCCTCAAGGCACTGCGCCTGATCCAGACCGCCGACGTCGTTGTCTATGACCGATTGGTATCCCAGGATATTCTCGATCTGATCCCCTCCGGAGCCGCTAAAGTCGATGTTGGCAAGCGGCCAAATGATCATCCTGTTCCACAGCCCGATATCAACCGCTTGCTGGTGCGGCTCGCCGAAGGTGGCAACGCGGTGGTCCGGCTGAAGGGCGGCGATCCGTTCATGTTCGGGCGCGGCGGCGAGGAGCTGATGGAGCTGGTTACCAGAGGTTTTGCGGTCGAGGTCGTGCCGGGGGTCACCTCGGCCCAGGGTTGCGCGGCATCGGCGGGAATTCCACTGACCCACCGGGGCTATGCCTCGGGCGTTCGCTACATCACCGGCCATTGCCGGGCCAATGTCGACCTGGATTTCGACTGGCAGGGTCTGGCTGATCCCAAAACCACGCTGGTTGTCTATATGGGCCTTGCCAATATCGGCCAGGTGGCCAGCCGGTTGATCGCACACGGCATGCCGGGCGCCCTGCCGGTTATGGCCATTGCCAACGGCACCCGCTCCGATGAGCAGCGTATCGTGGCGACGCTGCAAGACATTGCCGTAACGCTCAGATCATACCGCCTGGCCGGCCCTGTCCTGTTCGTCATCGGTGAGGTCGTGGCCCTGGCGACACACGCCCAGGTGAGGGAGGTCGTTGGCGCAGATGTCTTGCTGGCGCACCATGCTTAGTGCCGCCCTGGCGTGCGGATCGCTCGGTGCTGCACTGGCCGGCGCCATGCCCGATGCATCGCGCCAGAACGAACTGGTGCACCTGGTACGCCACGATTGTGGATCCTGCCATGGCATGACGCTGAAAGGCGGGCTTGGCGGCGCACTCCTGCCGGCCGAACTGGCGCATTTTTCGAGCGATGATATTGCCCATGTGATCCTCGACGGCGTGCCCGGCACACCTATGCCGCCCTGGCGGGGAAATCTTTCGCCCGAAGATGCGCTGTGGATTGCGGAAAAGTTGAAGGAAGGGTTTCCCAAGTGATGAAACAGGCGCTCGCATTCATCTTTCTGACCATCCTGTGCACCGGTGTCGCCGCGGACGATCTGCGTGGCACCGGCGATATGGGCATCGTCATCGAGCGCGCAGCGGGCGCGGTTCAGATTATCGACACCACCGCGCGCACCCGCATCGCACGGGTTGAAGGACTGGGCGACCTGAGCCATGCCTCCGCCGTGTTCTCGCGTGACGGGCGCTATGCTTTCGTGTTTGGGCGGGATGGCGGTCTGACAAAAATCGACCTGCTGACCCAGTCTGTGGTGGCGCGCGTGGTCCAGGCCGGCAATTCCATAGGCGGTGCGATTTCCGACGACGGCAAACTGGTCGCGGTATCGAACTACAAGCCGGGCGGCGTGCGCATTTTTGATACCCAAACCCTCAAACCGGTCGCCGATATTCCAGCAACATTCGGTTCCGATGGCGCACGCTCGAAGGTCGTCGGACTGGTCGATGCCCCAGGCAGGCGGTTTGTCTTCACGCTTTATGATGCCGGCGAGACCTGGATCGTCGATTGCCCGGAAGGGCAGGACATACGGGTCACCAAGCTGACCGAAATCGGCGACTTGCCTTACGACGCCCTGATCACCGGCGATGGCCGGCATTATATCGCCGGGCTGTTCGGTGAGGATGGCCTGGCCCATATCGACCTCTGGGCAAAACAGCCCACGGTGCGGCGCATCCTCGATAATTACGGCCGCGGCGAACAGAAGCTTCCGGTCTACAAAATGCCTCATCTTGAGGGTTGGGCGCGGGCCGGAGACCGGATCTTCCTGCCGGCAATCGGCCGTCACGAACTGCTGGTGGTCGATGCCTACAACTTCGAGGAGATCGGCCGTATCCCGGTTCACGGTCAGCCGATCTTTGCCATCGCCCGGCCGGACGGGCGCCAGGTCTGGGTGAACTTTGCCCATCCCCTGAATGACACCATCCAAGTGGTCGACGTGCCCTCGCTCAAAGTCGTGCACGAATTCAAGCCGGGCAAGGCTGCCCTGCATATGGAGTTCACGCCGCGCGGTGAAAATGTCTGGATATCGGTGCGCGATGCAGACCGCGTGGATGTTTATGACACCCAAACATTCAAGCGCCTCAAGGCGCTTACCATGGACAAGCCGAGCGGTATTTTCTTCACCGCCCGGGCAAACCGGATCGGGCTTTAGAATGGCGGTTCTGTCAACGCTTGAACATCAACTGCTCAATGAAGCGCAGCGCGATTTTCCGCTCGAGCCGCAGCCGTTTCGAGCGCTTGCAAAGCGGCTTGGAACCGGTGAGGCGGGAGTGCTTGCCGCCGTGCGCGGACTGTTGGACCGCAAGGTAATCAGCCGTCTCGGCGCCGTGGTCACGCCGAACACGGCGGGCGCCAGCACTCTTGCCGCCATGTCGGTACCTGCGGACCGGCTTGACGAGGTTGCCGACATCGTCAATGCCGAGCCTGGCGTCAATCACAATTACGAGCGCGAACACGCCTTTAACCTGTGGTTCGTGGTTGCTGACAGCGATGCCGATGCGGTGCGCGGCACGCTCGACCGTATCTCGGACGCTACCGGGCTTCCGGTCATCGATCTACCGCTCGAAAAGGCATATCACATCGATCTGGGGTTCCCCCTATGAGCAAGGTCGATCAAAGCGACAAGGCGCTGCTAGCAGCAATCGAGGACGGCCTGCCGCTGGTGTCCGATCCCTTTGCCGAGGTCGCCCGCGAGATCGGTGCCAGCGAGACAGACGTGATCGGGCGCCTGAAACGGCTGGTCGGAGATGGGGTGATCAAGCGGTTCGGGTTGATCGTGCGCCATCGTGCGCTCGGTTTCCGCGCCAATGCCATGGTGGTCTGGGACATTGCCGACAACCAGGTCGATGCAGTCGCTGCGATCCTTGCAGCCGAGCCCTTTGTCACCTTGTGTTATCGCCGCCCGCGCCGCCTGCCGCTGTGGCCTTACAATCTGTTCTGCATGATCCACGGGCGCGACCGGCACACGGTCATGGAACAGATCGCGGCACTCAATGAAACCGCTGGTATTGCCGACCGGCCCAATGCGGTTCTGTTTTCCAGGCGCTGCTTCAAGCAGCGCGGCGCCCGGTTTTCCAGCGCCAGGGCAGGAGTAGCGTGATGGCGGCAATCGAACTCGACGCCGTCGACCGGCGCATCGTCAATACCCTGCAGGGCGGGTTCCCGATTTCTAAACAGCCCTATGCGCAAGCGGCTGAGACACTTGGTATCGGCGAGGCAGAACTGCTCGACAGGCTGGACCGGTTGCAGGACCAGAAGCTCATCTCCCGCTTTGGCCCCATGTATCACGCCGAGCGTCTTGGCGGCGACGTGACGCTTGCAGCGCTTGCCGTGCCGGCGGACCGCTATGACGAGATCGCGGACCTGGTGAACTCTCATACGGAAGTCGCCCACAACTACGCCCGCACTCATGACTACAATATGTGGTTCGTGATCGCCGCGGAACGGCCCGAGCGCATTGCCCAGGTGATCGATGAGATTGAGCGCGAGACCGGGCTCGAGGTCCTCAACCTGCCCAAGCTTGAAGAGTTCTTTATCGGTTTGAAAGTGGAGGTTTGAGCCAGGTGTCGATACATCTTGATGATACCGATCGGCGCATCATCGCTGCGACCCAGGCGGGTTTGCCACTTGTGCCTGAGCCCTACCAGGCGGTTGCAACCGAACTCGGTCTCGACGCGCAGACGGTCATGACCCGTCTTGAACGCATGGTCGATCTGGGCGTCATCCGCCGGGTCGGTCTGGTGCCCAACCATTATGCCCTCGGGGTTACCGCCAACGGCATGTCGGTCTGGGACATTGTCGAACACGAGGTGCCGCATGTCGGCCGCACAGTCGGTGCGCTCGAGTTCGTCAGCCACTGCTATCACCGGCCGCGCCGTCTGCCGGACTGGCCCTATAACCTGTTTGCCATGGTCCACGGCCGCGACCGGGTCGAGGTTGAGAACAAGGTTTCGATCATTGCCACCTTGCTGGGGTCTGCACAGCGCAGCCACGAGGTGCTCTACAGCACGCGTATTTTGAAAAAGACCGGACTGCGTATCGCGGCCTGACGGGAGATTTGGTTCATGTTTCGACTGACCCAGTATATGAAGGAAATCAATGCGCCGACACCGCTTGGCCCCAAACGCAATCCGCCCGGGCCGGTGGTGATCTGGAATCTGATCCGGCGCTGCAATCTCAAATGCAAGCATTGCTACTCAATTTCCGGCGATGTGGATTTCCCCGGCGAGCTGTCGACGGACGAAGTGTTCACGGTGATGGACGACCTCAAGCGGTTCGGTGTTCCCGTGCTGATCCTGTCAGGCGGAGAGCCCTTGCTGCGGCCGGATATCTTTGACATTTCCAAACGCGCCAAGGATATGGGCTTCTATGTCGGCCTGTCATCCAACGGCGCCCTCATCGATAAGACAAATATCGGTAAGATCGCCGAAGTCGGTTACGATTATGTCGGCGTCAGCCTCGATGGGATTGGCGCAACGCACGATGCCTTTCGCGGCAAGGAGGGGGCGTTTGATGCCTCGCTCAACGGTATCCGCCTATGTGCCGGCAACGGCATCAAGGTTGGCCTGCGTTTCACCATGACGATGGACAACCATCATCAGCTGCCCGAACTGCTGCGCCTTGCGGAAAGCGACCATGTGGACAAGTTCTACCTGTCGCATCTGGTCTATGCCGGGCGCGGCAACAAGAACCGTGGTGACGATGCCCGGCTCGAGGTCACCCGCAAGACCATGGACCTGATGTTCAAGACCACATGGGACTATGTTCAACGCGGCCTTGAGAAGGAATTCGTCACCGGCAACAACGATGCCGATGCGGTCTATCTCCTGTTCTGGGCGCACCGCCATTTTCCAGAACGGGCCGAACATCTGGCTGCAAAGCTCGCGCAATGGGGCGGCAACTCCTCAGGCGTCAATGTCGCCAATATTGATAATCTGGGCAATGTCCATCCCGACACATTCTGGTGGGACTATTCCCTCGGCAATGTTAAACAGCGCCCGTTTTCAGACATTTGGCCGGATACTACCGATCCGATCATGGCCGGCCTTAAACAGCGGCCGCGCAAGATCAAGGGCCGCTGCGGCGCCTGCGCCCATTTCAGCATATGCGGTGGAAATACCCGGGTGCGCGCCCTGCAGTTGACCGGCGATCCCTGGGCCGAAGATCCATCCTGTTACCTGACCGACGAAGAAATCGGCGTGGACGGATTGGGCGAGCGTCTGGAAGTCACACCTTACCGGGGGAGCAAGCATGAGCCTGCGCACAACATGCTATAGCCTTGCGCTCGGTGCCGCCTTGTTTGCTGCTGCAACCGCGCATGCGGCACCGGATGCGGTAAAACTCTACCAGGTCCAGTGCGCCAGTTGTCATGGTGTGGACCGTCTCGGCATCACCGGGCCGGCATTGTTACCTGAAAGTCTCAAACGGCTGCGCCGCAAGAAGGCGGTCTCGGTGATTGACAAAGGGCGCGCCGCCACCCAGATGCCGGCTTTCGGGGAGGTGTTGGGCGAGGCCGAGATCACTGCGCTGATCGACTATATCTATTCACCGCCGGCAGTATCGCCGCGCTGGACGCAGCAGGACATTGAGCACAGCCGGATTGTCAGTACCGCAAAGGCCGATCCGGCCGCACAGCCGGTGTTCAAGGCCGACCCGCTCAACCTGTTCGTGGTCGTGGAAAGCGGCGATCACCATGTCACAATTCTGGACGGCGACACATTCGAACCCATTCACCGGTTCAAGAGCCGCTATGCGCTTCACGGGGGTCCTAAGTTCAGCCGTGACGGACGCTATGTCTATTTTGCTTCCCGTGACGGCTGGGTCACCAAATATGACCTCTACACCCTGACCACAATTGCCGAGGTGCGTGCCGGGATCAATACCCGCAACATCGCGCTGTCACGCGACAGCGACTATGTGGCGGTGGCGAATTATCTGCCCCATACGCTGGTGCTGTTGAACGCCGCCGACCTGAGCATCGCCCGGATCATGGAGGTGACAGACAAGGAAGGCGCAAGCTCGCGGGTCAGCGCCGTCTATCAGTCACCCACCCGAAACAGCTTCATCGCTGCTTTGAAGGATATTCCCGAAATCTGGGAGATCGCCACAGACCCTAATGCTCCACCTGTATATACAGGTCTAGTCCATTCTCATGAAAAAGGCATGGTTGAAGCCCTGGCAGCCGACAGCGGATTGTTTGCCTTGCGTCGCATCGAGGTTGAAAGCCCGATCGACGACTTCTTTTTTGACCAGACCTACCGCCATTTGATCGGCTCGTCGCGCGATGGAACCCATGGTGTCGTCGTCAACCTCAATGTCGGCCTGCCGATCGCACAGATCGACCTGCCCGGTCTGCCGCATCTGGGGTCCGGCATCACCTGGCGCTACAAGGGCCGGCCGGTCATGGCCACCCCGCATCTTCGCGAAGCCCGTCTCAGCGTGATCGACATGACCGACTGGTCCGTGCTCAAGACAATCGAAACCAAGGGCCCGGGCTTTTTCATGCGCAGCCATGAGACCACCCCTTACGCCTGGACCGATGTGTTCTTCGGTCCCAACCGCGATCTCTTGCACGTCATCGACAAGCGCACCCTTGAAATCGTCAGGACCCTGCGGCCCGAACCGGGCAAGACCGCAGCCCATGTGGAATTCACCCGTAACGGCTCGCACGCCCTCGTCAGCATCTGGGACATGGACGGCGCTCTGGTGGTCTATGACGCCAAAACCCTTGAGGAGGTCAAACGCATTCCAATGGTCAAACCATCGGGCAAATATAATGTCTATAACAAGATCACATTTTCAGCCGGCACCAGCCACTGACGGCTCCTCGAGCGTAGTCGGCCGGGCGTATCGCCAAGGCAGGACCGGAGAACGTTCGTCTCTCATCCTCGTTGCCCATGGCGACCGGGGTGGCGAAAACGGCAACCGGGCCGTTCTCGATCATGCCGGGCGGTTGAACCGGATGCTTCCCGAGTGGGAGGTCCGCACCGGCGTCTTGAACGGCATCCCCAGCTTTGAAGACGCGCTCAACGAGACCGGTGGTTTCGACGGCGTGCATATACTGCCGCTGATGATGAGCGAAGGTTATTTCACCGAAACCGTCATTCCGTCACGGCTGAGTGCTAACGGCGCCGGTGGCGGGTGGCGCCAGGTCACCATGCATGCAGCGATAGGGGTGAGCAGCGCCGTGGCGGATTTGGCGGCACGAATGGCCTGTGACGGCGCAGCGAAATTGGCAATAACGCCGAGACAGGTTGCGGTTCTCCTGGTCGGGCACGGCGCCAGGACCAACGAACGCGCACGCCAGACGATTGAACAGCACGCGCGTACCCTGCGTGCAAAACGGATCTTCGACCGTGTCGACACCGCCTATCTCGAAGAGCCGCCTTTGCTGCAAGATGCCATGCACGGTCTGACCCAGGCGACCGTTGCTGTCGGCATGTTCATCAGCGATGGTCTGCATGCCGGCGAGGACGTGCCGGCTCTTCTGAAGCAGGCGCCCTGCAATGCCGTCCATTACACCGGTGCCGTCGGCGCACATCCAGCGATGAGTGAAATTATCGCCCGGGAGGTCGTCGGGTTAGGGTGCAATCAAACGGTTCCGTATGAACATGAAACGCTCTAGGGTTTAGTTCGCTGTTCTTCATCCTCGCCATCGGCAAGAAACTCCGCCAGGGCCCGTATGTCGGTGACGGTAATATGGTCCCGGTCGGCGCGCACGCCGATGGCGCGCAATCGCGCCAGGGCGCGAGAGAAGCTTTCCGGTTTCATGCCCAGCCGCGCCGCAATCAGCGCTTTCTCATAGGGCAGACCGACTACGGCACTGCCCTCATAGACCGGGCACAGCTTTAAAATGAAATCGCCCACACGTTTGGTGCCCGGACGGCCCTTGATCTGTTCGATCTGTTCGACCAGCAGCTTGAGATGCCGTGACGTGGACGCCAGCATGCCGAATGACAGATCCGGATCGTCGCGCAGCCTCGCCAGGATGGTTTCGCGCCGCAAGGTCAACAAACGGCTATCGCCGACGATCTCGGCGCTGGCTGGAAACTCACCACCCATGAACATCGCGGCTTCGGCGAAAGTTTCACCGCGGGTGAAAATGCCAAGCACGATCTCTTCACCGTCCGTCGTCCGCCGGCACAGTTTCACCCAACCGTCGAGCACCACATGGAAATGATCTGCCTGATCGCCCCGTTCGAACAAAACCTGGCCCTTCAAATAGCGCCGCGGCGTCGAATTCCCGATAAGCCTCAGAAGTGCAACCTCGCTCAAGCTTGAAAACAACGGCATGCCCGCAATCAGCTTAAGGTCCACCCTCTCTAATGCCACTTTACTCAAATCCCCTCTAACGAACGGCGACTATAGCTCATACCAAGCTTCAGTGTCGAACGAACGACGGCTCCAATCGACTTGACAGAGATCAAAGTAAACCGGCCTGAGACGGCAGATATTGACTTTCCGGAACGGTCACCCAGTCGGTCCCGGGCTGCCTGTGGCTATCTGGATGACAGGGGTATGGGAGGAACAATGAGCCAGCATTCATCGAGCATCGAAACATTGATCGACAATTATGCGGTCCCCGTGCCCAGATATACCAGCTACCCGACCGCGCCGAATTTTCACGAAGGCGTAAACGCTGATGATTTTGCCGGTTGGATCGCAGCGATCGACCCCTCCGCCAGCCTGTCGCTCTATGTCCACATACCGTTCTGCGACACCTTGTGCTGGTTCTGCGGCTGCAATACCAAGATGACCCGCCGTTATGATCCGGTGGAGGCTTATCTGCCGTCGCTCTATACGGAAATTTCGCAGGTCTCCGATACCCTGCCATGCGGGCCGAAGGTGACCCATATTCACTGGGGCGGTGGCTCGCCGACCATCTTGTCCGCGTCGGACATTCGCGATCTTGCTGCCGAAATTCGCCGGCATTTCGATGTCGCCCGTGATGCTGAATTTGCAGTCGAGATCGATCCGCGCGGCCTGGACATCGACCGTGTGCGGGCGATGGCGGAGGCGGGCGTGACGCGCGCCAGCATCGGCGTTCAGGATTTTGAGGAAAAGGTGCAGTCGGCCATCAACCGGCGCCAAAGTTACGAAGAAACCCGGCAGGCGGTGGAGTGGTTGCGCACGCAGAGCATTTCGGCAATCAACATAGACATGATGTATGGCCTTCCGCATCAGGACATGGCGTCGATTTCCAGGACGGCCGACCAGGTGGTATCGCTTGAACCTGACCGTATCGCGCTGTTCGGCTATGCCCATGTGCCATGGATCAAGCGCCATCAGTTGATGATCGATGACGATATCCTGCCCGGAAAAATGCAGCGCTTCGAACAGGCGCAAGGGGCCGCCGAACAGCTGGTTGAGGCTGGCTACTGCCAGATCGGGCTGGATCATTTCGCCAAACCGCAGGACCGTCTGGCACAGGCCCAGGCGAGCGGCGTGCTGAAGCGAAACTTCCAAGGCTACACCACGGACAAGGCGGACGGTCTCATCGGCCTTGGGGCATCATCTATCAGCTGCCTGCCGCAAGGATACTGCCAGAATGAAACCGCGGTCGCACGCTATCGCGATGCTCTGACGCGGGGAGGGCTGGCGACCGCCAAGGGTGTGCGTCTGGGGGCCGACGATGTTATCCGGCGCTGGGTGATCGAACAGCTTATGTGTGACTACACCTTTTCAAGTTCCGACCTGACCGCCAACTTTGGGTCGGACATCGAGGCGGTGTTGAACGACGCCGGGGACTTGGAGGGCTTCGAGCAGGACGGGATGGTTGAGCGCACAGCCGATGGCTTCCGCGTGACCGATACCGGCCGGCCCTTTGTGCGCGCTATCTGCGCCCGGTTCGACACCTACCTGGATCGCAAGAAGATCAGGCATTCGGCGGCGGTTTGAACTAGAGCATTATCCGGTCAGATGGTTCAATATGACCGGACAATGCTCTAACTATCTGACCGCAGCGCCCGACGCATGATCTTGCCGACCGGACTCAGGGGCAAGGCGTCGGCAAACTCGATGACGCGTGGCTTCTTGTAGTTGGCGAGATTATCACGGCACAGACCGATCAGTTCTTCAGCCGTTACGGTGGTGTCCGGTTTCACAACCACCACCGCCTTGATCGTCTCGCCCCACTCCTCATCCGGCACACCGACAACCGCAGCCTGGGCAACCGCTGGGTGCTGATACAGCACGTTCTCGACCTCTTTTGGATAGACATTGAAGGCGCCGGTGATGATCACGTCCTTCTTGCGGTCGACAATGTGCAGGTAGCCGTCCTCGTCGCGTACCGCCATGTCGCCGGTGCGCAGCCAGCCATCGACCAGGGTTGCAGCTGTCTCCTCCGGCAGGCGCCAGTATTCCGCCATGTTGTTGACGGAGCGAACGGCGATCTCGCCGACCTCACCCTGAGGCACCTCAACCATGTCGTCATCGACCAGACGCAGTTCCATGGTCACAACCTCGCGGCCGCATGACGCCAAGCGGTGACCCACCGATGTCTGGCGGTCGATATGCTCTTCCACACGCATCATGGTGGTGATCACCGGCGCCTCGCTCAGGGTATAGACCTGACTGAAGATGTCGCCGTATCGCTCGATCGCCTGGCGCAGCACCGGGACCGGCATCGGTGCGGAGGAATACATAAACATGCGCAGGGACGATGTGTCCGCCTGTCCGTCATCTTCCCGCAACAGCCGCTGCACCATGGTCGGCACCATATAGACGAAGGTCACGCCGTGGGTTTCGATATCTACAAGCACGGATTCGGGATCGAAGGTTTCGCGCAGGATCTGCGTGATGCCCACCGAATGATAAGCCGCCCACATAAAATTGAGGCCGTGGGAGAGATGCCCCAGATGCAGCGCCACATCGTCATGGCGCAGGGTCAGTTCACGGATCACATCGAGGCTGATGGCGAGAAAGCTCGCAGCCGCGTGCACGATCCCCTTGGGCCGCCCTGTCGTGCCACCGGTGTAACGGATCAGGACCGGGCCGTCGCTGTCATAGGGAACCGTGGTGAAAGTGGCATCACCACCAGAGACGATCTCGTCATAGGAAGCACAGCCATCAGCTTTTGCGCTAACAACGTATATTTGCCGCAAAGACGGCAGGTCGCCGCGTTTTTCCATGACCGCATCCGCGAAATCTGCATCGCACACCAGGATCGAGGGCTCGCAATCGGCCAGTGAATAGAGCACTTCCTTGGGATGGAAGCGGATATTAAGCGGCACTTTGACCATGCCCGAGCGCAGCATTGCCGTTTCGGCAACGATGAAAGGAATGCCGTTGGGCAGAATAACCGCCGCCCGGTCACCAGGCTGTGCGCCGGCCTCGGCAATGGCCTGTGAAAGGCGTGCTGCCTGCCGCTCCAGTTCAGCGAAAGTAATGTCGCCATGGTCATCGATATAGGCAGTCTTGTCCGGACACCGTGCAAGGGGATAATCGAGCAGGCGGGTAATGCCGATGCCTGGTGGTGTTGTGGCGCCCATCGTGATCACGCGAGTTCCCGTCAACCGCGGTTGAGAATGGTAACGCAGGTAGCCCCTGCTTCAAGGCCGGTGCCGCCCTGGCTATGGGCAAGTGCGGTGCTGGCACCTTCCACCTGGCGGCCCAGCGCCTCTCCACGCAACTGCCAGGTGAGTTCACAGAATTGTGCAACGCCGGTGGCGCCGAGCGGATGGCTCTTGCTCAGGAGGCCGCCGGAAACATTGACCGGCACCCGGCCGCCCAGCGTGGTATCGCCGTCTGCCACCAGTTTGCCACCGTCGCCCTTGGCACAGAGGCCAAGGCCTTCATAATGCAGGAGTTCGCCGGTGGTGAACGCATCGTGCAGTTCCACCAGGTCGACATCTTCAGGTCCGATACCGGCTGCCTCATAAGCCGCATCCGCTGCCACCCGGGTGGCGCCGAAACTGGTCAGGTCGCGCTGTTCCTTGTCCGCCATCCAGGAAGCAAGTGCCGAGCTTTCGATCCACACTTTCGGTCCTGCTCTTTCGGCACACAGCGGTTCGGCGGCAAGGATGACGGCCGCAGCGCCTGAGCCATTTCGGCAGCACTGTAACAATGTGATCGGGTCAGCGATCGGCCGGGACGCCATCACCTCTTCAAGGCTAAATCTGTCGCGGAACCGTGCATTGGGGTTGAGCGAGGCATGGTGCCGGCTCTTGACGCCGATCCGCGCAAAGGTTTCAGGCGCCGTCCCGAATTCGTGCATGTGGCGGCGGGCGGCGAGCGCATATTGCGCCGGCGCCGTGTTCCCCAGTGTCAACTCCACATCGGCGCCGACAAAGTTGATCAACCCCCGGCCCATCTTTTCAGCGCCAATGACAAGCACCACATCGTGCTCCCCATTGGCGACCGACAGCCAGCCCTCGCGCACAGCACTTGAGCCTCCAGCGCAGGCATTCTCGATGTTTGTGATGGTGATTTCCGGGAAGCGCAACCCGCGCAAGATACGCTGCCCCAGCACCTCGCCCTGATAGAGATGGGACACGAAGGCGGCATCGACATCGTCGCGGGCGAGGCCGGCATCCTTGAGCGCTGCAATCACAGCCGGCCGGGCGATATCTTCGACCAGAACATCTTCATACTTGTCGAACGGCACCAGTCCGACGCCGAGGATCCCGACTTTCCTGTGTCCACCCATACTCACTCTCCTCCCGGCTTCATCCGGTAGCGCGGCCCGCTGAGCGCGGCGCCTTCGCTGTCCATGCGCAATGTGGCCTCGGTCAGCTCCAGTTCGGCACCGATCTGAAGGCTCGGCTGCATGTTCTCGATATGGGCAAAAACCCTCACCCCGTCATCCAGGTCCAAATAACCGACCGCAAAGGGTTCATCATAGCCCTGCGGCAATTGATGGATCACCGTGTAGGTGTAAAGCACGCCGCGCCGGCCGATCGGTGTCTCCGTCATGGTGCCGTTAGCCCAGCAGTCCGGACAGATATCGCGCACGCCAAGGGTGGTGAAGCCGCAGGCCGAGCAGGTGCCACCCACCAGATAGGGCCCGTCGTCATCCGCACCCATGAGCCCGGTCCAGATCGGCTGGGTGACCAGGTCGGCTGGATCCCTGTCTATTGTCGCTGCCATCAGTCCGACGATCCGGCGCGGCGGCCCCTGGTGAAAAAATCATCCAGTCCTTTGCGGGCATCATCGCTGTCGATGACGATACTGGCGAGCGCCCGCTCAAGCCGCATACCGACCGAAAGCGGTGCGTTCAGGCCCTCGCGCACGGCATCCAGGGTGTAGCGCACAGCGACCGGTGCGCGTGCGGCAATCCGGCCGGCAAGCGCCATGGTCCGGCTCATGAACTCAGCCTTTGGCCAGACGTGGTTGACCAGACCGACACGATGGGCATCGACCGCCTCGATCGGCTCACCGGTCAAGAGATGCTCATAGGCAAATCCCAGCGGCACCAGCCGGGGCAGGCGTTGCGTCCCGCCGCCGCCGGGCAAATGGTCAAGCGCGATTTCCGTCTGGCCAAGCTTCGCCGTGTCCACCGCCACGCGGATATGGCACGCCATGGCAAGCTCGGTGCCGCCGCCATAGGCATATCCATTGATGGCGCAGATCACCGGTTTGGGCGAGCGCTCGATCACTTCAAGACCGGTCTGCCAGACTTCCATCAGGCGGTCTGACGAAAGCGCTGAAAACTCCTGCATCTCCTTCATGTCGCCTCCGGCGGAAAACGCGATGTCGCCGGCGCCGGTCAGCACGATGACATGGACGTTGTCGTCCCGGCCAAGGGCACGCACCGTGTCTTCGATCAGCCGCATGGTTTCCGTGTCGATGGCGTTGCGCACATCCGGCCGGTTGATGGTCAGCGTTGTGACAGGACCATCGTCCTGGCGCAGCAGTTTAGGATCGCTCATTCGGTTCTGCTCCTTGCGCTGGTCAGGCGCTTTGCGCCACGCCCAGGGTACCGTACCGTTCTGCCATCACGTTCGCCACCACCGTGCGGTCGTTCTTGCCGGCCCCGTTGAGCGGTATCTGGTCGGTAAAATCGACTTTGCGGGGGTGCGCATATGCCGGGCCGTTCTCCAGGCAATATGTCTTGAGTTCGTCTGCTGTGACCTGCCCGTCGCCGGTGACCATGACCAGCGCCACCGGCACATCACCCTTGATCGCATGGGGCACCGGCACGACGCAGGCGTCGACCACGGCTGGATGCGACAAAAGCAGGTTCTCCACCTCCTTGGGATAGATGTTCTCGCCGCCGGAATTGAACATGTCGTCGGTCCGGCCCTTGAAGTAATAGAAGCCATCCTTGTCCCGGTGGAACAAGTCACCGGTGCGCAGCCAGCCGCCCTGCAATCGCGCCGCGTTAACATCCGGCAGACCGTAATAACCCGGCGTCACACCTGGATTGCGCACCCATAACTCGCCATAGCTGTCATGGGTCTCGCCGTCATCGCCGACCAGTTTCACCTCGCCTTCAGGCCAGGCAACGCCGCAACTGCCATGAGGCACCGGGCCTCCATCAAACGGCGGCCCGAGCATCACCGGCCCGCCCTCGGTGAGGCCGTAGCTTTCACCCACCGTGACCCCGAATGCATCCTCGATCTGGTCGGCCAGTTCCTTGGTCACCGGTGCTGAACCGATCACCAGAGCTTGTAATGCGGAGAAGTCGAGGCTTTCGATCAGGTCGCGGTGGCGCAGCATCATGGAGAACGCCGCCGGCACACCGCCGGAGCGGGTACATTTATAGTCAGACAAGGTTCTAACGAAACGTTCCGGTTCGAAATTGGGCAACAGCACAACGGATCCGCCGGCATGGAGCATGGGCTTGATGGCGCCCGCCATGGCGTTCTTGTGGTAGAGCGGCATGGCGGCGAGCACCCGGGTCTCAGGCGTCGATGGCCAATAGCGCTGGACAGTACGCACCCACCACAATTGACCTTCATGGGTCAGTGCCACGCCCTTAGGCTTGCCGGTCGAACCGGAGGTATAGGGCAGGAAAGAGAGATGATCGCCGGTAATCTCCGGCGGTGTGAAATCAGGGTCAGCCGCCATCAGCGCGCTCTCATAGTCCTGCCAACCGTCAGGCGACGGGCCGAACGCATAGCGTATGGGCAGGCCGAGACTTTCCACCACCTGGGCGACAAACTTGTTGGTGCCGGGTTCGATGATGGCGCCGCGGCATCCGGAATCCTCCAATGTGTATGTGAGGACCTCCGCACTCAGCTTGGTGTTGAGCGGCACCGGCACGATGCCGGCCCGCATCATGCCATACATGATCTCGACAAATTCAAACCGGTTGCCGACACACATGGCGATGCGGTCGCCGGGTTGAAGGCCTTGTGCCGTCAGCATGGCGGCGACCCGGTTCAGGCGGCCTTCCATCTCGCCATAGGTGACCTTGCGCGCAGGCTCATGCGACAGATCGAAGATCGCCACCCCGTCCGGATTTTCCAGCGCCGCTTGGTGCGAGAAATAACCAAGATTATTCTGCCGCCTGGTGTCGATGTCCACGTCGCGCCTCTCCCTTCCATCGGCACAGTACGTACCCCCGCGGCAAGATCATAGAGACCTGTCTGACACACGACAATATGAGTGTGGCGTGTTCTGTTAGCCACACGGCTTGACACGGACGGCGCGGCATTCTCATGTGACAGGCACGAGACAAACAGGGAATACCCGCCATGCCGGAGACACCCGGATATCGAACCGCACTTGTAACCGGTGCATCGCGCGGCGTCGGCGCCGAAATCGTCAAGGCGCTGATTGCCGAGGGGCTCGAGGTCTGGGCATTGGCCCGGCCATCGGACGCGCTCGATGCCCTTGCCGCTGAAACCGGCTGCCACAAGCTGCAAGCCGACCTGAACGACGATGCCGCCTTGGCCACAGTCCTGGATGGGCTCGAGATCGACATATTGGTCAACAATGCCGGCGTTATCTCTGCGGTCAAACCCTTCGTCGATGTGACCGCGCTGGAAGCCGACGCCATGCTGTCGACCAATCTGCGTGCGCCGATCAGGGTGACCAGCACGCTGCTTCCCGGCATGATCGCCAGGCAGCGCGGCCATATCTTTGCCATCACCTCGATTTTCGGTCCTTATGCCGGACCCAATGTGGCGGTCTATTGCGCCACCAAGGCAGCGATCCGTTCATTCTGTGCATGCCTCCGGATCGACCTTGCGGGCACCGGCATACGGGTAACCGAAATCGCGCCGGGCCGCACCGAAACCTCGATCTATCTGGACGCCATGGGCGGCGATCAGGAGACCCTGGAAGACAAGCTCTTCAATAAATTCCGGGTGTTGCAGCCGGAAGACGTGGCCCAGGCGCTGATCGCCGCCCTGAGGCTGCCCGCCCGCGCTGACGCCAACATCATCGAATTGTCGCCGACCGACCAGGCGGCAGGTGGTGCCGTGTTTGCGGAACGTGATACGTAGGGATTTGGAGTTGCGCCGCTTCCCTGCGGCCCAAGGAGACACCCCATGACAGATATCGAGTATTTCTATTCCTCCCATTCGGCATTTGCTTTTCTGGGGTCGGCCCACCTGATGGCGATCGCCGAGGCTGCCGGCGTGCGCATCCTGCACAAACCCTACGATCTGCATCACGTTATGGCGGAGATTGGCTCTGGGTCGTTTGCCGGGCGAACGCCAGCGCACAAGGCGTATTACTTCGGACGTGAGATCGAGCGCTGGGCCGAGCATCGCGGCGTGGCCTGGCTTGGCAAGAGGCCGACCCATCACTCGAATGATTATACTCTGGCCAATCGCGTGCTGATCGCAGGTCTCACACAGGACCTGAATATCGACCGGCTCGCCCATGCTTTTCTGGAAGGCCACTGGGGCGACGATGCGGATCTTGCCGTCCCGGCAACGCTTAAGGAACTTGCCCGCACCGCCGGTTTTGATCCCGACCCCCTGCTGGACGCAGCGAATTCAGATCAGGTTGTGGCGCTGCATCAGGAGAATACTCAGGAAGCGATCCGCCGCTCGGTCTTCGGTTCGCCGACTTATTTCGTTGGCGGCGACATGTTCTACGGCCAGGATCGTATCGAACTGGTGGAACGTGCTCTGAAGCAGCCCTATGGCGGCGTCTGGCCACCGGACGGGCCGTAATCATCATTGGTGGCGTAGTGCCCCGCACTTGATGCGGGGTCCAGGGAAATACGGTACAGCCGGAATTCGTTGCACTGGATCCCGCATCAAGTGCGGGACGCCGATATCTCTTCCCGGCAAATTGTCGGGCACAACCACACGGTCTTAGCCAACCTTCGTGCTGTAACACCCGCGCCCGACCGCCACCAGCCGGCCTTCCTCGTCATGGACATCGACATCGACCACGCCGACCGTGCGACCGGCGCGGCGGACCCAGGCGGTGGCAAGCAGGCTGGCGCCGGTTGCCGGCCGCAGATAGTCCGTGCGGAAGTTGATGGTCGGCACGCCACCGCCCAGGATCATCACAAGCGCAAAGTCGCCGGCAACGTCGATCAGCGAGGCGATCGGACCGCCGTGATACTGGCCGGTGTCGGGCGCACGTTCCAGTTCCGGGCGCATCGGCATGCGGACCACAACGGTGTCATCATCCGGCCGGGCCTCATCACAGGTCATGCCGAAAAAGCTGATAAAGGGTGAGCCATCCATGATCGCCTGCATCTGCTCGCGGTCGAGTTTCCTGGTCATGGCACCAGCACGATCTTGCCGAAGAAATCACGGTCGATCAGTTTTTGCACGCCGGTGGCGGTTTCGTCGAGCGGCAGCACGCAATCGATCACCGGCGTGATCTCGCCGTCTGTGACCATGCGCATCATCTCCGCCTGATCCTCCATGGTCCAGCCGTTGGACCCGATGATGGAGATCTCATAGGTCCAGATGTAGCGGCAGTCATTGTCGGTCTTGTAATCCTGGGTGGCGCCGCACAAAACCATGCGTCCCCCCGGCCCGATGCTCTTGAGGGCATCCACCCAGGTGTCGCCGCCGATATAATTGACCATCAGGTCGATACCGCCCGACTGGCCCATGCGCGGCTTGCCGAGAGTGTCCCACACCCATTGGCGAAAGTCCGTGGTCGCGGTGTTGACCACATGATCGGCGCCCAATTCCTTGAGCTTTTCGAGCTTTTGATCCGAGCTTGAGCAGGCGATAACTTCCGCACCGGCCGCCTTGGCAAGCTGCACGCATGCGGTTCCGACACCGCCGGCAGCCCCCAGGATCATGACTTTTTCACCGGCCTTGACCTGGCCCCTGGTGGTCATCATGCGCAGTGCCGTGCCATAGGCGATCGGCAGGCTTGCGGCATGCTCGTAACTCAGGCCGTCTGGCATGGCGATCATATGGGATGCGGGGATGCGGTGCAGCTCGGCGCAGGTGCCAAGCCGGGTTTCACCAGTCATACCTTCGCCCGCGACCATCGGATAGATCGACACCCGGTCACCGATCGACCAGCCGGTCACATTCGAGCCGAGTTCAACTATCTCACCAGCCGCATCGCCTGCCACGATCATCGGCAAGGGTGTCTTGAGCGAGGTGGTCTTGAGAAGGACCATCGGCTCAAAGCCGTTGAGACCCGCGGCCCCGACCCTGATGACCGCGTCATCCGGCCCGCATTCGGGATCGGGGAAATCTTCCCATTTGATGTTCTGCGTGTCCCCGTGCTCGTGGAATACCGCGGCCTTCATCCCTGCTCTCCCGTCGCGTTTATCTTGTTGTAGCCCCCACTTTGTTACCGCGCAGCACAGGGGCTTGGCAAGCCGGCCAGCGAATGCTGGACAGAATGAGTACCGCCATGTTCAGATGTGAGACGTGGTATATATGCAAGGGGCGGAGCGGGACGGCCATGCAGTCTGTCAGGGAATTTGATCATGCGCTCATTCTGGTGAGCGATCTCGATGACGGCGATGCCCGCATGCGAAAACTCGGTTTCCGGCCGACGCCAAGGGGCGTGCATTCCGCCCATATGGGGACTGCAAACTCGACCATCATGCTGAGCGACATGACCTATTTCGAGGTCATCGGCGTGCTCAACCCGACCCCGTCAAACGAGGGCATGCGCATCATGCTCGAACGTGGCCAGGGGTTGTTCGGCTACGCGGTCAAAACCGGTGATGTGCACACCACAATGACCGAGCTCGCAGCTCTCTCCGCCAATGCGGGCGATGTGGTCGAGTTTTCGAGAGCGGTTGACCTGCCTGGCGGCCCACGGGATGCAGCATTCTCGATTATCAATATCGACCCCGCCCGGGCGCTCGGTCTCAAGATGTTTACCTGTCAGCATCACACGCCCGATGTGGTCTGGCGTGAAGACTATCTCGAGCAGCCAAACGGTGTCACCGGGGTGGCGGCAGTTGTCGGCGCAGCACGTGACCTGAATGTCGCGGAGGCGTCATTGCGCCTGTTGTTCGGCGACCGGGTTGCCGTACAGGGCGGCGAGGTGACCATAGGCTTCGACAACAGCACAGTGACGTTCTTGTCGCCGGACGAACTTTTGAGCAGGTTTGGTCTCAAGGCCTTCGATGAGCCGGCGCTCCATGTTCTGCGGCTCAGGACCCGGGATCTGGACTTGACACGCCGGACCCTTACCGGGAACCATGTTGAATTCGAAGATCGGGGCAATGACACACTACGTGTCTCGCCGCAGGACGCCTGTGGTGCAATGATAGAGTTCGTGCCCGCGTGAGGCACGGCGTAATAGGGAGACGTCCGATGAAGAGAGTGTTTGCGACCCTCCTCGCAGTGGTGATGTTCGCTGCGTGGACGGGCAACAGCCGGGCCGCCGAGTTCGAATGGCGCATGGCCACGATCGACCGGGAAACCGGCATCTACTGGAAAACCATCGCGGCTAAATATGTCGATTTGGTCAGCAAACTCACCAATGGCCGGATGAAAATCACGCCGCTGCCTGCAGGCACCGTCGGCAATATCTTCAAGCTCCATGAAGCGGTCGATGACGGTCTTGTGGAAATGGCCAACTGGCCGCCGATCTTCCTCGGCACCGCCGATCCCACCAACGCCATGATCGCGTCCTTCCCGACCGGCCTCGGCACTGACAGCTTCCATGCCTGGCTCTATCAGGGCGGTGGACAGGAATTGTGGGTCGGGCACCGCCAGGCAACCATGGGCATGCATGCCATCATCGTCGGCAGCGGACCGTCGGAATGGTTTGCCCACAGCCATGTTCCAGTGCGCGCGACAGCCGATCTGAAGGGCCTGAAGTACCGCACGCTGGGCAACTGGGCAGCGGTCGTGAAGGACAAGTTTGGTGCCGCACCGACCACGGTTCCAGGCTCCGAAATCTATGGCATGCTCGAGAAGAAGGGCATCGACCTGGCTGAATATTCCATGCCTGGCGAGAACTTCGCCCGCGGCTATCACGAGATCGCCAAATATCTGATCTATCCGGGCATTCATGCACCGGCCTGGGCGTTTGAAACCCTGATCAAGCTCGACAAGTGGAATGCTCTGCCCGACGACATCAAGATCGCCATGGAAGTGGCCGGCCGGGTCGTCACCCATGACAGCTTCCTGCAAATCATCAATGGTGATCTGGATGCGGTGAAGAAGCTCCAGGAAGGCGGCAAGAACGAGTTCATCCGCCTGTCGCCCGAATTTATCGACGAGTCGCGTGTCGCTGCCAGGGCGTGGGCTGCAAATGCGGCTGCCGAAGCCAAGGCAAAGGGCAATGAGTGGCCTCAGAAGGTGTTCGACAGTTTGACCACATTCCAGGATCGGTGGCGCGCGGGATCAAAATATCTCGTTGTAGACCATCAAGACTAGGTGCGCCGGCGGCCGGGGGTTCCATCCCGGCCGCTGCGCCCTGATACAGTGAAGCGGCTGATACTCAATCGAATACTGCCCGCGCTCGACCGGGTCGGGCAGGTGACGGCGGCGCTTGCCATGGCCATGATCATCGGCCTGATCGCGGTCATGCTCTATGAAGTGATCGCCCGGCGGGTGTTCAACGCACCGACCATCTGGGCGATCGACATCACCTACATGACCAACGGCACCCTGTTTCTGATCGGCGGCGCCTATACCCTGCAGAAGAACGCCCATGTGCGCATCGACTTCCTGTCGACCCGGCTGCCGCCGCGGATGCAGCATTTCATCAATCTGGCATTCTATCTGTGCATCTTTCTGCCTGCCTTGTGGCTCACCTCTCATGCCACCGTGCTCAAGGCCCATAAGGCCTATGTGCGCGGCACCCTAGAAAACATGTCGACCTGGGAGCCGGTGGTGTGGCCGTTCCTCACCGGCATCGCCATCGGTGTCGTGGGCCTGACCTTGCAGGTCATGATCGAATCCGTGCGCCATGCCATCGGCCTGTTTGATCCAGGCGCCGTCAAACCGCCGAGCCAGCGTGCCCAGGACATTCCGGCATGAGCGGTGAAACCCTCGCCGCCCTGATGTTCCCGATGCTGTTCGTGTTTGTGTTCTGCGGCCTGCCGATTGCGTTTTCGTTGCTTGCCACCGCCTTCCTGTTCGGTCTGCCGATTTACGGCCAGGTGATCGGCCTGCAGATGTATGCCGGCATCACCCAGACCGCCTCCCAGTTCCTGCTGTCGGCGGTCCCGCCATTTGTGTTCATGGGCTTCATGCTCGAGCGTTCCGGCATCGCCGAGCGCCTGTTCTATGCGCTGCGCATGTGGCTTGGCCGTCTGCCCGGTGGCCTTGCCCTCGCAACCATGGCCATGGCCGCGGTGATCGCTGCCTCGACCGGCATTGTCGGCGCGGTTGAAGTGGTGATCGGCGTCATGGCAATCCCGGCCATGCTGCATTATGGCTATTCGCGGGTGCTGGCGTCGGGCACTGTGTGCGCCGGCGGTTCGCTCGGCACCATGATCCCGCCCTCTATCGTTGTGGTGATCTATGCGTCCGTCGCCAATCTCTCGGTCGGCCAGCTGTTTGCCGGCGTGCTGGCGCCGGGCATGATCATGGTCACGCTGTTCTTCAGCTATATTCTGATCCGCTGCATCGTCAAGCCGGAAGAAGGCCCGCGCGCGCCGATCGAAGACGTCGTGCCCATGGGCCAGCGTCTGTGGATCACCTTGACCGCTTTTGTGCCAGCCGTTGCCCTGATCCTGGCGGTTCTGGGTGCGATCATTCTGGGCATCGCCACCCCGACCGAGGCTGCTTCAGTCGGCGCCCTGGGTGCTGTGCTGCTGACCATCGCCTATGGCCGCTTCAAATGGTCCGTGCTCAAGGAAACCCTCACCCAGACCCTGCTGGTCAATTGCATGATCTTGTTGATCGTGGTCGGCGGCTCGATGTTCTCCGGCGTGTTCCGCATCCATGGCGGCAATGATCTGGTGTCGACTGTGATTGACACCTTAGGCGTTGGCGATTTGGGCCTGGTGCTGATCTTGCTCGCCGTTGTGTTCGTCGCCGGCTTTATTCTCGACTGGGTGTCGATCGTGCTGATCTGCCTGCCGATCTTCGTGCCCTTGCTTGATGCCGCCGGCATCAATCCGATCTGGTTTGCAGTCCTCATGGTGGTGGTCATCCAGACGTCGTATCTGACCCCGCCCATGGCGCCCTCGATCTTTTATCTGCGCTCCATAGCCCCACCGGAAATCACCTATTCGGACATGTATTGGGGCGTCATGCCGTTCGTCATCTGCCAGGTGGTCACGTTGCTTTTGGTGTTCTTCTGGCCCGAACTCGCCACCTGGCTGCCGACCATACTGGTCTCCACCCTGTGAGCCGGGGTCTGGCCGCAATCTGACTGGCAGGCATCTGAAAAACCGGCGAGAAGGACCGCCGCTTTCTTGTCATGGCGAGGTGCAACAGGCCTGCGATACGTGTTTGAAGGTCTGATGTTGGAGGTAATAGGGAACGCGGGTTTCGAACCTCAATACGAGGCGGAGTGTCCCCTTAATGTCAGCTTTCGACTGTCTTTTCACCATCACTTTGACAGACCGGAAAAGCGGATTCATGACCCCAAAGAGACAAGTTGTCGCTGATTGATTTGTATCAATGTCGGCGCTGGCAGCCAGACCATCCTATAGCGTCGCCTTTTGACGCATCCTTTTGGTTGCGAGGGAAGCCAAAGGAGGTTCTGCGTAACCTTGAAAGTTGCGACACGTGTTCCGGTTTGGCTCGGAGAAACGGGATGCTGCTGCAAATCAAAGCAACGACGAAATCAGTTCGGAAAAAATTGGCTTCGGGAACAGTCAATATTCTTTACTGGCTAATCATGCTGGAAGGCGTCCTTATGGCCACCCCCTTCGGCATTTTGTTGTACTCGTTTTATGACCCCTTCTTGGCGGGAGCCCGCCAAAGCGAACTGACGGCATGGGTTGCCGCATTCTTTCTCCCCCAGTCCGTGTACACGACAAACAGCTCGTTCATCGAATTCATAAGATATGGGGAGTACCTGTTTTACATTGGGTTGGCAGGGTTCTTTATATCCGCCGCCCCGGTGTATTGGGCCAAGTTGACGCGCAAAGGCATGGTGAGCAGCTTCATCTATGCCTACATAAGGCACCCGCAATATCTGTTTTTCATGCTGGCCGCGTTTGGGCTGCTGTTCATTTGGCCCAGAATGATGATGTTGGTCCTGTTTCTGATGATGAGCGTGTTCTATTTTTATCTGGCGAAATTCGAGGAGCGCCGGATGCAAGCGCAGAATCCCGAATATGCGGCGTATATGCAAAGGACGGCCATGTTTATTCCCGGCGGCCCTGGGAGGAAGTTGTTCAATGTGCTGTTTGGATGGATGCCAAATCGGAACCTGGCGCAGCTCATGGCAGTTCTATCGATTGTCATTGTTGCCTTTGCCGGCGCGATAGGCCTCAGGAACCTTACAATCGCGAATATCTCCTTAGCGGAACTGCCCGATCAACGGATATTGGCGATATCGATTTTTCCGCATGACAAACCCTATTTACGCGACGCAGTCACCAAGGCCATTGCCGACGACGCGGTTCGAAACGCCTTGAACGCGCAGGGAAACGTAAGTTTCACAGCTCATATATTGCCGAAGAACTACGGTATGCTGGGAAAGTTTGTGTCCGTCAACGAACATCATTTGGCGGAGATCTTAAGGAACTTCAGAAACAGATCATCCTTGAAAGGCTTCCTGTGGGGCACTGAATCCGACGATGTGAAGATCGTTTTCTCAAAGATTGACAAGCCCGGAAAGCGGCTCGTTCCTTTGGCCGAGATCATGGACATGAGCGCCAAGATGACGCCGGTCTTGATTGTGGATTTGAACCTGCCGACAGGGGTACTGGCCAATCTAACAATGACCGATACGACGCATTACGGAGACGTACCGCAGCCAATTTTCTAACTTGCCTGGACCCGCTCCTGGCACAAAATCCCCGTGCCGGAACGTGTTTGAAGGTCTGATGTTGGAGGTAATACGGAACGCGTGTTTCGAACTTCAATACAGGTCAGCCCCCGGCCTTCCCAAGCTGGGGGTAAAGCGGAAGGTTTTAGCAAGCATCACATGAGACTTGCGTGCCGTAGGCGTGCATTCAAGAATGCCAAAAATGGCGGTTCTCAATGATGGCTTTTGCCTTAAGGCGGAAACCAAGCACTGCAATAATGGGTCCTAACTGTACCTGATATCGGCTGAGAACCGAGCGACATCCCCCCGCCAATATTGAACGCCGAAACTGATGGGAGTGTCTTCGTCATCGTACACGGTTTGCTCTAACAGGATTCCAATCGCCGGTTTTTCCACCTTAAGGATTTTGGAGATTTCGGTCGAGAGGTGACACTGTTTCAATACGATTTGGTCGCGGACAGAACGGACGTTGTATTCGCGCTCGAACAACCGAGACATCGGTTGGGCGATATCGTGATCCCAGAGATTTGGAAATCTGGTCGCACTGACGAACTCTTTTTCAACAAATGCAGGGCGGCTTCCCAACTGGCATAGGCGAGAGTGAAAATGGATTTGGCTTCCAGCAGGTAGATTGAGCCGGTCGCATTGCTCGTCGGTTGCCACCACTGTTTCAAGGCCCAACACTGTGATGGCCAGTTCGGTGTCGCTGCTAGCCGCACTTGCAAAGAAACTGATGCTCTTACTGAGGTCGTAATCCACGATCGGTTCTGCAACATATCGACTGCGCCGACCGTTTTTGTAGGCAAGGCCTTCTTTCTCCAGCTGAACCAATGCGTGACGGGCCGTCATGCGACTGACGTCAAATCTCGCGCTTAGAGCCCTTTCTGAAGGCAGGCTTTCATTCGGTTGTAGCCTGCCAAACTCGATATCCGCAACGAGCTGGTTCCTCACCCACATGTAACGCGCTGGTTCGTCTTTCGCCATTATCAAAGAATCTCGTTGGTATAGCCCATCATTACATGTAGGGTGTTTTTGGTATATACCAAATTTGAGTATGCTTAATAGCGTGTGAAAGGCAAATCTGGTCGACCTTACAAATATCTCGCCAGTTTCAAGCAGTTTGACAAGGCGGGAAGCCAATACTGTCTAACTCCAGGAAGGAAGCAAATATGAAAAACCTAATCAGGGCCCTCGTCAAAAATACGAACCTCGGGTCACGTATGCTTGGGATGGCAAGCTGTCTCGGTCTTGCTTTTGCCTTGACTGTGCCAACGGTAGCGACGGCGGCTACGCTCGAAGAGATCAAAGCGAGCGGCGTACTCAAAGCGGTCACGGAAGATGCTTTCCCTCCTTTCGAGTTCATCACCAATGGCAAGCCTGACGGATTCCATGCAGATGTGATCAATGAGCTGCGTGCCTATGCGCCATTCAAGGTGACGCAGGAGCAATTGCCCTGGACCGGGCTGCTGGCCGCGGTATCGGCTGGCAAATACGACGCGGCAATTACCGGTGCCGGTGTAACTGAAGAGCGTCTCGCCAAGTTCGATTACGCGCCGCCGATCTGCCTCAATGTCACTTTCTACATCAAGCGTAAAGGTGACGATCGTATCGGCGGGATCAAGGACTTGTCCGGTTTGAAAGTTGGCGTGCAGGCCGGTAGCGCTGTGCTTGCCACGGTCCCTCAGCTTGAGGCCAAACTGAAGGCTCTGGGTGGAAGTCTGGGCGAAATCGTTGAATATCAATCCTATCCTGAGGTTTACGCCGATCTGGCCAATGGAAGGCTGGATTACGCGGTGAACTCCGTTGTCAGTGCCGCAACAGCTGTATCCAAGCGCCCTGACGTATTTGAACTGGGTGAGGCAACAGCTGGACTTGGCTTCATCGCGTGGCCGGTTGCGAAGGGCAATGATGACTTGCTCAATTATCTTGCCGGCTTCGTCGCTCATATGCGCGACACCGGCAAACTTGCCGAGCTGCAGACCAAGTGGTTTGGCAAAAGCTTCCCCGAACTGCCGAAAGAGAGCATCAAATCTGTCGAGCAGTTTAAGGCTCTTACAGGTCAGTAGTAACAACCGGCAATCATACGATGTCTTGGCACACGCTCAGAGTTTCTACTCTGAGCGTGCTGCGCCGAAATGTTATAGTGCCATGCAGATAATCAAACATTAGACGAGAAAACGGCTGTGGATCTCAATGCCTGGACCACGCTTTTCGAGGGCGCCTGGATAACCTTGTGGATATCCGGTGTCTCTATCGCTTTGGGCATTGTTGCCGGCTTCGGTGTTGCCGTGTTGCGAAACGCCGGCATACCTTTCATCAGCCGGGCTCTTTACTACTACATCAGCATCATCCGGGCGACGCCGATGGTCACTCTGGTGCTATTCCTGTTCGTAACAGCGCCGTTGCTGCCAATCGATATTGATCGGTGGATAGTCGCCGTGGTGGCGTTGACCATTAACACCACAGCATTCAATGCTGAAATCTGGCGATCCGCGCTGGCCACTTTTCCACGCGAACAAGTCGAAGCTGCCAAGGCGGCCGGTATGACGCGCAGGTTGATGCTAAGGCGCATTATGCTTCCTCAGATGGTGGTTACCAGCCTGCCTGGACTGGTCAATGAAATGTCGCTGCTCATCAAAAGCAGCCCCGCCATAGCCATGGTCGGCCTCGCTGATCTGACCCGTGCCACAAACCGTATCACCGCCATCACCTACGAACCGCTACCACCGATCCTCGCCGCTGCCGTGCTTTACATCCTGATGATTGGAGCGCTGGTCAGGCTGCAGCGCATCGCTGACAAGTATGCGCGCCGTTTGGCTATGTAGGGGAGCTGGACTATGAACTGGCAAGATTGGCTGACGGTTTGGGTAAACATAGATCGTGTCGCGTTGGGGTTTGGGACCACGGTGCTATTCTTCACGGTCGGCACCGTGACGGCATTCATCGGTGGCTGTCTCCTGGTTTATCTGATGGAGGGTCAGCCGAATTTTTTGAAGCGCAGTCTGCGCTCCGCACTTGACCTGCTGCGCACCCTGCCTTTTCTGATCGTCTTGTACTTGTTGTATTATGGACTTCCCCAGCTTGGAATCCGGCTGAGTGCGTGGTCCGCGGGAATGATCGCACTCAGTGCCTACCATGCTTCGTACTATGCCGAGATTCTTCGTGGCGCCAGGGTGGCACTGCCGCAGGGGCAGATGGAATCGGCCAAGGCTCATGGGTTTACGCCGTTCAAAATGTATTACCGGATCCTGCTGCCTCAGATGGTGCTTCGGTCCGGCCCGTTGTTCGGCAATCAACTGGTCGGCTGTCTCAAGGACACCGCCTTTCTGTCAATCATTACGATTTTTGAACTGACCGCCGCCGCCAATGACCTCCAGCAGGTTCACTTCATCCCCATGCAAGCTTTCATTGTCGTCATCGCTCTGTATTGGTGCATCAGTCTGATCTTGGAAAAAGCCCTTAGATCGATGGGAAGTTACGCGAAACACAGAGGGCTAAGCTATGAGTGATGCGTTGCCGGTCATCGAGGTACGGGATCTGCACAAGAGCTTTGATGGCGTGGAAGTGCTCAAGGGCGTTGATTTCAACGTTGAGCGCGGGCAGATCATTAGCATCATCGGCTCATCCGGCTCGGGCAAGTCGACTTTGCTGCGTTGCATGAACTGGCTGGAGCAGCCCGATGGCGGATCGATCCGCGTCGTCGGCGACCTTGTTGGGGTCAGGTCAGATGGCAAGACACCAATGTCGGAAAAAGAACTGGCAGCCCTGCGCGCTCGCATGGCTATGGTGTTCCAGAGCTTTAATCTTTGGCCTCACCTGAGCGTCCTTCAGAATGTCACGGAGGCTCCTATTCATGTCCAGGGCGTAGGTAAGGACAAGGCCGTTTCACAAGCTGAAGAATGGCTGAAACGGGTAGGCATGCTGGTTAAAAAGGATGCCTATCCGTACACCTTGTCGGGCGGACAAAAGCAGCGGGTCGCAATAGCCCGGGCGCTGGCCATGAACCCGGAAGTTATTTTGTTCGACGAACCAACCTCCGCGCTCGATCCGGAGTTGGTCGGTGAAGTCCAGGACGTCATCGGCGAACTGGCTGCGGACAACTTCACCATGGTCATTGTTACGCACGAAATGGATTTTGCCCGGACCATTTCGCACGAGGTGGTTTTCATTGATAAAGGCGTGATCGTGGAGCAGGCCGCGCCCGAGAAGTTCTTCGGTGACCCTGACACAGAGCGCCTGAGACAGTTCGTGGGTAAATACAGGTAAAGGGTTTCCGCGCCAGGAATTGGCCACGTATCAGGAACAACGAAATGAAATGGTCGCGTATTATAACAACCGTGGACGCCCATATTGGTGGCGAAGTCAGCCGCGTGATTACCGGTGGCGTGATTGACATTCCCGGTAAAACGATGACCGAAAAGCTCGCCTTTCTAAATGAGGAAGATGACAGCCTGCGCCGGTTCGTCATTCATGAACCTCGCGGCGGTGTGGACAAGACGACAAACCTGGTTGTTCCTCCGACCTGTGACGAAGCGGATGTCGGATTTATCCCGATGGAGGCCAATGGCTGTTATCCGATGTCCGGGGCGAATGCCATGTGTGTCGTTACCGTTTTGCTGGAAACCGGCATATTGCCCATGAAAGAACCGGAAACCACGGTCGTATTGGATACCGCTGCCGGCATTGTGCCGGTGCGGGTGCGGTGTGAAAATGGCCGATGCGTATCCTGCACGGTCAGCACGCCACCCTCATTTCCAGTCAAGCTCGATCAACCATTGGAAGTGGATGGGCACGGAACCCTGAATGTCGATATCGGTTGGGGGGGCTGGTTTTACGGCTTCGCTGACGCCCGGTCCGTGGGGTTTGAGATCGTCCCGGATGAAGCCGCCGATATTGCGCGGTTTCAGCAAAAAATGGGGGTAGCGCTACGCGAACAAGTCGATATCAAACATCCCTTCGATGAAACCATTAATCGGATCGATCTTGGCGCTTTCCCGTTCCTTACCGTCAGCCCGGAAGGCGGCGATAAGACATACCGATATGCGAACATGATGCCAGGTGGCAAGATCGACCGCTCCCCCTGTGGGACGGGCGCGGCCGCGCATGCAGCTGTTCTTTACGCGCGCGGCAAGATCAATCTCGGCGAGACCTATGTAGCGCGCTCCATTACCGACGGTGAGTTTCGCGTTAGTCTTCGCGAAGAGTCGGTCATTGAGGGTGTAAAAACCGTTCTGCCGGAAATTTCCGGCCGGGCGTTTATTTATGGCTCCAGCCAGCTGGCTGTTGACCCGGAAGATCCCTATCCAATGGGTGTCTGTTTGTCCGACATGTGGGGCGAAGAGATCGCTGGCAAAAACCTGAACGGTAGACGCCCATGACGCGGGTTCTCAATGTTGCCGCTGCTCAACTTGGACCGATTCAACGCGCGGAGCCACGCACTCGCGCTGTTTCGCGAATGCTTGAAATGATGCGTGAGGCCAAGTCAATGGGGGCCGATATCGTGGTCTATCCAGAACTTGCCTTGAGCGCGTTTTTCACAAAGTGGCACATAGAAGATGAGCAGGCACTTGAGGACGAATTTTTTGAACACCAAATGCCCAACGATTTAACCCGTCCTTTGTTTGAGGCTGCAGCGGAGCTCGCAATCGGGTTTCACCTTGGATATGCGGAACTTATCGTGGAGAACGGAGCCCGCCGTCGTTTCAACACGGCGATCCTTGTCGATAAGGCCGGCAAGATTGTTCACAAATACCGGAAAATTCACCTTCCCGGTCATGCGGATTATCGGCCTGAATATCCTATCCAGGATCTTGAAAAAATGTATTTTGAAGTCGGTGACCTTGGCTTCAAGACAACCAACCAGTTCGGTGGTGTGCTGGGGGTTTGCATCTGCAATGACCGGCGTTGGCCGGAGACCTATCGGGTTCTTGGACTGCAAGGGGCTGAGATGATCTTGTGTGGTTACAATACGCCCATTCACAATCCAATGGCGCCCGAGCACGATCATCTGGCCAATTTTCATAATCTTTTGCCTATGCAGTCGGGGGCCTACCAGAACGGTGCATGGGTTGTCGGTGTCGCCAAATGCGGCACGGAAGATGGCTGGGCGATGGTTGGGCAGAGTTCGATCATCTCGCCGACCGGTGAGATCATAGCCATGTGTTCGACACTGGAAGATGAGATTGCCTTTGCACGGTGTGACCTCGACCTGACCCGGGTCTCAAAGGAAGCCGTGTTCAATTTTGCCGCACACCGGCGGCCCGAACATTACGGCTTGATTTGCCAAACCGCAGGGGCGCTTAAGTCAAATTGAGCCGTCGCTTCTTTATTCTTTAAGCCAGATCTGAAGCTTGGCGTTTGACCGGAATTTACCGGCTAGGTAACCTCCCTTTATGCAGATCCTGTCGCTGCGAAAGTGACCGGCCTGAATGCTTTGAGAGGGGGGCGGTGGATCTTGTTCGCCATACGCCCCGACCTCTTCTCTCCTGCTTTGGTCTTTCAGTATGGTCGGCTGCCATTCAGCAGGCCAGGACAGATAAGCTTCGGATAGATTCTGAACGAGCCGGCGCCACAGGCGTATGTCGTATTGAGGTTTCGATCCATCGGTTCGGGACTTCAGCTTGTACATATGCATCAAGGTGAATTCCCATCGCACCGAGCCGCTATGGCACGAAATGTGTCCAACAACACTCTCGTCCGCATAGGCGGCTTCAAATCCCGGGCCGCTGTGGTGGTTTCGTTTGGCATCAAGCCTTGCAGGGAAAGTCGACGCCGAACCATCGTCGCGAACGAGGTAGCTGACATTGGTTGCGGAACTGGATTGCAGTGCGTTCGCCGGCGGCGTCTTGATATCGCCCGCAAGCATGTCCTCAAGCTGAAGATCCGTTTCCACCGATGTTTCAGGCCCCTGCACAAAAGCCCATCGATGTGTTCTCACGCCGGCGGCAGCGCCGTCGCCTTTGGGAGGCACAGCGTCAAGCCAACCGGCCGACAGGCGTTTCCAGCTCTCCGGCATCCCGGCGTCCCACAGGTTCTTGTCGGATTGATATCTCAGACGGGCATGCCATTTTCCATGCAACCACCCACCGCAGATCCGGATGTATGCAGGTTCGCATCCTGTCGGGCCGGTTTCGGGCCAGATGCTGAACGCGTCAAAAACGAACTCTTTGATCCTGCACCACGTCTCGAAAGACATGATATCGAAAGTGCCGTCCGCGCTTTCGGCGTGCAGCTCGGCAGAGACGTTTAAATCCACATGCCACTCGGGCGCCAAAATAGCATTCTCGATCTCGGAAATGGTTTTGACAAACAGCTTGTATCTGAACCCGCCGTCGGAATACTCAAAGACCATCCAGTCATGCAGAGTGTCCATCGCGCCGGTCTGGCGCTCTGCAAGATGCTCGGACGCCGATCCCAGATACTTTATCTGCTGACCGGTGAGCGTGTTTAGTACCGCTGCAGCATCCATGTCGATTTGCCAGCAACCGACTTCGCGTATTGCACCGCCACGCTCGGCTGCAAAATCGGGCAGTGTGTCGTCGAACACGGAAGCCTCGAAGCTGGCTCCGCTGCTCGATTGCGGTCCCAGCTCTGACATGAACGTCATGGTAATCGTATCGAAGCTTGTCTTCTTGAAGATACGAACTGGGTAAGAAATCTTGGCGATGCGGGGAAGCGCATGCTGCTCCACAATACCGGTGGCCTCGTAAAGGATCGGGATATCTGTTGCTTCGCTGAGTGCGGAGAAGCCGTCGATGACGGCCTCTTGCACCTTTTGACCCACGGCCGGCGGGAAGCCCGTGTGATGGAACATTCCGCGCATCATTGAGTATTTGATCAGTGGGAACTTTCCTGGGTCCACACCGTCACGAACTTCAAACTCCGCCTCTCCCAATTGAGGGCCGTCATACCGGATCCGCCAAGTGTACGGCATTTCTGATTTTGTAACCGGTCCCAGCACCAGGAATTTGGGAACGAGGATTTCGCGATCAAAATAGAGAAACAGCCAACTCAGCAGACCGGTCACATCGTCCTTATGTACCAGTCTCCTGGGTATCAGGACGCGCTGACCATCGGAGCTGCGAAAGGCTGATCCGATCGGCGCCGTTCCGCTCATCGGTACGCCCAGCGCAGTCAGCACCCCGGCAATATCAAAGGCGTGCACCAGCTCAAAAGGTGCCGGGGCGGGCATGTTGAGCGGGGGGACATCCAGCATCACCAGATCATTGAAATTCTGGACGTCCACATCGCTGGAGTGATCGAGCCGCCGCGGCGCAAACATGCGATAGAAGTCGTCGGTCCAGCGCCCGTTCAGCCAGCCGCCCTGAAGGCCGATCAAACTCGCAACCTGTCCCGTCTCCCGGGTTTCGGGCCAATAACCGAAGGCAATCTGCGCAAAGTCATCGACCCTGCGCCACTGCCCGTATGTCAGGTGCCGCTGCTCCGCACCCGTGCGTCGAAACCAAATTCTGGCAGACCGGCCATAATCTATTCGCCAAACAAGGGACCTGCGCCCGGAATTGTTGCCCTGCGAGTTGCGCAGACGTTGCTGAACGAAGAGCGGGCATTGAAACTGCCGGTCCTCATATTCAAACTGCAGCCATCTGCAGTTGGGCAAATCCGGCAGGGTGCCCGTGTCATCAGCACGTACATCGGAAACATACCGTATCGACTGACCTCGCCCGCGATCGTGGACCGCCGGTGCCGGTGCGGCAACGAACGATATGCCAGGACCGTCCCATTCGCCGCTTATGTAGTCGGATATTCTGCTCCACATGCGAGCGCGCCATCGCTGTTACACCAGATGGACACGATCATACATTTCAGTCCTTAAAATTCCGCAACTTTCGCGTGCCCTCTCACCAGCGTGGAATTTCGGTAACGCTGCTTTCAAGGACATGAGGCAAAGCCTGGTCAATTAAGTGCAGCATCACGGTAAATCCAACCCCCTTACTCCGCATCCGAAGCCAAGGTCGCGTTGTGTTCTTGGAGCAGCTTCCGCATGTGGCCGGGCCAGGCTTGTTGCGCGGCTGGCAGGAGGTCTTGTGCGGCCAGGTGATCGAGGGTCTGTACGGCCTCTTCAAGTGCATTTCGTGTTTTGCCGGCATCCGTGGTGGCAGTGGTGATTTTGTAAAGCGACACCACCACATCCAGGCGCCATTGGGTGTTTTCCGGGTCGCGCTTCACAAGCCCGCGCCGGATGGCAAGAACTTCCTCGAAGGCTGCAAGCGCACCCGCCCGGTCGCCGGCGGCAACCCACTCCTCACCGACCTTGTTGAGGCTTACGGTGAGATCACGCCGCCATTGCGTATTTTCCGGATCGCGCTTCACAAGCGCTCGGACAATGACAAGGCTTTCCCTGAAGGCCGCAAGCGCACCGGCACGGTCCCCGGTCTCGACACGCACATCACCAACATTGTTGAGGCTGACCGAGAGATCGTTCTGCCATTCGGCGTTTTCAGGATCACGCTCCACAAGCCCACGGGCAATGGCGAGGCCTTCTTCGAAAGCGTCAAGTGCCCCCGCATGGTCTCCGGTCGCAAGTCGCACATCACCGACCCTGTCGAGACTCACGGTGAGATCACGCCGCCATTGCGTGTTTTCTAGATCGTGCTTCACAAGCGCGCGTCGGATGGCAAGGCCTTCCTCGAAGGCTGTAAGTGCAGCCGCGCCGCTCCCGGTCGCAATCCGGATGTCACCAACCCTCTCAAGGCTCAGCGAGAGATCGCGCCGCCATTGGGTGTTTTCCGGATCGCTCTTCACAAGTCCACGGACAATGGCAAGGCCTTCTTCGAAGGCTGCAAGCGCGCCTGCATGATCTCCGGTCTCGACACGCGCATCACCGACACTGTTGAGGCTCACTGAGAGATCGTTCCGCCATTGCGTGTTTTCCGGATCACGTTTTACCAGCGTGCGCCGGATAGCGAGACCTTCCTCGAACAATGTCAGCGCACCCGCCCGGTCCCCGGTCGCAGCCCTGGTGTCACCGACCCTGCCAAGGCTCACGGTGAGATCACGCTGCCATTGCGCATTATCCGGGTCGCGCTTCACAAGCGCGCGGACAATGGCAAGGCCTTCCTTAAAGACTGCGAGCGCACCGGTTCGGTCACCGGCCGCAATCCGCACATCTCCGACCCGGCTAAGATTCACGGAAAGACTGCGCTGCCATTGCGTATTTTCGGGGTCACTCTTCACAAGCCCACGGTCAATGGCGAGGCCTTCCTCGAAGGCTGCAAGGGCTGCTGCGCGGTCGCCGGTCGAAACCTGGATGTCCCCGACACTGTTGAGGCTCACGGAAAGATCGTTTTGCCTTTGGGCATTTTCCGGGTCACGCTTCACAAGCGTGCGGAAGATTGCAAGGCCTTTCGATGCGGAGCTCAAAGCCGCATCCGTGTCACCCTTGGTGAAAAGTGTCCTGGCAATTTCACCAAGAGCCACAGCCTTGCTCTGCAGCAATCCGGGGTCGTCTGGATTGTCACCGATCAGAGTGTCCTGGAGCTGGCGCGCTTCCTCCAGAATGCGGGCGATCGTAGCACTCGGTACGCCGGAATCCCGGAACTCCTGAGCAAGATTGAAAATGAGACCGTTTGCGGTTTTCGTGGCAGCGCGGAGAGCCGCTTCTGCATCTTCGCGTGCTGCCTGTTCGGCAACGGCGCGATCTTCGGCGAGCTTTTCAGCCACCACCGCCCGATCCCGCTCGCGTGTGGCGATGCGCGCATTCTCTTCCGCGGTTTGCTGTTGGATCAACGCATAACCCGCAAGGGTTATGGCGACGATGGTGGCCACAAGCGAACCGCCCACGGTTGCCTGCTGGCGGCGGGTTGCTGCAACACGGCTCGCTTGAACGAACTCATGATGATGCGCTGCAGGCGACGGGGCGTTGGCCGGTTGGCCGGCCAGCCAGTTCTCGGCGGCCGTCAGGTCAGCACCGCGCAGGATCTGGGACCTGGCTCTGTCCTTACCATGCCAGCGCCGTGCCAGTTCACCCAGTCTTGTGTGCTCCCGGATCCAGTCGATATCCGTGTTGAGCGCTGTAATCAGGTTTTCGATCGAGCGGTCGAATTCCTTGCGGTTGGTGAAGAAGATGTAGTTGAGCTTCGACAGAGCCGCTGGAATGTCTGCGCTCTCGACGTCCCTGATAATAATGGGCGCAATGCGCTTGTTCAGGCTTTCTGCGTGCTCAACCTCCCAGGAGCAGACCTCCGATATGGCCGAATGCGGACTGAGTGCGAAGACGATGGCATCGGCTTGTCCGATCAGCTGCTCAAGCCGTTCCCTCCATTCTTCAGTCGGAAGAATGTCATCCGTATCGCGGAACACCTCGATATCGTCTGCCGCTTCGAGTGCCTCGACGAGCTTGCCCACAAACGCGCGGTCTTTGCGCGAATATGAGACGAACACTTTTGTGGCGCGGTCAGCAGGCATCCTGCAATTCTAACAATCACCCAATCCTATGCCAGCTCGAAGATATTTAATGTGTCGACCGTGATCTTGTCATCTCATCTGGAGAATGGGGCGAAAAAGCCTCTTTCTTGAACAACAAACCGCATCATTCACAACCCTCACATCTTCTGCAAACGGACGATGCTGAATTATTGTGACGCTGCATTTATTTAACACAGCCTTCCTTCTTTCCAAGACATGGGGCAATGCCTGGCCAATTAGGTGCAGCGTTACCATAATTGTCCGGCAAATTGATCCCTTTCACGAGATTAGAGCCCAGATTCTGCTCGCTCGACTTGGCGGCTGTGTTGCGGCCGGTTTTACAAAGGTGGCCGTCGGCGTGCTATGTTTATGTTCACATTAAGAACGGTGACACATCGTTCACAGCTTGGATCGACACGTTTTCATACGGGGCGTTCCACACATATGTAAGAGGGATTGAGTCCAGCTATGTCTTCGGCATCACAGGCAACGGGTGAAGCGGTCCGGATCGGGTCATTCAATTACATGACGGCGTCAGCGGAACACTCGCTTCATCGCAACGGCAAGGTCCTCACGCGCCGCGACGTGAACGGCAGTGACGCCGGCTGGGAGGGCGTCGATCTGGAAGCGTGCAACATGCCGGTGCATGATGCCAGACAGCTTGAGGGCACCGCGCGGCCGACACTCGGGCACAATGGTTTCGAGGCCCTGGAGCGCCCCATAGCGACGCTGGATCTTGACTTCTTCGATCACGACCAGGTGGTCCGCAGTTATTATCCCCATTGCGCGGAGATTGTGCGTGAAGCGAGCGGCGCGCGTGTCGTCGCCGCGTTTGACCACAATGTGCGCTCGGCCGCCGGCAAGCAAAGCAGGAAGCGCATTGAGGGCGGTCAGGAGGTGCAGGGTCCAGCCAGCGTCGTACATGGCGATTACACGCTCACAAGCGCGCCGCAACGGGTGCGCGATCTGACCAAGCCGCCGGGCGTGAACGATACCGTGCGCACGGTTTTGTCCGAGGGACAATCGCTGCTGGATGCCGGCGAGGTCGAGCGGGTAATGTCCGGTGGCCGTTTCGCCATCATCAATGTTTGGCGGAACATCGTCGAGGAGCCCGTCGAGACGCATCCATTGGCGCTTTGTGATGCGGCCAGCGTGCGGCCCGAGCATCTGGTGGTCTTCGAAATCCACTATCACGACCGTATCGGCGAGAACTATTTTGCGAAACACGCGGATGGCCATCAATGGTATTTCTATCCAGAAATGACCCGTGACGAGGCGCTGCTCATCAAGCAATGGGACTCCGCCGGCGAAATGGCCCGCTCCGACGGCGCGAAACCTGACGTGACCGATCCAGACGCGCCTTGCACATTCAGTTTCCACAGCGCCTTCGAGGATCCCTCCACGCGACCGGACGCGCCCGATCGCTGGAGCATCGAAGTGCGCTGTGTGGCGCTCTACGACTGACACGACAATACGGCCTGAGAGAGGATTTTGCATGTTGGCACCGCATGGACGCGTCATCATGATTTCCGGTGCTAACCGGGGGATCGGCCTGGCCATCGCGCGAGCTCTCTATGATGCCGGATACAGTCTGAGCCTGGGTGCCCGCGACCCGGCCGCGTTTACAGACATCACCGGTGGTTGGGAACCGGACCGCATCCACACTGGCCGCTATGTTGCGGAAGATAAGGACACCCATCGCCAATGGGTCGCCAGCACGGTTGAGCGGTTCGGGCGCCTGGACGGTCTGGTGAATAACGCCGGCATCTGGGAGGACGTCACCCTCGAAGATGAAAATGACGAAGCGCTGGATCGCATGTGGGCGGTGAATGTGAAGGCGCCGGTATCGATGACCCGAACCGCACTACCGCACTTGCGTCGCAGCGGCGCGGGACGGATCATCAATGTGGCGTCACTTGCCGGCAAAGCAGTTTATGGCGGCGGCATTGGCTACACGATGACGAAATTCGCCGCCGTCGCTCTTTCGCATGCGACACGCCATGCTGGCTGGGACGACGGCGTGCGCTGCACCGCCCTGTGCCCCGGTTACGTGGCCACCGACCTGACGGCAGGGGTTGAAAGCGTGCCCTTCGACCAGATGACATCGCCCGGCGACCTCGCGGAACTGGTGCTGACCGTATTGTCCCTGTCCAACACCGCCTCCATCGCCGAACTCGTGATCAACTGCCGTGACGATGTGATGATGTAACGCTCAACAGGCCCTATGCCAGTTTCGCCAGCAGTTCGGGCGGGATGTGCGGCACCGGGTCGGATTTCTGCCAGCATGGCAGAGCTTCAACCCGTTCCATCCAGCCCCGGATATTGGGATAATCTTCGAGCGGCAGTTTCTGCACCATATGCAGATGCATCGGCGCCGCCACGGCGATGTCGGCAATTGTTGCGTGGTCGTCGCACAGCCAGTCACGGCCGTTGAGGCCCGCCTCCAGGACCGATGCCCGGTCATGAAAGGTCGGCGCGTGCTCGGCGAGCACGGCATTGTCGGGTTGGTCGTCGAGTATCGGCTTGACCACATTCTCCACCAGGTAGGTATAGCAGGCGGCGAACCATTTGCTCGATTCCCACAACAGCCAGCGCGTGATGTCGGCACGAATCTTGGGGTCGTCCGGGTAGACGGACTTGTTGCCCAGTTTTTCGCTTGCATAGACCAGGATGGCGTTGGATTCCCATAACACCAGATCGCCATCGACGAGTGCTGGCAATTCCGCATTGGGATTTATTTTCGTGAACGCCGGCTGTTTGTGATCACCGCCGAAATAGTTGAGCTGCTCCTCATCGTAACTGGCGCCGATCAGATCGAGGCCGGCGATGACCTTGCGGCAATTGACGGTGATCGGGTCGTAGTAGAGTTTCATGGTTTTCCCCTGGTTGACTGTTCTGATCTCGCCCGCAGGCAGCGGTTCCCTGTCCTCGCCAGACCATCCATATGGTTGTCTGACAACGGCCGGCCGCTCCTGCCGACCGTCTGAACCATACCAGCGGAAGTGCGGACTGGTTGTCCAACGCGCTGGTTTCAAACTGAAGGATCAGACCAGGAGGTTACGATTGTGGCACCGAACCCGGAGCGGAACAAGTTGTAGCGCGGCTTGGCTCGTTCATACCTATCGGCACGCCCTCTATTGCCGGTCCCCCTGCTTGCCCTCGCGCAGGGCGATGTAGATGCCGGCACCAACGATCAGCACAATGCCCGCCCAGACAAAAGCGTCAGGAAAGGTTCCAAACAAAATGTAGCCACCGATAATGGCGAACACGACATTTGTGTATTGATAGGGCGCGATCACCGCTGCCGCGGCGAACTGGAACGATGTCACCATCAGGCTCTGGCCGATCACCGCGAAAATCAGAAACCCGGTCAGGTGGAGGCCATGGGCGGGCAGTGGGTCGACCCAGACGAACGGCATCACCGGGGCCAGCAGCACGGTGCCGATCAGGGCGTTATGGGCGATCGTCACCAGGGGCGGGTGCAGGCCGGCCAGCCGCCGGTTGCCGATAAAGAACAGCGCCATCAGACAGCCGGCCGCCACCGCGATCACATAGCCCACCGACTGGCCGCCGAAGCCCGGTCTCAGAATGATCATCACGCCGGCAAACCCGACAACAACCGCGATGATCCGCCGGGGCCCGATCCGCTCATCCAGCATGAACGGTGACAGGATGGCGACCACGGATGGTGCCACCGAGGCCATCACCGTGGCATCGGCCAGGGGGATGAAATACAAAGACCAGTAAAACGTCCCGATCGCTGCAACACTTGCCACCCCGCGCATCAATTGCCAGCCGAACGGCTTGGGTATCAGGGCTGCCCAGCCAAGTTTCGGAACCGTCGCCACAGCCATGACCAGAAAAATCGTGGTGAATTGGAGCCAGAGTATTTGCGCCGGGGCAATATCCTGCACGATCAGCTTGACGAAACTGTCCTTGACGATGAACAGCGCCATCGCCAGCGTCATCAGTGCGACACCCAGAAGCGGCTTTTGCGAGGTCATGATGGCGCGCCTTGATTGAACGAAAACAGCCCAACCGACCCCTAGCACGCACGCCGCGATGATGCAGGCTGAAAACATCATCGCCAGTCATGCGGCCGCCGACTATAATCCCGCCCGGGACGCAAAGTCCCGCGTCGCTTACCAAGGGGCTGAGGGGACTGTGATGGCGAAATACGCTGCTCTGTTCGAACCGCTGCGCATAAAGAACCTGGTGATCCGCAACCGGTTCCTGAGCACCAGCCATGCCCCCGCTTATGCGGATAATGGTGAAATCAACGAGCGCTATATCCGCTACCATGCGGAAAAGGCCAAGGGCGGCGTCGGCCTGACCCAGTTTGGTGGCGCCACCACGGTTGCGCCGGAAAACTCTACCTATTACGGCCAGTTGAACGGCGCCACTGACGACGCCATCCCTGGCTTTCGCAATATGGCAGCGGCGATCCACGAACATGGTGCTGCCTGTATGATCCAGCTCACCCATGGCGGCAGGCGCGAGCGCTGGGACGATGCCAACTGGCTGCCGACCTTTTCCGCCTCCTGCCGGCGCGAACTGGTGCATGGCTCCTTCCCGGTCGAGATGGAAGACCACGACATCAGGCGCACGGCACAGAATTTCGCGGCCGCTGCCAGGCGCATCCGCGAAGGCGATATCGACGGGGTCGAGATCTCCTGCCAGGCCGGCACGCTGATCGAACAGTTCTGGTCGCCGGCCATGAACTTCCGCACTGATGGTTATGGCGGTTCGCTCGAAAACCGCATGCGCTTTGGCCTTGAGGTTCTCGAAGCCGTGCGGCTCGCGGTCGGTGATGATTTCGTCGTCGGCATCCGCATGCCCGGCAATGAAATGTTGAAAGACGGCCTGACCCAGGATGACTGCACGGAGATTGCCCGCACTTACTCTGCAAGCGGTTTGATCGATTTTATCTCCGTGGTCGGCTCGCAAGGCTCCACCATGAAGGGCGAGGCCCAGGTCTGGCCGACCATGTGGGTGCCATCCGCCGGCTATCTCAAGCTCGCCAAGGCGATCAAGGACGCGGTCACGATCCCGATTTTTCATGCCACCCGCATCACCGATGCGGCAACCGCTGAATATGCCGTCAAGGAGGGTTACCTCGACATGGTCGGCATGACCCGCGCCCTGCTGGCCGATCCCCATCACGTCACCAAACTGAAGGAGGGCCGCGTGGCGGAGATCAGGCCCTGTGTCGGTCTTGGCTATTGTGTCGACCGGGTGATCAGCGGTCATGATGCCGTGTGCTCCCATAATGTGGCGACCGGCCGCGAGCGGTTCGTGCCGCATATCATTGCCAGATCAAAGGAGCCTGCCCGCAAGGTTGTCGTGGTCGGCGGCGGACCGGGTGGCCTGGAAGCGGCCCGTGTCTCGGCATCCCGCGGCCACCGAGTTGTCCTATTCGAGGCGGCAACCGAACTGGGCGGCCAGATGGTTCTGGCACCCAAGGCGACCTGGCGGCGCGATGCCAGTGGGGTGGTCGCCTGGCTCAGCGATGAAATGGCGCGCCTTGGTGTCGGGGTACGCATGAATGCCTATGCCACGGCAGCTGACGTGCTCGGCGAAGAGCCCGACATGGTGGTAATCGCCACCGGCGGGCTGCCCTGTGTCGGCCATTTCGAGGGCAAGGATCTGGCGCTCACCTCCTGGGATGTCCTGTCGGGTGCACAGTCGGTCGGCGGTGAGGTCCTGCTGTTCGATGAGCATGGCGGTTACTGCGGATTGTCCTGTGCGGAGTTTCTCGCCACCAAGGGCGCAAAGGTCGAAATCGTCACCCCCGAACATGCGCTCGGCCGCGAGTTGGGCGGCACCAGTCTCGGCGCCTATATGACTGAGATCTACAAGCATGGCATCGCCATCAGCCCGGACACGCGGCTTGCCTCGATCAGAAAATCAGGCAATCGGCTGGTCGCCACCGTGGAGAATGTATTTAGTGATCAGACCCGGGAGATCGAGGTCGACCAGGTGGTCGGCGAAAATGGCAGCCTGCCCAATGATGATCTCTATTTCGAGCTGAGGCCGCTGTCGCGCAATCTGGGCGAGGCGGACCTGTGGGCCATGGCCCGATTCGAACCGCAGACCATCGAGAGCAATCCGGACGGCGCCTTCACCCTGTTCCGCATCGGTGACGCCTGGACCAGCCGCAACATGCACGCCGCCATGCTCGATGCCATGCGCGTGTGTAAGGACGTTTAGCAATGGCTTACGAATTTCACTGTGATTGCCGGTCAGGCCGGGTGCCGGCGGCGTGTGAGGTGCGACGCACATGAAGAACACGCCCTCAGTTGAGGAACTGCTCGAGATCTACCGCAAGATGGTGGTCGTTCGGCGCATCGAGGAAAAGCTCGGGGACCTGCACAAGGAAGGCAAGACCCGGGGCCCGTTGCATCGTTGCGACGGCCAGGAGGCGGTCGGTGTTGGCGCCACCGCCATGCTGACGCCGGCCGACTATGTCACCAGTACTCATCGCGGCCATGCCCATTACATTGGCAAGGGGCTTGATGCCCGCAGGACCGTTGCCGAGATTTTTGGCCGCGAGACCGGATACTGCAAAGGCCGCGCCGGCCATATGCTGGTTGCCGACCGCGAGCACGGCATGCTCGGCGGCAATGCGATCGTCGGCGCCTGTATTCCCGCCGCCGTCGGCATGGCCCAGTCGATCCAGCTGCTTAAAAGCGACCGGATTGCCATGTGCATCTTTGGCGACGGTGCAGCACAGACCGGCATCTGCCATGAGGCCATGAACATCGCGGCGTTATGGAAACTACCCGTTATCTTTGTGCTCGAGCACAATGAATATGGATTGACGGTTCACGCCGACGCCCAGTCTTCGATTACAGACCTGAGCAACCGTGCGGCGGGCTACGGCATGCCGGGCGAAAAGATCGACGGCAATGACGCGGTTGCGGTTTATCAAACGGTCTCGTCCGCGGTCGAGCGTGCGCGCCGAGGCGAGGGACCTTCGCTGATCGAAGCCAAGACCTACCGCATGACCGGGTTTTCCACGAGCGATATGGGCGGATATCAGCCCGAATATGTGATGGCGGCCTGGCAGCAAAATGATCCCATCGATCGGGCCTATAACGAGCTTACACAAAATATCGACCGGGAAACACTGGACCGCGTCAGGGTGGAAGCCGAAGCCGAGGCCGAGGGCGCCTTCGATCAGGCCCTTGCCGATCCGTTCCCGTCATTCGAACATCATGCCGCCAGCGCACCTTACTCGGGACCGGTGTCATGACCAGGCAGCGTTATGCGGACGCCCTGAACAGCGCATTGCGCGAAGAAATGCAGCGCGATGAGACCGTATGGTTGTTTGGCGAAGATATCTCGACCTATGGCGGCGTGTTCAAAGTAACCCGGGACCTGCGCGAGGAGTTTGGCGAGCATCGGGTGCGCGACACGCCGATCTCGGAACAGACCCTGACCGCCATGGCGGTTACTGCCGCCATGACCGGCACGCGGCCGGTGCTTGAGATCATGTATGCGGACTTCATGCCGCTGACCCTTGATGCGCTGATCAACCAGGCTTCGATCTATGAATATATCTGGGCGGGCCAGGTGCAGATGCCGTTCGTGCTGCGCACTCAAGGCGGTGGAGGCGCCGGCGCCGGTGCCCAGCATTCCAAGAGCCTGGACGTTCTGGTTGCCCATATTCCAGGCCTGAAGGTGGTTGCGCCGTCGACACCGGCGGATGCGAAGGGCCTTTTGAAGGCGGCGATCCGCGACCCGCATCCAGTGATCTTCCTCGAGCACAAGCTGCTCTACAACACGCGCGGCGAGGTGCCCGGCGGCGAACATCTGTGCGAGATCGGTAAGGCGCGGGTTGCCCGTGAGGGCAGCGATGTATCAATTTTCGCCACGTCTAAAATGGTTCATGAAGCACTTGGCGCAGCAGACCAGCTTGCAGACGATGGCATATCGGCCGAGGTGGTCGACTTGAGGTCGCTGCGTCCGCTCGACAATCAGGCAATCGTCCGCTCGGTTGAAAAGACAAACCGTGCGGTCGTGGTGAACGAAGGTTGGCGGTTCTGCGGCTACGGCGCGGAGCTGAGCGCCACCATTATGGAGCAGGCGTTCGACCATCTGGACGCACCCGTGGAACGTCTCGGTACGGTCGACATGCCAATCCCTTACAGCGAACCGCTTGAGGCAGAGGTGCTGCCTAATGCCGGCAAGATTACCGCGGCCGCCCGTCGCGCGCTTCGCTGAAACAGAGGTCGAAGTAATCGAATGGTGGGCAGTATCAGGATTGTCGGCGGCGCGGTGGGTGCCCGGTTGCCCGGTGCGTCCAAGTCGTTTATCGAAAACCCCGTGACCGTGCTGATGTAACCCGGGAGGAGAAGGGATCATGGCAAGAAAAGTTGTACTCGTGGGGTGCGGCAATATGGGTTACGCCATGTTGAAGGGCTGGCTGACCGACGCGCTCGATGCGGAAAATGTGTTTGTCGTCGAGCCGTCCGATGCGTTGCGGGAACGTGCCGAAGCCTTGGGCGTGCGCGTTTTTGCCGATGCCGCGGATCTGGTCTCGGAGATAACGCCCGAGATTGCCGTGCTTGCGGTGAAGCCGCAGATCATGGCCGACGTGGTGCCGGCCTATGCCCAATGGGCAGGCGGCGGCACCACCTTCCTGTCCGTTGCCGCCGGTGTGACCATTGAAAGCTTTGCGCGCCAGTTGCCGGGCGAAACACCGATCGTACGGTGCATGCCCAACACGCCTGCAGCGATCGGCCAGGGCATGATGGTGTGCTGCTTCAATGCCCATGTGCGTAGCGATGATGCGGATTTCATCGGCGCCTTGTTGTCGTCCAGCGGGCGGGTGGCGTTTGTGGAGGACGAGGCCCAGATGGACGCGGTCACCGCCGTGTCGGGATCGGGGCCTGCTTATGTGTTTCACTTCATTGAATGCCTGGCGGCTGCCGGCGAACGCGAGGGACTGCCCGCCGCACTCGCCATGGAGCTTGCCATGCAGACCGTTATGGGCGCCGGCGCTCTGGCCGAGCAGAGCGACGATCCGCCCGGCGTTCTGCGCCAACAGGTGACCAGCCCGGGTGGCACGACCGCGGCGGCACTCGAAGTGTTCATGACCGATGAGCGTTTGGCAAAGCTTACAGCCCAGGCGGTCAAGGCGGCCGCCGACCGGTCGCGCGAGCTGGCTGGATGACCATGGACAAACTCGTGTTCCGTGCCGAAGGCGTTGACCACGGGATCACGCTCACCGACCGGTTTGCACCGAACACCCTTGCGGCATTGCGCGCCAGCCTGCCCGCCCGGCTGGACATTCATTGCGCCAAGGTCGCCGGCGCGCACATCATGTGGCCGGTGCCGTTTGTCGAGCGGATCGAGCAGGCAGCCGATGTTTTGACCATGGAACCCGGCTCGTTTTTCTATTGGCCGGAACGCCAGTATCTTGAAATCACCTATGCCGAGCTCCAGGCGGAAGCTGCAGCCGTCAGCTATCTCGGCAAGCTCGATGGCGACGTTGGCTGGCTGCGCGATTATGCCGACCGGAACCGGCGCGAGCAGGGTCAACGGATTTTCGAAGCCGCGATGTTTGTCGCCGGTCAGGATGCAGAACCCGCATTCGACCAAGGCAGCATTGAAACCGGCGCCCTGGGAAAACTGCGCGCAGCGCGCCTTGCCGCATGGCGCCAACAACCCGATGAAGTGGCAAGGCTGCTCGACCGGCGCGGCCTGATGATCCCGTTTGGGCCTTTGTCCCTGGCCGAAGGCGAAATGCGCAAACTGCATGAACTCCTCTGGCGTCTGTGGAACGACACTTCGCGATACACTGACACCGACAAGGCGACGATCGCCACCTTCGCCATCGAGGCAGCGATCGCCCGGGTGGCCGGTTTCTGCCATATGACGGAAACCGGCGATGTGCTCAAGACGGGCGCGCAACTGCTCCCAGGCGATGAAGCCACTGTGCAGGATGTATTGTGCGAACTGGTGCTCTATTGCGGACGTATCGCTGCCTGGCTCGATCTGCATATCTGCTGGTGGCCGATGAACGAGACCACCCTTGCCGCCCGGACAAAAGACTAACCCCCAATCCGAACAGGGAAATAAGCATATGTCGAACAAGCGTCAGAACATTTCATCGGGTTCCTCCTTCGAGGAAGCCTACGGCTATTCGCGCGCGGTCAAGGTCGGGGAGACGGTCTTTCTGTCCGGCACGGTCGGTTTTGACTATCAGACCGGTGAGATCTCTCACGATCCGGTCGAGCAGGTGCGCCAGATTATCCGCAATTTCGAACCGGCCCTCATAGAAGCCGGTGCGAAGCTGTCAGACATCGTCCAGATCGCAACCTATGTCACCTCACCGGAAGTGTTCCAGGTGGTCGGCCCCGAACTGGGCAAAATCTTTGGCGACATCCGCCCCACCAATGCCGCCCTTGTGGTGGCCTTTCCGGTACCCGATGTGGTGGTCGAAATATCCGCCACCGCGATCATCGGCTGCGGCGATTGAGTATGGTTTGCAGATTGGGGTCGGATCGCTGCCGAGATACCCGTGTCAAGCGCGGGCATGACGATTAAGTTGTTGAAGTAAATAATAAATCGTCACTGCCGGACTTGATCCGGCAATCTCTAACGCTTCGTTTCCTGAGCAAAGAACAGGGCTTCGACCTGCCGCAGCACGTCGAACGGCTCGGTTTCAGCGGTATATTCCAGGATCTCCTCTGTGCCTTCAGCTTCAAGGGTAATCAGCCATTCGCCCTTGCGCGGATTGAGCACGCAATCGGGGAACATCATATGGTGGTGCCAGTCGGTGCCGTCGCGTGACAGCTCCCGCATGCGCGCCAGGATCACCGGCTCGCTGCCCTGGGCGTCATTGATTTCTGGCGCCGATGTAACATCAGCGCCATGGCGCAGGCTGACGATATGTTGCGCCGCCTCGACGGGAACTGCCGAACAGAAACAGGCAAGCATCTCGCCCGAACTGTTATTTTCGATAAGCAACGCATAGGTCCCGGGTCTTGGATTGAACAGACAACCCGGCTTGAGCATGTGATTGTGCCAGTTGGCGCCGCCGGCCGCGTATCTCTTAGCTGCTGCGACGCATTCATCGAGCGTCGCCTCGGTAAAATCGAAGCCTGGGTTTTTCATGTCCGCCTCGTGCTGTTCAGTCTGCTGTTTCAATTTTTGTTATAACTAAGCTGGTTGTGTTGGTAGCATCGCTGTTCGAAACAGTGAAACGAAGCTTTGCCCCCAAGCGATGAAACCAGTCCGCCGCGAACCCCCCATGAACAGCGTTACCTGGACCATGTCTTCGAAAGAAGGCCCGGTGCGTTCGTCCGACATCGAAGATGGTGCTGCTTTCGATGTTGCGGTCATCGGTGGCGGGTTTTGCGGTTTGACCTGCGCCCTGCAGGCGGCCTCGTCGGGCCTTTCGGTTGCCTTGTTCGAGGCCGGCGAGATCGGCAGCGGTGCGTCCGGGCGGACCGGCGCGCTGGTCGTGCCGCATTTTCCAGGCGGCATAAGTCTGAGTGATGTCCGCGCCCTGCTCGGGCCAAAGAAGGGTGACGCGCTCGGCGAGCTGGTGGCCACCGGGCCGCAGCAGGTGTTCGAGCAGATTCGTAAACACCAGATCAATTGCGACGCCGAGCAGAACGGCTGGGTCCAGCCGGCCCATTCTCCCAAATCCCTGCCCAAGGTCAGAAAGGTCTATGACGACTGGAAGGCATTCGGTGTCGATGTCGAGTGGCTCGATCGCGACCAGGTGGCGCAAACACTGGGGACCGCCTGCCATCTGGGCGGCTGGCGCAACCCCCAAGGCGGCATCCTCAATCCCTTTGCCCTGTGCCGCGGCCTGGCACGCACGGTCATCGCACAAGGTGCAACGGTCTATGAAAACGCCCCTGTCACGGGTCTTGCGCGCGACCAGCACGGCATTTCGGTTTCCATCGGCAAGATGACGGTCAGGGCGGATAAGGTTCTGATCGCCACCAACGGCTACACCGGTCCAGCGCTTGGCGGCCTGGACCGCACGGTCATTCCGGTGCGCCTGTGGCACACATTCACCAAACCTCTGTCGCCTGAGCTTCAGGAACAGGTTCTGCCGGGCCGCGTCTGTTTTACGGACATCCGGCGGTCCGGCGGTTTTTGCCGCTACAGCGCCGATAACAGGATCTTTTCAGGCGGGGCGGTGTTTGCGCTCAGCGATCCGAAACAGGCCGGTATCAGGCACTCCCAGGAGCGTCTCAAACATTTTTTCCCGCAACTGCCAACACCTGAGATCGACCATTATTGGGAGGGCTACTGCGCACTCACCACCTCCATGCTGCCCTCCCTGCAGGTGGTCGACAAAGACATTCTCGCGGTCGTGGGGTTTTCCACCCGCGGTGTCGCCCTTGCCCAGAATATCGGCCGCCTTGCCGGCGATCTCTTGGCGGAAAAGATGGACCTCGACGGGTTCCCTCTGGCCGTTCACGAGCCCAGGCCAATTGCCTGGCAGCGCCTCAAAACCTTTCTCGGCGCGTACGCCTTTCCGGTCTACAAGGCCATGGATCGTTGGGGCGTCACCTGACCCCGGGGGTGACCGGCATTGCTGTTCACCTCATACAGATCCGGCTAATCTGTTGCGGAAACAGCCATGCAAGGTTTTCTCTCGATGTTAGAGTTTCTGTTCGAAAAACTGGCGCGCTGGAGTTGGATCTCCGTGCTGTCCGTCACACTATTCCTCGCGGTGTCAAATGGTACGTCGGCGAAATGCAGCGATTCGCTCAACCAGATCGCCGCCGGCCTTCCAGCAACCTCTGATGCAATTCTGCATATGCAGCAGCTGCGGGAAGCCATGGAAAAATGCGGTGATACCCAGCAGATCGATCTGATCGTCAACCAACATGCCTTGGCGGACGCCATCGATGCTGACGATGTAAGCCAGGTCGCGGGGGTCTGGGTCGGCGATGTATGGCTGCCGGTCGATGCGGGTGTGGTGATACCTATCGCAGACGTACTCACGATAAGCGGCTCAAACATTCATCAGGAGGTCATCCGGTGGTGGGATCCGGAAAACGCGGAGACCGGAGGACAGGCATCTGAATACATCTTGAGGCTGGCATCGGCAAAGCTGGTCAGAAGCGAAGCCGGCAAGCTCGTGGTCACAGAGTTCAAACCGTCCGCCCATGTATCGGAGCACAACCCCTATCAGGCGTTCAAGGGCCCCGAGCCTGCAACACTTCGGCATCCCATAAATTCATTCATGTTGATCAATCTCGGCAAGATAACCCGGATCAGGATTGCCGGCGACCGACTGTTGCTGGTCGATGGAGACGCCCGGGTGAGAAGCTACGTCCGCCATAATCCCGAACTTGTCAAAGGTGGTCATGGGTTCTTCCTCGCCGCCGAGATTTCCGCTGCTCGTTACTGGCCGTGCTTTATGCGGGTTCTGAGCGGCAACGCCGGCGACGATGACACGCGCAAATTGTTGCAGGCGGCGGCTCTCACGGCGAATGATATTGTAAAGCTCCAAGCTGCAATAGATGCGGGACTGGATCAACTTCAACGCACACCGACAGGCAGCGACGAAGCCACCAGATTGGAGCAGGAGATTAAGTCTGCATCCAGCAAGCGGGCAGCCCTTGCCGGTGGCGAGAAATTCATTGCTGCAGCGATGGTGTTCTCCGCTGAGGACCCACCGGCCTTCTGCCAGCAGAACTGACGAAGCGCCGGCGGCGGTCACATCATCGGCATCTCGATTAAAAGAGATCTTGTCTAGAGGAGTGCCTTCGAACGCGGTACGGTGGCATCAATCAAGGAACTGCCATGAGCATCGAATTTCTTCTCACATCGATCATTGTCATTCTGTTGCCGGGTACCGGAGTGATCTACACTCTCGCCATCGGTTTGGGGCGGGGATTCAGGCCAAGTGTCGCCGCAGCATTTGGCTGCACCCTGGGTATCCTGCCAGCGGCAACTGCCAGCATTATCGGCCTGGCAGCACTCCTCCATGCCAGCGCCCTGGCATTTCAGGTCATTAAGTATCTGGGGGTCGCTTACCTGTTCTATATGGCCTGGAACATACTGCGCGACGGCGGAACATTCGACGTTTCCGAAGACAAAACCGAGACCGCATCCATTCGCATCATATTGAACGGCATGTTTTTGAATGTTCTCAATCCCAAGCTTTCGTTGTTCTTTCTGGCCTTCCTGCCGCAGTTTGTTTCTGTCGAGAGCGCCAGCGCGACGCCGACCCTGGTGCTCCTCGCTTCAACGTTCATGTTTTTGACATTTGTGGTTTTCGTCGGCTATGGAGCCTGCGCATCACTGGCGCGGGATTATGTTATCTCCCGGCCCTCAGTCTTGATGTGGCTCAGGCGATCATTTGCCGGGACGTTCGGATTTCTTGGATTGAGGCTGGCGCTGTCGGATAGATAGTTTGTCCGGACGTCTGCCTAACGAGGAGCACATGTCAGGTGTGACGGAAAGGCGCGTCTCAAACATTTTCCCCGCAACTGCCAACGCCTAAAGACGTTTCTCGGCGCGTACGCCTTTCCGGTCTACAAGGCCATAGACCGTGGATGAAACGGGACCGACCTCACAAATGGCCAAAGGATCGGTCCCATTTCACCAGCTTGGCGGGACGACCGATCAAAGCATCAGTTCCGCCAGTCTTTCCGGCATTGAGAGTGTTGGAAAATGCCCAGACGGCAGGACGTGAATCTGGTCGACTTTCCAACTATTGATCATCTCCTGCTGAAGACGGGGAGACACCATTTTATCGAGCGCGGTGCGAATATAGATCTTCGGCACTGAGCCGAATTTATCCTCGCTGACCGACACTTTCGCCGCAAACGGTTCGGTAGACTGAGCGTTGTCCACCAACGGCAACGCATGGCGAATTTTTTTCTCATCCACGTCATGGAATGCGATGTCGCGCCATGTTTGCGCCGATGCGGTGACGGAAGTTTGATCTTCGGAAAAGGTGAGTTTTGGCAGAAATTCTCCATCAGGATCGCGTTGCATCGCTTCTATGACACTGTCTCCATTTTTCAAAAGAAATGCGGTGGCGAAAATCAACTTTTCGATCTTCTCCGGAATCTGCTCTGCCACCTGGGATATCACCGCACCAGCCAAACTGTGACCGACCAGGATCACCTCATGGTCCAGTTGATTGATTGCGTCGACGACGGTCTGCACATAGCTGTCCATCGTAACTTGCGAGATATCCTGTTTGTTGTTCGCGGTGCCTGGCAGATCAACGGTTGTGACCGTGTGGCCATAGCTTTCCAAAACAGGTTGCGTGCTGTCCCAGGTCCATGAACCTTCCCATGCACCATGTACCAGTATGTAATGTTTCATTGTTCCACTCCGTCGGTTTTGGGTTTCGTGTCAGAAATTTACAGGCGTGTTTACTGTTGGTTCAGAGGTAGAAGGGTGATTTCAGATAGCGGCTCGCTTCTTCAGTCACCTGTGCGTCGAAGACGCGTGTGTAGAAGGCGGCGTTCATGTTGGCCGCGGCCTTGGGAAAAGCGTCCAACGCAAAGGCCCGCGCATTCTCGAGCGTATCGAAAGTGTCAATTCCGCCGAGCGTGTTGGTGTGAAGACCGCTCAACCATGTTTTGGCCAGCAAACCGGGCTGCTGTTTCAGTACTGGATTGCGGTCCTGCCATGGCGCCTTCTCGAAGGGCACATTGACCTGAACTTCGGTGTAAACAAACGCACCGGGTGTTTGCGCCAGCTGTGCACCAAAATGCGGTGAGTTCAGATCCAGGCTGGCCTGCTCCACAACCGTGGCGTCGAACAGGCGGGTGTTGTGCGCCACGCCGAAATTTCTGGCTTCTGCGGGGAAGTAGCCGGTGAGGAATTTCTGTGCGTTCTCGATATTGTCGAAGGAGTAAAATCCACCGACCGAATTATTGCTAACGCCTGAGAGCCAGGTCTTGCTGACGAACCCGGGCTGCTTGGCTATCGCGTCACTTACCGCTTGCCACGGCACATCGCCAAAGGGGGCTGAAATCTGAAGTTCTGTATAGACGAATGCTTTTACGGGCATGGGCTTGCTCCTCTAAAATTAGCTTGCGTTTTGCAAGGTGAAGCTTAGATAGACACACGTCTTGCATTTTGCAAGCTAATTTTATAGGATGCTGCAATGAGAAATGAAAACAAGAAACGCCAGTCCGGCTGCCCCATCGCCTTTGGGCTCGACACGTTCGGCGACCGGTGGAGCCTGCTGATCATCCGTGAAATTATGCTTAGAGGTAAAAAGACCTACAGTGAGTTCATGGAGGCGGATGAGGGTATAGCGACGAACATCCTGATCGATCGGCTGAAACACCTGGAGGCCGAGGGCATCATTGACAAATCGCGCGATCCGGAAAATCGCCGGAGTTTCACCTATGCGCTCACCAAAAAGGGCCGTGATCTGGCACCGATAGTCCTGGAAATCATTTTGTGGAGCGGGGAGCATGACCACAGACCGTTTGCCCTCCGGGACGTTCTGGAGAAAATCAAGAAAGACCGGAAAGGGTTTGAGACGGGCCTGCGCTCTGGATAGGCTCGGAGATTGATTGCCCTCTCGTTCACCAGTGGTATTTTTCTACAGCATGGAGCCGAAAGTCACATCGATGCTCTGATGCAATGAACCCGTCACCTCCAACCGGGAGAAACAAATGTCAGATGTAACGGAAAGACGCGGCCATTGCCTTTGCGGTGCAATACACATCACCGCAAAAAGCACGGGCCATAATGTGGGGGCATGTCATTGCAACATGTGCCGGCGCTGGTGCAGTGCACCCTTCATGGAAATTGACTGCGGGACCGACGTTCAGATCGAAGGTGAGGAGAATTTAACAGTCTTCGCATCGTCGCCGTGGGCGGAGCGCGGATTTTGCAATAAGTGCGGAACAAATTTGTTTTACAGGATAAAGGAAACCCAACAGCACATGGTCTCGGTTGGGCTGTTCGATGACGTCGAAAATCTAAGCTTTGACAACCAGGTGTTCGTTGACGAGAAGCCGCCGTTCTATCGCTTTGCAAATGAGACGAATGACATGACCGGAGCGGAGATTTTTGCCAAATATGGGGCTTCGGACTGAACGATCATGCTCTAGCTTCCGCCGACGCGGTTTTCGCCCTCTCCTTGAACCCAGTTGCCGCCATGGCGAAGCCGCCGTTGGATCCGTCAATGAAATGCACGTGTTCACTGTGCTCAAGATTGAACACCAGGCAGGTCATCAACGCGGTGTCGGCGAGGTGCACGCCATAGATCACGCGGCCGGCGCGGTGCTCGGCCTCCAGATGGGCTTCGATGGCGTCAGCCTGGTCGGGACTGACATCGAGCACTGCCCGGAATACGCCGTCATACTTGCGGAAATCCGTATTGGCGCGCAGCTCATCGCGGTAGACCGGGGCGTCATAGTCGCCTGCCTTGCGGTCGAACCGTTCACACCAGAACTGGATCAGCGACGAGACCAGAACTTCCAGATAGCGCCGCCACAACGGCCGCCCCTGCGCGGTGGCGCGGGCTTCCAGCCCAAGCCCCTTCGGCGGCCATTTGAACCGCATGGAAGCACTGCTGGCAGGTGCGGAATCATTCAGACCGTGACCGAGAATGCCGCTGATTGCAGCCAGCACGCCGCCAAGAACCTCCCCCTCGGTGCTTGCGCCATCGGCAGTCGCCTGCACCATCACGGTCAGCATGCAGCCGCTTCGTGGCTGCAACGGTTCCCAGCGGCAGGACAGGCCTTCAAGGTCAGGCTCGCTGGCAGTCTCAAGGTCCGGCAGAAGATAGGGGTTTTCAGGATCCGTCGATTTGAGCAGGCTGTCGGCACGCTCCACGCCGCCGCCTGAAAACATCGCCAGGAAGTTTCCCGGGCTGAGCCAGTATTTGCGGATGCGCACGTCAAGGCCGAGCGCCCGCAGGTCTGCCACCGGCACCACACCGACCCGCAGGGCGAGGCCGAACATCGACATCGAGACAGATTGCAGTTGCCGGAACGCGCCACTTGCAGCCTCGCGCAGCGCGCCCGGCACCACGAGTGTGCCGCCATCGCCACCGAACACGTAAGGAACCTCGATGTCGCCGCAGACATTCAGCACCGCGGTGATCGATGCCGCGCCCACCGTGTTGACGTCCTTGTAGCGGCCATCATTGATTGCCTTTGTCGAACCCCGCACATCGGCAATCATCACCACCCAGTCATCGGGGACAGCGGTATAGGCGTCGAACTCCACAAAGTCGTCGAACCGGTCGAAGCTTGCCAGTTCGGTGTAGAAGCGGTCATTGGGCAGTTTTGATGTCATTTCCGCTCAAATGGTTACCTTATGCCGATATGGCGGGGCCAAGTGTCCGGATCATTCCGGTGGTTGCATTTCCGTGGCAATCACGCTCAGGAACGGCTCGGCGAAGTCGCGCAACTTGGCTTCTCCGACACCGAAAACATCGGCAAACTCATGTTCCGATGCCGGCCGCCGGCGCGCCATGTCTTCAAGCGAGCGGTCGGAAAAAACCACATATGCCGGGACGCCCCGGGTCTTGGCAAGCTCCAGCCGCAGCAGTTTCAGCTTGGTCAGAAGCGCTGTTTCTCCGTCATTCAATGCTGGTTCGTCGGCGCTGCGTGGCCGGGCTGCTTTCTTGCCTTTCTTGCGCTGCATCACGTCCGTCCGGTAGCGGAATTCGCGCTCGCCCCTGAGCAGGGCGCGGCCGTTTTCAGTGACCTTGAGACCGCCATAACCCTGAATGTCCAGTTCCAGATGGTTAGCTGCCACCAGCTGGCGGATGATCGAGCGCCACTCCTGCTTGCTGCGGTCAGCGCCTGCGCCGAAAGTCGGCAGCAGGTGATGCCCGCCATTGGCGACCTTTTCGGTGTCCTGGCCCCTCAGTACATCGATGATATGTGCAGCACCAAAACGCTGACCGGTGCGCATCACCGCGGACAGCGCCTTTTGGCCCTCGACCGTGCCGTCGCTCAGGCTGACCGGGTTGAGACAGCTATCGCAATTGCCGCAAGGTTCGCTGGGCTCACCGAAATAGGACAACAGGGTGCGCCTTCGGCATTCAGGCGCCTCGCAATAGGCGATCAGGGCATCCAGCCGCTTGTGCTCGCGCCTCTTGCGGTCGGCCTCGCTGTTTTCGTCTTCGATGAACACCCGGCGCATGCGCATGTCGTCAAGCCCGTACAGCATGCACGCTTCGGCTGGTTTGCCATCGCGCCCGGCACGTCCGATCTCCTGGTAATATGCCTCGATGCTGCCGGGCATGTCGGTATGAAAGACAAACCGCACATCCGGTTTGTCGATGCCCATGCCAAACGCGATTGTGGCGGCGATCACCACGCCGGGTTCGGTCAGGAAAATATCCTGGTTCTCCGAGCGTGCCTCGCTCGTCATGCCGGCGTGATAGGGCAGGGCGCGACGGCCATTGTCGGACATGAACTGCGCCGCTTCTTCGGTCTTTTTGCGCGACAGGCAATAGACAATGCCGCTTTCGCCGTCATGGCTGTCGAGAAATTGCGAAAGCTGGGTCTTCCAGCTCTGCTTCATTTGCACGGCAAGGTGAATGTTGGGCCGGTCGAAGCCGGAAACGAAAGCGCACGATCCCTGCGGCAGAAGCTTCTTCTCGATATCCAGTCGTGTGATCTCGTCGGCGGTCGCCGTGAATGCTGCAATCGGCAGGCCGGGATAAATCGTCTTGAGCCGGGTCAGGTCTTCATATTCGGTGCGGAATGACGGCCCCCATTGGGACACGCAGTGGGCCTCGTCAATCACCAGCAGGCGAAGGTCAAGTCGGCTAAGAGCCGCCAGCATGCGCTCGGTCATCAGCCGTTCCGGGCTGAGATAGAGAATTTTCGTCGCCCCGCTCTCCACCAGCCGCCAGGCAGCGACATTGACATGGCGGTCCTGGGACGAGTTGATTGTGGCGGCCGCCACGCCGGCAAGCTGAAGCGCTGCCACCTGATCGCGCATCAAGGCCACCAGGGGCGACACCACCACTGTCAGCCCGCCAAGCGAGATTGCCGGGATCTGGTAGCACAGCGATTTGCCCGACCCGGTCGGCATGACCGCGAGCACGCTCTGTCCCTGCATGATGGTGCCGATGACGGCTTCCTGATCGGGACGGAAGGCGGAGAACCCGAAAACATCCTTGAGGATGTCGGAAGGTGCAGTGATTTCAGTCAATATCCTGACATCCCGGTAACGGCACGCAATGGATCTGGCGGCTGTGAATCATCGCGGCGGAGTGTGCCGCATATCAACCGCCGGGGCCAGAGTCGGTGTGGTAGTTATCAAGACGTAGCTGGGAGGGTGCCGGAGCAAACGGCGAATTATGCAATAACAGCTATCGGATACACTCCGGTCGTGCCGGGAGATCGGTTCGGGTGGGGGAAACCCCCAATTCCGGGCATTGCGTTGACAGTTTGAGAATGCCCTCTAACCTTAAACGAATACTCTATCAGTGCGTCCGGTGAGAATGAGATTTCGAATATCGCTGAGGGCATGAGATATAAGATTGAAATCGCTGCACTACTTATTGGTTTCACTGGTGCAGTTGTGACCATGGGCCTGGCTACGGCCTGGGGAGCTTATCCCGTTGAGTTTACAAAATATTTCAAGTTCGGCCAGATTGGCTTTAAGGCGCTAACTGGTTGTTTCTTGATTGGCCTTGCCGGATTTGTTTTCATGAGTGCCAACCTAATCACAGGATTGCGCAAGTTGTGGAAGTTGAGGTTAATTGGATTTATTTGTTTTCTATTTTTTTCGGCATCCGCTTTTGGTCTCTACGGGTAGGGTGCCGATCCGGGTCACCGGCCCCCTCAAACTGCACATCTCGTCCAGCCAGACGGAGGGAGCGAGAACTATTATTTTGCGGTGGCCCAGTCCATTCCACTGCTGTCTGGTTTGGGGATTGTTTTGCGCGCTTAAGAGTGCCGTTGCCTTCCCGGGTCATCCCGCACTTAGGGCAGGATACAGTAACTTTTGTAGCCTTTCTAAGGTCCCTGCGTGACCTTGTCACTTTGTCCAGACCATGCTTGAGGTAAGCTGTTTGCTGGGCGCTCTTGCGCCGGCACTGCCTCTGACACAATCGAAACGGGCCCATGTCCAAGATCACCTCATTTGTCCTGCTGTTCTGCCTGACGATCCTGGCAAGCGCCGATACCGCACGCGCCCAGGGCGCCAATCTGCTGGCTGGCGAAGGCTCGCCTTATCTGCGCCAGCATGCCGACGATCTGGTCAACTGGATGCCCTGGGGCGATGCCGCGTTCGAACGCGGCAAACGCGAAGACAAGCCGGTGTTCCTGTCGATCGGCTATTCCACCTGTTACTGGTGCCACGTCATGCGCCGCGAAAGCTTCAAGGATCAGGCAACCGCAGAGCTGATCAACCAATTATTCGTTCCGGTACTGGTCGACCGCGAGCGCCGGCCTGATGTCGATGAGACCTATGGGCTTGCCACCCAGTTGATCGCGGGTGTTGGCGGCTGGCCGACCAATGTGTTCCTGACCGCCGACCGCAAGCCGTTCTATGCAGTGATCTATGTCCCGCGCGACGTGCTGCAGCAAACCCTTGTTGCGGTTGACGCGGAGTGGACCGCCAACCGGGCTGAACTGAATGCCGGTGCTGACAAGCTCGCTGGTGTCATCCACCAGTATCTCAATCGCCGGGAGGCCGCCGTCGAGCTGACGCCGGAACTGCTGGCCAAGGCCAGCGCCCATGTGGTGTCGAAATTCGATCCCGATTATGGCGGTGTCGCCGGCGGCGCCAAGTTCATGCGCCCCTCTTTGCTGTTGTTCCTGTTGCGCCAGGCAGCCGCCCACCGGACAGACGCAGCACTCAAGACCGTCGAAGCCACCCTGCACGGCATTTTGAACGGCGGCGTCCATGACCAGGTCGGCGGTGGCGTGCACCGCTATGCTGAAGACCGGGAATGGCGGGTGCCGCATTTTGAAAAGATGCTCTACGACCAGGCGCTGATCGCGCAGACCATGCTGCGCGCCTTCTCGCTGAGCGGTAAGCAGCGTTATGAGGTCGGCGCACGCGGCACATTGGATTTCGTTCTTGAACATTTGTCCGACGCCTCCGGCGGTTTCTACGCCGCCCTCGATGCCGGCGAGGAAGGTGAAGAAGGCGAGTTCTATCTGTGGACCCGTGAGGAATTGACCCAAGCATTAGGCACGCAAGATGCAGCCTTCGCTGAAAAGGTGTTCGGTGTCTCGGCGCAAGGCAATTTCAACGGCCGTAATGTGCTTTATCTGAAGAACACCCCGGACAACCTCGCAGCCTTTTATAAGCTCGACCAGGCAATGCTTGAGGCCCGAATTGCCGCAATCCTGTCGAAGCTCAAGAGTGCACGTGGCGCCCGAGCAATGCCGGCGACCGACAGGAAAATCATCACATCATGGAATGCCGCGATGACCGTCGCCTATGCGGAAGCCGCCGATCAACTGAGTGATGATGTCTACCGGCAGGCAGCGCTTGCGAACGGGACGTTCATCTGGTCGCAATTGCGGTCTGAGGCCGGCGGGTTTCGCCGCAGCCTGTTCCTCGGCGAGCCGACCGGTGAGGGCACCTTGCTCGACAATGCCTATGCAGCACTTGCCTTCATCGCGCTCTACGACCTCACCGGCGAGGCGGTCTGGCTCACCCGTGCCACTGAAACGGCCGATTTTATTGTCGAGAAATTTCGCGATACCGAGGCCGGTGATTTCTATATGACCCTTGACGACATCGCTTTCGGCCGTACCAAGCTGCGTAATGACGGCGACATGCCGTCAGGCAGCGCGATCATGCTGGATGTGCTGGCGCGGTTGTCGAAACGCACGCTTGAGCCGGAATACCGGCTCCATGCGGAAGCCTTGCTGGCGGCCATATCAGGCATGGCGCTCAAAGATCCTGCCGCCCATGCCTATACGCTGCTCGCCGGCGACCAGCTGTTGCGCGGCGAACTGACGGAGCGCCAGTATATTGCCAATGGCCGGGTCCGGGCACGCGCCCGTATCGACAAGGGCGCGGGACTGCTGCGGGTGAGCCTTGCCATCAAGCCTGGCTGGCACATCAACTCAAACAGACCCCTGGAAGAAGATTTTATCGCGACCGATCTGAAGGTGTCCGGTGTCACGGCAGAGGTCACTTATCCAATGCCCTTCGAGCGTAAGTTCAGTTTCAACGACAAGCCGCTGTCGGTCTATGAAGGGCGTATCGAACTCACCGTGCCGTTTGACGAAAACGCTAAACCGCCAGCCAGCGTCGAGCTTACCGTGCAGGCCTGCAATGACCGGATGTGCCTGCTGCCCGAAACCGCAGCCCTGCGCCTCAACGCCGTTCTTGCCGCCAGGTAGAGGCCCCATCAACGATCACTTCCCTGAGCGTGGATGTGTTCGTGCCGCAAGGCCAAGCCGTCCGGGCATCCGTGTTTCCGATACCTTTCCACCTGCCTTCGTCCGGTCAATTCGGCGGAAGACGGTCCTTGAGGGTCGCTGTGTGCATAAAGCCAACTTCGGAGTAAAACCGGCAGGAGCGGGCTAAATCCTGCAGTTTTGTGCACTTGTTGCCTGGCGGTTGTGTAATGATATAACAATGTCTATCAAGTCAACCATGCGGACAGCCGATGGCCCCTGAAAACACAGACCCGAGTATCGGCGAACCGCTGGCGGCCCGGTCGCCGGCGTTGCTTGCCGAGGCCCGCGGGCTTGGTGTTCACCGGGCCGGGCGCTGGCTGGTGCGCAATGTCAACCTGACCGTCCGCCGGGGCGAGATCGTCACACTGATCGGGCCCAATGGCAGCGGCAAGAGCACCTGCGCCAAGGCGCTGCTCGGGTTGCTGGACGTCGATGAAGGCGTGGCCGAGATCGCGGGCAGCGCCCGGATCGGATATGTTCCCCAGGCGCTCTCAATCGACTGGACCCTGCCGCTGACGGTCGGCCGCATGATGACGCTCACCGCCCGGCACAGCGCTGCCGATATAGCCTCAGCGCTTGAAGATGTCGGCATGGCGGGCCAGGCCGCAGCCCCTGTGCAGCACCTGTCGGGCGGCGAATTCCAGCGCGCACTGCTTGCCCGCGCCCTGATTCGCAAACCCGATCTCCTGGTGCTTGACGAACCGGTCCAGGGTGTCGATTTTTCCGGCGAGATCGCGCTTTACGAACTGATCCAGAAAATCCGCGACCGGCTCGACTGCGGCGTGCTTTTGATCTCCCATGATCTCCACATCGTCATGGCGCAGACCGACACCGTTGTCTGCCTGAATGGTCATGTCTGCTGTTCCGGCACACCGAAACTTGTCGCCGAGGACCCCGAATACCGCAAACTGTTCGGCTCGCGGGCAGCCGAGGCCCTGGCGGTCTACCGGCATGACCATGACCACACCCATGCTCATGACGGCTCGGTGGTGCCGCTCAACCATGAGCACAGCCATGGTTCGGGAGACGGCGGCCATGCTTGACGATTTTTTTACCCGCGCCCTGATCGCCGGTGTCGGTGTGGCACTGGTGGCAGGCCCGCTTGGCTGCTTCATCATCTGGCGGCGTATGGCCTATTTCGGCGACACCATCGCGCATTCCGCATTGCTCGGGGTCGGGCTCGCCTTTTTGCTCGATATCAATATCATCGCCGGCGTCTTTGCCGTCTCGGCAGCCGTTGCCCTGTCGATGCTGGTGCTGCAGCGCTCGGGCGTCCTGTCCAGTGATGCCATATTAGGCATCCTGTCTCACTCCGCCCTGGCGCTGGGCCTGGTGATCATCGCTTTCATGACCTGGCTCAGGATCGACCTGATGGGCTATCTGTTCGGCGATATCCTGGCCGTGTCAGGCCTCGACATCGCACTGATTTATGGCGGCGGCGCTATGGTACTGGCGGTGCTGGCCCTGGTATGGCGGCCGCTTTTGGCGGGCACCGCAAGCTTCGAACTTGCGCAGGCCGAAGGCATGTACCCTGAACGCGCCCGCCTGGCCTTTATGCTGCTGATTGCCGCTGTGATCGCTATTGCCATGAAGATCGTCGGCATCCTGCTGATCACCGCACTTTTGATCATTCCCGCCGCCACCGCACGCTCATTTGCCGGCAGCCCGGAACAGATGGCGGTGATATCATCGGCACTCGGCGCGGTCGCAGTTGCCGCCGGCCTGTTCTCGTCTCTTGAGTTTGACACGCCGTCCGGACCCTCTATCGTGGTCGCAGCTCTTGTTGTTTTCCTGCTTTCCCTTGCCATGTCGGGCGCCATCGCGGTGGTCCGGCGTGCTGACGCAAAACGGTGACCGGATGCGCAAAATGCCAGATCTCACCCGCAACCAGGAGGCCGTCTTTTCAGCGCTTGCCGCATCGGACGTGCCGCTTTCAGCCTATGATATTCTGGACCTGGCAGAGGTCCGCGAGCGTGGTTTGAAAGCCCCGCTGACCATCTACCGCGCCCTCGACAAACTGCGCGACAGGGGCTTGGTGCACCGGATCGAAAGCCTCAATGCCTTCGTTGCCTGCGACCGCGGCCCCCATACCGAACCGGTCGGCTTCATGAGTTGCGAACGCTGCCGCAAGACCGTCGAACTGCCGGTCGGTGATTGTGAGGCGACGCTTCGCGCCTCGGCCAGGGCAAACGGCTTTACCCTGGACAGGATCACCGTGGAAGTTTCGGGGCGCTGTACCCAGTGTGTCGATGGCGATTGACAGCCAATAGTCAGTTCCTTTGGTATAAGTGTAGCAGCACGTTTACATTGCCGAGGGCAGGAAAGTCGCAAGCTCCGGGAACCACACCAGCACCGCCACCGCCAGGCACATGATCAGAAACATCGGCACGCTGGCGCGCGATATGAACCCCATGTCATGGCCGGTCATGCCCTGCAGCACGAACAGGTTGAACCCGATCGGTGGCGTGATCTGCGCCATTTCGACCACCACCATCAGATAGATGCCGAACCAGATCATGTCGAACCCGGCGGCCCGCACCATCGGTTCGATCACCGCCATTGTCAGCACGATGGAGGAGATGCCGTCCAGGAAACAACCCAGAATGATGTAGAACACGGTCAGGCAGGCAATCAGCATGAGCGGCGTCAATTCCAACCCGCCGATCACTTCGGCGAGGCCGCGCGGAATGCCGGTAAAGCCCATGGCAAGCGACAGGAATGTGGAGCCGGACAGGATGAACGCGATCATCGCTGATGTTCTGACCGCTCCGAACAGGGATTCCCTGAACGTGTCCTTGGTCAGGCTTCGTTGCAGCCATGACAGGAGCAGCGACCCGACAACCCCGAGCACGGCGGCTTCCGTGGCGGTCGCCAAACCTGAATAGATTGAGCCGATCACCGAAAGGATGAGGATCATGACCGGCAGCAGGTCCTTGAGTGCGACGAATTTGTGCCGTCGCGAAAAGCGTTCAGTCTCGATATTGCGGCCCTTCAGCAATCCCCAGATCGCCACATAACTCATAAACATGAGCGCCAGAACGATGCCCGGGATGATGCCGGCGATGAACAGTTTGGCGATCGATTCATTGACCGCCACGCCATAGATGATCAACGAAATCGAGGGCGGGATCAGCAGGCCGAGCGTACCGGCGCCCGACAATGTGCCGACGATCATCTTTTCCGGATAATTTCGCTTGCGAAGTTCCGGGATCGCCATCTTGCCGACCGTGGCGACGGTTGCCGCGGAAGACCCGGAAATGGCGGCAAAGATCGCCGAGCCCGCCACATTGACATGCAGTAGCCCACCCGGCAGCCCGGACATCCACGGTGTCAGTCCCTTAAACAGGATTTCCGACAGCCGGGTCCGGAACAGGATCTCTCCCATCCAGATGAACATCGGCAGCGCGGTCAGTGTCCATGACGACTGCGAGCCCCAGATAGTGGTCGCCATCGAGGCGCCAATCGGGCTGTTGGCGAACAGCTCCATGCCGATAATCGCACAGGCAAGCAGGCTGGCGCCCACCCACACGCCGGAACCCAGCATGACGAGAAGCGCACCGAGGAAAACCACTATGGCCAGAACTTCGCTCATACCTCGCCACCCCCTGGCCGGTCGATTTCCGACAGGGTTTCAGGCATCACCAGGGCCCGCAGGAATGTGTGCACGGTGCAAATCGCAAACACGGTCGCACCGAATGCCATGGGTGCCTGGGGTATCCATAATGGGATTGCGTCACCGCCTTCGGAATATTCCCCGAATTCCCAGGACACATAGGCCAGTTCGCACAGGTAATAGGCCAGGAAGCAGACCACCACCGCCATGGCACCCAGGCACCACAACTCGTTGAACCGTCTGACCCGGCCGGTCATCCTGCTGGTGAACAATGTCACCCTTATATGCCCGCCGGAGCGGAAGGTGTAGGCCATGGCGAAGAACACGCAGGACGCCATGGAGTAACCGGCAAACTCGGTGACACCGGCGATGAAGACGCTGAGCAGGCGCGAAATGATACTGGCCAGCACCAGGCCGGTGAGGGCGATCAACAGAAGTGCTGAAATCAGTCCGCAAAAGCCGTAAAGCCGGTTGAGCGCCCGGTCGAGCGCTTTCAATGCCGCCATTGGTGTCCCCTCCCATGAGCTCCCCAGGCTCATAACAACGAGGCCGGCACCATTTTCGACGTGCCGGCCTCAGAGCGTTGGCGCAATGCGCCGTGCTTACATCTTGTGGTAGTCGTCGACCACTGCCTTGCCCGCATCACCAGCCTTGGCGAGCCATTCCGCCGACATGGTCTTGCCAATGTCGACGAAATCCGCCTTGAGCTGTGCGCTGGGTCCCTCGATCACCATGCCGTTGGCGGCAAGCTGTTCCTTGTACCAGTTGGAAAGCTCTTCCGCTTTGGCCCAGCCCTTCTTTTCCGCATTCGCGGCTTCGTCCAGCACGACCGCCTTGGTGGCGTCGCTCAGTCCGGCCCAGGCCTTCTTGTTGACAATGACCATATTTTTCGGCAGCCAGGCCTGCACGTCGTACCAGTATTTGACGTGTTCCCAGATCTTGCGGTCATAGCCGGTCGAGCCCGAAGAGATCATGCTTTGCGCCACACCGGTGGCAAAGGCCTGGCTCAGTTCGGCCGCCTCGATCTTGGTCGGTACAGCACCCATGAGTTCCGCCAGCTTCGATGTTGCCGCGTTATAGGCGCGGAATTTAACCCCTTTCATGTCGGCAGCACTGGCGACCGGATTGATCGAGTAAAGCCCCTGGGGCGGCCACGGCACCGCATAGAGCAGCACCAGCCCCTTTTCATCGAGCGCCGCTTCCATTGCCGGCTTCGACGCCTTGTAGAGTTTCATGGCATCGGCAAAACTGGTGGCCAGGAACGGCAGCGCATCGATTTCAAAAATCGGGTCTTCGTTGCCGAGCGCTGATATCAAACGTTCGCCGATTGGCGTCAGGCCACGGCGAACCGAACCGAAGATTTCCCCGCCCTTGAACAATGATCCGCCCGGATGTGTGACGATTTCAAGGTCGCCATTGCTGCGCTCGGTCACAGCCTTGGCAAATCCGGCGGCGTTTTCTGAATGATAATTGGTCGCCGAATAGGCCAAAGCCATATCCCACTTTTCGCCCGCCGAAGCGCCCACCGTAAACGCCCCCATGGCGGATGCGGCGACAATCGATAACAACACTCTCCTGTTTGTCATAACACCTTCCCTCTCAGTTGTTTTTTGTCGGTTATGTGATGTGTCTACAGTGTGGCCATAATGCGTGTTCTGGCGCAAGTTATCAAATTGTCGGGTAAATTTCGCCATTGCAGCTTCCGAAATCGGGGCTGTTCATGTGCCGGGCAGGCGGTCTATATGACACGCTCTAGTGATCAAGCGCCATTCACCTGCCATATGCGGAGACAAGACCCGTGAAAACCAAAGCCGCTGTTTGCCGTGCCTTCAACGAGCCACTGGTCATCGAGGAGATCGAACTGGCAGAGCCGTCCGCCGGTGAAATCAGGGTCAAGATGGCGGCCTGCGCCATCTGTCATTCCGATATTCTGTTCATGCAGGGATCATGGGGCGGTGTCCTGCCCGCAGTCTATGGCCATGAGGCCGCCGGCATCGTGGAGGAAGTAGGTGCAGACGTCACCAACGTCAAACCGGGCGATCATGTGGTGGTGACCCTGATCCGGTCCTGCGGCACGTGCCATCAATGTGCCAAGGGCGACCAGGTGATCTGCGAGACCAGGTTCCCGCTCGACGAAAAAAGCCCGCTGAGCGATGCCGGCGGCGGCACCATCACCCACGGGCTGCGCACCGGGGCGTTCGCCGAACATGTGGTGGTCGACAGCTCGCAGGTGGTCGCCATTCCGCCCGACATTCCGTTTGAAAGCGCCTCCCTTCTGGCCTGCGGGGTGATCACCGGTCTGGGTGCGGTCAAGAACGCAGCCCAGGTGCCGGCCGGCGCCAATGTGGTGGTGATCGGCACCGGCGGTGTCGGGCTCAATTCCGTTCAGGGCGCAGCGCTGAGTGGCGCCCGCACGGTCATCGCCCTCGACCTGTCAGATGACAAGCTTGAATCCGCTCTCAGTTTCGGCGCGACCCACACAGTCAATCCCAAAACGCAGGACGCGGCCCAGGCGGTGAAGGATCTGACTGACGGCCGCGGTGCCGACTTCGCCTTCGTCACTGTCGGTGTCAAGGCTGCCTTCGAGCAGGCCTTCGACCTGATCGCGCGCTCCGGTTCGGTGGTGATTGTCGGCATGCCGCCAACCGGCACCATGGTCGAATTCAATCCAGACGCGCTCGCCTCCTATAACCGCCGTGTGATCGGCACAAAAATGGGTTCCACCAAAATCAATGTGGATATTCCCATGCTGGTCGATCTCTACCGCCAGGACCGGCTCAAGCTCGATGAACTGGTCACCGGCCGATACAAGCTTGAAGAGATCAATGAAGCGGTGGCGTCCGTTCTGCGCGGCGATGCCCTGCGCAATGTGATCGTATTCTAACCAGGAAATGGCCGGATCAGTCCGGCGCGTATCCCGGCAGGTCACACCGGAACACCGTCACATCGCCACGAAGCGATGTCGCCGAACCGGCCGGCATCCAGCCGCGCCGCCGCAGCAGGCTCCCGGCGGTATCGGTCGAACTGTATATCGCCTTAAATCCAAGCCGCGTTGCCTCCGCCTCAAGCGCTGCAATCAGCTCCGAGGCGACACCACGGCCGCGATAAGCCGGACCGACAAGCAATCCGGCCAGCCACGGTCCATAGCCCAGTTCGCTGCCGACTGAGTTTTCTCTCAGGGCGACGCTGCCCAGCAATGTACCGGAACTATCTGTCGCCACCAGGCAGAGCGGCAGGGCATCGCGGTCACAACACTCTGCAAGATCGGCTTCGGCATCGCCGTTTCCGTTGGATCCATACCAGGGTTCCCATTCCGTGATGAACCACTCCACCAGCGTCGGGACCACTGATCGGTGGTCCAGCAAATGTCCGATTTGGTGCCTAGAGCGCTTCATGTTCATACGGAATCAGTTTGACCGGGTTTTCACGTTTGCTGGCAAGGCACGTGTCCCGCTGTGGACTGTCTCTCCACAAGGGGGACGTAACGCCGACAGCGGGCGTGAAAACCCGGCCTTCGGTGCGCCAAACCGGCTCGCCGGCCGCGTTGCGATGCTTGCCCGATGCACCGCATCGCGCCTTGCCGGACAAACCGGTTTGGCGCCATCAAACGGTTCCGCATGAACATGAAGCGCTCTAAGGGCAGCACTCACGGCAGTCTCCTTTGGATCATGGCTGTGGCGCATTGTAGCGTGGCGCTGTAGTACAATCCTCCCCTATGATTCCAGCAGCACTTGCCCGTGCAAAGGTGCTCTGCAAAGGACAAAGACGTGATACGCAAATTTCTGATCCTGCCACCGATCCTCTTAGGGGTCGCGGTGATCGCTTATTTCGTCAGCCAGCGCCAGGCGCCTGAGATCAAGCCGCCGGAAGAACGCGCCCGCCATGTCCGGGTGATCGAGGCGCCGGAGGTGAAGATCGTGCCGCGGGTGCTCGGTTACGGCACGGTTCGCCCGGAGAAGGTGTGGAATGCCGCCGCTCAGGTAAGCGGTGAGGTTGTCTATGTTCATGCAAACTTCAAAAAGGGAGCAATCCTGCCGGCCGGCACTGAAATCATCCGCATTTCTCCTGCGGACTACGAACTTACGATCGCCCAGACCGAGGCCAATATCAGGGCGTCGGACGCCAAGCTCAAGGAGCTGCAGGTTTCCGAACAGAACACCCGGCTGACCCTTGAGATCGAACAGCGGGCGCTTGAGCTGCGGGAAAAGGAACTGGCCAGAAAGCAGTCCCTCCTGAAAAGCGGCACGGTCGCCCAATCCGCGGTCGACCAGGAAAGCCGGGACACCCTGGCGCAGCGCCAGAAGGTTCAGGACCTCAACAATGCATTGCGCCTCATACCAACCCAACAGACCGTTGAGACGGAGCAGAAGGCGGTGTTCCAGTCTCAGCTTGAAGCCGCCCGTCTCAACCTGAAACGCACCGCGATCACCGTGCCTTTTGCCGCCCGCATTGCCGAGGCCAATGTCGAGATCACCCAGTTCGTCCAGGTCGGCCAGACCCTGGCGGTGGCCGATGGCGTGAAGGTGGCGGAGGTCGATGCCCAGGTGCCGATCTCGCGGCTTCGCCAGCTGACGTCGTCGATGAATGACGGCTCCATGCCGGTCGGCATCACACCCGAGACATTCGCGCAGATGACCGCTGCACTCGGCTTCAAGGTCACCGTGCGGCTGCGCACCGGTGACCAGTCGATCGAGTGGGCCGGGCGCTTTGCCCGCATCAGCGATACCATCGATCCGAACACCAGGACAGTTGGCATTATAGCGGCCGTTGACGGCGCCTATGCCCAGGCGGTGCCGGGCCTGCGCCCGCCGCTTGCCAAGGGCATGTTCGTCGAAGTCGAGCTGAGCGCAAAGCCGATGCTCGCACGCCTGATCGTGCCGCGATCCGCGCTGCATGACAACCGGCTCTATATCGTGACCACGGACAACCGGCTTGACATCAGACCGGTCGAGACCGGTCTCACCCAGGGTGCGTTTGTCGAAGTCATCAAGGGGCTCAAAGCCGGCGAGCAGGTCGTCGTCTCCGATCTCAATCCAGCGATTGCCGGCATGTTGCTGCGGACCACGGCGGATACTGAATTGCGTGCTCAGTTGCTGGCCGGTGCCGCCGGTGAAGGCCCGCTCAAATGATCCGCTACTTCGCCGGTCATCCGACCGCGGCAAATCTGGTCATGATCGCATTTCTGGTGATCGGCCTGTTCTCCGTGCCGACCCTTCAGCGCGAAACCTTTCCGCGGGTCGACCCGCGCCGGGTCGAGGTCCAGGTGGTTTATCCAGCCGCCCGCCCCGAAGACATCGAGGAGACCGTATGCCAGCGCATCGAAGACGCGGTCGATGGCGTCAACAATGTTTACGAAGTCACCTGTGAAGCGCGCGAAGGCTTAGGGCGGGCAGTGATCGAGATGGTGGAAGGTTCAAACCTCGACCGCTTTTTTGCCGACATCAAGACCGAAGTCGAGGCAATCGACGATTTCCCCGATGAGACCGAACTGCCGATCATCCGGCAGCTGGGCCGCAACGATTTCGTAGCCTCGGTGGCCGTGACCGGGCCGGAACGCATGCCCGACCTCAAGGCCTATGCGGAGGAACTGAAAGACCGGATGCTGCGTTGGGGCGGTATTCCGAAGGTCGACATCAAGGGCTTTTCCGACCACCAGATCCGTATCGAGCTAGCGGACGCGACCTTGCGGCAGTTCGGTCTGTCGGTTGCCGACATCGCCACGGCAATCCGCCGCCAGAGCCTGGATCTGCCGGCCGGCAGTATCAAGTCGTCAGAGCGTGATCTGCTCGTGCGCTTTGCCGATGAGCGCAAGCGGGCTTATGAATTTTTCGATCTGGTGGTGGTATCCAGCTCCCAGGGCGGTCAGATACGCCTTGGCGATATTGCCAAGATCACGGACCAGTTCGATCTGGCCGAACAGAAGGTTCTGTTCGACGGCCAGCCGGCGGCCCTGCTCGACGTCACCAAGACCGAGATCGAGGACACACTCCGGGTCATCGATGCGATCAACGCCTTTCTTGACCATGAACGCCAGGTCGCACCACCCGGCGTCAAACTTCGGGTCACCGATGACCGCTCGTCGATCGTCCGCGACCGGTTGCAGCTGTTGCTGAAAAACGGCTCGCAGGGTTTGTTTCTGGTGTTTGTCACCCTGTGGCTGTTTTTTGGACTGCGCTATTCGTTCTGGGTCGCCGCCGGCCTGCCGGTCTCGTTTCTGGGCGCCGCCTTTCTCATGGTTGCGGTCGGCTATTCCATAAACATGCTGACCATGGTCGGCTTGTTGATCGTGATCGGCCTTTTGATGGATGACGCAATCGTCATTGCCGAAAACATCGCCACCGAACGGGCCAGGGGAAAGTCGCCGCTGGAGGCAGCGATCGATGGTGCTGGCGAAGTCATCCCGTCGGTCTTTGCATCCTTTGCCACCACCACCTGCATTTTCGGATCTCTCGCTTTTCTCAAAGGCGACATCGGCGCAGTCCTGAAGGTGGTGCCAGTGGTCATGCTGTTCGTACTCGTCGTCTCCCTGATAGAGGCGTTCCTGATCCTGCCCCACCATCTCAAGCACACCATGGAACATGGTGGCGACAAGCCGGGCAGGGTTCAGGCCAAGGTCGAGGACGCGGTCGCCTGGATGCGGGAAAACCTGGTCGGACGCTTTGCGGATGCCTGTGTTCAATGGCGCTATCTGACGGTTGGAACGGCCGTGGCGCTGATGCTGCTAGCGGTCGCCATGCCGATCGGCGGCATATTGAAATTTTCCGCCTTTCCCGAACTCGACGGCGATGTCATCGAGGCGCGCATCCTGCTGCCCCAGGGCACGCCGTTGGCCAAGACCGAAAGCGTCGTCACCCGTCTCGATGCCGCCTTGAAGCGTGCCAATGAAAAACTGTCGCCCGGCCAGCCCGGCGGGCGCAACCTGGTGACCAGCGTTTCCTTCCGTTTCAATGAAAATCAGGACGCCAACGAAACCGGCGCCCATGTGGCGACAATCACCGCCGATCTCCTGAGTTCGGAAATCCGCACCACCCGTATCGACGATGTGCTGGCCCTGTGGCGCGAAGAAGCCGGCAGCATTCCCGATGTTATCTCGATCAAATATACCGAGCCGCAGATCGGTCCGGCGGGACTGGCCATCGATGTCCGGCTCAAGGGTGCAGATCTCGCCCGCATCAAGCAGGCCTCGCTCGAGCTGCAGGAATGGTTCAACCAGTATCGTGGTGTGGTCAACATCCAGGATGATCTGAGGCCCGGCAAGCCGGAACTCAGGGTGCGCCTGAAGCCCGGTGCAACGCCCCTTGGCGTTGATTCCCGTATGATCGCCGACCAGCTCCGCACCGCCTTTTTCGGCACCACGGTGAGCGAAATCCAGGTCGACGGCGAGGCCTATGAAGTCGATGTCCGGCTCGCGCCTGGCGACCGGAATTCCCTGGCAGACCTCGATTATTTCACCATTTCAATGGGCGAGGACCATCTGGTGCCGATCACCGCTGTGGCCGACATCGATATCGCCCGCGGCTATGCCCGCATCAACCGGGTCGACGGCGTCCGCACCGTCACCATCCAGGGTGATGTGGACACCCGTTTTGCCAATGGCAATGAGATCATGGCCGATACAAGGGCGCGTTTCTTCCCGGGCCTGCAGGAACGATACCCGGATCTGGCCATCGCTCTTGAAGGCGAAAACAAGGAGGCCCAGACCGCACAGCAATCCATGGTGCGCGGGTTCATTATCGGCCTGATCGGCGTCTACCTGCTCTTGAGTTTCCTGTTCCGCAGCTACATCGAGCCGGTGGTGGTCATGGTGGTGATCCCGTTTTCCTTTATCGGCGTGATCTTCGGCCATATGGCTCTAGGGCTCGATTTCACCATGCCGAGCATGCTGGGCTTCATTTCGCTTTCCGGCGTGGTTGTCAATGATTCGATCCTGCTGGTCAATTTCATCAAGCATTATCATGGCGAGGTGAACTCGGTCACCGAGGCGGCACCCCTGGCCTCGCGCGCGCGTTTCCGGGCAATTCTCCTGACCTCGCTGACCACCATCGTCGGCCTCCTGCCGATGCTGGCGGAAACCAGTCTCCAGGCCCAGGTGCTCATCCCGCTGGTCACCAGCCTCGCCTTCGGACTGCTCGCCTCGACCTTCCTGGTGCTGTTTCTGGTGCCCGCGGTCTATTCGATCCTCGATGACATGGGTGTGGCGACCCTGTCCAAGTGACGCAACGGCGCCTGCCCCCTCGTTGATCTGCGTCAATGAGCGACCAGCCGTTATCGGCTGGTATGAGGTGCTCGGAGTTCCCTCCAGAAGGTGATCAATGCTGTCTCGAAAAACAAAGTTTACGGCCCTGGCAATTGCCACCGCCATAAGCGTCATGGCGGGCGGCGCCTTCCCCAATGCCCAGCATTTGCGTGTTCAGGTCGGCAATTTCGGTGAAGGCTTCATCGTCGCACTTGGCGGTAAGCTCTACGACAATCTGTGGCTGATCGTCGATGCCGAGCCGCCCGCGCAGCGCCACCCGTCCTTTCCCAAAGATGTCGATCTTCCAGCGCCTGAGACCTGGCGCTGTGTGTCCTGCCATGGTTGGGATTACAGGGGCGCCAAGGGCGAGCGCGCGAAGCTCGGTGGCCAGGCAGCATTCCACAGCTTGCAGCATCTGACCGGTGCCGATCCGGCAGTGATCATCAGGAAAATCAGAAGTTCGCCCCACAACTATCCGGACGCAGCATTGCCGGACTTTGCCCTTGAGATCATGGCGCTGTTCATCAGCCGCGGCCAGTATGACCGCGATGCTCTGCTCGACAAATCGGGCCGTGCGACGGGAGATCTGAAAAGGGGCCGAAACATCTTCGAGGGCGCCTGCATGAACTGCCACCAGCCCGATGGCCGCGCCGACCTGATCGGTGAGAAGGGCGACCGCTCGTCGCTCGGCTGGGTTGCCCGCAACCGCCCCGAACAGGCCCTGCATAAGATCCGCAACGGCGTCCCCGGCGCCGACATGCTGGCGGTCGGCTTCCTCGAGCAAGATCAGATCCGCGATCTTTTTACCTATCTCCAATCCCTCGATCCGAATCAAAACTAGAAAACGGCCTCACGAACTTCTGTTCGATCACCTCAGTGCCCCATTGAGTGCCGCTATATTCCTGGCGGAGCGAGAAGCCATTGTTTTCATAGAGCCGTCGTGCTGCATCCAGGCCCTTGAAGGTCCACAAATGTGTTTCGCGGAAATTCTGTGCATCGCAAAACTCAAGAGCCTTTTGGATAAGCTCTTTACCCAGACCGGCACCGCGCAGCTGATCATCAACGATGAACCACCGCAAATGCGCGCAACCGTCTTCCAGATCCTCGCCATCGATGGCAATGCTGCCGGCGATCCTGTCGTCTTGCCGCACATGCCAGATGGCGTTAACGGGCGCTGCGAGCCGGGTGGCGAATTCTGCCAGCCCACATGCCACCTTGGTCTCGAATGCGGCACCGAATCCTGCGTGTTTGCTGTAATAGGACGCATGCATCTCGACGATGCGTCCGATGATCCCCGGCTGATAGCCTTGTATGATGGCGACCTGACAGCCGGCACGCACACTCCCGCTGGAAGTGCGGCTTGCCCTGAGCGCTGCGGCATAGTTCTGGAGGCCGGTCAGGATCGCCTGTTTCGACCGGTCATCAAGTGGCGCAAGGGCAGCAACGACCTGGCGTTCCGCATAGTGGGTGACTGAAGCCAAGGTCGTTTGTCCCTGATCGGTCAATGCCAGATGCTTGCGGCGCGCATCACCAGGAGCACGGGTCTCTTGCACGTCTCCCCGGTCCACAAGGGATCTGACCAGGCGGCTGACAGTCGATTTCTCAAGCAGCAGCGTTGCCGCAAGATCTGTCGCTGAAAGCCCCTCTTTCATACCAATTTCGATAATCGCATGAACCGCGGATGGCGACAGGTCCGTACCCGCCAGGCCCTGGTTCATAAACCCCAGCTCGCGCACCAGATCACGACCGGCGGAACGGACATGTTTGACCAATGAGGATGAAACGCCGAGCATGTGGCCATTATCCAGAAATGGTTGTATTGTACAACTATAATTATTTGGTCGAAAGATAACCGCCCAGAAAGCCCAGGATCCGGGGTTCATATTGCGCCGGCGCAAATCTGTGGAAGTCCTGATGACCGGCCTGTTCCAGCACCCATATTATCTTTGGCTGGCGCGCTTGGGCGAACAGTTTGCGCGAGTTCTCCAACGTGGTCCGCGTGTCGCTGGCGCCGGCAATGATCATGACCGGCGCTCCCAGCCTGTGGATGTTGTTCACCGGCGATAGTCGGTCAGGATCGATGCCAAGCCGCCAACGCACCTGCCAAAGCAGGAGCGGCGCAAGGTGGCGGCCCATTTCACCCAATCGGACAGCGATACGGTTTTCCACAGCTTCGCGAAGGCTGGAATAGACCGCTTCGAGCACGAAGGCATTGACCTCAAGCGGGGCATCGGTGAGCACGCTTGCCGCACCGCCCAGCGACAGTCCGATGATGCCGACCCGTTCTGCGGGCAGCCGGTTGCGGACATATCCGACTGCGGCTGAAACACTGCCGGCCTCCAGATAGCCGAAAGTAATGCGTTCCCCGGGGCTTTCCCCATGGGCTTGCAGGTCGATCAGCAGGACCGCATAGCCCGCATTCGACAGAAATCGCGCCCTGCCCACCAGCGAGCGCCTGTCCGATCTGATGCCATGCAACAGAATGACGACACCCCGGCCTTCAATGCCTGCGATGAACCAGCCTTTCACCGCTGGTCCGGGATCTGTCGATATCGATACCGGCTCGATGGCAAGGTCGGCGGGCGGTGCACCGATATTCTGCAGGGTTGGCGCAGACACCATCTCGCCGAGTGCGAACAAGGCCACGCCGGCCAGAACGCAGACCACAACTAACACGGAGGTGAAACGGCGCATGACGGCCTCAAATCTAGAGCATCGCCACGTTGTCTATCACATGCGATTGGAACACTCTTCCCAGTCAAGTCCGTAACGCCCGAGATATTTCCGCAGCCGGTCTGCGTCATTGGCGGATTTGCGCCTTAGCCGTGATGACTGAAACAGATTGCGCCCTGCATCACTCAGGCTCCTGGAGGCACGGCACATGCGGATCACCGCGGCAAGCTGGGGCCGGTCGAACAGATCGAGCGCCTCGAACCTGTCATCGCCCAGAAGGTCCATCAGTAAGCCGTCATCATCACTGGATGGGTGATCGCACCAGCGGCTGGTAAGCCGGCTGATTTCCTCAATTGTCTCCGTTTCCGTGATACGTCCTGAGGGCGCCAGTGTCGCCATCCGTGCGATCGCTGCGCTGAGGTCGCGGAAATTGTTCTGCCATGGGGCATCTGCGCTGGTGGCGAACGCAACGAAGCTGCGCAAGGCCTCCTTGTTGAATGTCACCCGTGCGCCCTCCTGATCGGCAAAGCGGCGCAGTTCGAACTCTATGTTGGGTTCAATGTCTTCCCGCCGCTCCGCCAGTCCCGGCAACCGATATGTCCACAGGTCGAGGCGCGCCAAAAGATCCTCGCGGAACCGGCCCTCACGCACCCGGGTGCCAAGATCGCGGTTTGTCCCGGCAATCAGAACAAAGTCGCTTTGCACCTCCTTGTCGGCGCCGACCGGGAGAAAGCGTTTCTCCTCGATTGCGCGCAGGATCATGGCCTGCTCATCAAGACCGAGTTCGCCGATTTCATCCAGAAACAACATGCCCATTTCAGCCGATTTCAACAGACCCGGGCGGTCGGTCACCGCTCCGGTGAAGGCGCCTTTGACATGGCCGAACAGTGCCGACATGGCCTGGTCGCCGCGCAGGGTTGCACAATTGACCTCGACAAATCCGCCACGGATCCGGTGGCGCGCTTTTTTCAGTTCGAAAATCCGCCGCGCCAGCTGGGTCTTGCCGGCACCGGTCGGCCCGGTCAGCAGGATCGGTGCGTCGGACCGGATCGCCACCGTTTCGATCTGTTCGATCATCCGGTTGAAACCATCATTGCGGGTTTCGATACCGGCCTTGAGAAACGACGTTCCTTCGGCACTTTCGGTCTGAAACCGGGACGCGATGCGATCATATTTCGACAGGTCGAGGTCGATGACCGCATGATCGCCCGGCAGGCTTTCACGCCATCTCTTGGGTGGTGACAACTGCAGCAGCCGGCCCGGGAAATACCGCGCCTCAGTCAGCAGGAACATGCAGATCTGGGCGACATGGGTGCCGGTGGTGATCTGGATCAGATAATCTTCGTCATCGGGTTTGAAATCATAAGCAGACGCAAAGCCATGCAAGGCCTCGTAAACCTGGCTGAAGTCCCACGGGTCCGTAATATCAAGCTCTCGCAGGCGGATGTCAGTTTCAGGCGACACCTGATGAATGTCCGATGTGACGGTTTCCGCCAGCGAAATGTGCTTTGCGTCGTGGATCAGCTCCAGCCGGTCGATCAGCAGATCATTATGCTGGCATAAAGCCACGGTCGGGCGCCACCGGTTCCACCGTTCCACTCCTCCGGCCTTGTCCAGTGTGGTTCCGAGAAAGCCGATAACGACAGTTTTTCGCGCGGTCATGGATAATCCAAAATTATAAAATACGATTATTTGATATAGTAATACCACATAATTGAAAAAAGATTTTTATCGCAACAATCAGCCAGGAAAATTAATTTCTAAATGAAAACAATAGGTTATGAGAAATATCATCGAACCGCACCCTAACTGGCACGGTCCTTGGAATAGGGTAGGTAAGTCGCCGGTTTCAAACCCGGCGCCGGAGCCCGCCCCAAACCGGATGCGGGCTCCGCCGAACCGGAATTTCAATGAGTTTAAGGAAACGGAAGATGGCCAACAAAACACTCTTTGCTTCCGCAGGCGGCCAGCGCGCCGCTGTGACACGCAATCACGCCGGCGGTGCTGCCTATCAGTTGTCCGCGCGCCAGACACTGGCGCAGCTGGCAATCACCGGCTGTCTGAACCAGACCCACTATATGAGCGCAACGCTTCAGCTCGACGAGCTGATCGCGGCTGCCCACCAGGTTGAGCCGGAGTTCCTGGCCAAGACGGCGATCTATTGCCGCAAGCATGGTTACATGAAGGACACGCCGGCTTTGCTGACGGCGTTGCTTGCCACCATTTCGCCGGATCATCTCGGCCGGGCCTTTGCCGGTACCATCGATAACGGCAAGATGCTGCGCAACTTCGTGCAGATCATGCGGTCCGGTGTCGCCGGCCGCCGGTCGCTCGGCACACGGCCCAAGCGGCTGGTCCAGGACTGGTTGAACGACGCTTCCGATATGCACTTGCTGCGGGCATGCATCGGCCAGGACCCGTCTTTGGCCGATGTCATCAAGATGGTTCATCCCAGGCCCGCATCCAAGCAGCGTGAGGCGTTCTATGCTTGGTTGATCGGCAAGCCTTGCGACGTGGATTTGCTGCCGGATATGGTGCGTGCCTTCATCGCCTTTAAGCAGGGCACCAAGGGCCGGCCTATTCCCGATGTCCCGTTCCAGATGCTGACCTCAGCGAAGCTGACGCGCAAGCATTGGGCAAAGATCGCGGAGAACGGCGGTTGGCATATGCTGCGTATGAATCTGAACACGTTTCAGCGTCATGGTGTGTTCGAGATTTCAGCCTGCACCAAGCGTTTGGCAAAGCGTTTGTCCGATCGTGGCAAAATCGCCAGGGCCCGTGTGTTTCCCTACCAGCTTATGGCGGCGTGGAAGCATGCCGACCCCAAGCTGCCGCTGGTCATACGCGAGGCTTTGCAGGATGCCATGGAGCTGGCAATCGAGAACGTGTCCGCAGTAAAGGGCCGGGTTGTGGTCTGTCCGGATGTATCGGGCTCCATGTCCAGCCCGGTCACCGGCCACCGCCATGGGTCGAGCTCTGTGATCAGATGCGTCGATGTCGCTGCACTGTTTGCGGCCGCGATCCTGCGCAAAAACCCGGATGCCCGCATCATGCCGTTCGACTTTGTCGTCCACGACATCCAGCCGAACCCGCGCGATACGGTATTGACCAATGCGCAGCTTCTGGCCGCAATCGGCGGCGGTGGCACGGCATGTTCCGCACCAATTGCCCGGTTGAATGCCGAGCAGGCGGCAGCAGACCTGGTCATCCTGGTGTCCGATAACGAATCCTGGGCCGATCGGTCTCATGGCCGGGGCACGCCGTTTATGGCGGAGTGGCAGGATTTGAAGCGCCGGTGTCCCGATGCCAGGCTTGTGTGTCTGGACATCACGCCGAATGCCACAACGCCGGCCTATGAGCGCAACGATGTGCTCAATATCGGCGGCTTCTCGGACCAGGTGTTTGAGCTGATCGCAGCCTTTACCGAAGACCGACTTGGTCCGGATCATTGGGTCGGTGAGATCGAACGGATTGAACTTTAACTTGGAACCCGGTCTTTGCGGGGAATGCGGGCGTGACTACATCTATCGAATGGCAATGTCACGCCCATCCTTGTCCCCCTTGGACTTCACGAAGGAGAACTGATTAAGCGGCGAATGCATGTGGAACTACATTGGATCATACGGTCGCGGGTTCGAATCCCGCCGGGGTTGAAATCAACGCCCGTAGCTCAGTCCGGTAGAGCATATGACATGTTTCACGATTTCTTGTCGCCGCGCCTTTAAGATTAAATCGACAGGTAACAGACCCTGGCGAATGCAGACGGAACTACATTGGCTGTACCCCCGAGGTTGCGGGTTCGAGTCCCGTCCGGTCCACCAAATCTTCTGAGGGCCGGTAGCTCAATTGGCAGAGCGCGTAACGTTTCGTCACCCCCTTGTCGCCAGGGTCCTTTTTAACGACGACCAGATGACAAATGACGAAGATGATTGAAATTGACGGATCAAACGGTGAGGGCGGCGGGCAGATTTTGCGCACTTCCCTGGCTGCCGCCATGGCCACCGGCCAGCCGTTACGGATCTGTAACATCCGGGCCGGGCGGGCAAAGCCCGGTTTGCTGCGCCAGCATTTGACCTGTGCCAAAGCGGCGGCAGCGATCACCGGAGGTGATCTTGAAGGCGCAGTCCTTGGCGCCGGCGAACTGGTCTTTCACCCGGGCAAGATCCAGCCGGGCGCCTACGAATTCACTATCGGCACGGCCGGCAGCTGCCATCTGGTGTTGCAGACCATACTGCCCGTCCTGCTGACCGCAACCGGCGCCTCGAAACTGGTTCTTGAAGGCGGCACTCACAACCCATCGTCACCGCCTTATGAGTTCATCGAGCGTGCCTATCTGCCGGTGCTCCGCTCGATGGGTGCGCGCATCACCTCACGGATCGAACGTTATGGTTTCATGCCGGCCGGTGGTGGCCGCATCGTCGTCGACATCGAGCCGGTGAACCGCCTCGAACAGATCGATGTGATCGAACGCGGCGCGGTGAGTGAGATTTATGCAGAAGGTTTTTTCGCCAATCTGCCGTTCGACATCGTGGAACGTGAACTGGCGACCCTTGGCGACCGGCTGAAGCTTGACGACGACCAGCGACGAGTGCGTGAAGTGAAATCTCAAGGGCCGGGCAATGCCTTGATGCTGACCGTCATTGCCGATGGTGCAACCGAGGTGGTGGCGGAATTCGGACGGCGCGGTGTGTCCGCAGCAAATATCGCCAATGGTGTCGCCTCCCTGGCGGAACGCTATCTGAAATCATCAGCAGCGGTCGGCCCCCATCTGGCCGATCAACTTCTCCTGCCCATGGCCCTGGCCGGTGGCGGCAGCTTTTCGACCCTGCGGCCGACCCGGCACAGCCTGACCAATATGGAGACAATCCAGGCGATCCTGCCGGTCCGGATCGCGCAGGCACGCGCGCCAAACGGCAAGGATCACGTCATTTCAGTTGAAACAGCTTGAAGATAGAAAAAATGCGCACTCTCATTCTCACACGCGGTGCCCCGGGCTCTGGAAAATCTACCTTCCTGGCACAGCAGGGGCTCCTCCCCTACACCCTGTGTCCTGATGATTTCCGGCTGGGTCTGGGCGGTATCGTCATGACGCCGGAGGGCGCCCTGGCGATTTCTCATGTTCATGAAAAGCGCGTCTGGGCCGAAGTTGAACAAAGCCTCGATTTCAAGATGAGGCAGGGCCAACTGGTGGTCATGGACGCGACCTTTCAAAGGATACGGGATTTTTCCCTGCCCGTTAAACTTGCCGAGTTGCATCGCTATCAGGTGATCTGCATCGACTTTTCCGGAGTGCCCAAGGAAACCGCGCACGAGCGCAACCGGCAGCGGGAGCCATGGAAAGTGGTGCCCGATCAGGTCATCGAAACCGCATATGAGCGGTTCGCCGCCCATGCGGTGCCAAGAAAGATCACCACCTGGAGCTTTGATGAGTTTGCGGATGGTGCGGTACTCGACCGGCTGGAACCTGAACTACGTGACCTCTCAGACTATCAGGCCGTTGTCCATATCGGTGATCTTCAGGGGTGTTATGCACCGCTGGAACAGCTGCTTGAAGACGGTCTGCGCGATGACGTGTTCTACATTTTCATCGGCGACCTGCTGGACCGCGGTATCCAGAACGGTGAAGTGATTTCATTCGCCGTACGTGAAATTCTGCCGCGCAGCAATGTGGCGCTGATCTGGGGCAACCACGAATATCATATCCATCGGTTCGCCAAGAACCTCGATCCGGTCTCGAAAGAGTTCATGTTCAACACCTTGCCGCAGATCGAGGCGGCAGGTTTTACCCGCGCTGACGCCAACGCACTGATGGACAAGGCGCTTGATATATTGCGCTACACCTATCGTGGCCAGAAGGTTCTGGTGAACCATGCCGGCATCTCAACGGTTCCCGAACGCTTTGCCGTTCTGCCGTCCCAGACCTATTGGAACGGCACCGGAACATATGATCATCCGGTCGACCAGGTGTTCTCAGAAAATGCCGCAGCCGCCGGCTGGTTCCAGGTCCACGGTCATCGCAATTCCCATAAACTGCCGGTCGAGGCAGCGCTGCGCAGCTTTAATCTGGAAGCGGAGATCGAGTTTGGCGGCCACCTGCGGGTCATGACCCTTATGGCCGACGGTGCCGGATTGCGTGTCGAGACGGCAGAAATCAAGAACGACATATTTCGCAAGAAAGTGCAGAAAGGCCCTGACAGGCTGGACCCCGCAGAACAGGGCGAGCGGGGCAAGCTCTCTGAAGATATGCTGGGCAAGCTTGTGACCCATCCTCTGGTGCGCGCCAAGTCGTTTGAAACCCGCCCCCACATCCAGTCCTTGAACTTCACCAACAAGGCTTTTTTTGATGGCAAGTGGGATGATGTGAACACCATGGCACGCGGTCTGTTCGTCGCCGACGACCGGCGTATTGTCGCGCGCTCTTATTCGAAATTCTTCAATCTGGAGGAGCGTCCGGCAACCCAGATGCGCACCCTGCGACGGACGCTTAAATTTCCCTTGCGTATGTGGGTCAAGGAGAACGGGTTTCTTGGCATTCTGGGCTGGGACCATATGGCGGGCGACGGCGTGGGCGAATTGATGTTTGCCTCAAAGAGCACACCTGAATCCGATTTTGCCGGCTGGTTCAAGACCATCTTCATTGATCACGCGGGCGAAGATGGTTGTGCCCGTGCCGCCGAACTGGTGAAGAACCGAAATCTCAGCCTGATCTTTGAAGTCAATGACCCGGTACGCGATCCCCATATGATCGCCTATGACGCGCCACACGTGGTGCTGCTCGATGCGATCTACCGTGAGGAAAAATTCCGCAAGCTTGCCTATGGCGATATGACCCAGGCGGCGGCCGCCATTAATGTCGGGGTGAAGCAGCCGGGACCGACGTTCAAGGAGTGGAAGGATTTTGACGGCTGGGTGAAGTCGGTCAGCGCCCAGGGCCGGTTCTTCCAGTGGAAGGGCGCTGATGTGGAGGGCTTTGTTGCCGAGGACGCTGCCGGTTTCCAGTTCAAGATCAAGCTCGACTTCTACAGCTTTTGGAAGCGAATGCGCTCCCAGCGCGACCGTATCAGGCGGGCACGCGAGAAAGACCAGCCGCAGCCGGTAATGACGCTGGATGACGACGAGGCGTTTGCCTTCCACAACTGGTTGATCACCCGGCCCGATGAAGATCTGGTCAAGGATATCATCACCCTCAGAAACGCCTTCTGGGAAGACACCGGGAGAACGGTTTAGGTTGGCAACACGCAAGTAACGCCTAAACCGCTTACGGCAGGTGCACACCCTGGGACCTGCCATGTCGGGTTCTCAGGTCAAAGGACTTATCCTGGGCCGCCCATTTGTCGATAACTTGCCTGGGGTTGGCGCATCGCGACTTTTCGATCTCTTTGGCGGCATTGATGCCGTGTCGTCCATGGCCTTTTTCGTGTTTCCAAAGCTGGCGGATCATCCGGTCCCAACTGTCGCGAAGTGATTTCGGCGCGTTATTTTTGTTGACCCATCTTGGAAACGTATAGGTCACTTTCACCGAAATCCGGCAGTTTCCACTCCAGTTCACCCACCATTTCGCGTAGGCCCAAAATCCTTTTGGGCCTTTCTGTTTCATTTGCGCTTTCAGTTCGCCCGATGTAACGCCTTGAATATTATAATAACTTTTGATCACACTTACGGCTGGTTCGCCCAACGCCTGTTGTGCACTGCAGAGCAAGACCAAAAGCGTGGCTGCACATAAACCTCGACAGATAATCATCAGTCACCCGCTCCAGAACGATCGCCACATCCTAATTGGGCACATCGTACAAAAACACTTGATACAAGGGCAAAAACCATACACATGGCCGTGATCATGGCCTAAAATTGCCTTCCAACTTGAGATTCGGGAGAGTGTCATGATCAAGCACCACAAAACCACGATCACAATGGCTTTGGCCTTGGTTCTCACATGGGTCAGCGGCGTCACGTTAAATGGATCGGCACACGCAGCCGACTATTTCGGTGCGATCGCTTTCTCTCAGACGACCGGCGCCCATGGCTATTCCTATGACTACAACTCGCAGCGCGAAGCCGAGATCCAGGCTATGGCGGAATGCCGCAAATACGGCCGCGGCTGTGAAGTCGCAACCTGGGTGCGCAATGGTTGCGCGGCCCTGGCTGTCGGTGATGGCGAAGGCTGGGGCGGTGACTGGGGCAATGATCGCCGCGAGGCCGAACACAAAGCGCTCAACAGGTGTGACAAGAACACCGGGAACTGCCAGATCCGGCGTTGGGTATGCACCAGATAGGCTGTGGAGCCTCGGGCTTTGTAGTCTGTAGTTTCCCCGCACTGACCTGGTGAATTGCGGTACGCTGCAACAGCGCGCCGCAGTTTGCCGCACGCCATGGCGAATCCGTGACAAACCTCCCGTGATCCGAATATGATGCGGGCAGCAGATAGTTGCACCCAGATCATTCCGGGGACCGGTCCATGGATTTAGCCTTCACCACCGAGGAAGATACCTTCCGCGCCGATGTCAAAAGCTTTCTCGCCGACAAGCTGCCGCGGGAAATCTCAGACAAGGTACGCAAGGCCAAACGGTTGTCCAAAGACGATCTGTATCATTGGCAGAACGCGCTTTATGCGCGCGGCTGGGTCTCGCCATTGTGGCCGGCGGAGTATGGCGGCACTGACTGGACCCCGGTCCAGCACCAGATCTTCGATGAGGAATGTTTCGCTGCCGGCGCTCCGCGCGTGGTGCCTTTCGGCATCAACCTGGTTGGCCCCGTGATCATCCGGTTCGGCTCGGACTTCCAGAAACAGCGCTTTCTGAAACCCATGCAGAGCGGTGAGGAATTCTGGTGTCAGGGTTTTTCCGAACCAGGCTCCGGCTCCGATCTGGCGTCGCTCAAGACCAAGGCGGTGCGCGACGGTGACCACTATATCGTCAACGGCCAGAAGACCTGGACCACGCTTGGCCATCTGGCTGACTGGATCTTCTGCCTGGTGCGCACCGATCCGGACGCCAAACAGCAGATGGGCATTTCCATGCTGCTGGTCGACCTAAAAGCGCCGGGCGTCGAAATGCGCCCGATCGTCACCATGGACGGCGAACATCACGTCAACGAAGTCTTTCTCGACGAGGTCAAGGTGCCGGCGGAGAACTTGATCGGTGAAGAGAACAAGGGTTGGGACTATGCCAAGTTCTTGCTGGTCAATGAACGCATGGGCATTGCCAGTGTCGGCCAGAGCAAATCGGAACTGGAGCTGCTGAAGGAACTTGCCCGGCTGGAGCGCAAGAACGGCAGGCCATTGATCGAGGACCCCCTGTTCCAGGCCAAGCTCTCACGGCTCGAAATCGATCTGATGGCGCTCGAATACACCAATCTGCGCATGCTGACCTCCAACGCCGGTGCGGCATCGGTTGGCGCCCTGTCGTCCTACCTCAAGATCCGGGGATCGGAAATCCAGCAAACCGTCATGGAACTGTCCATGGAGGCGGTCGGTCCCTATGCCGCTCCGTGGATCCCGCAGGCCAATGACGCGGAGTGGAACGGCAAGCCTGTCGGTCCCGAATATGCCGCAGCCTCCACCTCGCGGTTCCTCGACCGTCGCAAAACGACGATCTATGGCGGATCCAACGAGATCCAGAAAAACATTATCGCTAAACATATCTTGAACCTCTAAACGGACGGGCGGCGTATGGATTTTGCCTTTTCAGAAGAACAGCAGCTCTTCGCCGATGCGTTGCGCAAGATGCTCGAGGCGCAATATTCACCCGAGCAGCGCCGTTTAGCACTCGACAGCGAAACAGGCTTCTCGACCGATGCCTGGCAGCATCTCGCCGAGATGGGGCTAATGGCCCTGCCGTTTGGTGAAGACGCCGGCGGCCTCGGTGGAACCGCCAGCGATATTCTGATCGCCTGTCTGGAGTTCGGCCGCAGCCTGTCGCTTGAACCTTTCATTGCATCCATCGTTCTGGGTGGCGGTGCGGTGCGTCTGGCCGGCTCGGCACAGCAGCGTGAAACCCTGCTTGCCGGCGTCATCAGCGGCGAAGTCAAATTGGCGGCAGCCTTTCTCGAGCCACAGTCGCGCTACGATCTGGCCGATGTTGAGACCCGGGCCGCACCCACGGAAACCGGCTACACTCTGACCGGCCGCAAGGCTGTCGTCATGGGCGGCGATTGCGCGGACACATTTATCGTCTCCGCCCAAAGCGACAATGGCCTGTCCTTGTTTGCAGTCGGTGCCGGCGCTCAAGGGGTATTGGTGCGCAGCTACAAGCTGGTCGATGGACGCGGCGCCGCCGAACTTGAAATGGACGGCGTCGAACTGCCGGCAGACGCGCTACTCGGCGCTGAAGGTGGTGCATTGCCGGTCATTGAGCATGTTGCAGACCTTGGCGCGTCCGCACTTTGTGCGGAAGCCCTGGGCGCCATTGAAATGATCAACGACCTGACCCTCGACTATCTCAAGACCCGCGAACAGTTCGGTCGCCCGATCGGCAGCTTCCAGGCCCTGCAGCACCGGGTGGTTGACCTGTTTCTGGAATATGAACACGCCAAGTCGCTGGTCTATGTCGCCGCCATGTCGGCAGACAACCCGGATGCCAAGGCCCGTGGTACGGCGATATCGGCGGCCAAGAGCTATATCGGCACCAAAGGCCGGCAGATCGCCAAGGAAGCAGTGCAACTGCATGGCGGCATCGGAGTCACCGGGGAATATCAGCTTGGCGATTATGTAAAGCGTGTGCTGGCGGTCGATATGATGTTCGGCGATGCGGACCACCACCTGGAGCGGTTCGGACGGATTTCAGCGAGCACCGGTGCGAGCGGTCTCTCGGTCTGGGCCCAGTAGAAAACTCTGTTCGGACCCAACGACATGCGTCTTACCCAGCTCATCCAGCGCGCCGCACGTCACAATGGCAGCGATCCTGCCGTCACGTTTGACGACGACACCTTGTCATGGGCGCAAATTGAAGACCGCTGCGCACGCACCGCCGGCGTCCTGACCGGTCTTGGGGTGACACCCGGCGACCGGGTGGCGATGCTCACCCTCAATTCGCTCGATGCCTACACCCTGTTCTTTGCGGTTCCCTGGGTGGCGGCGATCCTGATACCGCTCAACTGGCGTTTGTCGGAGCCGGAACAATTGGCGGTTCTGGAAGACTGTACACCGCGGATACTCATTTGTGATGCCGCCAATGCGGATGCAGCACGGCGTTTGGCGGCGCAATGTGAGTTCATCGAGCAGGTGGTCTTTGCCGACAAGGATGATGTGCCTGGAGGCTGCATTGGGCTTCATGATGCCCTGACCCGTGCCGACCGAAACCCCGATATCTCCGGCAGCGACAATGATGTTGCCTACTTGTTTTACACCAGCGGCACCACCGGCAGACCCAAGGGCGTCATGCTGACCCACAAGAACTATTATGTGAACTCCCTGGGGGCACTGTTGGGATACAGCCTCAGGGTCCAGGCGCCGGCGGTCATGCCCGGGCCGTTGTTCCATGTGGCCACCGCCATGCGGGTGTTCACCGCTGCCATGTCCGCATCCCATACGGTGATCATGCGCAAGTTCGATCTGGACACCCTGTTTCGCATCATCGAAACCCATCGCATTCAGAACCTGTCGCTGGTGCCGACCATGATCGACATGATGCTCAATCATCCGGGCTTCAGCGATCATGATCTCTCTTCCCTGCGCCGCATCGGCTACGGCGCCGCCCCGACCACGCCGGAATTGCAGGAACGCGCGCTCAGGGCCTGGCCCAATGTGGAATTCCGTCACGGCTACGGTATGACCGAGGCCGCGCCGATGATCTCGATCCTCGATGCGGATGATCACACACTGACCGATGAGGGCCGCCGCCGCATGCGTTCGGTCGGCCAGCCCCTGCCTCATGTCGAGGTGCGGATACTCGATCCGCAGGGCAAAGAGCTGCCAACCGGTGAAATCGGCGAAATCGTCGCGCGCGGCCCCAACATCATGAAGGGCTACTGGAACAAGCCCGTTGAGACCGCCGCCGTCCTGCACGATGGCTGGTACCATACCGGTGACGCCGGCTATCTGGACGATGACAGCTATCTCTATGTCATTGACCGGGTGAAGGACATGATCATCACCGGCGGCGAAAATGTCTATTCGACCGAGGTGGAAAACGCCCTGCAGGAACATCCCGGTGTCGGGCAATGCGCTGTGATCGGCATTCCCCATCCCTCCTGGGGCGAGGCGGTTCACGCGGTCGTCGTGCCGGCCAATGGCGAAACCGTGAGCGAACAGGATCTGGTCGCCTTCTGCCGCGCCCGTATCGCGCACTATAAATGCCCCGGTTCGGTCGAGATCCGTAGCGAACCCATGCCCCTGTCGGGCGCTAACAAGATTCTGAAAAACGAACTGCGCAACCAGTATCTGGCGGCACACGCCCAAGGATCTTCCTGAGCTATGGATGACGCAAGATTTTCGATCACCAGCGACAGCGGCTTTCAGCGCAATATGGGCTACAAGGTCGAGACCGGAGACGGTTTCGCTACCGTCACCCTCGACCTTGCAGAGCATCATATGAACCGCGCGAACATGCTGCACGGCGGTGCTCTCATGTCGTTGTTCGATGCAGCGCTCGGATATGCCAGCGCGGCATCCGTCAGGAAAGAAGGCTATGGCGGACTGGTCACCGTTTCGATCACCACCAATTTCCTCAAACCGGTGACCTCAGGCAGTGTCAGGGTCGAGGCGCAGCGGATCGGTGGCGGCCGCAAACTGATCTTCGCCTCCGGCGAGGCATATGACGCGGCCGGCGAACTGTTTGCCACCTGCTCGGGCACATTCCGCCGGTTCACCCAGCCGCCGCGGCACGATCCAGTGGAAGGCTAGACCCTTTCATGTTCATATTAAACCGTTTGATGGCGCCAAATCGGTTTGTCCGGCACGGCGCAGTGTGAAGCGCGATGTGGTGCATCGGGCAAGCGCTGCAACATAGCCGGCGAGCCGAT